>JAABUW010007224.1_pt1 | contig 13508 bp, 14 predicted proteins | sample 5560081 | NCBI WGS metagenome assembly JAABUW01 (sample SAMN10711882, study PRJNA513363) | rock metagenome | isolation source: Antarctica rocks | place: Antarctica: Victoria Land, Knobhead sud
ACGAGCAGCTGAAGAACCATTGGGCGCTGCACTTTCGCTCGGGGACGAAGGATAATTTGAGTAATCTGGATTTTTTGAGCTTGAGTGCGGCGAGTAAGATGTTTGCGGGGAGTATCACGTATCCGTACCAGGTTGTAAGGGCGCGGTTGCAGACGTATGATGCGGGGAGGCAGTATAAAGGGACGTGGGATGTGGTGCGGAAGGTTTGGAGGCACGAGGGGATAGGAGGGTTTTATAAGGGGTTGGGGCCGAATATTGTGAGGGTGTTGCCGAGTACGTGTGTCACCTTTTTGGTGTATGAGAACACCAAGTTTTACCTTCCGAGGCTGTTGGCGGATGAGGGTTGAGGATTGAGAGGAACACGATGGCTGAGTCGCTATTACTCGATTTTGCCTACACGATGTTGGATACCTAGCTTGGCCCTGGATACATCTCGCAACCTTGGGCACTCTCCATGAATGTTGGGCACTCCTCGTGACCCTGGAATCTCTCGCGATCATGGAAATCCCTTATGACCTCGAAAACCTAAGCCTGCGGAGGTACAAGCTATTGCATCGAGCATCGAGCTGCAACGGCACAGAGCAGCCCGCGAGAGAGACGTTACCCGTCGTTAGAAGTAACAGTCGAAGTGGAAGCAGTCAATGATGCATGCATGAGGGCAGTGAGTTGGCATGGTGCGAAATGTACATATCGCCACACATACAGGTGCACAATAGAAGTAGATGAGTGAGAGGAGTGACCTGAGATCGAAGTGAAGTGTGAATACAGTCACTATCGCCATACTCGATCATTGCTCTCGCTCTCAGTGTTTTATCATGGTTTCATCAGAAGAGATCTCGAGCTCAAGTCGAACATGAAGTCGTCGCTGAGAAATGGTCACGTGCTGTTTCAGTGCCAAGATTTGACCCACGCTAAGACGAGGAATTTCGACCTCAGTTTGAAGACACCACGAACTTCTTTCCAGCAGTCAATCACCGCAGAACACCGTCACGATGTCTTCCTCTACGAAGCCCGAGACCAAATCCAAGAAAGGTACATTTGCATAGGCTAAGCATACCGCAATCTTCAACTCCCACCTCAATGGCGCACGTACTAACCACCACCACCGCACAGGCTCAAAAGGCAAGGGCACCAAACCCTCCGCCAAAGCCAATGCAGCAGCAAAGGCCACCCTGCGCGGCGTAAGCCCCCCCTTCGCACCTTGAGGCGTGTCAGAGCTCCCATCATCTGACGGCCTGTCTTTCACAACACAGGTCAACTCGCACAAGGTCCGCAAAGTCCGCACCAGCACCTCCTTCCACCGCCCGAAAACCCTCCGCCTCCGCCGCGACCCCAAGTACCCCCGCAAGTCGGTGCCTCATGTGCCCCGCCTCGATGCGAGCAAGGTGGTGATCCACCCGTTGAACACGGAGAGCGCGATGAAGAAGATTGAGGAGAACAATACGCTGGTATTTATCGTGGATGTCAAGGCGAATAAGAGGCAGATTAAGGAGGCGTTGAAGAAGTTGTATGATGTTGATTGTGTTAAGATCAACACTCTTATCAGGTATGTGGGAAGAAACTCGTGTGGAGGGTGGATGGGAGACTGACTTGTATGCAGGCCGGACGGATCGAAGAAGGCGTTCGCGAAGTTGACGCCGGATGTGGATGCGCTTGACATTGCTGCCACCAAGCTCGCGATCGTCTAGATGGGTTGAGGAGGGACTCGGCGCTGCATATGATATGGCGTTCATCATGCCTCGGGTGGGCAGGGTCACGCTGCTGCGGTTGGCCATGGCTGCTGTCGTGGAGATAGCTAGCACAGCTCGGATGAATGCAAAATAAGACTAAACCACCCAAGAACGGTTCCAATTTGCGCTTCGTCTTCGTCTTCGTGATATTATGCCAGCGGACATCACCTGCTTCGACCAATCCTACATCTCCAACGTACTGCCTCCCATCCTTCGTTCCCGAATGTAACCATGAAGTTCTGAGAGACCGAGGCCTTTCACGTTGCCTCCTGCTTCGACTGGTAATCAGGGACAGGGTAGTGGCGAGTCCATACATCCGCTATATGACACATGTTACACCCGTCTTATGCCATTTATATGCCGCTCCCAGCTCGCTATGCAGTGATGAAGCAATTGTATCCGCTCATGCAGCCCCTAACCCAACGTCCTCATCTGCTCCAAATGCCTGATCACCGTCATATTCGCATCCATAAACCGATCCACACAGTTCTGCATGCAAGGCTCTTCGCTGCGATCGAGTTTGCCGGAGGAGATCTTGGAGGTCACGCATCTAGTTGGGAGTCAGACCAGAACAATGGTATAGATGGCAACACGAGAGCGCGTGTGAGTACCGCTCTTGAGCAGAGGGCTGGAGGCGTGTCGCGACTTACTTCTTGAAGCACATGTCGGTCAAAGAGTGGACAGTCTGTTGGATTTGTGCTTTTTGGCCTGGAGAACGGTCAATCTCAATGTCCATATGTCTCCTGGGCATGGTGTAGGCTATACCTTCTGCCATAATGAACTGGTTCAGGTCCTGCTTGTCCTTGTCGGACAGATTCTGGAGGTTCTGCGCCAGATCCGGGCTGAGGTTGATGCCGTTGTCCATGTTGATGTTTGATGTCGTCCAGTCTGTTAGCTCCTACTCCTTCTCCTGCTCGATCAATATGGCCGTCCGTATCACTGTTTAGACTTTCGGAGCATCCCGCGATTAGAGCCAGGTTTTACCCCACATAAAGAAGACGGCATTTTCTTGACTCTCAACGTGCATCCAACGCGGCAAGCCAAAGTATCGACCTGCAGAAAAAGCTGCCTCTCAACGACCTTGCCGACCCTCCAGAACCTCGCACATCACTGCATCTCCCTCACGCCATCCGTCGATCATCCGCCCAGAATGGCCGAGCCCATCAACCGCAAGGGTAATGCCGCCAGCGCGCCTGTAAGTCTTCGTTGAACCTTTTCTGCTGAAGCTTCACCTCCTACATCTTCACGTGTTGCGAACACAACAGCATACAGAAAGACACAATAGCTGACATCACGGATATGCAGACACCACAGAACACGTGAGTTTATGTTTGACCGAGCAGCCTCCGCGCGATCACACTGACATGCGGACAGTCCTGCCAACCAGGCCCCAATCTCTTCGCGAGCGGCGGCTCCAGGTGTCGACAGCATCAAGGAAGGTATGTTGCATCTTGTGAAAATAGGTTGGCAGATGCACGAGCTAACTGCGCGTTCAGAGGACCTTGACCGCGCCGCCGCAGCATCGATATTCGCACAGAACCCAAAGCTGGTCTCGATGATGCAGAACAAGCTCCAAGGTCTTGTTGGCCGCTCATCAGGGTACGTTGAATCACTCCCTGCCCCAGTGCGCAGGCGGGTGGACGGCTTGAAGGGCGTGCAGAAGGAGCACTCAAAGCTGGAGGCGGAGTTCCAAGAAGAGGTCTTGCAGCTGGAGAAGAAGTTTTTCGCAAAGTTCACCCCGCTCTACGAGAAGCGTACAAAGATCGTCAACGGGTCAATCGAGCCCACCGAGGAGGAGATCGAGGCCGGCAAGGCCGACGAGGAGGACGAAGATGAGGAGGATGCAGAGAAGCCGGATGAGGCGACTGAGGCGTCCGGCGCGGACATGAAGGGTATCCCCGAGTTCTGGCTGAGCGCCATGAAGAACTCTTCGCTGGCCGAGACCATCACCGACCGCGATGAGGATGCGCTCAAGCTTCTCACCGACATCCGCATGGAGTACCTAGACCGACCTGGCTTCCGCCTGATCTTCGAGTTCGCCGAGAACGAGTTCTTCACCAACAAAACCATCACCAAGACCTACTTCTACCAGGAGGAGAACGGCTACGGTGGAGACTTCATCTACGACCATGCTGAGGGTGACAAGATCGACTGGAAGTCTGGCAAGGATCTGACAGTCAAGGTCGAGAGCAAGAAGCAGCGCAACAAGAGTGAGTCGAAATGTTACGGGTGCAGATCGACCTGATGCTAACATTTTATGCAGACACCAAGCAGACTCGCATCGTCAAGAAGACCATCCCAACTCCATCCTTCTTCGACTTCTTCAACCCCGCCTCACCGCCATCTGACGAGGACGAGGAGATCGATGAGGAGATCGAGGCGAAGCTCGAGCTTGACTACCAGCTCGGCGAGGACATCAAGGAGAAGCTCATTCCACGCGCCATCGACTGGTTCACCGGCGAAGCGCTACAGTTCGAGCAAGGCTTAGACGATTTCGACGAGGACGAGTTCGAGGACGAAGATGATGAGGACGATGAGGACGACGAGCGTGACGAGGATGACGAAGATGAGGACGATGATGAGGTGAGTTCTCACGCACACTTTGAAGGTATACAGGATAATAACTAATTTAAAGTAGGAGGACGGATCGAAGCCTAAGCAGGAGACTGCGGAGTGCAAGCAGAGCTAGATGCCTCGTCCCGCCGCTGAACACAGAACTTCCTGATCCATGACAAGGCGCCCTCACCATCGACAGCCGACTCAAACGACATCAGCCTCACGACAGACTCTGTACATTCGCCACGACCCAGACACTCCTTGACGACCCTTTCTTACGCTTCCAAGACTGCATACGAGGCGTTCCAATTCAACCGGCTCAGGATCGGCTAATCATGGGCTGCTCACAACGAAAACACCACATACGACTGAAGAAGAAGGATGCAGGACGGCGCAGTACAGGACCCTCATAGCGTTTGTCTACTGGTGTTACCATGGGACGGGTGGATTGCTGTGCTACTGCTGCTTGCTACTGAAGATCTCAGGTAGTGTGCTGAAAATTAGTTTCGTTCACTTTCTCTTGTGCCATGGTTTTGCTTATTCTACCCTCGTTTTGGATGTTTCTTTGATCGTGTCAGTCGTCTTCATGTGGGGTCGCATGTCTGCGTGATGATGTCCCTGGGAGCAAGGCCCGGAGTGCGCTCATCCCGTAGACCGCGCTCGAAAGCGGTCGAAAGCGGTCGTGTGCGGTGTTAGCAAGGGCTTCGAGGATCGAACGGACTCATCGCCCAGTATATCTTTCGCAACTCCCCTTTGACCGTTTCTCGTTCCTCAGCATGAAGCGCGCTTTGCACAATCATCTCACGACTCGATTTGCTGCCGCTATTCGTCCCAACCAGCAGCAGCACTATATCGCCCTTCGAAGCTTCCACGCTCCACCCGCAATGCCTCTCAACATCCTGATCGTGGGTGCAGGTATCGCCGGCCCAGCCTTCGCGATCCTCATGCAACGTGCCGTCCCTCAGACCAAGATCACAGTGGTAGAGCGCCATCCTTCACTCCGTGTTGCGGGCCAGCAGATCGATCTGAAGTTCCAGGGGATCGAGATTGTGCAGAGGATGGGCCTGATGGAGACGATCAAGTCCCACTGCGTTGAGGAGACTGGTGTGGAGACTCTGGATGCACAAGGGAAGCCGATGGCGCTCTTTGGCGTTAACCCGGCTGGGCAGCAGCGGCCTGCTCTGACGTCGGAGCACGAGATTATGCGCGGGGATCTTGTGAGGGTGTTGTATGAGGCGAGCCTGGAGCAGCGTCGAGCGCTGAAGGAACAGCAGGATGAGGTTGGAGATGTGGTGTACGAGTTCGGCAAGACGATCCCAGAGCTCGTCGAGAGTGACGAGGGCGTGGACGTCACCTTCACCGACGAGTCACGCGAGCGATATGACCTCGTCGTTGGCGCGGACGGGCAGTGGTCGCGAACACGACGCCTTGCCTTCGGCCAGGAAGCTAGCGATGCGGCGTTCCATTCTCTCGGGATCCATGGCGCCTACTTCAGCGTCCCACGCATCGAGGGCGAAGCGGGTAATGCCAAGGTCTTCAGTGCTTCAAAACGCAGAATGTTGTTCTCGCGGACGAGCAATCGGCCTGTAACGCAGTTCCTGCTGTACACGATGAGCGATGCGGACAAGCTGAAGAACTCTTACCGCCAATCAATCGAGGACCAAAGGGAAGCCTTTGCTGAAGCGTTCAGAGGCATTGGCTGGCAGGATCAGCGAATCGTAAACGGATTGCAGACAGCGGAAGACTTCTACGCCCATGAGCTTGGGCAGATCAAGCTGAAGCAACTGTGTACTGGCCGCGTCGCGTTGTTGGGAGACGCAGGGTATTGTCCCACTCCTTTCACGGGCTTGGGGGTCACAGGCTGCCTCACCGGCGCGTACGTGCTCGCGGGAGAGCTGGCACGACATGGAAATGATGTAAATAGCGCGCTCAAAGCCTTCGACATCGCAGTGCGGCCGGGTGTCGAGGAGATCCAGACGCTCAACATAAAGCTTGGACTGATGTTCCCGTCCTCGCGGCTAGGAGTCTGGATGTTACGGATTGCGGCTTGGGCCATGTCGAAGCTGGATCAGCTCACCTGGCGGCCTCGATCTGAGGAGCAGCAGGTGGAAAAATGGGAACTGCCGGAGTACCGAGAGCTGAAGCTTCAAGTCTGTTGATCGATTGTGGTGGGTGGAAGGCTGCTGCAGGAGATAGACTGTATCTCTTGCCAGGACGAGTCAATTCTCAACTCCCAGTGTAGTGTATAGAGGATGTACAGGTTCATAGCAGTACAAACCGACGCAGCAGAAGGGTATCTCATATCAGCACTTCATCCGTGCCGCGCCACAAGTAGAACACAATCTCACAATGTAAAGCTACCAGGCCCAACCTCACCCCAAGGTCGAATGGGCTTGTTCTCCTCCAGCTCCACCACCCACCACAGCGCCTTCTTCGCCTTGTCGATCTGGCCACTAAGCTCATGCGCTCGCGCCAGAGTGAACCAAGCCTCCGAGCTGTCCCATCCACCCCCGAGCCGCGTGAGGGTGTTGAGAAGCATGTACGCTCGATCTCTCGCGGCCAAGCGGTTCACTTCAGTAGGTGTTGGGTCGTGTTTCCGTTGCTTAGGCGCATCTGCGTTCGGAGACTTCATTGTAGGAGGAGGGAGTGAGATGAGTGGTGGCTGAGGCGGTATAGGAGGGTTGCGAGACCAGCGAAAGGGTTCGTGCGGCTCTTCGACCGGAAGTTTTTCTTCGTAGATGTCCAGGAGGATGTTGGACAGACCGATGATACCGTTTGCGTGATCTGGGAAGTAAGCAACACTTTCCTCGTAGGCTTCAAGAGCAAGCCAGGGCTGCTCCATGGCCGTGGCGAGCTCGCCTTTCTGGGGAAGAGTCAGCAACATATATATGAGATCAAAGAGATGGAGGGAACATACGGCAGCCCATACATCAGCCCACAAGTGGTCGATGCTCTTCCCGCTGCCCCAGCCTTCCTGGAACAGCCGTCGAGCGTTCGTGTTCTCGCCGGTGGATTCGACTTCGAACATGTCCACGAATTTGTGTGCTTCCTGGATAGCTCCACTGGCATCGTCTAGAAGGTCGGCACGAAGATATAAGCCAGCAATAAAAAGCCACACTTCAACCACAAGGCTGACTTTATGTTTGCGATCCTGCGCCAACGCAAGCCTTACTGCACGCCCAGCGGCGGAGCCGGGATGCTGCGTTGGGAGTCGAGTATCCTGGCGTGGCGGCCGATCGCTGTGACCTGCAGGAGCCGGCAACGCTTCTGGTGAGGCGTTATGCCGGACTTCCATCAGTGGTTTCTCGTCCTCTCGCGCCAGGTTCTGATCGACGGCAGGTTGTGCGGCGGCAGCCCGGCTGTCATTCTGTTCTGTCGTGACCTTCTCAGGATCCTTTGCAGGCACCGGTGGCTTCATTTCAGGCGTGGACACAGGCTCCTCCCGTATGCTCTCGACGCTCCTCGACCATTTCAGATTACCATGCTCCCTCCAATCCCCATGGTGACCACGCAGCTTGAAAGGAAGCTTATGATGATGGGACTTCTCGGTGGCGACGCCTTCCTCGTTGGTAACGGTGATGGCAATCGGTACACCATTGGCTGTCCCACCGCGTGCAGCCTGTCCCGGTGTTCGCCCCTCAGGTAACGATACAAGCGAACTGTGTTTATAGTTGGTCTTTTCTTGGCTATGGCGCTTCGATCCGGGCCGTATACTGCCAGCAAGACTGCGCAGCGTACCACCAGCCTTCGACGGTACAGCCGACGTTGCTGTTTGTGGTGGGCCAGTTGCTGGCTTCAGCCGTTCTGGATTACCAAACAGTCTTGCGTAGAGGGCGGGAAGCTCATGACTGACACCGACAGCAGCTTCTGCACCTTCCGTAAGTTCCAGAAGAGCGACTTGGGTCATCTTGATCTGGAGCAAGCCTTCTTTCTCGAAGGCATCCATCTGGTCTACTAGCCCTCCGGCGGAGCCCATCGACGGCTGTTCGGATTCGACGCTAAGTCGATTGTTGCTGTCGCCGTACAAGGCCTCCGCATCGCCAAATTGCTCGAACGCGGCACCGCACATCTTACCTGCTTGCTCGTAGTCGTCTTTTGCAGTGAGGCACAATGCCAGGAGATGCCACAGAGGTACCAATTTCCGCTCTTGTCGAAAGCCATCTCCTGCGTTCTCAGCATCTTCGGAATCTTCGGGCGTCTGAGAAGCCGCTATCGCTTTTCTGATGACGTCTGTAGCTGCAGAGACATCTCTCGATTCCGCAAGCAGGAGCGCAAGGGCGTACGAGGTCTCTAAGCTAACCTCGCCATACTGCTGCGCCCTTTGTAGGCTTGACAGTGCGTCAGCTCCAAGAGTAGGACGAACATCGGTCTCGAACGTCAGTCGAGACCAATGCGCCTGGCTGATGCCAATTGCACGGTGCGCGGAAGCGAACGTAGATGGTTGCAGTGCTGCTGCCGTTGCCACTTGCTTCTCATGCATTTGAAGCCAGCTCTGTATTGTTTTTCGAACTTCGAGCGCTTTCTCAGCCTGCTCGAAATCGCCATATCGACAGAGGACGTTGACAGCATCGACTGCGGTCAAAATCGCCACGTCGTCACTGTCGAAGCCGGCTTCCCGCTTACCAGTTTTCACAGCACGTGCGTTTCCTTTACTGACAATCTCCACATAGCTATTGAAAGCATGCAAGGCCAGATCGAACTCGCCAAGTGCGGCATGTACAGTGAATAGATGCCGTAGTATGGGCGTGGAATGGAACGTCTTGGTTGCCGCGCCTAGATCGATGAAGGTTAGCAAGTGTCTCCGACCTGCGATTGAGTCTGAGAAGGCAATAGAACGTCCCACAGCACTCGATGCTGTTTTGGAGAGCGTTGTCACGCATGACTTGACTTACGATACAGTATGTCCAGTACGCCGCGGCCAAGGCTTTCTTTCCCTCCCTCGCCAAGGTCATGGTCCGTCCACAAAGGGCCAGCGAGAATCTCCCAATTAGCGACTACTTGCTCAACCCACTGTTCGATCTCAGAGTTATGCTGGCTAGCTTTCGGGAACTGAGATTCTTGTAGTGACTCGTACATCGTTTCTGCGCGTTTCATGTCTGCTCGCTGCCCAGGTCTTGCGATTCCACGCCGCAGAATTGTCGAGAGCAGGTCATAATAAGCTTTCCAGACATGACGTCGTGGTACATCTAGATGGGAAGGAGAAGGACCAGAATTCGTGGATGGCGGCGGAGATCGTTGCCAGAAGTCCGACCAGGCATGGAAGCAACGTAGTGCGTCGCTCAGTCTCTCCAATGTTGGCGAAGCCGTCTTGCGGTTCATGAAAATACATGCCCGGGCTAGCAACCGTTCAGTCCAAGTCCTTAGCTCAGTACTTCGAGAGCCAGGTGTCTTAGCAGCCGCCTGCAGGTACTGTCGTTGTGCCTCGTCTTCGTTGCCTAGTTCTTCCACCGACACGGCCTTGATGAATGCCGCCTTCACGTCACACACCTCCCTCCATCCTAGAGCATCCTTGCCGTGTTCTCCGTTATCTGCATCACTTGATAGAGCCTCCAGTGCACTGCTATGCTCACTTCGTAGCAAGTAGACGTGCGCGAGACACACTCTGACTGCATACCCATCGCCCACGGAGCTGGCTGTCGCCGCAGTGAGCTTGGTGACAAGTTCTCCGAGTTCGGGCTGGCTGGCCGATGGTGTCGAAGGGGCGGATCTGGGTATGCGAGCTATCTGCGCCTCGGAGCGTGCGGCCAGTGTGAAGTTTCGAAGCTCCGGTGCGTGCTTGTCCGTCTTCCTCGCGAGCTCTTCCACTTCCGCCCAACGCCCATTGCATAGCGCTTGGTCCAGTTGAGCGAGGTACCGAGCACCCTTTCCCCCTGGTAGCGTGCTCATATCAGCTCATGTAGAGTGCTTCGTTAGGTCATCGAGTCTGGCTCGATCCTCGAGACGACGAATTTCGCGGCCAATGGCTGGCAACTGCAATCGAACTTGAGGCAGCAGCCCGAATGTTGAAACGCGGTCGTGTCCAGGGATCTGATTGGCTCGGGATGAGCCGCTGTATACAAAACCATCTGCAACTTCAGAGTCTTCCTAATGCAGAGCCAGATGTCAACGTAGTAGTAGTCAGGGGAGGGACATTGCAATGGCCGTTACATCGTCCTCCAATGCCTCTGCAACGCTACGAGCAATCACCTACCGTATCACAACTGCCGCTCCAGAACAACTTCCATTACTGGCCACGCAGGTCTCTGGGTTGATATGGAACTGCAGAGAGATCCTTTCTGCATCTGCCGACTCTCTCGGATCGAAGAGCGAAACGACAGCACTCATACATCGCTTCAGAACAAAGATCACCTCTCTTCTCCAGGACCGCACGATTGAGGGACGATGGGCTGCCGTGGTATTGACTAAAGCTGCCATCGAAGCCGGAGGAGTAGAATTCTTGGGTGCGCAGTCTACTGGCCACCCTGAAGCGACCAGATCCTTCAACGACGAAGTGTCTGGCCGCTATCACTTTGACAAGGATCTTTACATCGACCTGGGATTACTCAAATCTTGTCCGGGAGATCACGACACCAGCACTCCCTGGCTTCATCTCAACATGTCTCTCGAACGCAAAGAAGGAGCGGTGCTCTGCAAACGAGCTAGACACGATCCTCGCAGCTTTCGCCACTCTGCTACCAAAACACCCAACCATTTTCCGGACACATGAATCACAAATTACAGCTGTTCTGAACGATGTGCTATCCTCCGGATCGCTATCACACCATTCCCAGAAGACCAAAGCCATTGCCCAGCGAGTCAGAGTCTTACTTCACCACTGTGCGCCAAAGCAAGGGGGGAGTGAGCAGTGGGATAAGACTTTGCAAGCCACCATTGCTGCCGTCCACACGACTTGTGACCGTCTGTTCAGAAGTACTTCCGAAGATTGGAGCTCAGTTGCGGGTGTGCGGATCCAGGCGGCGGATGCGAATATCTTCGCTCCTGCTGAGGCAGAGCTGGAGAGGGAAGATGAGCTATCTCTAAAACCATGGCACGGCGTACTCGGTGGTCGAAACCGGCTGGTTACTCTGATTGAGCTTTTGCAATCACATCTGGAGACAGCGACCTCGAGTCCAGTGCCATTGAGGATTGGATCCCTTGTCGACGCTATCGCACGACTTTTGAGCTTGACCGCTCCTTCATGCATGAATGCAGCCACTGCCAACTCGCAAGTCTCAAAAGACGAGCGGGAGATCCTGGCCGCCATGTTGCCGAGCATTCACGTCTCTGCGATGGAGCTCATTTTCGCCTTACTCAATCGCTTTGGCAATGCTTCAGCGTCGTTCGCTCCGAGTCTTATGGAGTTGATACTTGATGTCTACCGCGCAGAAAGCTTCGACGATCGTTTGAGAGAGGCTTCATGCCGATGTCTGGAACTTCTGTTGCAGCTTTTCGGTCCGAGCCTGCCAAAGGAGAATGTCACTGAGCTGAACGTGTTGGTTCGAGGATGCTGCGAGGTCCTGATGCCTGTCAACACGCCTGGCACTGCTACTAATGGCTCCATCTCGTCCGTTCAAGCCACGAACGGCCTCAGTGCAGAGGCTGCAAAGCCCAATGGCATCAAACCCGGTTCTGAGCACGCTGGTCTTACAATGGCTGCAAGCCGTCTGCTCTCAACAATTGTCACCAAACTCCAACCTTCATACATCTCTCGCAAGCTTCGAACGCAAATCGAGCGGACAGCAGTCCTGACGAGGAACAAAAATACACTACTAGCCTGTGTGATGAATCCAGGGCAGAAGGACATGGGAGCAAAACTGCAGACGAGCTTGCTTCCGCTCCTTGCCAGGGAGTTCCCAAACGCACCTGAAGTCGAGGCATTGTTGAGGCCTCGCATGCCACCTGTGGTGTTACAGAGATTGGCTGACGGTGGCGAGGAGGCAGAAGAAGATGACGAGGACATGAACGGACCGAACGGAGAGCCAACGAATGGAGATTTGCAACAACAAGATGGGGCAGTGAGCAATGACGACGATCCGACGAGCGATCTTTTCAAGGCCTTGACTCAGCCATCGAATCCTGCCTCTGATCACGAAGAACAGGACGAGCTGTACTCGGCAACACCACCGCCGAACTTCCAAGTACCCACCAAGCGCGCGGCGGACTTTACTGCAATCGACACAGAAAACTCCACGAAGCGACTTCGAGCCTCGCCCACAGAAGAGCCGGCGACTGTTCAAGTCGGCGTTCCTGTGACGATTGCGGTAGCTCAAGGCGAGGATGAGTATGTCGAGAGCACCATCTTGGTTGCGCCGCAGATCAAAGCTACGGATGGTGTTGGCGATGGAGGTGATGCGGGAAGCGATTATAGTGATTTCGAGATGCCGCCTTTGACGATGGAGCCGGATACCGATCCTGAGGACGAAGGTGAAGATGAGGGCGAGGGCGAGGACGAATGAGGAATGTGGATATACGTAGTTTCAATATCAACCATCAAACGCTCCGTCAATATTGTACCTTCGAGCTTCCGTTGACAATATACTACGCCACACCAACGCCACAAATCCGGGGAAACCGTTAGCCTTGCATCGTCATCTTGTCTCACCTCAACAACAACGACGACACACGAGCTCGCAAACAAAGCACTGTGGAACCTGTTTGTCGGGTTGCAGTGAGAGTAAATTATACAACAGCAATGCCATATATCGCTGTGCCCACTAGAACATACCAGCCTTGACTGCCAAACAAGCGTGTCGTCCAATAGAAGCTTCGAGAAGCTTCTCTGCCGGCCCTGTCAGTCACTCTGTCAAAAGCCAGCCTTCCAGTCATCCCAATCTACACCGCGCCACACACAACGATCAGTCAACACACCCATTGGCACATCCCAATCGCACACCTCACCCAACTCTCGCCGCACCTCGGCACGGCCACGACCACAATAGCATCACCCATTCTCCGACTGACTGCCACTTCACCGGTCACCGGCCACCGATCATAGTCCCACCACACCACCCTTCACCATGGTATCCGACACCAAACTCTACGACCGCCTCGGCGTGTCCTCCACCGCCTCCCAAGAAGAAATCAAAAAGGCCTACCGCAAATCCGCACTCAAAAACCACCCCGACAAAAACCCCTCCGGCGCAGAGAAGTTTAAGGAAGCGAGTGAAGCCTTTGAGATATTATCGGATCCTGAGAAGCGGAGGAATTACGATAACTATGGGTACGACTTTATTACTGGCAAGG
>JAABUW010007226.1_pt1 | contig 13506 bp, 7 predicted proteins | sample 5560081 | NCBI WGS metagenome assembly JAABUW01 (sample SAMN10711882, study PRJNA513363) | rock metagenome | isolation source: Antarctica rocks | place: Antarctica: Victoria Land, Knobhead sud
GGTGGTGGGGAGGATGGGGAAGAGGGGGGTTGGTATGAGTGGGGAGGGGGAGGTAAGGGTGCTGGAGAGGGTGGTGGGAGAAGAAGAGCACACCTTCAGGCTGTAGCGGGAGTTTTGGTTGGTGAGGAGGTTGGCGCGGGCGAGGGTGATGTCGTAGGCGAAGTTGGTGGTGTCGTGGTAGATGCTGTAGTTTTCTGATGTGGGGAGAGTTAATTCTGAGGGGAAGGGGGTAAGGGAGAAGGGCGGTGTACTAGCATGCATGTCCTTTTCGAACTCTTTACAGCTTCGCTCGAAGGCTTCCACTGTGTCGACAGATTAGCATGATAGGATTCCCAGCTTTTTAGGGAGATGGTGACATACTGCCTTTAGCTATGTTCTTCTTCCTGGTCGCCTTCTTTCTCGCCTTGGTCTCCGCTTTCGCCTTGCTTATTGGGGCCATGAGATATTCGCGCACATTCTTGGGACTCTGCTTCATAAGAGAATCTTCGAGCCAGTCAAACGAGACGATTTTGACGGTCTTTAGCTTGCGCGCTAGCTTGACTGTTGCCATTATCAATCAGCAGCTGTCGAGGACTTGATAAAGTAGGGACATTAAAGGGGCCAGACTGGCCAAGAAGATGTTTGCGCTTCGCTGAAAATGAAACAGAGAGCTACACAACCCTCATTGCTCATACCTATGCTGACATTCCTCTTGAAATGCTCCTTACTGCAGACGAGATGTGTAACCTTAGACGACATCTCCGAAGCAAACGTGCCGCCATTGATTTGGATCCATATCTTCATTTTCTGAGTGTCGCGCCGTTCTCCAAAGTCTCCAGTGACGGCAATAGTGAAGCTGTTGAGTGGCTTGCCCATGGTGGTGGTGAACTAATGTAGCTCTTGGTGTGGATGCTTATGTATGCGAAGGGTAGGCTGAATGCTAAGCGTCCCACGGAAGCTTGCTGAAAAGGGGTATCAGTGCCGTGATATTGCAAGTCTCGTAATGATGCCGCCAGAATTTTGCTGCAAATGGTATTGACTTTGTGACGTACTGCGAAAAGGGGAGTGATTGATGTAGTTTTGGGAGGGCTATGTAGTTCGTAGCCAGAGCCACTGTGTGAAGCCGCAAATGATCAAAGTAAGAAGGATGTGAACAGAGGTACCTGAAAAGTTGTAGAATAGCCAAGACAGATGAAGCCAAGCCTTGATTCATTAAGACTAGCTTAGCGATTGAGGCCAAAGTAAGGTAGCAGAAGTGAGATATGAAATTGGAAGACGTGGAGCCGAAGATTGATCTTTAGCCACGGCAAGTATATCTGCCGTAGATGAGAGTCTGACGAAGGAAAAGATTGCCTCAGGGGTTGTTTGCGAATGCTTGGAGAAGTAGGAGAAGCGAAGAGTATCCCCGCTTAAGGAAGACTTACAACTTCCCTGGCCTAGGTGTACAAAGCTTCTAGAAGACTGTCAGCGATATATGAGGCTATATGCGAGGACATCTATGAATTGTCTGCCAGCTCTTCGTAGTCTTCTGTAGATTTCACAATGTAGAGGTAAACATCCAACCTGTGGCATAGTATCACTGTATCACCTATCGACTACTGTCTTTGCAGCTCTGACAAAGTCCCTGATCTTGTCAAGATCCTGCGTGCCATCACTCTCCACCCCACTGCTCACGTCTACAGCAACTATCTGCGCAGAGTACTCGGCGAGGTTAGACAGGATGCCTCCTACGTTGTCAGGATCTAGACCACCAGCCAAAACCACTCGGAGGCCAGGATCTGCTCCCAGCGCTGACCGAATCGGTTCCAAAGCCAGCCGCGTACCTGTTCCACCAAACGGTGAATCCATCAAAGGCAGTGCATGGTACCCTCGTTTACCAAGGCCAGGGTTCCGGGGTCCAAAACGACGGATGACGGGCACTGGTATCAGAGACGCCCATTCAACCGGTTCAGAGCCATGAAGCTGTACCACGTCAAGATTGACTAATTTCTGCTGTGCCAGTATGTATGCAAGTGGCTGGTTTTGGAAAACCCCCACAAGCATAGCACGATCATTACGTCGCAAAAGAGATGTTGTATGCTCGAAATACTCAGTGGCTTCCAACGGGCTCTCTAATTCCTCAGAGCCCCGTGTTTCGCCTGCTCTGTGAACGATCTCTGAGATTGAAATAGCGGTAGATGTCGAGACACACCGCTTTCGACCTTCGACAAGGATAATTCCTATCATGTCAGCACCGGCTTTGATTGCAGCATCAGCAGCTTGCGGTGTTCTAGTGCCGCATATTTTGACCAAGACATCATGTCTCCGTCGTTGTGGCTTCGTTTCTTCTGGACGCCCGAGAAGTCTTTTAGCAAATTCGAGAGGTTGATCCGCCCGCATAAGCGCCTCTCCGACCAGCACAGCGCCGACTCGATTCTTTCGATAGACCTCAACGTCTTTGGGTCCATTAATACCACTCAGTGCACAAACCAGCGTCTCGGAGGGTACCTTTCCCATCAACCTACTGGTAGTTTCCAGGTCGACTTCGAAGTTGGCGAGGTCCCGATTGTTGACCCCAATGACTTGCGCCCCTAGACTAATTGCAATGTCCATCTCGGAAGCATTTTGGACCTCGACCAGCGGCTCCATACCAAGGCTCTGCGAGTAGCTGTACAGAATCTTCAAAGCGGCTTCTTCCAGCATCTTGACAATCAGTAGTACAGTATCAGCACCGGCCAGTCGTGCTTCCAATATCTGATATTCATCGTAGATGAATTCTTTAGCTAGAAGAGCTGGCCGATTCGGCATGCCTTCCAGGCTTTGCCGAACTGCTCGGAGGTCGTGCACACTCCCTTTGAACCATCTAGGCTCGGTGAGGACCGAAATGACACTTGCACCAGCAATAGCATACTTCCTGGCCTGAGCAGGGGCACAGATCCCCAGAGCTATATCGCCCTTCGATGGTGAAGCTCGTTTAACCTCCGCCATCAGTGACAGCGAATATGGTGACATCCTAAGTCTTTTGGGAAACGAGATTTGCGGCGGCGACAGGTTCATATCATATGATGCTTGAAGATCGTTTGGTCTCTGTGATGGCATCTGTTTCTGAGCCTCGACCGTCAAGCGTCGCTGTGCAAATATACGGTCTAGTATGGAGACTTGACTTTGGTTGTATCCAATATGAAACACTTCCTTAGTCATTGATAGCTCCTTTTGATTGAAAGTTGCCTGCTGTTTCTTTTCATTCTCGGTCCAAGTACCACCTTCCATGAGGAGAAAGTTTTTTATCATTGCTCTGCCATTCTCGGTAAGGATACTTTCTGGGTGGAATTGGACTCCTTCCACTAGAAGTTCTTTATGCCGAACCCCCATTATGATGCCTTTATTGCCATCGGGACCGCTTTTGATCCAAGAGCTCACTTCTAAGCATGCCGGTAAACTTAAATGAGTTCCAGCAAGCGAGTGATACCTCGTGACTTTCAGGTCCTGTGGGAGTCCTGCGAACAGCCCCTTTGAATCATGGGCAAGAGGCGAGGTCTTCCCGTGAAGGATTTCACCAGTCACTTCCACGCGACCACCAAATACCGAGAATATACACTGTCTAGCTGAGCGATCAATTCCAATAGCAATGCCAAGGTGTAGATCACCAGACCTACTCGCCCATACACACACCAAGCACTGGAATTTTACCAGCAAAGTATTTTATTGCTTCCTTACTGTACGTTGCTATGAAGTCAGCATCGCCCTATACGCCTTGTTTGTGATGAGAGATGATTGGGAATCAGACGCTTAATAAGATGAGTCCTGCAGCTCGACACTGGAACGTACCTTATACCTCCGTCCGAGTCCGGGTGACCTGGACCTGGGCTTATGACCAATTGAGTTGGCTTTATATCAACTAAGTCCTGTAGTGTTTTCTCATCATTTCGGAAAACTTGGACCGACGCGCCTTCCAAGACCTACGATTATGTTAGTCCTTACGAAAGCCAAGGGAATGGAATCACCTTTACAAGATATTGGTAGACTAAGATGTCCCCCATCAGTATTTCAAGACGTTACAGACTAAGATCAAAGTACTATGGAACCTCACCATTCCAGGTAAAACTATCATAGTTGTCGATCAACACCAAACGAGATGCACTTCTCATCGGTGGGGCAGCTTTCGGCTGATGCGGAGAGTGATCAACGAGAGCAGGTCCATCCATTGTCGAAAGCATTGGAAGAGAGAATCCGAGGTATATGATGGATTATTCAGGGTGACCGTTCAATTTCATTAAGTGAAGACTCATGCTCATCCGCCGCTAGAGTAGTTTACGGTCACACTAGCGCATTAATAGATTACCAGTCGCGCCTGGCGCGGTCCCGTTCAATAAATGTTTGAGATGCGACTTTTGGGCAGGAGTACGGAGTTCATAGGCCAACCTCGATTGCCTTGATGGCTCCAATTGGGGAAGCCTATTTTCCGCCTCTTGATAGGTGCCTGAGTGGGGAGCACCAACTATTGTAATGATCGCAACTCTTCCACGAGACCGCACGCTAACGACACCCAGGTCATGGAAGACAACCTACGTAGCTCTCTCCCAAATTGAGGAAGGATCGAACAATGCTTCCCTCAAGCGACATCTTGCGGATCCACAGACTGTGTCAACACTTGTTCACTGTTTCTCACCTTTCCCTCCGCCAACACCGCAAACCAAGTCCAGCTTCGAGACCAAGACCTCAGCCATCAATGTTACTCCCTCTTCGCATTCGCATTTTGATATAAAAGAAGTAAAGGAAGATACCCTATGGCTCAGCAAGGAGACAAATATTGACGAGGTCTCCGCACTGCGCATCGCCGTGCTAGAATGGCAAACAAGACCAGCGGTGCAACTACTTCAAGGCAATGGTGATGAGCAGATTGCATCTCGAAACGACGGAGGAAGGTTCGGGAAGTCTGGCGCCTCGCTTTTTGATCCGGGCTCTTCAACCCTCGCCAAATCTACACTACGAGGAAGTGAGACTACATCAGCCTTTCAAGAAGTTGGCGCTCGACACAGAAGGTTGCTGGAGAATTACCTCTCGGAACGACGTTGTATTCTCAAATGCAGCGAGTTCATAACATTCATTACACTTTGCAAAGCGGGCGCTCCAGATGGCCACGGACAGGAGAGGTTGAGTTGGCTGAGAGAACTCGGCGCCGAAGTCCTCTCTGCTTGGGATTTCGATCAATTGGCAAATCGCAATCGTCTTGTTATTGATGGAGTTGAGTCTCTTCGCTCTAGGCACAGGGGTCTAGCCAAAGGCAGTGGATGGTTTCAGGATGAAGGCGCGCAAGAAGACATTGAGCTTGCTTGGACGAGGAGCCAGATTCTGGAGATGATACATGTTATGCAAATCATCCTGAACCTGATCGAATCAACTTCCGCCCTTGTCCAATCTCCTGCGATCTTGTCTTGGTTCAGGCTAATGAAGGAGTTAAACTTTTTTGAAAGCGTGCAACCGGTTAGTCCTGAATCATCAGATAATCAATATTGACTGACTAGCCCGGTAGCAGCACCCTGCCCTTCAGGCGACCTTTGCAATAGCCTTTATGTCCCTACCGGCCCTGATATCCCTCGCCATTCTCAACATCCCATCGGCTCTTGATTTACTTGACAAATCTTCAAGCTCAGCGGTCTTGTCTAGCCCTGCCGGCGATAATGATTCGTACCTTTTGAACTCGGCCGCGTGCAACGAAATACATGATATTCTCATCGATGCTTCTTCGTTGAAGCCTGCGAGCCTGGCTGCTATGGCTTGGGCCATATTGATGAGGGAGCTGAGAGAGACTGCCCTTAGCACGCGAGAATCCCGGGAAGCCAGACAATCCTTACGTGCGGCTGACAAATACGGTGCCGCGGACTCCTCTGATACTGATGGTGCCGACCGGCCTGTGAGACAATTTCCATCATTGAGTCGCCGGTCGTCAACTGGCAGCGACACATCCCAACAATCGACCCTACTCGAAGAGATCTACGATACCATATTGGCGACACCCGTCGATGGAGACCCAGTGGCGTTACTGGCTAACAATGCTGTTGGCAGAGGTAAAGTCTTTGAGATTATCACGACGATAGCGACGGAATATTGCACCCCTTTCGGCTTTGAGCACAACGGAAAACCTGGACAGAATATGCGCGGCGTGCTGCTCGACTTGGTACGAGCCTCTGTCGATTTTGTTGATTACTTGCCACCGATCGTGACTGCCACATTGGCGGTTCTCACAGGATCAGAGCGTTATTGGGAGGCCTTAGACCGGCCGGTATCGTCTAACAGAGCTGAACCTGCTGCTGTATTTCTTCAAGATAAAGTCCTCACACGCAAGCTGTTTTTGGTTGCCACAATGCATTTTCCATACGAAAGTTTACCCTTTTTAGAACTCTGTCGAGGACTGGCATTTGCGAACGATGGCAGTGATGGAGAGCGACCTGCATTGTGGAGCATACTCGAAGACACCGATACATTCACCTGCTCTTTACCAAGCAAGGACTATCAAGCGTATAAGCCTATCAACACGCAAGCGGAGGCCGACTGCATCGAGCTGACCCAAGACCTTACCGTGTCCCTCGCTCCGGAGCTTAGAACCTCATTGACAATTCCATTTGATAAGGCGCCGCGAGCAATGATCAAGTCTGACCCATCTTCGTTCCATGAGATACCCTCAGGAACCACTGGAAAGCTTTTGAACGATTCCAGGCCCTTTGTTGTGGCATTTAACCAGTCATATTCCCCTTTGACATATATGGGCAAGGTGCTACACTGTGCATCCACCGGCGTCAATACAAGCGCCATATTTTCCGCAGTCACTGTGGGCGAGATCATTGCTTTGATCACGAACATGCTCTCTGCCGCCACAAAGAGTGCTGCATTGGATCAGGCCATCGAATCGTCCCAACAAATACTAGGAATGGCTAGTGATGGCATGGATCGAAATCAAGATGTGGTCTCAGTCATTTTTGAAATCTTTGAGAAGGAGCTCTATAAAAGCAGAAAGACTGCTGTAGACTTGGAGTCCATGGAGATCATTGTGCAATGCATTCAGTTTACATTTGCATTATTACAAGTCATGCCTGACAGAGTCTGGCCCTTCCTAAGTAGAAGCGGTCTTCTAGGCATAGGCAAAGCTGAAAGCCAGCTTAGATTTGTCGTTGCGACTCAGGAGATGCTTGTGGGTCAATATGACTTTCTGATAGGCTGCGTGCGGCTTTTCGACTCCCTTGTCGACGACGTGATCGCTCACATAGTGCCTCGAAAGACTCCAACAAAGGCTGTCACTCGCTTCAATAATACCAACTTACCTGGAGCTGGTGTATCGCAAAACACGATGGAGAAGGTGGTATTGAGCTTCACACGGACGATGATCGAAGTTTTCGAGAGCACAATGAAATGGAAGTTTCTTGTACAAGAAGACCGGATGGAGATTAACTTTCGCCTTTGCTCAACATTCCAAAGGATCTTGAAGTGTTGCTTCGACATCAACGACAAGCCGAACATCCAGCAGAAACTTACGAGCGCGCTCGCTCCTGCCGCCGAATATATCGTTAGTGTGTTTTTATCAAGGTCAAGCAATGAGGTTACGGTGCTACCCTTTCTACATATCCTCGCCGAAGGAACATTGACACGCACTACTACCTTACCCATAAGTGGCTTGCAATATTGGACTGCGCAAGTCAGAGCCGCAATTGAATTTACAAGCAATCTGATTCAAGTCAATAAATTGCTTCAACTTCCGCCGTCCCACCTGGAAGACCAGATATTCAAGACTGCAACTACACTCGCAAAGATTTACGTTGCCCATGAGAGCTACAAGCTACCTGTCGTCAAGTTATTCGATACCCTTGTTCGTTCTGCGGCAGATACTAGCCAACAGCCACCGTCTTTGCTAGGTCATCTCGGTCCCGAGACTTCTTGCCAATTTCTTCACGTTCTATCCTTACTGGATCAGCCTTTGGACAACGATGCATTGTCGATAGCCATATGGAGATTGTTATCTGCAGTTGTCAGCAAGCGCCAGCAGTGGTTCGCCATCTTTGTTCTGACGGGCGACACACCTCGAGATTCATTCAAGACCAAGGGAAAGTCAGATGCCTTAAACCCAGGACAGTCCGAGCCCATACTGAACACCGCTCTGGACGCCTTGTCTAATATAAACAAGATGGAACCGCGGAAAGCTCTGAGCATGTTGGATTTCGTCGCTCTCGCTGCAGATTTCTGGCCCTGGGTGTTGGGATTTATAGAACATCATGGTCGTTTTCTCAGAGGGATCTCCGAGTATGCTGCTCACATAGGATCGATGGCCGCTACCTCTAAGGAAAAGTTATATAAGACCTCTACCGATTATAACAACATCCAGATGGCATCCCTTGTGGCCGACATCCTCTCGATGTATACTCACTATACCCAGCAAATGGGCAACCAAAAGTTCGCGAAGGGTCTAGTCCCGCACCTCACATATCTCATCAAGAACGCAATCTTGCCGCCAAGCTACAATGCTTCTCTTCAGGTGAACCTGCGTAAGAACTTCGAGCTCAAGTTTCCCGGCTGCAAGTTGGCCGACTTCAAACGCACTACTATCAGGAAGTCCCCATTAGGAGACTCCTTCTTCTACGACCTCGAGCTTGCAGATCGAATGTTGTCCTATGAACCTGCGTGGGCCGGAAGGAAGGGCGACGATGGATTCCGCGAAGAGTTTAGGAGGGCCAACCTCAACCTGTCACTTGTGGAATCTCAAGTGGTGAGTCAGAGTCTTGAAAGCTGTCTCCTCCATACTAATACTATCTGACAGAGCCTGTTCCATGGCTGGAAGTCTCTGCTGGTCGAATTGAGTGGGCCACTTGCTAACGAACCCAAATTCCAAGACATAATGGCAGTGGCCGCTACTAATTCTCTGAGAGCGAATGCCGACAACAATCTCCCTCAAGCTATTTTCGAGAGGCTGGCACACTCACGCGCGGATCTAGCCTTTACACTCCTGCAGCGACTGCTCGAAATCAAGTCGACTGAACCTGCAGTTTATGGCATACTATCTGTGGCATGGGATACGGTGCGCACATACAACTCCAACGTAGGGGCTGCCCTAGATGGAGAAGATGCAGATTATTACCGAATGCTTCTGAAAATCCTCTACCTTGCCCTCCAGGTCCACACATCATCGTCCCCAAATCTCGGCACATCGCAAAATGATGTCGCAAATCCGCCGTCTACTTTCAGGCTGGCTACCGGAATCGCCTTAGAGATCGTCTCTGTAATAGTAGCGCAAGGCTTCCGCTCGCTCACCACGATACTACATGATAAATCGACCCTGGTCCGTCCATCTGATTTTGCTCTATTAACAGCAATTCTCCGTTCCGCTCTACACATCCCCGATGTGACCCGCAACACGACTCATCTTCTTAACGCCTTTTCAGACTCGCAGACGGCCCGCTGCGCTTCGACTTTGCTCTCCTGGTCTGACCAGCTCGCCACATCCGGCGATCCTATCTACGGCGAGCTCAGCATACTTTTCCTACTTGAAATGTCCAGCGTACCGTCTCTCGCCGAGTTGCTGGCGGTCGAAGGCGTGCTCTCACACGTCCTATCTACGAATCTCGTTCGCATTTTACAGTCACGGCCTTTTGGACCCTTCGATCAGCCACCACGAATGTACAGCATCTGGGCGCGGGGTATCTTAGCTTTGTCGCTCAACCTTCTACACGCGGTCGGTCCACCTTTGGCAGCCGAGGTTGCTGCTGCACTGAACAACTTTCCGCATCAACTTGATCGGGCTAGCGGCGTCTTCGCTACCACTTCGAGCAATGATGCCAATGCAGACCACATCACCTTGAGCATAGCATCAGAAGCTGTCACGCTCTCCCTTATCACCACTATCTTGCACACATTCCGCGAAGCTGGCTCGAGTGCTGCTATCGTGGGTAGTATGGTTGAAGAGGTGAAATGGGACAGGGCGCAGGTGAAAGAGGATGTGGAAGCCGCTTTGCAGAAAAGGGAGTCTTTGAGGGAGAGGATAACGGCGACGAATGAGAGGGAAGAGATTTGGAGCCGAGCAAAGCCATCGAGTGAGGGCTCGGAGGCTGAGACTAGATTGGAGGAGAAGGTTGTGGAGGAGATGAGGAGCGTGCTAGGCCTTTTGGAAGATTATGGTGAATAAATATAGTAGCGAGAGTGAACTATGCTAATTTTCTGTGGCGTTTGGTGCCAATGGCGCGGATATTCCTGAGGAGAACGAGCATTTGAAGCGTTCGCGGGGATGAGGCTCATGGGATACCGAAATAGAAAATAATATAGCATAAGTGAATGGGAACCTTCAGGATCAGAGATTCGATCTATGCGTGTGAAGGTAAAGGCGCATATGTAAAGATTATACAATGAATTTCGACAAGAGAGTCCATCTTGATATAGGAATGTAGCAGCTCACCAATGACTATCGAACCAAGATCTGCATGTAAATTAAGGCTGCGAGCAGTACCTGGCACGTTCCGTGAACGAGATGCCTTCTGCACCATCCGCGATAGCCCAAGATACTTGCAAGCTCACCTGCATCAAGGAAACATTACTACAGAGCCACCAGCGGGATTATTCATGCCGCAGCTGTTCGAGTGTCTTCGGCCCCAGTGCAAAAAGTGAAAGCGTTTTCTTGTATCTGGCGAGTGTGTCCAAGTCCATAACCATCATGCCGTGGCTCTCGTATACGGATGGCTGACCAGCACAGTACAGAGATCCTTACTCTGGACTATGGGCGTAAATATCTTCCTGTGTCCTAATGAAGGTGGGATGGAGCACAGCAGGAATTTATACCTATTACAAAAAGTCGTGTTAGGGGTCAGCTTCAGATCGAGGAATAATGCCTGGGCAAATTGCAGGTAGATTGATTTCGGCCTTGAGGACAAGACCAAAAGGCCTCAGAAAGCTTGCTGTTAAATCCTAATCCGACAAGGATTGACATTGCTTGACGGAGGAGAACACGACTGTTATTGACGAGGAAGACTCTAGAAGGTACCAGGTCTATGGCGAGGAACACCCTGCACCGGAAATCGCTGGCAATAAGATCAACAGCTCCAGGGCAGCGAGGCATCGCAGCATGAGATGGGGCTTGAGCCTTGGGGAACATAGCTAGCAGCATGAGTGGTAGACTCGGATAGCCAAACTCGACTCCAGGTATGGGATCAAGATCTCAAGATATCCGAGGCAGCCTGAATATTGGATGCATCAACGGAGACGGCACTAAAATGCAAGCATTTGACCATATCTTTTCACGCTCGGGACGGGGACGGTTTGATGGCCTGTAATCGGACCCACATAAGCCCAAGGGACGGATGATCGAATCTTCTGGCGGTGAGTTCAGACAATACTCAGGGGAACGGCCCTAGACGCAGAGCAGAATCAAAGATGGAGCTAAGGCAGAAGCAATAACAATGTTGCAACAATAGGCAACTCTCAATTGAAACCGAGGTTTAAGGAGGCTTAAATTCTAAGTATGTCATTTAACAAATTGGGTAGAGGGGAAGTAGACTATTTAAAAGCTACTTCCTTTGAAGTTTATGAAGGCGCTTAAAAAAATACGCGCGGCCATTTGTCTTGGCCTTGGGTCTTGGCACCAGGTGGAGCGGGTCCGCATCCGTTTCAGATTGGCGGAATATGTCATGCGGGACTTCTACGATTGATATAATTCAAGATGGCAGAGGCACCCATAGGTGCGTGCAGGTCTTTGCTAATTGTAAATAACCAAGCTGACACAAAGCAGTCCTCGATGGAGGGACTGGGTTCCTCAAAGTGGGATATGCTGCACAAGTAAGCCTAGCAGCCTCGGGCATTGCTGCGTGCCATCACAATTGCGTTCCCGCTAATCATGTGTCTGTGTTCGACAGAATTTCCCTGAATACTCGTACCCTTCAATAGTTGGCCGGCCCATCCTGCGATCCGAAGAGAGAAACGACGATGGAATTGTTGTCAAGGACATTATGTGCGGGGATGAGGCAGCAGCAGCTAGGTCGATGTTACAGATTACATATCCGGTATGGCTGCAGAGAGAAGTCGAGGAGACATCTTCGACACATGGATGCTCACCGCTGAGTGAATAGATGGAGAACGGCATCGTGAAACGGTGGGACGACATGAAGCACCTATGGGACTATACATTCAATGAGAAGATGAAGATAGACACGACTGGCCGAAAGATCTTGCTGACGGAGCCCCCATTGAACCCTCTGAAGAACCGGGAACAGATGTGCGATGTTATGTTTGAGGAGTATAACTTTGGGGGAGTCTATGTAGCTATCCAAGCAGTGCTGGCACTCTACGCTCAAGGCAGGCTACAGGAATACGCAAAATCAGGCCGCGACTGATACAATTTCAGGTCTCAGCAGCGGCGTAGTTGTCGACTCAGGCGACGGCGTCACCCACATCGTCCCCGTCTATGAATCTACAGTCCTCAACCACCTCACCCGACGACTCGACGTCGCAGGTCGAGACGTAACCCGGAACCTCATCGCCCTTCTCCTCCGTCGAGGCTACGCCCTTAACCGGACAGCTGATTTCGAAACCGTACGACAGATCAAAGAGAAGCTATGCTACGTCTCCTACAATCTGGAGCTCGATCAAAAGCTTAGCGAAGAAACGACAGTGCTTGTGGAATCCTACACACTACCAGACGGACGAGTGATAAGAGTAGGGAGCGAGCGGTTCGAAGCACCAGAATGTTTGTTCCAGCCGCATCTGGTAGATGTGGAACAGCCGGGTATTGCGGAATTTCTGTTCAATACGATACAAACGGCGGATGTGGATATCAGGACTAGCTTGTATAAGGCAATTGTGCTTAGCGGTGGGAGTAGCATGTATCCCGGACTACCGTCGAGGATGGAAAAGGAGATGAAGCAGCTCTGGTTAACGAGAGTCTTGGGAGGCAATCCCGAGAGGTTGAATGTGAGTACTTGGACAAATACTTTTTAATTCGTGATATTGATCGTTTCCCAGAAATTCAAAGTCAGAATCGAAGATCCGCCACGGCGGAGACATATGGTCTTCCTCGGCGGCGCTGTACTGGCCAACATCGTAAGTCAACGCTTTCCCAGTCTTGCAGGCTCATGAGGGCGTATACTGATTACCACACAGATGGCGGACAAGGACAACATGTGGATTTCAAAGCAGGAGTGGGAAGAGCAAGGACCGAGGATATTAGAGAAGCTCGGCCCTAGGTAGCTCATACAACTCTTAAAGCAAAAACAACATCCTGTTGCAACAGCCTCCACCCGCTAGCCTCAACGTCATGAATCACATTTCCCTCCATCTCCTCCATATTTCAGCAGCATCTCTAACCTATCAATCCACCCATCCCCACAATGCCTCCCATAAAAATCCTAATCATAAACCCCAACACAAACGAATCCATGACTTCCGCCCTCCGCGCCCCAATAGAAAGTCTAGACTACAACAACGTAACCCCCCTCCCCCCCTTCCCCATTCACCATCCCCCCTCTCCCACCCAACTAACCACCACCCCCAACACAGACAACATACACCTACCACACCGCC
>JAABUW010007227.1_pt1 | contig 13506 bp, 18 predicted proteins | sample 5560081 | NCBI WGS metagenome assembly JAABUW01 (sample SAMN10711882, study PRJNA513363) | rock metagenome | isolation source: Antarctica rocks | place: Antarctica: Victoria Land, Knobhead sud
ATTACAGCTCACGCTGGTGATCTAGGGCACTCAGCGCAAAAGATGACAAGCTCGTACTTCACCCACCATGTCAGATCGCCTGTAGCTGATGAGGGTGCATCTATACTCTCCCCAGCGACACCAGGAAGCGCGTTCCCAAAGTCCAATGCATTGCAGAACCGCGTCACGAGTGTGCTGTCAGCATCTTATGCCGACTTGGAGATTCGAGATGCTTTGTCGATGCTCGACGAGCGCGGTCTGCAAAACACAGCAGAGACTCGACGCAAGCTGCGACTCGATGTTCAGCAGGAGCTCGTTGAGTGCAATGGCGAGATTGTCCAGGACTTTGGCAAGGTTGCCCAGCAGCTCAAACGCATAGGCGCGGCGATCGAGAGTCTTAATGACAGCTGCAAGGAGATTCGGAAACATGTTGATGCAGCCAACCGCGAAACTGGCCCGATGCTGGACGATGCGGCCACTATACTCTCCGAGAAGCGACAGGTGGAGACGAAGCAGCAGTTGCTAGATGCGTTCAAAGCACACTTTGTGGTCTCGGACTCAGATCTCGCGACTTTGACTTCCACAGCTGAGCCGGTAAACGATGAGTTCTTTCGCATACTTACCCGTGTGAAGAAGATCCACCAGGACAGTGAGGTCTTGCTAGGCGCGGAAAGCCAGCGGCTTGGTCTCGAGATCTTGGAGCAAAGCTCTCGCCAGCTGAACGCCGCCTTCCAGAAGCTATACCGATGGATCCAGCGCGAATTCAAGTCTCTTGACTTGGAGAACCCGCAAATCAGCGCCGGTATCAGACGAGCGTTACGGGTACTTGCCGAGCGACCAACACTGTTTCAAAACTGCCTTGACTTCTTCGCAGAAGCAAGAGAGAACATCTTGTCGAACAACTTCTATTCGGCTCTGACTGGCGCTCCTGTCGATCCCGATCACCCTGTTATGGGCAAAGCTATCGAACTGTCGGCTCACGATCCTCTGAGGTACATCAGTGATATGCTTGCTTGGGCGCACTCCGCTACGGTATCAGAAAGGGAGGCGCTTGAAGTCTTGTTCATCTCGGAAGGCGACGAAATAGCAAAGTCGATCCAAGCAGGTATTGAGAGCGAGCCATGGTCACGAGCAGACGATGCCGACACCGCACCTATCTTCGACGGGAAGCAAGCGCTCAGCCAACTCGTTGATCGCGACCTCGCAGGCGTCCTCCGACAGCTCAAACAACGTACCGAGCAAGTTATACAAAGCCACGAGGATGCCACACTCTCCTACAAGATCGCGAACCTCGTCATGTTTTACTGCAATATCTTCTCCTCCCTGACAGGCGAGCAGTCAAGTATGCTCGAGACTCTCCGGCCTCTCTCGGACGCCGCCATGCGCAGCTTCAGAGCCACAATACGCGACCACGTCGCGAACCTCCAAGCTGACACAGCAGTTGGCCCAGACGATTTAGCTCCGCCCGAGTTCTTAGCCGACGCGCTCGAGACTCTGCAGGTTCTCATGAAAAGCTACGACACTTCTGTCATCACGACCGACCGCGCGAAACGCATTGAAGGCTTCCAACCAATTCTGCAAGACGCACTTGATCCTTACCTAGCCGGCTGCGAGAACATCACCCGTCGCTTACGCACTCCGCATAAACACATCTTCGCATTGAACTGTCTACTCGCGACTAAAGACACGCTACGCAAGTACGCCTTCGCAGACCGGTCAGAGGAGCTTCAGACGAGAATTTCCGAGCACGAGAAAGACCTCGCAGAGTCCACGCACTCCTGGTTCCTGCGCGAGTCCGGAATGACTCAGCTCGTGGACAACATCATCACGCCTAACGATCTCGCCACTTCGTACAAGGATCCGAAACAGCTCTTGGCGATCGCGCAGCAGCTGGATGCGTTTCTACCAAGTGCCACGGATGATGCGAGAAGCTTTCTTGCACAGTTGGAGGACAGGACGCTGGCAAGGAGAGTTATCGAGGAGGCTGCGGAGCGATTCTGCGATGATTTTGAGGATGTGGAGGCTTTGGTTGTGAAGGCTGATGAGATCAAGGCTGGTACGGTGGACGGGGATGAGGGAGATGAGGTCTGGTTGAGAGAGGTGTTTCCGAGGACTGGGGGTGAGATACGGGTGCTGTTGAGCTGAGATTGAACGCTCTAAGCTTCGCACGTCGTCAACGCCTCATATGGCGAGTCATATAGAACGCCACCGTGGGAATCCCGATAACAGCAACGGCATAAGCTGCCCTCGTCAAGATCCTTTTCACCGCCATCTTGCCCAACTCCTCGAACGATTTCGTGTTTCTGGCCGTATCGTTCTCGTGCGGGAACGGAACATCGGGCACCTGAAGAGTTAGCAAGTGTCTCAGATCTCTGAACGAGCTTAAACGGGTTCAGAGCACCGCGTCGTGCTTGATCACATCTGCGAGGGGCTTGACTTACAGGTTTACCAAGAAACTCGCACAGCGGTCCCCACCCGTCAGCCAAACTGAACTCCAACAACCGCTCCTTCGGCGTCACCGATCTCACAAGCGCATAATGCTTCAAATACGCTTCCCTCGACCTCGCCTTCGCCGCTGCCACCGACTTCCCGCTCCCCACCAACAGATCCGTCCCTTTCGTCCCTACCGCAGCGATCCGGCCTAGATAATACGGCTCCAGCTTTGCAAGTATCGGGAGACCAGGACTCATCGCGTTATCGAGAAATGCAGACCACGATTGGTACCACTTATCGACATCACGCTCCACCAGCACGACTTTGGCGTCTGGGTAGTAGGAGATTAGTTCCGGGGCGAAGGAGAGGCAGGGCATATCTGTTACTGCGCCGCAGTGGCCGAGGAGGGCGTCGAAGGAGGATTCGGTGAGGGTGCCGCGGCCTTCGAATTTGGCGGCGATGAGGTCGAGCCAGATGTCGGCATCCCGGACGTTATCGTAGATGGAGCTAAAGTGCTGTGCGTAGGTAAGAGAGCATGATCAATATAGGTTTCTTGAGAGGTATATTGCTTTGTACTCACGTAGACGTTCGGATAGCCAAGGATTTCGAGAGCCTTTTGCATGGTGAGCGTGCCGGTGCGTGAATATCCTGGGCAAATGACCTCCATCGGTACTACTCGGTGGCTTTTGCGGCGGTCGATATTTTGGTCTTTGTTATACATTCGGGCGTCTTGAGTCCATGAAGAGATCTTGTCAGCAAATGTCGAGGATATACTAGGGGAGGGTATGCTCATGAGTGTACTGACAGTTGCCGATGCGTTCGAAGTCTGCTGGTGTAGCCATGGTCCGAAGATCACTTGATCCGTTCGAAATGTAAGATGGCAGTGATATATATCGACTACCTTATCCGTGCCTCCGATGTTTAAGTTTCAGCCGCAAGTGGATCATTGCGTCCCTCTAGCTACAGACGGTCTACTGAGAGCGAGTGCGAGTTTCGTGAGAATCCGAGACACAACCCTACGCTTCGCGATCGATGTGTTGTATGCAATCGCTGTAACGCTTCAACAGTATCACTAGTCTTCGAAGATAGCTCAGATATAGGTTGCTAGATGGGGCTTCCCATCGAATGCCATGCGTCCTCGCACCACTATTTTCCTAGGTTTTGGTCGTGGTGATTAGGTAGACCTTCAACCTCCACCCTTCTTCTTCTCCCACTCCTCAGGTGTGAAGCACTTCGGTGTCCATGCATGTATCGCGGCGATCTCCTTCTTCAGCGTGCTATTCACTAATCGATGTCGCGCGAGTGTCGTCTTCTTTGCGAATTGTGGAGAGACTATGATCGCTTCGTACATCTGGCCGCAGCCGCCTGTTCACCATTCCACATCAGTGAACGTTTGACGGAGTACTGCAGGGCATCATTCGTTACCAGACAAATCCGAGATGTCGACATGTGACGCTTCGAGTTTGGTTTGTAGGGTCGAGGTTATGTGGTCAGGTGTTATGCCGCTGGTCGCTTGGTTTTGGTCGGCCTCGACGTCGGTTCGCGCGCTCATGGTGGAGTAGGGTATACTGTGTGAACTGTATAGGATGCTCGTGTGAGGATTACAAGGTACTCCGGATAGATGCTCGGGGTCAGATCTCGAGATAGCAAAGTGTGGGACAGTGTTTTAAGGTAACTGAGCCACCACAAGTGGAGCTTTGCAGCGTGTGCATATGAGTGATAATAAGACACTTCAAGGGTACTCATGGATTTCCATCTTATCCTTCCAAAGTTCTGTCGTATTCCTACAACAACCGTCACTTTCGTTCTCCAAGACGTTAAGATAAGTTGGAACATGGCGCAAATGACATGACGTTCTCTCGTCTTCCCTCGAGATTAGACTTCCGCCACAGACTCACTAGCCTCAACTCTCCTCACCAGCCTCGTCTACAACAAGACCAACATCGTCTCATTCTTCACGCCTATGTTCTCGGCGACAGCAAGAAGATCGTTTCTACTCGGCAGAATGGCGTTCCCAACGACCTCAGCGCCGTACACAAAGGCGGTGGTAAATGCCATGCGAAAATTGTGTGTATAAGGCTGAAGCACTACAGGGATATCGCAGGGAATACTGACTCTAGCAAGGTACCCGGAAGTGTTAGCGGACAAGAGTTTCGACAATACTGGTTGTAAGGCTGCATACCTCCAAGCATGTTCGAGCGGGAATTAACAAGATGCAGTACTGCTCGAGGCGCCCTACGATCCGTTGAGACGACAGATGAACTCTGTGATGCTCACTGTGGATATCACGAAAGCTGTTGTGGACGAAGCCATTGAACGACAGGACTCGATCGTTGTCGCTTATCGTGCGTGGACTAGCTCATGTCTCAAATTGATCGTTCCCGACTAACAACCACGGATTGCAGATCCTATAATATTCCGAGGTCTGAAGGCGTTGACATTGAAAGACACCCAACAACAGAGCTTACTCCGATTGGCCGCCGAAGGTATCAGCGTAAGTATATTCACCCCCATATTTGAGATATCGATGTTGAACGTCCTCCCAGGTCTACAGCCCACACACAGCAATCGACTGCGCGCGTGGCGGCCTAGGCGACTGGCTCGCCGACATCGTCACTGGAACACCTACCGAAGTGTCCGAAGACGAACACCTGATCGAAGACTCAGCAGACACCACAGCAGAAGCCACAGCAGAAACCTCCTCTATCCGGACGCAATCGCCCAGCAAACACACCCCAGCAGACTCAGTAACCGATGTCAACTCCCAGCATCTCCAGGTCAAAAGGCCAATCTACATGCTCCAACATCATCCTTCCCAACTAGACCTCAAGCAGGAAGCCCTTGCCCTGGGCAACAAGCAGCACAAGCGGTACCCGATCCGCGCCACCAAGCTTGATGGCTACCCCGGCGCTGGTATGGGCCGGATAGTACGGTTGTCTGAGCCGGTACCGTTACCCGAGATCATCGACCGCATCGGTCTTGGCTTAGGAAATCCGAAAGGTTTCCCGATCGCAGTACCGCAGGGCAAGCAAGCGAGCGACACGCTGATTCGTAGCGTCGGGATCTGTGCCGGCAGCGGCGGGCACTTATTCGGCGAGATGGAGAAGGATGGCGAGGAAGTGGACTTACTGTTCACAGGCGAGCTCTCGCATCATGAGGCACTTGCTGCGATTGAGAGAGGGCAGTGTGTGATTACGCTGTTCCACAGCAATACGGAGAGAGGCTTTCTCCACAGTGTCTTGAAGGGCCAGCTGGAGCAGAGTGTTACTGAGGAGGTATCTACGTCCTCCACCCCAATGCTCATGTGACATACTAACGAATACATAGTGGGAGAAAATACGCAACGAAGGAAAACAGAAGTCCGACATTAGTGAGGAGTTTCTGGAGGCTCTGAAAGACGGCCACGTCGAGGTGCACGTCAGCGAAATGGACAGGGACCCTTTCGGCATCATGATTTCCAAGCAAGAGGTTTAGGGTGGCGTGTATGGCGTCGCTCTGGAGGCCGCGGGTTATGTTGGTTTCCTGGTTGTCTTAATTTGCTACGGCGGAGATACCCACCTTCGCAAACAGTTGTAGAGAAACACCGAACAGACAGCTTCATGGCAACAGTGCCGGGAATGTATACTTGATACTCAGCTGAATAATACTCACCGTTCTAGTGATCACCTCACCTTTTGCCTAGCTGCCTCACAAGTCTTCGTGCATGCCCACATCACGCCCCATCATCCAACGCACCCTTCACACCCAATCTGAATGCATCCTTCAACTGCTTCGCTTTCATCACATCCGCCGGCAAGCCGAGCTGAGGCGCCACAAACCCGCACACCCCCCTCTCCGGATCCAGATTCCACGCGCTGTTGATCCCTCCTCCCCAAGCCAACGCTCCCTTTCCCATCCCACTCCCGTCTCCTTCCTCCATCACCAATAAACCGCTGAGCCCGTAGTCGCGATTCGCGGTCGTGGTCCCCATTCCCGCAATCATTCCCAATGGTCCGTTCAGCACGACATCCAAAGCTGCTTTCGTAGGCGCTTCAAGTTGTGGGGACGTCATCTCGGCCACACTCTCTTTTGATAACAGCTTGCCGTCGTCTACGAGCAGGCTATGCAAGATCTTGACGTAAGTTTCGCCGGTTGCGTATGCACCTTGGCCACCGTAGCATGTCGAGTCGTTCTCGATGTGGACTTTCAGTCCGTTGCCGACACTAAGACCTTCGCCGAGAGGGTCTTTCGGGTTGAGGTCAACCATGCGGTGGCCGAGACCTTCTTTAATGGGGAAGAAGCTTAGTTCTGTTTCCGCGATATCAAGAGGTTTGAGGATGTGGGAGCGGATGTAAGCGTCGAGTTTCGTGTTTGAGACTTGTTCGACGATGTGCCCTGCCCAGTCAAGACCGACGCCATACACCCAGCTCTCACCCGGTTGGAAAACGAGCGGCTGGTGGTAGCGAGTGGGGACTGACAACGAGGTCTCTTTTGCATCCGGAACAGGATTGGCGGCCAGCCAGCGCTGTACCAAGGGGCTCATGAAGTCGTAGGCCAGCCCGCTCGAGTGCGTGAGGAGATGTCGCAGCGTGAGCGGCTTTTTCAGCTCTTCGTAAGTGGGCTCTCCGCCATCCTCATAACTCGTGAGGACCTTGTGGTGGCCGAAGTAGGACGACCGTAGGTCTTCATCTAGCGATAGTAGTCCTTTTTCACAGCATTGCAGGACGGCGATGGCAGTAAGCAGTTTGGTACTCGAGGCAAGGAAGAGTAAGTCGGACGACGATTGTGGCTTCTGTGTCCCATCTTGAAGAGTGCGATTGCCGAATGCCTTGCTATAAGTTTTGCCGGTCTTGCTTCTCGCTTCCAGGATAGCACCTTCGATCTGCCCGGCGGTGATGGCTTCCGTGAACGGTTTCTCTAGAGCTTCCATAACTGGTGACGGAAGTGAAGCACTGCAAATCCTGAATTGAATGCTGTTTTTCTGTTTGGATTTGGGAATGGTAAAAGAGAGGTCAGCTCGCACTTATACCTCCTCCTCGGATCCGAAGCAGAGCTCCTGCTCCGTCTACTCCATCGGCCGTTTACTCCCTCAAATTCGGGTGCCTTCCAACTTGGTATAGCAGCTTCAGGCGACCAAGTTCCTTCCAACACGGCTTCAGCAATACTACTGCATCAACTCCGCAAACTCGTAGCCTGGCATTGTAAAGAAGGTAATACGCCTCGCAGTGCTGTGCTGCGGGGCGCCCTGCCGAACGAGTTGTATCGCAATAGCGTATGAGCTCTCAGATCTGGCGCGAGGGATGGTGTCTCGATCAATCCTTCTTAGGCTCATCAGCCTGTGCAGCAAGCATGAGAAGGACGAGCCAGCAAACTCATACTCGGACGACGGAAACGTTTCGACTGATAGGTGCGGCCCTTTGTGTATTCTTGATAAACGAGATGTGAATGTGGAAGTGAATGCCAAGTTGTACTTCCACTAGCGCTCCCATCTTACAGCCAATCCTTCCCAATTGAGAAGTACGATGCCAAGCCACACTTCCGCTGGCGCCCTCTAGCGCTGGCCAATTGAGTCCTTCAAAGACATGCGAGTAACACAGTTCTGGTTCTACGGATTCTACACCTTCTCTACATACGCCGATTCCTTCGCTTTCTCCTCTGCAGACAACTCATTCTCCTCTTCAACGGCTTGCAATTCTGCGTTTGCGTGAGCCTGACCTATACGCCCTATTTACCACCATCTCAACGTGAACAGTCTATCTAGCTGTTCCAGACTCAAGCCCGTTGTCTCAGGGATGGAAAACCATGCCCATGCCATGCCGATAAGCGTCAGGGTTACGAAAAACCAGAAGGCTCCAGCCGGACCCATGCCTCCCTCGGCGGCAGGTAGCAACATCAGTGGAACCGCCCTGTTTGCTCCGAACTGGTTGACGAAATGTAAGATCATCATGATCGACGAGCACAGTGCGCGGATACGTAGTGGGTAGATCTCCGCGTTGAGCAGGTACTGGATCCCGTTCCAACCCAGTGCCCATCCCTCTGGAGCTTGGAATCAGGATTGCTCGGTGCTCGGTCTGAGAATGAAGTATACTCACAAACGAGGCGATGTATATCATCGCGATGGCGCCCAGACTTGCAGATTTCTGGGCGCTGGTGAATGCGGTTGGGCCGGGAGTACCGACGACAGACAGATAGATGGCAAGGTATGCCATGGCGGTGGCTTGAATCGTTATACCGATCACGATGGATCGCTTCCGACCGATAAAGTCAACAAGAAAGAAGGCACAGAGAAGACCACCGATCAGTTTTACCACTCCAAGGATGCACGAGGCAAACAACTTCTCCTCCTGACCACTGACGCCAGCAATGAGGAAGAAGTCCGGAGCGTAGACGGTGATTGACTGAGGGCCGCACCACTGGGTTAACAGCTGGATAGCAACTCCAAGGTATATGCAATAGAGGTTAGATGGAAGCGCCAATTCGCGAAGAATAGCCTTAGGGCCGGCTCCAGTCGTGGCAGCTCATTCCTCCTCGATGTGGTGTTGGATCTCCTGGATTTCCCATTGGACGTAATGGTGTTCCACCGGCAGGTTACGTATGTAGGCCAGTGTCTCTCGTGCCGATGTGTCCTTTCCACGCTTGATCAGATATCTTGGAGACTCCTTATTCAGAAACGACATGGAAAAGATGACCCCTGCAAACATGAGATGCAAACTCGTTGGGATGAGCTGGGGCGATGTTAGCAACAGTGATCAAAGTTTGCGAATGTGTTCATAAGGTACGTGCCCATCGAGAGGATTGAGTGTCAGAAACGTGGAGTTGACAGCCCCAGTTGGCGAAGTAGGCCAACATGATGCCGATGTACACCGATGCCGCGAACATGGTGGCGCACAACCCCCTGAGAGATCGCGGTGCAATCTCTGACAGATAGACAGGCGCCACTACGGAAGCCTGTCCAATTCTCAAGCCTGTGATGGTTAGCCATCTGCTGCTCCGTTCCAAAATATTATGCATACCAGCAATGAAACGCCCAGCATATACCATGCCTAAGCTTCCTCCATTACCCATGAACAGAGCGATGCCGAACACCCAGATCGCGCAGAGTTCTCGCACCGCCCACAGCCGTCCAATACGATCGCAAGCCAGAAACGCTCTATCACTCGTATAGTTGTATCAGCAATCACCGCAGCATTCCGTGGGTGCAGAGTGATGGAACCTACAGTCCGGCCCCGCCCACGCTTCCAAGCTGTACCATGGAACTGATGGTCGCTTGGACGTCCGCATACTCCTTACTGTCCACTGGCGGTAGATGTAGCGAGGTCCGGAAGTCCACTGATGCCAGCGTACCGCTGATCAGACCTTCGTCCAGACCGCGCGCACATCCCATGATGCCGAAGGAGAAGACGGCCAACCAAAGTCGCCAGTTGACGACTTCCGGCGGATCATCACCACGGCTGAGGCGGAAGATGTTGAGAGGTTGCTTGCCTGGTGCCATTGTCGACGCAGGAGTACGCGATTGAGAGACCGTTCGATGCACAGTGAGTTGCAAGCTGGGACCTCGTGTGACTCCCCGGCCGTCTTAACGTGCTGCTCTAATGCATATGAGGTACTTAGTTTACCGTTGATCCACCGGGCAATCACCCCTGCGAAACCCCGGGGGGAGACAACTAGCCCTCTCTTTATGTTCCGACCACGCCATGCATAGTGGCTGACTTACCGGGTCCGATTGAGACTAATAACTCAGATGAAGGAGATTGAGATTGGCCCTCCATGTAATGTATAGAGCGCAATATCCAGGCGGACTCTCCGCACGATGTCCTCTTCCAAATCTGCAGCAGATCTTCCTTCCCTACGACCTTTACAATGGAACCGAACAGCAATACCAACGATCGACAGAATCTCATCGCCGCCCTGCAAGACTACTCAACGTAAGTCGATTTTGTATCGATCTTTGAAGTCTTGCTTAATGGACGTACACCCAACTAGTTGCGATGTCTCCGATGCCTTACAGGGCCTAGGCGTTCTCTATGGCGGCTTCATCCCAGGCCCGACTCTGCGGTCACCTCAGTATGACGAAAGCATCAAGATCGTTGGTCGCGCATACACTGTACAGTATATATCCGTTTCTGCAAGTGCGGGTGTAACACCTAATGAGGCAGGACATTACGTACGCGGCCACCTTTCGTATACTCTCTCAGTTGGAGACTAACAGTTTCTCCCACCGCGTACAGATCGACAACGTCCCTCCTGGCTCCGTGGTATTCGTTCATGCTCCGGAGGGTACAACGAATGCTGTGTACGGTGGGATGATGAGTAGAAGGGCGAGAGTACGGCAAGCGGTAGGCACAGTTGTCTGTGGGCGGGTCAGAGATCTGGAAGAACACAAAGCGCTCGGGTTCCCGGTAAGTATAGGCATCCCTCGAGTCACCTGAGGTAGCGAGACATATGTACTTGATATGTTTCTGATTCATTACAGGTCTTCGCGAATGGGATAGGCACCGCTTCTCCATATGGAGTGGTTAAGGTTGGTAAGGTGAGTTTCTACACCACTCGTGCTGTTGTGCATTGATCTGTTGACGATCATTTGTTTGCTCCAGATCAATGAAGACATTCGCATCCGCAATGAGGGACAAGACGTACTAGTGCGGCCTGGCGATTGCATCATTGGCGATCTCAATGGAGTTGTCTGTCTACCTCTGGAGCTGGCAGAGTCAGCGTTGAAGCTGATGGCGGACTATGCTGCGCAGGATGCAAAGGTCGCTGCGGACCTGTTAGACGGAGTTGGATTCGAGGAGGCCAGTCGCAGACATAGGATCAAGAAGTAATGCTCGAGTCGTAGATAGTGGTTTAGCCGCTGCGGAAGTGTTCAGAAAGTCTGTGTAATCAAGTTACCGCTACGACTGGAGCAAGCGCTAAAAGGCATACAATCATGGGGACGCTCTCGACAGGGCACGCCCCCGTCTCAATTGGACAGCGTAAAGACAATGGTCATCAGCAAGACCACCACAACGCGCATCGAGCTGGATAGTCTCGGATTGGTAGCCGTGTCAGAGGTGCAATTCGTTCCGGCTTCTTTCCCCGGCGAAAGGCCGTGGCATTCACCCACATGGCCGGTCCCTGGGAGTCGACAGCGGCGGCACTGTATTCGATCCGAGGCTCTTGATACGGCCATCAAAACGTCTAAGTATCTTGGTTCGATCAGTGAGCGAGCTGGAAAGATCACACATTGTTCCCCCCCAGTTCTCAAACTCCAGGTCGGAGTTCTTCGCGGCAGGCACACCACTTCTGCTCTGCTCGATTGAACGCACTCTTGCAGGTCTTCTCGCAGATCGATCTCCGGATCCCAGCTCGTACTCCATCTTCCCAGACACATTGATCTGCCACTCAACCACGACATGGCAACATGGGCAGCCTTCCTCCGCCATCAGAGGAGCGCATAACGCCTGAATCAGCACATCGACTCGTGCGAGACATCCTCGTCGCTTATGGAACTCCTTCGGATCGTGCAGCGCTCGTTGCCGACTCGCTCGTTCTCGCAGATCTTCGCGGCGTAGACTCCCACGGCATCAATCGCCTCCCTAGCTATATTGCTCGCGTTCGCAGCGGCCTATTGGAGGTAAATCCCGAGCTCACATTCGAGATTAAAACGCCGGTGATAGCAACACTCGATGCGAAGAACACCTTTGGCTTCGTGGCCGCTTCCATGGCTATTGACAAAGGGATCGAGATTGCCGGAACGTACGGGCTCGCTATGGTGGGCGTCAAGCATAGCAATCATTACGGAATGGCGTCGACGTACTTGTTGCGTGCTAACCGCAGCGGATTCGGAGCGATGGCTTTCACCAATGCGAGTCGGGCTATGCCTGCGTGGGGCGGGGCGGAGAAACTCTTCGGGACCAGTCCTTTTGCTGTGGGGTTGCCGGGTGGCGAGAACGGCGACTTCGTTCTTGATATGAGCCCGAGCGTAGCAGCAAGAGGAAAGATTCGGAAAGCAGCGAGGAGAGGCGAGTCAATACCGGAAGGCTTTGCGTTGGATGAGCAAGGAAGACCGACCACAGACCCAAACGCCGCCCTCAAAGGCTCTGTCCTACCGATCGGCGGTCCGAAAGGGAGCGGTATCGCGAGCATGATGGATATCTTTGCAGGCCTGATGACCGGAGCTGCCTTCAAGGGTGACGTGGGCGACATGAATGGACCGGGAGGCGTGGTTCAGAACGTGGGCCATCCGTTCCTTGTGTTCCGGCCCGATGTCTTCCTTGGAGAGAAACAAGAATATCTCGCACGCATGAATGAGTTGTTGGACACAATCAGGAAAGGGGAGAAAGCGGATGGCTTCAAGCGGGTCTACTCATCTGGAGAAATCGAGGCCGAGAAGAGCGAGTCCAACCGCCGGTGCGGGATTTCATATACCACTGCTGAGATTGAGACGCTTCATCGGCTTGCGGAAAGCGTTCAGTGTGATGCTAGGCTAGAACCCGTAGCGTGAAGAGCCGACTTATACTGTTACTTCGCCTTCTTTCGGATCTCTCCTCAACTTGAGTAGCACCAACCTCGCGGCTAGCTCAGAGTGGAATGTACCAGTCGGCGCCTGTGATGTCCAAGTGTTCCTCGGGAAAGCTATCCAGCATCGAAAGACCGTTGATATCGAAGAGATCATTGAGGTAGTCGTCAGCTTCAGGCATGTCATATTCTCGGTGCGGAAATGCTGGTAGAGAGTGAAACAATCTTTCATCAGGCAGTGCACCCATTCCTGTCTCTTGGTTAGAAGATCTCGTCAGGCTGTTTTGAATGATATCAAGACTGCGTTCTATGCCAGGACAAGTCTTGCAGCTTCCGGTCAATGCTCGCAAGAAGGTGTTGATCTTATCTCCGGCACCCACGTCGCCTTCCTTGAAATCCTGGGCCATAACGGATGCTCCAAGATATACGCAGTACGCCATCAGGTATGGCATTCGCGTGAAGCCAAATGTCGTCTCATAGTGTCGAACAAGCGCTTCTATACAATCAGCTGCAGCACGACATGTGGCGCGATGTCTGGACGCGGTGGAAAAGGGTCGATGCAGAAGGATCGATGTGGTGTGATAGAGCAGGTTCTGGGTGAGAATGTGCGGAGGGCCG
>JAABUW010007229.1_pt1 | contig 13498 bp, 17 predicted proteins | sample 5560081 | NCBI WGS metagenome assembly JAABUW01 (sample SAMN10711882, study PRJNA513363) | rock metagenome | isolation source: Antarctica rocks | place: Antarctica: Victoria Land, Knobhead sud
GCCAAATCCTATTCGTGTCGACCCGGGGCGGAAAGGAGTAAAGCTCGATACACTATCACGGCTCAATTTTGCTAAAGTGTACACCGTCGACCATAGTGCGAAGGTCAGAAGCTTTGGTATGGTACACCGAGATTCCAAACGGGATTTGTTGTACCAGTTCAAAGACGTCTGGTTGGCTTCATCTCGGACAGCGGTGCCCAATGAAGGGTCACTGAGCTCTACATTTTTGGCTGTACTGACGGCGTCGGGCGCTACAAAAGCGGGAACAGGGTAGGCAATGCGAAGAGCGGTCGTGTAGTAGGACTTTCGGATATGTAGTGCTGCCCGGAACCGTCCACTTTCATGAAGCATCTTTATGGTGCGGATGGTCGGAAATTGGGTCAATCATATGCAGTAAAACCCGGCGACTGTGTCATGCGTATCCCACCGGTCGGGTATTCTTGTACCACTGACGGTCAAGCCTTGCCTTGCCTTATTTATCTACTAGCGCGATATGTGGTCAGGCAATGGTACTTCTGTACTTGTGCTCATTTGAGGCTTTTTGATGCCCAATGTCCGTACGTGGCTCCTTACAAGTTGCTGCTTGAACATGGGGCGTGGCGACGGTGGTTCGCATCAATTATACGGCCCACGGTGGCCGCAGTCTGATGTCAACCACCACTTTCAGGGTAGCTTGACAGTGGGCATGTGGCACGATTGAGAAACGTTGAAGATCGAGACGATCGCTGACAGTTTGAAAAAGATGACAACATGTAGTAAATACGAGAAACTGTACACTGTCAACCCCTTCCACAGTTGTCTGGGTGTCCTCGACTCTCGCAGAATCCAATAACGCCGTCCGAGTCCACATATGCTCATGATAGCTCTTGGCAGTGAGAAGCCAGACGGGAAATGTGTTCGGTTCATTAGTCGTCTGAGCTGAAGTCCAACTCAGTAAGCGTATAGTTGCAGTTCGCCGTTGCGACGCTGGAAAGCCAGGAGCAACAGCTGTTCGGGGTACCTATCTTCTTCTGTTGGGCCGCCCGGAAGTGGGGCCGCCGCGGGATACGGTCGGGGCCGTGGCCGGGGCTGGGGCTGTGACCTCGACCTCTTCCTCCTCCTCTTCCTCCTCCTCTTCCTCCTCCTCTTCCTCCTCCTCTTCCTCCTCCTCTTCCTCCTCCTCTTCCTCCTCCTCTTCCTCCTCCTCTTGGGCTTGCCCAGCCTGGAGCGCATCTCGCAACGTTTGCATCCGAGATAGAGATTGCGAGAATGCTGCCGTCACCGCTGGGAAACAGATGTCCCCTAGAATCTGCCAGCAGGCCCTGTCGAAGTCCTCCGTTGAGGACTCGTGGATGTTTCCAAGTGCCTTGACTTTGGCATTGTACTGGACAGCATACACTTCGGAGTAATTGATGCGCGACTCTGGATCCAGTCTGTCCTGAGGATCGTCTGGCGAGACTCTTATGGAAGGCCGCATCTGCTCGTCCAGTCCTCGCCGGACCTCAGACGCCAAAGGATCTGGCTCGCTCCTGGTGGTGTGGACGATAGCGTGGTGAGATGGGTCTACGCCTTCCTTCGACACACCTTGCGAACGGTACGATTGAATTGGTCTGATGGTGCACGTTAGCGTCTGCATGTCGCTTTCGCTCAGGAAAGACCTCCATGCAAATACAATGCCGTTCAAAACTGCCGAGCACAATCAGTCGTCGGTGCTTGGAGAATATACGTTCTCCATGCCGATCGTCCCGGGTCACCCCTGATTGGGACCTGAGGTTGCCTTCACCAGCGTTCTCATGCCAATATATCAAGAACACCTAGGAGGTTGGCGAGGATGGTCAGTCATATGCGGCCAATCAGTGGTACCATGATACGTACTCTATGGCGTTTGAAGAATCTGGGGTTCTTTGGGGAGTACTCTTCGACATGGTCAGTTGAAGTTCACTCATCGACACTGGCGTCAACGTACTTGAGTCAAGGGCAACGAGTGACGGCCCTGCAGTTGCTCGTGAACCAGTCCCATGCCCTGCTGTAGCTCCGCTCGCTGCATTCCCGCTGGAGGTACGTCCATAAGTATAGCGTTGGCTATCGGCATCAGAGGGACCTCTGGGTCTGTTATTGTTTCCAGAGCCTTCGGGTTCTGGTGGGTTCCGGGAAATACTGCAACAATCGACAATCGAGTCAGACGAAACGTCGAGCCGTTTTCAGAGCTGCTAGCATCATGCTGACCGTTCGTCTTCAGCCTGCACTTGACGGCTCTGCAGGCGTAGTGCTTTGTACTGTGCCAATGGCATCCGATTATTGTTGTGGAAAACATAGTACTGCCCGTTCTCGACACAATAAAAGTAGCCATCGTTCGGATGCTGAATCCATTGCGGTGCCATGGCGCATTATGCACCGAAACGTAGTCCGATTGATATTTGTGAAAGCGGAACGACACCATCTGGTCGTTATGTAGCCAGCAAAGCTTTGCAACCAGTTCATTATGTTTCCTCTGGTAGATGCCAGAAGTGCTGGTCGCGTTTTGACGCATATGCTGTTTGTTCATTACAGGGTTGGAAAGAAGCACCCCACGCGGGGAAAATGTTACCGAGGCTGCGGGCCTTGCGATAGAACACGGACACTGGCCGTGGTGGTCCTTAAAGGAAGGGGTTGTTTCTCGGGACACACAGAGCACCCCAAAGTGAGACTTTGGCGAGGCAACCCAGTGTTTGCTTTTCCACAAATCGCAAGCCTCATCCATGCCTGTTGCGAAACATACTCCTTACGATGGCTTATTATACTGGTAATCCCAGTGTTGTCCCATCCTGCCAAAACCGCCGGTGTCCAGTCTGCTAAGCGATCACTCGGCCTATGGAAGTAGAACACTGTCCGCGGTACCTTGCTTGGCCGCGTAGCAGCTATCTTGCACCCATCGTTAGACACCAAACGGCGACAGGATGCTGCCAGCCCGTGAGAGTCAACAGCGTAACATTCGTGGCTCGTGGCTGAGCAGATTACGAATCTTTCCTTCGAGCTGGGGGCCTAGAAAGCTCCCACCAGCCTTCGGAGACCTACAGACGCGAGATGCGACTCACATAATATCGCCACTTCACCGTGAGAGAATTCGGCGGCGACGATCATGGCCTCTCAGTCAGCAAGCACGACAAACTGGCAACGGAAAACCAGCACACGACAACTTTTCTGACAACGAATTATACAGGCTGGACAATACACTTCCCATGCCATTGCCACAACCTGAGAAAGCTGCAAATACTCGGCTGGCGAGCGATCCTGCACTAGGAGCGCAGCTCTACGAGATTCTTGATGGCCAACGCAGTGCAGCAAGGTCGATTGAACAGCTTCTTGGAACTCTGGAATTATCCTTGCACCTTAGAGGTCGTCTTGGGCAGATCGTGTCTACACTCGACAACAATAATAACAGCCTGGAGGCAGTTGTAGCGTCAGTGCTCACTACACCTGTTGCTCTGTCTATTTTTCAACCATCGAATGAGAGCCCAGCTGATCTTGATGTGTCGGGGTCTGCAGAAGCTCTCCCGAGGGCTTCGTCGGCGGTGCCACAATCTCAATCTACATCCCTTGAGTGCACTTCGGAAGGGATACCCGTACTGTTACAGGACTACTATGACGCCGCGGGGTGGGTCGGGGTTTTGCAGGAGCGGCTAGTGGATCTACAGTACGATCATTACGAGGCATTGGAGCGAAAGCACCTCGAGGCGACATTGTCGTCACTGCACGAGACTCAGTCGGAGAGAGAGTTCAGTGAGGCAGAAAACAACCTTCGAAAAGAGTTGCGGGAAGCTCGACACATGGCTGTGAGTCTACTACAACAGTGCCGAGATCTTAACATCGACATCATTCATTCTCCACGGCCCTCCATCTTCCATTCATCGCACGCCAGTCGATCGCCACGATCACCATCACTACAGCTTGACGGTCTACCAGACGAGCGTCGTCCCCCGTATCACACAGTCACCCCGCCAGAACCGTTTGAGCTACCCAGACCATCTATAACACGATGGCTCAGTGGTATTCTACCCCGACGCCGCAGCTTCTCACGCTACGTTCTGCATCCTGATCCTCCTAACGACAACGTTTCCATGGCCTCTATATCATCATTCCCGGAGTGGGTCCGGGTTGACATCGGTCCTGCAGATGTTGTTGATAAGGCGTTCGACTCGCCTGCAAGGGAGCCTGATCTTGAGCAGGCTCACCATCGATGGGACATGCCAGCGAGGCGAAAGCTTGCGCGTAGCCGTCGTGCCCACTCTGATACCTCAATATGATCTTCTGAGATGCCTTTGACATGCATGATTGGCAATGGGTGGTGGATCTTTCATCAGATAAGAGCTCAAGATGTAACACAGTTTGATGGATCGGTGCGGTGCATCTTGATACCAGCAGCTCGATGGCAACGATGATGCTAAGACAAGAAATAACTTGCTTGGTTTTACCGCAGATACACCGCAAACCCTCCGGTGTAATCTGACAACTGGAGTCTAGATAAAGTTGCCGCGCAACGCTTGTGTGCGAACCGTCTCCACAGCGGTGAGGCCAGGCAGTTGCGGTGCGGTGCGGTACGGTACGTAACGATGCACGCCAGCGTAACTCGGTAATGATTGCCTACGCCCGCGGTATCCTTTTTCTGTTTACCCAAGCATCTGCTTCTACTTCAGCTCATTACGGACTCGATCTCTCACTCGCAGCATCTTCATAATGAGTGTCACCAATCCATACCAGGGAACTAAAGGGCTACCCCTTCAGTACACAGAATTACGCTATGTACCACCCAGTACGTACCTCCCCTGTCGACATATCGGCTGATCTCAAAGGCCCCCACGTCGCTGCCGTCCATTCCACCAATAGTCAGCGGCAAAGTAAGGTCGCTCCACTGGATGCACGTCAAAAACAACCATACTAGGACAGAGCACGTGTGCATATCACAGTCACGGAAAGAATGACTGGTACACATTACATGTCAGCCTTGTGTGTGTGGGCCGCATCCTCTCATTCGCCCATAGCCTCACCGGTCAGTTGCTTGGAGTTTCCCATGTGTATCGTGATCTGTAACCAAACAGGCATACGAGTCCACGTATGATCGGGCCGACCATGAAGACTTCGACGCTACACGATGCAGTGCCACATGGAAGGCAGCAGGATTTCGGTACTGTACTAGAAACGGACCCAACCAGCCCCATACCGCGCTTGTTGCACACGTCGTCTGGACGTTCTTGGGCACGGTTAACGTGCGGTACGCTCCAGTCGGAAACAGCTCCGGCATGGGGCTTCTGGTATTTGTTGATACTGGAGTGATTTCGTCTTGGTACAATAAGAACGGCATCGATGCTCGCTCCCCTCGCCCAGTGGACTGAGACGAGGCTAACGACAGCCTGTGGCGATAGAACAGGCTATACGGCTTCACTATCGTTGATGGATGTGACTCAGACACATGACATACGCAACACTGTCCAAGTTTGACCAACGATCGTGCTGTGGCCTCTACAGAACGATCTGCTGTCGGGTGTTCTTCGCTGGTGGGATCAGCCAGCCCAGTCCACTGGTTTGCAATGCAGACGTACCCGATAGATGAGGACGAACGCGCACGGCCAAGCATCAACGGGACGGTAGGTTGTCATCGAAGTAGAGTTAATGTGCTTGGTGTGGGGCGTCGTGAGAAGTATGCTGGAATGAGGCGAAGCGTTGGACAATCGGAACCGCGGCCAAAGAGCGAATCCCTAACTCAAGGGCTACGCTTTCCCGTTCAGCAAGACACGCAGTAGAGTTTTACAGCATTACCAGGTCCACTTGTGGGCCGCCACTATTGCGAGGCAGGACCGCAAAGCGCCTACAGCAACACAGCCTCGGTCACTACTGATGAACGGCAACATAGAACAAGCCTCCATTTGTTCTCATTCGCTCGTTGTCGCGATCAAAGCACATGAGGCAACATTACAACCAAGAACAAAACCTGCCCGGACGTTCTTCATTGGCCTCCATCGACACACCGAAGTGCTGTGTCGGTGACATCTGTTGCAAGGACGGTGTGCTACTTTGAAGGCGCGCAACTTTCTGGCTGGGCATGGCTCGAGGTCCTCGTACACGCGTTGGTTCTTTCGTGAGTTCAGGGACTCTGACTCTCTGTGGCCGGCCTGCAATCTCGAAGTGTTGTCTCATCAGGCGGGCCATTGGGCTTGCTATTGCTCCCCGGCGATCGGAATGCTCACTCGCAAAGACGGTCTCCCGGTTGCGTGGATGGTCTGACGGCAATGCATTCAGACTGCGTCTTCGCGGCTTTCTACCAAAGCATTTCCAATATCTTGCCACACCGGAGTTGAGTGAAGGTAGCAAGTAGACATGTAGAGTCACACGAGCGAGAGCTTGTCCTCAATGCTGTTCCCTACTGCCCCAGAAGTTGCGCGCTCCACTGAACCAAAATATCAGTCTTAACCTTGCCGCCAACATGGTGAGCGTCTGTAGCAATTGCCAGCGCACACCAAGAGCCTCTTGTCCCTATCTTTGAAAATTTTGTAACGTGTTCCCAAAGACATGATATGCGTCGACCGAACGACGAGGTGAAGTCATCGCCAAGACCACTCTACGCCAGGCGCGTACACCTCGACGCGGTCGCAGACGTCCTCTGCAGCATATCTTACGGGCTTATAATACATCTTGCCCGTGGAATTGCTCCGTGGAAGTCTGACTTGCTGCGACCATGACTATACGATGAACGATGTCCTCCTCCCAATTCTTCGCCTCCTCGCCCTTCTCGCCCAACTCCCGCCTCAAACGTCGAAGTAAATTCACCTATAAACACCTCTCGACATTGGCTCACTCGGCAACGAACTGCCCACTTCGAGTAATCGCCCACATCGACCTCGACGCCTTCTACGCACAATGCGAGACTGTACGCCTTGGGATCGATCCGACGAAACCGTTGGCGGTCCAGCAATGGCAGGGCCTGATCGCGATCAACTACCCAGCACGAGCATTTGGTCTGAGCAGACATGTCACGATATCAGAAGCGAAGGAGAAGTGTCCGGAGTTGATATGCCAACATGTTGCGACTTGGAAGGAAGGCGATACAAAGTGGAGCTACAGCGATGACAGCGCGCAAGCGTTCAGAGAGATTCATGTGAGGAAGGTCAGCTTGGATCCATATCGTATAGAGTCGCGCAAGATCCTGGCGACGATCAAAGACTGCCTTCCGAAAGACCTACAAAAGGTGGAGAAGGCGAGCATTGATGAGGTGTTCGTGGATCTGTCGGCGCAGGTCCATAGTATCATGCTGGAGCGATACCCAGAGCTACAAGGACCGCCACCCTATGATGACCCAACCGAGTGTCTGCCTCGACCACCCACCACTGCACTGGACTGGGCAGCGGATGCACTGGTTGATGTGGACAGCACGCAGAGCGAAGAAGATGACCCTGATTGGGACGATATCGCGATATTGATTGCTTCCGAGATCGTGCGAGATGTCAGGGCAAAGATCAAAGAAATGCTTCATTATACGTGCTCCGCTGGCATCTCCCGCAACAAGATGCTTGCTAAACTCGGCTCCGGCCACAAGAAGCCTAACAGTCAGACCGTGATCCGTAACCGAGCAGTGCAACACTTTCTCTCCAGCTTCAAGTTCACAAAGATTCGCAATCTCGGTGGCAAGCTTGGTGACCAAGTTGTCGCAGCTTTCAACACGGATACGGTCTCTGATCTGCTTCCAGTACCGGTAGAGCAGCTGAAGCGTCAACTCGGCGATGACACTGGCTCCTGGTTATACAGTGTTCTGCGCGGAGAGGACCAGAGTGAGGTCAACCCACGTACAGCAATCAAGTCAATGCTCTCCGCGAAGAGCTTTCGTCCCAGCATCAACAGCTTCGAGGTCGCATGCAAGTGGCTACGTATCTTTGTCGCGGATATCTTCTCTCGATTGGTCGAAGAAGGCGTACTCGAGAACAAGCGAAGGCCGAAGACGATAAACCTCCATCACAGACAAGGTGCCCAGACCAGGTCAAAGCAAGCACCAATTCCTATGGGCAGAATTATTACTGAGGATGCGCTGTTTGATCTAGCGAAGAATCTCCTGGCGCAGGTCGTGGTCGATGGGAGAGCCTGGCCGTGCGCAAATTTGAGTCTCAGTGTTGGTGGGTTCGAGGATGGTGTCACTGGCAACAAAGGCATTGGCGGATTTTTGGTGAGAAGAGAAGAGGCTAAGGCGTTGAATGCTGCACCGGTTCTGCAGGGCTGGTCGAAGGCGAAATCGAGATCGAAGCGGTCTGACACGGCACCACCTAGTAAGCGGCGGAAGAAGGACGGTTCTGAGATTGCCAACTTCTTCGGAGCTGGTTCTCGAGAGACATCTCTGCAGGAGGAGGCCGACTTAGGGCGTAATGGTTTTGTCGACGATGACACCACTGCACTCGAGTACGATTCTGACGACATGAAACCACATCGCGACTACGATGAGGACGATAATGCGATCGAAGAGCCTTTTGAGGAGCTGTATTCCGACCCTGGAGAGCGAGGACTGGCTTCCACACCTCATCCACCACTCTCGCAACCAGCATCTCCACTGCCTGGCCCACAAGCTGTACAATCGGACATCGAGACACACCTTTGCACCCGATGTTCGAAGTCAATACCCGTCGAAAAGCAGTCCGAGCATGAAGACTTCCATTTCGCACAGGATCTACAAAACCAGCATTCTTCCCAGCCAGACCCGCCTCCAAGGCCCATACCACCTGCTGCTAAACCTTCGCAAGCTCAAGCCAAGCCAAGAGGTCGCGGAAGGCCACCGTTGAACGCAAGTGGACAGGGAGGCGTGGAGAAGGGGCAGCGGAAGCTGGCTTTTGGATGAAACCGACATCGTGCCTACTGAACATTGCAAGAGCACAACCCCTTTATGAATTAAGGGTATGGTATCAAAGCAATGTGTGCCCTCTTACAACATCTGGCGTAATGACGTCGTGCGCAGTACTGTCATCCGCATCCGGCGACTCTCGCCGTCGTATCGCCTGATCCTGATCACTATACTGGATGTCCCAATCCGTGGTCTTCTGGATCATGTTCTTCTCGGAACCATCATCCTCTTCACCCTTCTTTGTGGACGACGATATAGTGACGTGATTTTCCGAACCATCTGGACGAAGATTATGCCCATTGCCTTTTGGGGTTCTGTTGCTTCGTCTGGACAGCGATTGCATTGGAACGTCGTGGGACAGGTTGTAGGTACCTGCCATTTGGGAGAGCGAGACGCCCCTGAGACACAAGAATCAGCAACTGCGCGACATGATTCGAGAGGAGATGGTTGATCAACGTACATCAATCCGGACGAAGCACGATCCACTAAAGTTGGCAGAGTGTGTCAGCGATGGGTCCAAGCAGCTGAAACGTCTCTGTGCACGAGTATGCTTACTGAAAGGCTTCAAGGCAGGTATGCAAGCTACGATTACCGCCAGTGTCGTCTGCATAACCACAGCAGTGTGGAACGCAATCGGATACATCAAGTCGCTGGATGCGGCCCATTGCCGAAGAAAGACCAGCCGGGTTATCTGCGCTGCGATGACTCTGCCCATATGTCAGTCATCCTTCTTGTAGTGGAGCTTGGGCAGAATCATACACCGCACGGAAAAGGAAGGCCGAGACCACGACCACCTTGCGACCCCAGTGCATCCTAAGGTCCCACACCACCCACCCCGGAAGCAGTATGAGTCCCAGGTCAGTTGCAATATCGATCGCTCCCATGGCATACCAGAATGTCGTCTGCTTGGATGTCAGCCAATCCCTGGATGTCCATCCTGGAAATCACATACGATATTGAAACAACTTGTGCTCAAGAAGTGCCACGGTCGAGGCATCTCACATTGGAAAGCACTCCCAAAGATCGCTGCGATAGTCCATGATATGACGACTCCGCTCAATGCTTGTACTGTCCGAAGATGGAGCTTTGCTGTTGCCAACCGCGAGATTAAGAGGAGCGTCGATGCTTTCGCCAATGCAATCGTAAGTATGTAGAGCAGTGTAGAGGCGTACACGTTCTGGCGCTTATAGTTAGTCGCAGATGCGAAGAGTCGTCTCATATATCTTACCTTCTCTACCTCGTGGATATGTTCAGCATCCAACAGGTCTTGACGTTTTCCGAGGCCTTCATTCGCAGCGATTGAGATTGCTACCACTTCGCCAACACCAGATAGCTTACCCACGGACTGGTTAGCCTTCTCACTTCCGCGTCACCGTGACTTCGGCGCTCACCATCGCAAGCGACACAAACACATCATCAAATCCCGGGATATGACTTGTGGTGAATCGGATGAGTAACCTCAAAACTGTCGCAAGTACCATCACCACCAGCATGAACCACGCGACGATCTGGAGGATGGCGCCATGGTCGTCGGGACTGACGGTCGCGTGTCGGAAGCCTTCGATGTAAGTACCTTTCGACATCTGGTCCGGAGGGCATATATGGTCGAGAGACTACTGCGCAGAGCAGAGAATATGGAACGGTAGCCAGGTCGAACGCACTAGACGTACATGCTCATTACCGGACCATTCTGCAACAAAGGAAATAGAGTTGAACAGTGAACGGCGGAGGTGTAACTGTGTGACTGTAAGGGAGTTTCAAAATTCCGAAGAACAAGATGCAGTGGCTGCCGAGTTGCTGATGTCCAGACTGCTGCCAGCTAACAGACGATCGTACTCGCGAACCAGCTGCAGATATTGCCGGAACCATCGAACTGAATCCAATTACTGGTGTTTACGCAATCAATCCACTCTTGCAGACAGTCTTGAAAGCCATGCAGTGCCTCGAATACTATCCCGACCATTTCCACGAGTTTGGGCGCCCTCGCTGGCACGGGCTTTTCAACCATGCCTGCAGTGTAACGACGTACAAATATCCCTTGCATTACCCCTAAGTGGAGCAGGAAATTTCTTGACATCTTCTTGCAATTGCTCTCAACTGGCTGCTTTCTGCTCCAATTCGCCGCAACTCGCAACGGCATTACACAACATGAGGATACTCGAAGCTCGAAAGGCTACCGGCGTGTTGGGTCGTGAGAAGCTGGACAACTCGAATGTCCGCAACGATGAAGTCAACCAGGATGGCGAGATTACGAGCAATGCCCGTAGCACCGGACAAGATGCTTTCGACATGCGCAAACTCGGCGTGCGACAAGAAACGAAGGTCAGCTCGTCTTTGCAGTAATGCAGTGATTGTCCATTGACTGTTCAGTAGCGACGTTTCGGGTTGGTCACCATACTAGGGTTTACGACGACCATGATGTGTACGTGAAATACATTTCTGCAAGGCTGCGCAATGGAGCTAACAGAATATTCAGGCACGTGGGAATCCGCAATACCGTTGGTGACACGGTAGCACTAGAGCTGTTGTGTTGCACTGACAGCTGCATAGCTTCTTCACGACGGCATTCGTCAATGGCGGCGGTGTTAGCATGGTAAGTAAACGGAGCCAAAACCCCTCCCCTTGCTAGAACACGTCAGACACCACGTGAGACGGTGGGCTGATTCTATTTCCGTGTTCAAACAGATCTATGGCTATATCGTTGCATTCTTCGGTGCATTGGCAACATGTGCTTCAATGGCCGAGATGGCCTCGATGTACATCACTATCCATTCTGCCACTGGGACAACAGCTGAATGAATGCTACAGGTACCCGATTTCGGGCGGCCAGTACCATTGGGTAGCTCTGCTTGCTCCACGTAAACATGCAAAGTTCCTCAGTTGGCTGACCGGCTGGCTGAGCACACTTGGATGGCAAGGTGGCGCGGCAACGGGAACATATCTCGGCGGTCTCATCATCCAGTCTATGGTGGCTCTGAACAATCCGTCATATGTTCCAGCAAGATGGCAAGGAACGTTGATTCTGTATGCGGTCCTGTTGCTTACGCTGTTCGTCAACACGGTTCTCGTCCGGATCCTCCCTGGTCTCGAAGGACTTATTCTGATCCTCCACGTTGTCGGCTTCTTCGCTATCATGATACCAGTCGTCTACCTTGCCCCGATCAGCGACAACGCTTTCGTCTGGACCGAGTTCAACAACAGCTTCTCTGGTTATCAAAGTGCTGGCCTGTCGTGGCTGATAGGACAATCTGCGTCCGCCATTTTGTTCATTGGATACGATGGCGCTTGCCACATGGCAGAAGAGGTTCGGGACGCTGCTCTCAACGTGAGACTCCATGGCCACGTGCTACTCGATACATTGCTGACCCTTATCCAGGTGCCACGAGCAATGTTCTTCACTATCTTCATCAACGTGAGCCAGGCCGCAACTCGCGCCTCCGCCTCTATCAAACACATGCTGACATCGTACACAGGGTGCCATGGGTTTCGCAACCTACATATTCATGCTCTACTCCTTCGGCGACCCAGAAAAGGCCCTCACCTCCAAATATGGCGTAAGTTCAAACGACACTATCTCTTTGAGCCACCCAGTGCTCTCCTTCTGAGACCTATACTGACCCTACCACTCTGTCCTGACAGCTTCCCTTCATCGAGATCTTCTACAACGCCACCCAGTCCAAAGCCGGCACCACAGCCATGATCTCCCTCCTCGTCACCCTCTACATCGCCGCCACCTTCGGATTCGTCGCCTCCGCCTCCCGTCAAGCCTGGGCTTTCTCCCGCGATAACGGGTTACCAATGTCGCACATCTGGAGACGGGTAAGCCTTCAATACTTTCATGCTCGTCTCGAGAGGCTTCTACTGATACTCTGTGCCAGGTTGACTCCCGCTGGCAAATCCCAATCTACACCCTCGCCCTCACCGGCGTCGTCAACGCCCTCCTCGGCCTCATCAACATCGGCTCCTCGGTGGCCTTCAACGCTATCGTCTCGCTCGTCGTCTCCGCTTACTTGTCCTCCTACTTCATCCCCATCGTGCTCATGATCAGGAAGCGAATCAAGAAGGAGCCTATTAAGCTTGGCCCCTGGAATCTAGGCCGCTACGGGCTACCGATTAATATTGTGGCGGCGATCTATACGCTGGTGACGGTGGTGTTCACGTTCTTCCCGCCGGCGGTGCCGGTGAATGCGCAGACGATGAATTATAGCTGCGCGGTGTATGGGGGTGTGGTGATGTTGGGGTTGGTGTACTATGGGGTGTGGGGGAGGAAGAAGTTTGTTGGGCCGAGTACTGAGTTGGACATTGAGATATGAGGAGCGGTGAGCGGTGGAGGGTGTAGGTGGAGATGGAGGATGGGGTGGGTTGAGGAGGGTGTTGAGGGCAATGGTGTTGTTGAGTTAGGTCGTTAATGTCAACATATTGAAGTCTGTTGAGGTCTGTGGCTTCAAGAGTCGTAGAATGCCGATTAACGCTCGCAAAGCCAGAGAAGAGTCAATGAACAACCCACAATATCATTACACAACCACTCCACTAACCCATAACTACCCGTAAACGCTATCAACACCAGGGATATAGTGCAAGTAAGATTCGAAAGCCAGACCGCAAACACATCCCAGCCGTGCTCATCGTGTGTACATCTTCCTCCCACTCCAATCATCCTTTCAA
>JAABUW010007233.1_pt1 | contig 13494 bp, 18 predicted proteins | sample 5560081 | NCBI WGS metagenome assembly JAABUW01 (sample SAMN10711882, study PRJNA513363) | rock metagenome | isolation source: Antarctica rocks | place: Antarctica: Victoria Land, Knobhead sud
CTACAAACCACGCGGGTTATGTGACCAGGCAGGCTCTTGCGGAGATAGCTCCTGCCGCTTCTCCACCAGCTTCGACTTTTAGCCAGAGCTATGGAGAGCTGTTCAAGATCGACACGAGTAGTGCCGCATAACACGGCATCCCCATGATTCATCTAATATGACTTGACCGGTATAGGAAGGCGAGTCGATCGTTCGGCACATCACTTGTTCTCAACGTCATGGCACTTGTTGTAGGTTCGTGCCCTCTATTCCATTATGCCTCGAAGACTCTACGACCAAACTCCTCGAACGCTTTAGCCACACGATGCAAAGCAGCGTCTACCAGTTCCTGATTGGCTGCTTTGCAGCCATTGGGTCATTTTTATTTGGATATGATCTGTGAGTACCTGAGGTCCCATCGAATAGTTTGCTATCCTACACAAGTCTCCTCTAACGCTGGAGTAGAGGTGTAATAGCAGAGGTCGTCGCTTCCGACTCGTTCAAGACATCGTTCCTCCAGACCGATGGAGACTCCCGTTCGGGAACAGTTGTCGCGCTCTTCACCGCAGGATGTTTCTGTGGTGCGTTCTTGGCATCATTCTCGGATCCTCTAGGTCGCCGAGGGACCATACTGCTGGCCTGCTGTATCTTCGTTGTTGGAGGTGCAGTCCAGACAGCTGGGGTTGCTATTGCGATGCTTTATGCCGGCCGTCTGATCGCTGGAATTGGTGTGGGAATCTTGACAATGATAATCCCTATCTATCAGGCTGAGCTCGCACACCGGAAGATTCGAGGCAAGATTACGAGTCTTCAACAGCTGTTCAATGCGTTGGGCCAGATATTTGCAACCTGGATCGGATACGGCTGCTACATGACCTGGTCTGGTACCGGCAATAGCAGCGAGTGGCGGATACCACTTGGGTGTCAGATAGTGCCAGCATTGTTCGTCACACTGATGGGTGGGGAAGTTCTCTGAGAAACACAGAGTCCCGTGCGGCGCTCTGAGACTTTCTACCACTAGCTCATAGCTACGAGATCCTTGCTGACCCTTCTACCCACCACTTCAGATTTCTCGGCGCCTTAATCTTGCGATTCCCGGAGTCGCCCAGGTGAGTATCCTGAGCAGATGTGTCTGATTCCTGCTTACAGTTTCTGAGGTGGTTATGCGACCACGATCGAGCGGAAGATGGCCTTCGAACATTGGCTAGACTACATGCCCATGGAGATACATCCGACCCGTACGTCCACGCGGAGTTCAATCTGATCATGAATCAAATCGCCGAAGAACACTCGCAGAGGAAAGTCACATATCTGGACCTCTTTCGAGGATGGCCAAACATGCGGCGTATGATTCTCGTCATGGCGATCCAGGCCAGCTGTCAGATGACTGGTGTCAGTGCAATACAATACTTCTCGCCTCAGATCTTTGCCCAGATAGGGATATCCACTGGCCTCTCGCTGCTCCTGCAGTCCGTCAACGCGATCATAGCCTTTGCCGGTACCACAGTGTGCATCTTGACCATTGACTCCATCGGCCGGCGGCCACTAGAAATATATGGCTGCCTCTTTCTTTGCGCCACTTTCGTTGTCAACGCAGCCATCATCAAGGTCTTTCCAACTACATCCCACAACACTGGCGCTCATTGGGCCTTTGTGGTACTGACCTGGATGTTCAACCTCGTCTTCTTCATCACGAGTGGTCCGCTCAGCTGGTCCATTCCGGCAGAATTATTCGGGACAGCAATGCGCCTGAAGGGCGTTTCAGTTGGGGCAATGACTTCGTTCGCGTTCAACACCATGATCGGCCAAGTTACTCCGATAGCAATAACAGCCATTGGCTGGAAGTACTACGTGGTGTTCATTGTATGTAACCTGACGAACGCCATCTTCTTCTGGTGTTACTTGCCAGAGACGAAAGGACTGAATCTCGAGGACATGAACGAGCTGTTCCGAGATCACCCACTTTTCGTGCCCGGAAGCAAATGGGTGCCCAGTTCGGAAGTTGACGAGAGTGCAAAGGTGATTGCCAGGCAAGAGGGACTCGCAGGGGTGGCCAGCAAGGAGAAGATGGCCGAGTTCGTCGAGGAAGCTTAAAGAACTTGTATAGTTTCACACTGTGCTTTCCAGAAAGCAGATGTGAGTTAGGGCAGACCGCATGGAATTGCAGTCGCTTGAGGGCAGCTACGACCGCAGAGACTCCCTACCTTGATCGGAAGGGATACAGGACCACGATGTTAGAAAAACATGGCAATATATGATCATTCCCTAGCCCGTGGCACCCCACGCAAGGCGAGGCCAATATGGGGAGTAGGTACAGAATCTTCCGAAGTCTAGAGAAGGTGCTCGGCACGTGCAAGTATCTTTTGAAATAGTGCGAAGGACAGATGGAAAATAGCAAAGGGTTCAAATCTTCTGAAGGGTGGGGTAGGGTAGCATAGTAGGATCTTCACAGACTCACCACGCCCGCGGTCCGCCTCACTCCTCTCAGATGCCTCTTCTCCTGTGCAGGCATGCTCGCAATCGTTCGGATTCTGTTGCCTCCCATCTGGGCTGCCAGTACCAGCGACGAGTAGAGGTATACCAGCAGCATCACAGGACCGAAGATCATCATGGGCATGATTGACAGCAAGAAATGATCTGCATGATCGTCAGCAATGTCCTCTGTACCGCGGGACATAAAGGACTGACCGAAGAACAGCCTCCGCCTCTTGATCATCGTCCACATTTCGCCAGTCATCGCCGCTTTGGCAGAGTCCGTTGCCCAAGGTCCTCTGACTCGAAACTTGGCATTGAGATTCGCACTGAGCGTCCAGACGAGCGGAAATCTCCAGTCGTAGCTGTAGCCCAGTGAGATGACTTCTTGGAACCCCAGGGCAGAGTTCATGTCTAACGCAAGCTGGTAGACATAACTCTCATGCTCAACACCTTGTAATCGTCAATAATGTACAGGGATATGAGGTATTGCTTCGATGGGACCTACCATACTGGATACGTGCGTTTGTCGCCGGCTTCAGTCGATAATGTGTCTCGTCGTCCACACCCAAAGGTCTCCGGATACGTGCGGGAGCAGCGATCTGCAATATCCAAAGCTGGGCCTGCATCTCCGAGATGGGTGGTATGGCTCCTAGCGAAGGTCGAACAAATCCAATAAAGCCGATGGAAGGATCATCTCGTCTCCAGATATCCCGTACGTTTGCGTCTGCGGCTGTAGGATACGGCTTGCCGTTCCAGTCGCTATGCTCCTGCTGGTTGTTCCAAAAGGGGAACACTTGCTTGTACCCGGTACACAGAACAACGATGTCAGGCTTGGTCTTCTCGTCCTTGATTCTGTGATACTCCGGTCGGTCGTTGTCCTTGAAATGTACGACACCGCAGTCGTCGATGGAGTCCGGAAATGGTGCGAGGTCGATATGCCGACCTTTAGTGTCTGGGATCTGGATCTGGACCAGACTGCAGCGGAATCGCTGTACGATCGACGTATTCAGGTCTCGGTACGGGGCGCTCAGATATGGTGCCATCTTTGCAGACTTGTTGAGGAACACTGGAAATGCGTCAGCCATCGCATTTCTGACGAAGGGCAGGGTCAGAGGCTCACTTTTCGACACATGATCACGCTCTGGGCCAACACCGCCTATCCATTGATCTGCGGGAGCATCCAAAATCAGCTTCCATCTCACCACGAAACGGAATGGCTGAACATACCAAATCCCGCCGTCGTCCCAGTAGTAAGCCATAACACACACCGAACATAAGTATCATAAAACGACCAGAGCAGCGAATCGTGCTTGCGCATCAGCGGGTGAACGTACGCAGTATCGAAAAGACTTGCGCGGCTGTTGTCAAGCGGAATCGTCTGTCGACCATTGGGCTTGCCACCCAATATTGGCAGCCATACTGGATTGAGGTTCCGCTTGGGAGCTAGATGGAAGCCGTTGCGGTGTGATAAGATGACTCGCTTGGTGGGTGATGTGATTGCGAGATGAGCGATATCTGCGCCGGTCTCTCCTGCAGCACGGAGATGTCAGTACTCTGTTGATCGTGTAATGCTCTTAAGAGTGCTCGCCGCTGCCAACGACAAGGACGGTCTGATCTTTGTCAAAGTCTTTCCTGGATTTGAAGGAATGTTCTCGATCCCTCGAATGGATGGTATATTCGGTGTAAGATGCAGACCGGAGCAGATTGCTACCGCATCGCATTCCCACTCTGTCTCTTCGCCTGCATCTTTGTGCTGGTAGGAGACCACATGACCACGTTTTCTACCCCTCAAGATTGATGTGACGCGTGTGTTGAGATTGATGTAGGGCCACAAGCGCTGTTGAGATCAGTCAGTCTACAGATTACGAAGGCCGCATCCGATTGTCTTTGTTATGGAGCTCGTTTCTTTTACGTACGAAGTGTGTGCAGTACTCGTTCAGATACTCAACGTAACGAGGAGCACTCAGAAGTCCGGGTCGTCGTCCTTGGGCCGGAAGTCGGAGAAGGTGGTGAGTTGTTTGGAAGACACAAGCTGCATTGTTGTCAATGCTGCTATCGATCTGCATCCATCGAACCTCACCTCAGCGTCTTCGTACGTTCGAGCCAGAAACGTACCACCGACTCCTCCCTCGCTCTCGAAGAGCCTAGCCTCTATCTTCTCGACGCCCAGATACTGGTGCGCGGTAAGTAGATACTTGAGCGTAAAGAGACCCGACGGTCCTGCGCCTATGACTGCGACCTTCATCGTCAAGCTTGCGTGAGCATAGCAGAACGGTCATGGCCCCAAGGGGCAGACAAGGACCATATGTGCATAGTGCCTACGCAAGTCGCATCGGATCCAAATGCTGCTGGTGCGAGTGATCTGCTGCCGGTCCACAAATAGCGACAACAAATGGACCGGATACACAGCCATCTCGACCATGTCTACTCCGCGGACCGGAGCCGCATCTTGCAACGCAGCGACAACAGTGTGGGATGGTTCTTGCCGCGTCAGGATCTCAGCCGCGATTTGGAAGAGCAGGTATAATGGAAGCATAGACTGGTTCTCGCCAAGGGAAGAAGGCATATTGTTGCGAAAGCGAATGTCATCGAAGCATTCGGGCTGATCCACATCGATCTAGATCGACCAGGTTGTCCCGCGATTTCGGTGTCGCTCTCCACGACAGGCGGCAGTAGCTCAAGGCAGACCGTGCTTGATCGTGACCTACCAGGGGTCGATATGGCTTGGATTTATCGTTCGATATTGGGAGTTTGGGGGCCGTTGCGGCAGTGCAGCGCCCAAGACCTCTCGAATTGGCTGTTCCGAATCGAAATGAGATGGGTTGTAGGTTCTGCATTCGCATTCGCAGCAAAAGTGGTCTGACTGTGATTCCCGGCCGTGGCCATTTGGATCATGATGGATCCCAGCTTGGGGCCTTCATCTCACCGCTTACTCAGAACGTTAACTCGACCAAACGACGCGCGTAGTATCGTCGAAGTATACCAAAATGGGCCCGAACGCGTTGGTGTTGGCTTCTGTACCGCGGCGATTGAAAGGGAACCGAGTGTGAGGGTGGATGAAGGCGGAGGTTGGAGGCGAGAAGCGGGTAGGGGCGTTCGGATTCTAGCCTTATCATTGGCTGCCTGTGGAATACGCTAGTTTCAGTGCAGCTTGGCAGACTTTGTAGCATGTTCAGGAACGCGTTGGAAAAAGGAATTCCTAGAGAGCAGGCGGATCGACTGCAGCTGATGTGGTGGACGAGCAAGTCCATCAACTTGTCGTATGGGCGGTCCCGCACATTCTCCAGCTTCGTGTCAGAGGTATCGTGGTCAGATCAGCTGCTGTGGTGGCGGCTTGCTCGTAGCCAGCTCGAGAAGGTGTAGTCCATTTTGCTCTGAGCTTCGGTTTGCTCGAGACGACTATCCGGGCGAAGATTTGGCAGGCGGCCGGCTTTATGATCTGGAGCTGCATCAGTAGCATTATGAGGCCAGAGAGATCCAAATGATGAGGACCAACAATTTGAAGAAATTGGTAACCGGAAGAGAACATGTTTGCATTTGATGTCAAGTTCGACCATCTCCGCGAGCGTGCATGGGCGTTGTATCTCGTATAGCACTGTTGAGGCAGTCATGTTCTCACGCCTTCGTGATCGTTACCTCCAGACTTTCGAGGCGGTTGTTTGCTGCCAGCTCAACACGCCGCTGTTCATCGCACTACCACGTTCTCGAGTTCCTTGCGCCAAACTTTTGATGCCCCCAAACGCCCACCAATGCTCCGCTGGAACGCACCACGCACCCATTGCCGCCGAGTAAATCATCAAACCTCCTCATCCCCTTCCTTACCGGTTCCCCCAGACCGACACGGTTGGCTCACGTCCCGATTGCTGCGTCCGGCTCCCCTGATTACTCCCTTGCCCCTTCATCTCACTCTCCTTCTCATACTTCTTCCCCGCCGCCCCCTTCATCGGACTCCCACCCTTCGACTGGTTGAATGAGTTCGGACTGTCCGTACCCAGACCCTCCTTTAGCGCGTCCCGCACTTGACTGACTTCCTGGTTCGCGGGTGAGACATCGAGAGGGTTGGAACCTTTGCGCATCTGCATACCGCGTCAGCTCTCCATCTCTGTGAACCAGTAGTCCATTGTCGCGACTAGGCAGGGTATGATACCTCCTCGCTCTCTTTCCTGGCGTTCTCCCGATGCTCCTCAGGCCCCATGTTCTCCCGCGAAAACGCTGTACCCGAGGCATCGGATGCCCAGCTATCGAAGCCGGATTTGACGTTTTCTTGATTGTCGACTACGATGTCGTGGCGGGACTTGTCTCGTTCGCTGGGACTGAGGTCGGGGCGGTCGGGTTGTTGTGATGAGCTGGCTAGACGTCTGGATGATGTGATGGTGGACCGGGAGAGTAGACGAGAGGACAGGAGCCCCGTGCGGAGGGTGGAGGGGGTTCGGGATGCCATGGTTAGGAGTCTGTGGTTGGCAGCCAATGGAGAGGTGTTCAATTGTGTAGTGGTGGGAGGATGAGGTCGTGCTTGGACTGAAATGTGGTATGATGAAGAAGGCACGACTGAACGTAGCTAGACGAATGTCGGAATTAATGAACACATGAAATGCTGCTCGTCATGAGTGAAATTCAGGAACACGATGAGCGGCAAGATTTGCCGAGAGATCGAAGTACGGGAGAATGAGGAGGCGAATAATGGTAGAGTATACAGAAGCTACTATGACGCTCATGTACACAAGCTTATCTCACACTCTCCACCCATTCACGTAGTAATCGTGGTCGTCGCCGTAGCCAGCGCCGGCGGTGCCTTCCCCTCCTCAATCTTCATTGCCACCTCCTCAGACCAAGCCGTCTTCTCCTCCCTCAACTTCCTCTTCACATAAACAAACGTCCCCGCCGTCCAGAAGCCCGCCCACACAAAAGGCAAACTCCACCCAATCGAATACGCGGCATCCTCACTATCCAGCGTAAAAATCAGTATAGTCGTCAGCACCGCGCACGCCTGCGCCCCAACCGCCCAGTACATCCCGAGGCGCCGAAGCATGGCGCGGAAGATGTGGCTGGCTTCGTAGCGGCGGTTGAGGGCCTCGCGATAATCGGTGCCGCCGGAGCCGTCGACGGCGATGATGTCTTCGATGATGGAGTAGATGCCGGGGCGGAGCTGGGCGCCTTTGGGGATGGAGGAGATGCGGCAGGGGGCGGGGACTTGGAAGTAGCGCATTATGTCGATGATCATGAGTTCGGTGCCGAAGGTGTAGACCATGCTTGCTAGGGGCATGGCGACCAGGCGGATGGGGGGGTGTTTGGGGATTGTGCCGCTGTTGAGGATGTCAGTAGATGTTTCTTAAGAGTAGGGTTGATGTGGCTTACACAATGAGCTCAACCATAATGATAACCCAAGCCAGCGTAAAGTTCCAGTGAAACCAGTCGAGGTACATCCTACGTGCTCCGATAACACGGCATGTACTGTTCTTCTTCCAGAGCCGCCAGAATCGAATGAAGTACTCGAAGATGCTGATGCCTCCAAGTGCAGCTGTGACGATCGAGAAGACTGTGTTTGGCGACAAATCCGTGAGGTACCAGAGGCAAAAGTACAGCACTATAGGCATAGCGATACTGTCGATGAGGATCAAAGACCAGAAATAGACGATGCTCCACTTTCGTGCCAGAAGGGAGTAGTTGAGAGGCGGTGGCTCCGGCTCGAACGCAAGGTCGCTCGACTGCATCGTTTCCATGCTCGCGGGGACTTGGTCGCTAGGCGCTGCTCCGTCGTCTCTCGGTTCGCCGTCGACTACCGCTGCCTCATCTATCGGCATAGTAGGAGCTCTATCCGGCGATGTGACACCAGTAGACCATTGTGAACTCCTTCGCCTCGTCGTTGCGATCGACGGTCGTCCGAACGGTCCATCTCTTCGTACATCAAAATCACGGCTCTCGCGTCCCCACGTGCCACTGCGCGAAATCTGTGTGCTGCGCCTTTGAGGCCTGTCGTCTTTCCTGTCGAGCTGCATACTGCGTCGCTCCGGGTGTGCCGCCATGGGCGAGAATGCGTCCGAATTCGACTTGCTCTTGCCCTTGGTCGTGGTCCCTTCATCTGACACTGTCCTCCGCGGCCCTGCAGCGGTCTGTATCTGCACGGAAGGGCGCGGCTGGATCGGGCCATCGTGTCGCTGGTCGAAATCGTGGTCTTTGGGCTCTTCCTCCATGATTGCTGGTGTCCAAGACTAGATCAAGCAATGGCGTTAAGAAATGCTTCTCGTTGCGCGGCGAGGAGGCGGCAGTCGGCGGACCAGCCGGATGAATCCAAGAATAACGCTCCAATGGGTCGCTTGATCACGTGCAACGTCAGAAAGCTGTGGTGAACAAGGCGGACTGAATTGAAGGAGAGTCGGAGAGGGAATGTTGAGAAAAGAAGGAAGCTTGAAATGTCGTACGTGATCGATGTTGCCGTCGCCAATGCTTGCCACGCTCCCAAGACGCCTTCTCGATGCGACTTAGTCCCAAAGCGGATGTCGCGCTCCGGCGATTTCGATGACGAATCGCTTACATCAAGTTTCGCCCTCACCAATTGTTCGCTGACAACCTTGTGAGAGACGCGTCCGCGGGCCGGAATATACTAATCACGATCTTGCAGGAGGTACGACGTGTGACAGTGCAGATATAGCGGATACAGCCGGCACCCTCACCTCACCTCTGTTCATCATCTGGAGCATGTGATTGGAGTCCAAAATAGGCAGCTATGCGGCTCCCACGCGTGTCTATAGGCTGCGCGCTTTACCTGGCTGGTATAGCCTCACACGCGTTCACGCCTGCAGCAGAACAGATCCCCATCCTCCGCCATGCCGACGACCGCAATGTCTCAGCCGGGCTCTTCACTGAGTTGGAGGAACTTGCGCGCATCGTGGACATCAGCTACTGCGTCGGGTTAACCAGCTGGGGCATTAGCAAGCCGTTCAGCTGCCTATCGCGATGTTCCGACTTTCCGGAGTTCGAGTTGGTCACAACGTGGAACACCGGACCGATGCTGAGTGATTCGTGCGGCTATATCGTGCTAGATCATGGCAAGCAGAGAGTTATTGTTGCCTTTCGAGGGACCTACAGCGTGGCGAATACCGTAGTCGACTTATCGACCGTGCCGCAGGAGTATGTACCCTACCCTGGCGACGACGATGATGAGAGTAGCAACGCGGCGTACGATGTCGCCGAAGATATTATAGCTGCCGCAGGAGTTCATCAGAAACGCGCCATTACTAAATCGGCCAAATGCGAAAACTGCACAGTACACATGGGCTTCCACACCGCCTGGCTGCACACCAGGGACAAGATCCTCCCAGATCTCCTTCAGCAGCTGCTCATCTACCCCGACTACCAACTCAACTTCGTAGGCCACAGTCTTGGCGGAGCAGTAGCAGCTCTGGCAGCTCTCGAGCTGAAAGGCCGTGGCTGGGATTCAATAGTCACGACTTTCGGAGAGCCGCGTGTTGGCAACAAAGGTCTTGTGAAGTTCATTGACGAGCGTTTCAATCTCACCAATCGGGAGGACGCCACTGATGACGACCAGCAAATGAAGTACAGGAGAGTCACGCATATCCATGACCCGGTCCCTCTCCTACCGCTCACAGAATGGGGCTTCGTGATGCACGCAGGCGAGATATACATCTCTAGACCCGACCTCATACCCGACATAAACGACCTTAAGCACTGCGTTGGCGACAACGACAAGGCCTGTCTTGCTGGCCAGGACTCCACTACCGCGGATTCTGCAGGCGCTGCCACTGTCCGGAAACGCGATCTTCTTACATCTGTCGAGGCTGAAGTGCACGATGTGATCCACGAGCCATGGGGTATCCCATCGAGGTATAAGCTGTGGCAGCTGTTCTTCGCGCATCGCGATTACTTCTGGCGGCTGGGGCTGTGTGTACCTGGTGGCGATCCTTTGGGCGGTGGTGGCAAGTTTGGTGAAGGGCCGAATGGAGAGCTGTGATGATTTCGAGCATCTCGTGAAGCATTCTAAAAAGTGTAGGTATACGTTACCGGTACTCCATGGTTGAGTCGATTGGCATGACCGAGCTCTTCACGACCACCGCAGAGGTGTTGGGGCCAGCGGAAAATGGTATGAAGGACTTTCAATGTTGCGTTCGAACAAGACCAGACGCTCTCGCAATGACATGCAACCACAGATGATGAACAACCATGAATACATTTCGTCTGTATGTGAGTGCTGGGGTTCAGCTAGGCACTGCACCTCGCAGCCAATGGTACTACTTCATGCAGGGACTGCCACATCATGAGGCGCGACAACGCTGGACCTCGAACAAGCTATCGAGGCGCAGGCGACAAGGCTGGACAATTCACCAGATTGAATCTCCAAACGCTGTGCTCACTCGCTTCTTGGTCTTCACCTCTACACTTCTGCTTGGCAGGCATCTTATCATGGCGGAGGTCTTTGCCGCAGCCGCAAGTGGCGCTGGCCTCATCTCCCTTGCGATACAGTTAGCAGATTGCGCGGTGAAGCTGAAAAGCTTCTGTGACCAGGTCGAAAAGGCGCCCAAATCACTGCGCCGGCTTCCGAGAGAACTGACGACATTTGCACTGCTACTAAGACAGATCGACGGCATCCGTGTCGCACATGATTCCAACGACTCTGATGCACTGGCCGAGAGTTTTGAGCTGTGCAGAGAGTGTACGAAAGAAATCTACGAGGCTATTCGAAGTCTGCAAGCCATATCGCGCAAATATAATGCAGCCGGACGCGTGTATTCTGCGCTGAAATTCCGAGATGTCGTGCTCCTATGTGCAGATCTGGAACGCTCGAAGAACTCTCTCATGGTGGCTTTCCAGGTCCTCGACCACCGAACTCAGGTCAGAGCGATGGGTGCTTCGCGTGATACTGCCATGCAGCACTCATTGCTACTCTTCAGCACAGCGAGCAGCTTGATCGGATACGATCGGATACTGCTGTTCTTCTGGGAAGATCTCCGGTGCCAATCCCAACTATAGCGATGCAGCAGGCACCTGCTGACGACGTGCGATACGAGGCATCTTCTGAGCCACACGACAACTTGATCACTGACTCGCAACTACCCGCTCGTCGGCATACACGATCGCCAGGCCGCGCGACGCCCTACCACTTCCGCATACCCAGTTGGTTCTCGAACAAAGTGTGGGAGCTCTCGGCTTCACGGTCTCGGGACGGATGGGCGCTGTATATCCAGACTTGGAACCATATGCCAAACACGTCACCGGCGTGTGGATACTTCTTAGCTGGGGATGTTAAGCTAGTGAGAAATATGTTTCAAGCAGGGCTGGCATCGCCGTATGATGTGTACGGTGACAACACGACGCTTGAGGTACACACTCCGAAATTCGGGTCAGCCGCATGACAAACTGACTCTAGACAGTTGGCAGTTTGCTCAGGGTCTTACGGACTGTGCAAACTCTTAGTCGACAACGGACTCGCGACCCGGCAGCTGAGCACTACGCGAGCCTTCAACACCGTAGCAGGGATGACCGTTTACGATCCCACAAGGCTCGATGTTGTACAATTACTGGTTCAGGAGTGTGACTTGCGGGGCGTCGAATATCCCAGTGGAGCTAATAACCGCTACGGAGATTATCATTTCACTGACAACCTCGATGCCGAACTAATACCCGTGCTGGATAGCACCATGGCATCTCCCATGCAAACGTGGTCGAGTCAACAGCGGTTTGACTTTCTGGTACGCCACTGCTCCGCGACGGTCACTCCGTCCATGCTCGTCAAGCTCTGCCCCTTCACTAAGGACCAGAGTTCTTCGGTACACCTGCGACATTCTGATGGCGGATGCTCCGCTTTCCACCTCGTCGCTGATCGACTGGCTGATTGTGTCGAGGAAGCGAGTGGACTGGAGCGTTCAGCGGATTGGAGCAACCTCCTCCGGCGCTTGATCGAGGCTGGTGTTGATCTTCACAGTCGGGGAGAGTTCCCGGGCGCGCACCTCATGCTTGGAAGATATACGCCGTTTTCCTGCATTCTCGCGAAGTACAACTGTTTCAGCACCACGCGTCATCGCTCGTTCTTGCTGTATTGGTTGAACAAGTTGTGCACGGCTGGGGTCAACTTGGCCGAATATGGAGCTCGGGAAGCCAGCATCTGGAGAGAATTATGGCCAAGCGGAGTCGTTCGAAGTCCTATAGGCCACGTTCGAGGTTTCCGAGGTCACAAAACCAATTTTGAATTCACGTACGGTCAAACACCGGAAGACTGGGCCCTCTCATACCAGGAAAAAAGGGCGGTCCCAATCTACAAGATCGTAGATTCGCCCGGAAGCTGGCCGCGCTCGCAATAGGTGCCAGAGACTATCATCTGGACCCTGATCTGGTTGACATGGAGCAAGGCAGGACACGCTGGGTGAAGGGCGGTTCTCATGGTATTGTGGTCGCTGTACGCGTCGAGGCTTCCCAAGAAATGGAACCATCCACCCCGCATCCCTTCGTATCCTCCCTGTTCCAAGGCTCCCAGGACGATGCGGGAGTCGTTGCTCTGTTGATGCAGACTTCTCGTCTGTCGCAACAACGGCCACGTCGCGCGAGTGCACCGCCCGCACCGGTGCACTCAGCCCGCAATGGTTCCGGTCGCGGACGAGAATGCTTGCTGGCTCCCCACCGTCATTGCTCGTGGCGAGCCTGGGAGTGGCGATACCCGGCCCCAAAATCAGATGCTTGGGACCGTTTCACTTGGATAGGGTTCACTTCGTCACCGTCACGGAACATACGGTTGTGTTTACAAGAGCGCTGCAAGATTAGGGATATTTGGACCGGTCGTGAGCTTGTGATGGCATTGCGCAAGTGGAAGCGGTTTGTGGCGACGTTTGGAGTGCTGCCGGTTCGTTGCAGCCCGTATCAGATTCATCAGACTGTGGATGTGAAGGACATGGTTTCAGCGGATCCACAATTCTGCTTGACATTTCCGAAATGCGAGCATCAGGAGTTCTATCTGAAGGTTGTTGCGCGTGATGCGGGCTGAGCTGGTTCTTTTCTCAGTGGAGGGCGAGATGTTGCACGTGACAGGACGTG
>JAABUW010007236.1_pt1 | contig 13483 bp, 14 predicted proteins | sample 5560081 | NCBI WGS metagenome assembly JAABUW01 (sample SAMN10711882, study PRJNA513363) | rock metagenome | isolation source: Antarctica rocks | place: Antarctica: Victoria Land, Knobhead sud
TGGAGTTTGTGCAGCTGCTTGTGACGTTGGACCCAGAGCAGCGCGTGCACCAGGGCTCCCACCTGCTGAGCCACCCATACCTGCAGGGCACACCCACCATGCTTCTGTCAAGCCCAGACATGGCACAGAGTCAGCAAGTAGCCCTGGGTGAGGGCACCCTGCAGCAGCCCCCTCCCATGGCCCCGGTGCCTGTACCAGGTTCTGTGGCACCAGTGGATTTGGCTCGCATGGTACCAGTGCCAGGACTGAATGCTGTGCACTGCGACCAGGACGCGCCTTTTGTGAGACTGCTGGAGGGATGATTTACAGGTCTGCTCCTGAGTCCTTCTCCTATTCCCTGGCTGTCAATGGTGCACATGCGCACCTACATGGACCATGTACCCACATGTGTACATATATATCATCGCTGGGCCAGTATGAATATTCACACGTGCAACATGTTCATGTACTACTTTTGCAACAATGCAATCAGCTGTGGCAGCAAACCAGGTAACTTGTGTCAAGGTGGCATCCAATAGCATCATGCATGTTTTGCTGCTGCTTCTGTAAAGCATCTGCTGCCATGTGCTCTAGTAGCTTGACTTGCATGCCTGTCATCAGCCTGGCCCAGTCATCGACATTGGTCACCGGCATCACGTCACTGGCTGCACCATCAGCAGATGTGAAAGCTGGCGTACTTCACCATCACGCAATGCTAAAGATCCACCTTTGTGAAGTTTATGCTATGTGCAGGGGCTGGCAAGCAGTCACACTAGACCATGTGACCAGCTGGCATGAGTGCCTGATCAAGCAGGTGCGTGTGTGCGGGCCTGGATGCACTGCAGCTGGCACTGACAGGGTGGTACAGCAGATCAACAGTGCTGTTGTTGCTGATGACACAGAGGGACAGCTGCCAAGTCAGTACGCCTACCGAAAGGGGGTGCACTACTCAGGTAACGCACACACACATGCCCTTGTGTGTGATCTGCATTGCTGCTGCAGCATTTCATTTGTTTGATGCATGGATCCCTTGCTTGTGTTGCCCTCATCATTGCAGACTTGGTCATCCGTAAACTAAGACTGTCAATGCAACGCCATTAGAGCTTGGCTCAAGTCTCAAGCAGCATGAAACAGCAGTGTGCATTGGTGTATACATACCAAATTACCAACAGCATATGCATGTTGCCAGTGCACTGTGTATATGTACTGCAGTGTGCACAATGCGCTACAGGGTATGTGAGAGTCAAGGCATACTCTGCTTGCTGAGGTTGCATCACCAATATCTTCACCGTGACCATCACCAAAAATTTACATATGACTGGCAGACTGGTAGGGTTGACTGTTGCTGAGGAATTGTGGGATCTGCGCTCAGGTTGCCTAGTGGGCATGTCCAGTCGTTGCAAGACTGGGTGCTCCAGGAGATGAAAGAGCGAGGCTGCAGCCTCAAGAGCTGGACATGATGCTCAAGAGGGTTGCCAGCAGGCTCTTACAGGTACAACTCTTCTTTGTGTTTTGTCTTTGTCGACGTGAGATGACTGCTGTCATTGTCATAGTTGACTTGGCGAGACCTAAATTTTGTGCTTTTGAGCTTGCATGGGCTCTTTAGGAGCATGTAGAGCTGTGTGATCAGTACAATTGCTTCAGAACCTACATACTCGTGTCGTGTCAGTCGCAACGTTCCATCAGGTCTCCCTTGTCCTTTCCCATCCTCCCCCCACCCCCACCCCCTCTCCTTTGTGCCCCATGGCAGCAGCATTGTCTTACCCACAGCTGTCTTGCATTGACAGCCTGTTATAATGTATAGCTGGCTCATTAGCTGGATCATGAGATGCCTCTGCTGCTGTGCTTTGCAGACGTCGAGGGATTGTCATGCTGAACAGCACTATCTGGGTGCTATTGCGCCGGAGAGGGTCTTGGTGGAGCCTGCCACCTTCCTGTTGGACCTCACTGAAGGCAAGCCTGTTTGCGTTTGAAGGGTCAAATCATCATTTTGTCCACAGTCGGCTATCTGCAGATATTACTTGAACAAAAACAAAAATGTTATTTTGTCAGGTGTCAGAGTGTTGTCTGTTGACTCCAAACATGCAATGCAAAGATGGATGTCTTGGTCCACTCTTGTCTGGTGGTAGTACAAGCTGGAAGTACAAGATGCTGTCATGTAATTGCGGTCCAGCTGTCATTCTTCATCAACCAAACCTCAAACTCTGCAATAAGCTTTGCAATGAAATCAAGCCATATGGATAGATGCATCAGGCTTCAAGACCCCAACATCAGTGTATGACATGTCTATGTTCTTCTCCTGTTGACTTGTTAGTTTGGAGCGTTAGGGTGAATGTTCCTGCAGGAAATTTGAGCGCGTCTGGTGATGGCAGCAATGACATTGCACCAGAGGTGCTGGCGGCATGGCAGGCAGGCATGACGCCTGCACAGAGCAGCACGGCAGCAGGAGATGTGTGGAGCCTGGGCAGCCTCCTCTACTTCATGGCCGCTGGCCACAAGCCCTTCTCTGGCAAGGGCTCCTCCAGACAGGTCCTGGCTCCATCTTCTTCTTCCTCTGCTGGCAAGGAGGAAGAAGAGGAGCTGATTCCTGCCATCCTGCGCTCCCCTGCTCATTCTTCCCCAAGCAGAGAAGAAGGGCACAGGCTGCCTGTTGCAGCAGTAGGGATACCTGGCAAAATGGCAGATGAAGAAGAGCAAAGGCGACTGCTCAAGTGCCTTGCTGAAAAGCGCCAGTGCTGCACTGGCGGCCTTCATCTGTGATCTTCTTCACCCAGATCCTGCTCAGCGCCCCTCAGCTTTTGCGGCACTGGCGTCACTGGATTTGCTGAGTGTGCAGCCAAATGTGGATTCCAGCACGCTGCAGCCCAAGCATCACGCTGGAACAGCATCTGGTGGGATGTCCATGGCATCAGGTCAGTGGCCTCAAACATAGACGCAGAGCAGCGCAGGCGGCTCATTTGGTGATGGATTGCAGCCGTCTTATGACATGCAAGGTGTCACCACTGGGCAGCACCTCAGCAAGTCTCCTGCAGACCTGCAGAGCCGCATTCACGGCATCAGCGTGCCACCTACCGTGCAGCTGCCTCATGAGTATGTCTCAAGTCTGCAGCAACGCATCCAGGGACTCTCCATCCCACCAGAACTAGACGCAGACACTGCCAGCCACAATGGCAGCAAACATGCAGCTGGAGGCAAGCTTGATGTGTCCTCTGGCGGCAAAATCTCTCTGCATGCTGAGAGTCAAGCAAGCCGTGCTGTGGTGGGTGACAGAGGGACACACAGCACACCTGTCCAAGATAGCAAGGTGCAGCTGAGTGCACGTAGCCAGGACGGCAATGGGGTAGAAGGGAAGGCAGAGTTCTCCCAAGCTGGCCGGTTAGACAGCAGAACAGCGTTAGTAAGTGGTCGGGTGAGAGTCAAGGCGAAGCAGTCTGCTGCTGCTGCCAGCTCACCTGATGCTCAGGTGGGCTTTGCTCATCATTCCCTCACACTGATGCAACACATGTTGTGGGTTGCGCCTGTTGTGTTTAAACGTCATGAGGCACACCCTGTGAGTGAATGATGCCCCCCCTGCCAATCCTGCAGGATGGGAGCACAACCTTAGCTGCGCATGCCTAGTCCGCCTGACTCCTGATGCAACTGCTAGTGCCCCTCCCTGTTCTGGTACAAGTGACTGCTGGATGTTGTACAGCACACAAATTGACATCATCACCAATGCTGACTTTGTTGATGGCATTTACATCCTGCTCCATTCTGTTCAGCAGCGCTGAAATCATCTCCAGTTTGTTTTGTGCCTCTGCACCAAGTGCCTTGCTCCACTGTCTGCAGCAGCCCGAGGTTGGCACGGCCAAAAAGATGAGGCAGGCGACAGTCAACATGATCAAGGCTGGGTGGAACAAGACGGCGGCCACAGCTGCAAAGCCCTGGCGCTGTTGTTTTGGAAGGCAACATACTTCAGACTAAGTTGCAGCAGCCCTTTTGCTTGTAGCTAGTACGTCCATGGCAGATGTGGATCAGGTCTCAGCAGTGTTTTGCTCTCAAGTCAATGGTGAAAGAGGAGCAGGTTGTGTTAAGCTTTGCTTTTCAGTATACGGCACACCTGGATTGGGTTGCATTACTTTGTGATCATGCAAGTCAATGGTGGCTCAGGTCATCAATTTCATGTTTAGTCAGATACAGAGGCAGACTATGGTGTGATTATTGTTCACACATCCCCTGTATGTACAGTAGATGGTGTCTTGGCCTCAGATGGCCACTAAGTCAATTTTGATCTTTGTCATCTATGCAGTGGTGCAAAGAGTGTTAGCTGTCCTTTGCAGCTTTCCATGCTAGCTTTGTGCTGACCAAGGCTGTGTGCTCAAGGTGGCTGTCTTCATCCTGTGCCATCAGACATCTACCATTCTGGGAGAAGCAGCTTTACAAACACTATCAAGATTTTACAAGGTTTTCTTTTGCTTTGGAATTCAGCTTTTTGCTTTTGTTTGCTTTTTGCTTTTGCTTTCAGACTTGCTTTGCTCTTCTTTCCCCCCTTTTGCTGAACATCTTGCTGAAAGGCAGGTGTTTGCATTGTTGGCTGTATCTGCTGCTTCGTGTAAGATGAGGAATTATGCTGTTCCATGGCCGATTGTCAGCCACAGATTATTATCTTCTTCCTCATGTTATTTTTCATGTCAACGTTTTTTTTGTATTGCCAAGGTTTGGCAGAGGCATTGGCGCATGGAAAGCGCTGTAAAGCCTCACACACATACTGTTGATGTAATATTGGGTGAAGCAAGTCTGAATTGCAATTCCGCGGAAACAGAAACGTTTCTGTTCGGCCGGTTAATTAACATGTCACGACACTACCCAAGCATGCACTAGCGACACTACATAGCGTGGAGCATTTGATTCAACGCTGCCTGGTCGCCATTGCCCAGGCTGAGTGTCACGTTGACAGTAGGCAGAGCTGCAACAGTTGATGCTTAGAGTAGCCTACTAACAGACTATAGTTACAAGCTACATTGTAGGTACAACCTGTCACACAGATTGTATGTCACATAGTATCATCAGCCAGATGCCAGCTACCTATGCCGACCTCACCAGCGACCTATGCCTGCCATGTCATGCATTGCACGAGTGCACAACAGCGATTAAACAACAGAAAAAACTTCAACTTGCCGCAGAACAACACATAAAACCCGATTCAAATCCAGAAAACTGTAAGTTCATATTTATCATCAATGCATAAGTCTTTGAGTGACCATGACAGCCTGACTAGTGCCACCCAAGGCAACAGCCCAGAGCTAATTGAACAAGGGGTGCGACATCGAGTCACCTCCTGAGGAATTTGGCGCTGATTGAGTTCAAACTCATGTTCAGCATCAAGATCGGCACAGACATCAAGAGCTGCCAACTTGGTAAGCCAAGCCTTGCGTTTTGACTGAGCATTGCTACTTCAATTCTTCTTCTGCTTCTTGCCCAAAATACCAAAGGTTAACTTCCCAAGGATGGCTGCAAGAGACAAGCACTTGAAGGTCAACAAATGCGCACTTAAGACCTGAAAATGATTTCTGGCGCCACAAGCAGTACATACAAAGAACAGCAACAAGCGCAGCAAGTGTGTACAGTAACTGCATCATGCAAGGCGCACATACAACACCTCATTGCGATCATGCATGGTGTGGTGTTGACACGAACATACACCATGCAGCAGCAACAATCAAGCAAGCCGCCGTGTAGAGCTGCTGTGAACACAGGTTCAAGATGCTAACATGCATAAGCAATCACCAAAAGCTCACTTTTGAAGATGTCACTGAGCCTGTTGGAAAGAATGAAAAAGGCATATGGAATAGTTTCAGGCTCTGGGATGGGGCCACCAATGGCTGCTAGAATCCCAAAAAGGGCTCCCATCTTCTTGGTGTTGCCAACACGTCTGTCCATGATGTAGCCTGCACAGCAACTGTACTTATCACAAGCGAAGCTTAAATACTGGACAAACGTGCTTGTGTGTGTGTGACATGTCATGCACCTGCCCTCCTGTGCTGTTGACATGTTGACATGTTGAAGGAGGTGATCTCTGCCAGTAAAGCTGTCAAAAATTTGACTTTTTAAATCGTTGGCCTTGTTGTGGAAGATGACTTCAAGGCTCAGCAAGCTGAAGGACAAGGGGAGTTGCATGGCTGTAGAACATATACAGCACGTGCTGACAATGTAAATGAATGACATGTGCACAAGCTGCATCCCATTACACCAATGTTGAAAAGCAAACACACCTCCTGTGAAGCCTGTGCATTTGCCTTGTTCATTGAAGGTGTACGAGAGGCACTCAGGGGCTCCCAGGACCTTCTTGTTTGTGGCTTTGAAGGACTTGCCAAAAAACTTCAAGGGACCTGCATGCGTTGCAGTCACCCTTGTTGTGAACCACACCCTGCAGAGACATCAAACACTGGTTGTCAGCATTGCTGGTGGCAGGAATGGCAGTTTTGATGGGGTTTTATGCCACTGATATGCTACATGCTATGCATACATAGGTCATCTGCACATATGTGGGGCGTTACACACCAATAGTGGGAAAACGTGAAGTGCATGCATGCATGCATTGGTTGCGCAGGGTATCCTGTCAACCATGTTGTTTGACATTTATTAAGGCAGAGCAGGCTGACTCCACGGCAAGACTGGGTGCTCAGGCATCTACCTGTTTGGCTCATAGGGGTCTACCCTCCAATGATAGGGATGCGAAGCCAGATTTGGGAATGCTTCCTCAAGATTGAATGTGCCTGTTGCCTTCAGATACTCCTGCAGGCATTGGCTCACAGTAAAAACCAGCAGCCCAAGGATGGGCAGCTGTGCATGTGCATGCTCTGTTGCGCTCTTGCAATTTGATGCATTGGATAGCTAATTCATATACTATTACAAAATGAGTGTGCAGGCATTTGCAATCACGCAGGTGCAGCAGGGCATGACAAATGAGTGGAATTGCTGGTGACTGGCTGACAGCTCCTACTTGTATTGATCACCTGCTGCTGAATTGGCCTGCTGCATGCATCATGGCACACTGTCTCATGGTTGCAGTTCCTTATGGCACTACGTGCTCACCTCCTTGCTCAGTGACACTATTGGGAACTCAAATCTGAAATCATCTGAGAGGGCGCTGGGGTCTTTTTGCCCAGAGCTACTGCCAAAAAGCTGCTTGGCCATGCTGATGAGCTTCTCCTCTCCAATTTGAAAGTTCTGCAGACAGTAGCAACAGAACCCAGACTTAGCAATCCCAGCATATGTATGCTTGCTCATGAAATAGCCTCAATTTGTCAGATCCCAAAACGACTTCGAAGCATCGCCAAGGCAGAAGCGTCGAATAAAAAGCGACCTGGGGAGTGCCGGGCAAAGTAGCGGGGGGCACTTCTGCAGTCATGTTGCTATGCGGCTTGGCGTCAAGTACTGAACCTGCAACACACGCTGGTGGAAATCGAGACCGCAGCAACTTTGGCGCAGAATGCCTACTGCAGATTGATCACAGCAAACTACTTCACCCAGCACAGTGCAATAATGATGGCTCACCTGGGTGGTTCGTGGCGACTGCAGAGGTCCGAGTACGATGCGGCAACAAGTTGAACCGGGGAGATCGAGCGAGGACTTCCTGCCGTAAAACTAAAGCACTGCTGAAGCCGGAAAACCGGCAAGTTCGGCTTGTTCGGACGTGCGCTGACGCGATCGGCGACAAAGGTTTGTAGATAGGCGCACACCGCAGTACAAGGGACATGCAATGCTTCAGAGTGTCCAATGAGCACTGCAGGCAAAGTTGAGCAAACAGCGAATCGTGGCCAGAAAGGAAGGCACGGACTGTGTCATTGATCTGAAGAAGAAGCATGGGCGGCATTTGGAAGTCAGAATCAATCCCGACATCATCATCGTTAAGATCAAGCGCGACAGCATTCAGCGGGCTCTGTCGCAACCGCCGAGGGCTTTCACGCTGAACTGACTGTGTTAATGCGAGCGCGCCAATATAATCATCAATATGAGTTCGCCAACAGTAAACCGATGAGTCACCTCAGGAAGGCATTAGGTCTCGAACGCGCAAACAATCTTAGCCGTTGTTCGTAAAGGTGATTGAGCAAGAACACTGCGACATCGCAATGCAGAAGATATCGGTGCACACGCAGCGGCACGTGCCAACGGTTTTCAGTGCATCACGCCAAACTCACTCAATACATGCACCCCTGCAACCCTCCCTTTCTCAGCACAAACAAAGTTGGTTCGCGCGCAGCTTTGATAACATACGGCTGTACAAGCGTGCAGTAAAACGTTCCAAGGTGTGTAGAGCTCGTCTCGGAAGTACACCTCCTTTGCACCTTGCATAAGCCAAAGGCTTGCTTTCCCAGGCCTGTCGAAGCAAGTGCTCCTCAACACAAACCACAATTGACCGAGAGCTGCCCAAGCAGAAGCATCCAGGCTTGGTGCTGACAACAGGACCCTCAGAAGCCTGGGACCACACTGCAGTCGGCAATCCTGTGGTATGCAGAAGATCCTTGCACACATGGCGTAGCCTTACTGTGTGTTGTTGCTCAGCAGTTGTTTGATGGTGGAAAAGTCTGCAACCCATGTGTCCTAACAAAAGCTTTGAGTGCTTATTGCTGTCAAGGCCACAGACAACATTCCCCTTTCTGTGCCAGATTACTTTGCCTGGATTCTGATCAGCTGTTCTCTGCATGATTTTGATCATCTCAGTTTCTTTTGTGGTCATCTGATAATTTCAAAGTTGCATTGCTGCAGGTACGATGCTATTTTGGAGACAACGAGCAGAGGTGGTATATGTGGTACTCAGGCAACAATTCATCTGGCAGGGCTGTTGATGCTGTGTCACCCTGTTCAGGATCAACAGGTTGGTGACCCTAAACCCTAAACTCTAAACACCACAATCTCATCACTCAGCATGCCTATCATTACTTGGGACACAGGGTATTGCACATCTCATTGTCAGAAGTAAGCACCAACAATGATTCATCTGCCTGCCTGTGCTTTTGCGATGCTGCTTTTATGGCAAATCAAACATGCCATGTTCCGCTTACTCATCCTGTTGATCCATTTGCTCATTGCTGCCTTGAATGCTGAGCAACAATGACATTCAACAGCACACACACAGCGTATATGCCAGCGCAGATGTTGCATTTACCAGAAGGCATTACCGTGTAGTGAAGAAGACACTTGGCAGCTTTTGCAAAGCTGAAATATTCCTCACCCTACAGTGCATACTGCATGCAGGTGTAGCAACAAGTAGTAATGGGGTACACTGGTCAAGAGTCCCTTCAGCTTCTTCAGCTGCCCCTTCAGCTACAGCAGCGGAAGACAAGAAGAAGAGTGGGCCAAAGGGGCAGGGCTGTGTCATGCAGCCTGGGGAAGACTGGTGGACCTTTGACACCTGTCACATGGCAGTTTCAGATGTCCAGGTCAGCATTTCAGTCATTCATTGCAAGCTGGCTTAGACATCATGACACCCTGTATCTACATAGCATTGTGCTTGTAAGGGTTTTGCTGCAGCAAGATCTTTGGGGCAGCAATGGAGTACATACGTACAAGATTGACCACATCAATTTTGTGTTGTCGCAATGACACAAGTCACTTCATGCCGAGTATGCCATATTTGATCTGGTGACTGTAAAGCATGGGTGTTCGAAATGGCTGGTGAATCTTGTTGCTGGACATGCAGATACTGTCCAACAATGCGGTGGCCACAGGTGTGGGTGTGTACTGGATGTTCTACTCTGGAGCCAGCTTTGAGGACGTAGAAGCACCAGAGGGCTTCCCGGGCCTGCAGGCAGGTGACTCCGTTGAAGGCCTGAGGTATGCATCTAACAAAAGCATGTTTTTGAAGAGTTTGAACAAGATAAGGCAGGAAGCTTCTCAGCACACCTTCACACCCAGGCCCCAACCCCACTTTTCTCTGAGTCTCCCTCTTGATTCCCCCTTGCAAAACGTTCCATGGCACAGACACCAAGAACCGACGTGCTCAGGCATAAATTGCACTCTGAGTGGTTTGTCATATGGGCCAGCCACAACAGCAGCCTTTTGTCTGAATGATCGCAAACATACCATTGCTGTAGTTGCTGTACCAGTGATCACTGCTGTTGCATTGCGTAATTTATGCACATGAACAGTTACACTACCATTTACGTCAACCAGCTCAGCCCACAGCTGGCTTGAGATTCCCTGAACAGCATGTCAAAAAGCTTGACCATTGACTGGCTGCCACATTGTTGCAACATACCATAGAAAGCTATGTGTTTCCACACAGCAGGCCTTGACTGGCAAGATGTCACAGCCTGATTCCACACAGCCTGTCATGAATGAGCTAAGCAAATGGGAGTGGTCAGCGCTCGCGTTTGGAGTATTGGCAGGCTTAGGGTGGCTGTCGAGCTGAATTGATACGTCAGCACCTTCAGGACGCTTGGCTTTGGCAGCTGCAGAATGAGAACCACCTCTGAACAAAGGCGTAGCGTTGAGCAGCCATAGTAGCGCAAAATAAAAGGCAGAACAGCTGCAGAATGACACCCCTCAGAAGTCCTGTTAGGTCAGACGCATACAGCCCCAGATCATGATCTTGAGTCTGACTGAACAGACTACTGAGAGGTGCCCCTCTGCTGCTGTCCTGCCTATGTGTACTTGCCACAGTGCAGCTGGCAAAACCAGCTACTGACAAGCAGCTTCCCCAATGACCCAAATCAAAAGGCAGGGATGTTATTTAGGTGGCTTCCCGGTGGATTGTCTTGCCAGCTGCACTCTGGCAATTGCCCATGCCCTCAAACTAGGCGCTGCACTAGGCCTTGCATCACCCAACAGACAGACATTGGCCTGTGATTAGTGTTGATTTGACTAAAGCCTCTTCACAGTGTTGGTTGGGCGCAAAACATGGCGTTGCATTGCCCTTCTGTCACATGTACATGATGATGGAGTAGCTGAATCTGTTGTCATGGGCAAGACAGGCGCGTCTAAGATAAGGGATGCAGCAACTCCATTAATTCCGTCGGTGCTGCTGTTGCAAAGCTGTAAGGTGTATGGCGTTGATGCTGCTGCATGAAATCAGGACACTGGCTTTATAAAGCAGCATCAACATGATACACAGGTTATAGCTATGCAACATGGCGTCGCATGCCACGCTAACATGGTACAGCTGATGAGGTCATGACAACCTGTGTCAGCTGCCATCAAGCTGCCCAAGAAGAGCAATTCACCATCCAGAAAGGTGCTTATGTGTTCAGATTGTAGGCAGTGTGCTGAGGAGGTTGTGCCATAGCCTTAGGCAGATGAGCTCGCCCGCCCTCTTGTTGCAACAACTCACCTGCAGCATTTTGGATTGCACTCAAGCTTCAGGCAATTTTGCACATGGCCTGTGTTTCCAGCTAATTGTCACAGTCTCCTGTCATGATTGCCCACCAGCGCACACCTTTCATTTTCTTTTGTGGTCTGTAGAGTTGCACGACCACATGAGCCTGACAGATCTCTCAAAGTTACGGTCAATATGGGCAGCATATGGCGTATAGGTTTTCACTTATTGTGCCTATGGTGTCCATGTCTATTGTGCCTCTGAAAGGCTGCCTTATACCCCTGTGGGATTGCAAGACTTTGCCCCATAAACTGCAGTGCTCAACACCTACTTGCAACATATGAGTCTTTCACAGTCATGCCAACTGGGGTGGCAATGGCTTGCAGATATACAGCTTGCCTGCCAGGCTAGTTGCACAGATACACATTGTGAGATTTGGGCTGCTGGTGTGTCATGCGTATCACATGCATGTTTCATTGCATCACAGTTTGGCCACAGCTCAGACAGTCAGGCCGCACAGTGTTTGCTGCCCAACAACCTGTGCAACCTGAGTATTTGAGTTGTGGCCCAGCTATGATGCAAATATACATGCATATGTTTTACATGTCACATGGGCAGCAGAGACCTGGCTGCTTGCTGCCTCACTGGAATGTTATCCTGGAAGCAGAATGAATTGTCCATGTGCAGTGAATTGTCCATGAGGTTCTGTGTGATCAAGTAGCTGTGTTGCTGCGTCATGGTTGCTGGTGTTACACAGAGCACATGACGATGTGGGTATTGCGCAGTAGCATCAGCGTTATGTTTGGGTAAGTCATGTGATGCTCAGAGCGTCCCTGTATTTCAATATTTAAATTTAGAGTGTTATAGTAAACCCTAAACCGTGAAATCACAAGATGCATGACATGTTCCAGAAGATTTGCATGTCATCTCCTGTGATGCAGCGACCTATCCCGCAATATGTGCATGTAATTTTACGGGATAGTTTGAATCACAGCAGATGTCAACACACTTGACTGTCGCATCAGCGCTGGTCCCAAAAGGCAGAATCTCAATTGTTGCGCTCACACAATCAACATCCAATACAAGGTGGATGTTGATTGTGTGAGATAGCATTCTGCTTTTTGGCATGGTCCTTGCAGCAACATTAGACGTACTCTGTGTCAACACGTCCTATCCTGCGCTGTAGATCAAGCTGTTATATACAGACTGTTTACGCTCATCACCACTGGCATGTCTTTCAGGATCAGCAAAGGGTACTCTTGTGTTTTGTTGGTTGACGACAGTGTGTCAGTTGCCGTCATTGTTCCTTGCATCAGCATCATGCTGGTACACAAAAAGCCTCCCTCGTGCTTGGTGCCGGCCTTGCAGTCCAACTTTTCCATGCATAACCGGCTGTTTATGCCCAGTTTATGCCCATCACCAACAGGAGTCTTTCAGGACTGGCAGCTAAGTGTACTGTTGTGTTTTGTTGATTGACAACAGTGGGTCAATTGCCGTCATTGCTCCGTGCATCGGCATCATTTTGGTACATGAACAGCCTCCCTCGTGCTTGATGCCGGCCTTGCAGATAAAAATGTCCATGCATAGCCGGCTCATACCTCAGCATTTGTAAATCACGGGATGGTTATGAGAACGTACGTGTATGTGCTGTGGGCACAGTCCCTACTGCAAGTTGCATGCTAGACAATTTCGTCACAGCACAGAGCTAGAACATGATTATGCAGTCTGCAACCAAAGGCCAATCAACACACATTCTACACTGCCCATAGCCTCTGCTATGCTGCTGGAATACTGCAATGTTGCAGGCAGCACAGGCTGTTTATCTTCAGCCCGTGTTGGGCACCACAATATGGCTGTTGGCGTCTGTCATTGCTCTTTGCAAAGCAAGCACTTGAAATGACAGGTCACATCAGTACATAGCTCTCTAGCACAGTGCAACAAACTCATTGTCTGCTCAGGGGCTTTTCACTGCTTTAAACTTCATCTCTGCACCAGTGGTGCCGTCGCAACTCAGAAGCAGCAATTCACCTTGCGGTACGTGCACGTGGTGTGAAGCTTGAGCTCACAGCATCAAAGGACAGACACTGGCACTGACAATTTGCAGAAGATGCGGAAGCCGTACTAGCAAGTCTGCTGGAACCCCATTGAGTCTCCCCTCACGCAGACCAAACAGCAGCCTGCTGGGATTTCAAATTGCTTACAAGCTTA
>JAABUW010007237.1_pt1 | contig 13481 bp, 2 predicted proteins | sample 5560081 | NCBI WGS metagenome assembly JAABUW01 (sample SAMN10711882, study PRJNA513363) | rock metagenome | isolation source: Antarctica rocks | place: Antarctica: Victoria Land, Knobhead sud
TAATTATATCTTTTTTTTATAGCTTTTTTATATAGTTTGTTGTCGAGATCGATAGCTACTTCGATAAAATCGAATATATTATTGATAAATTTTCTATTATATATAATTTTGTTTTTTAGATTGTTCTTGAAATCTCTTCGAAACATTGTTATAAGTGCAGTATTGTTTTACTCGATTAGATTGATATATTTCTAAAATCTAACTATATAGTTTGTTGCAAAGATTTGTTAAATTAAATACTAAATTACTTTTTTTGCAATCTATTTTTTGTTAAACGTTTCAAAGATTCTTCGAAACTCTCTTTTGAAGTTGTCGAAGTTTGTAAATATTGCACAAGAATTTTTGTTATAATTCTTCAAATATTTATATAAATTTAACTTAAGTTAATACTAAACTCTTTCTCTAAAAAATATTGATGCAAAAATTGTCTTCTAATTTGCTAAAACAAAATAGAAAATAAAATAGATATCTATCTGCATAAATTAGTTTTTCAAATCGATACAATCTCTATAGTAGATATCGAACTTGTTGATTCTAATCTTGTTATCTTTTATAATCGATAGTTAACGTAATACTAATAAACTAGTGCTCGAAATAGAAGCGCGTTAATCTAATACAAACATTTTTAGAATATTCAAAATGTTACGCTGCTATCTAGACAACTAGAGTATCAGAATAGATTAATACTTTTGAAAAAATTTGTAGATATTTTCAAACAATGCAAGCAATTACTTGATAACAAGAGTTTGCAACTTAAGTAGTTGTAACAATAAGTCAAAACTTAAAATAAATTGAACACAATTTATAAAAGAGTTGTATCTAAAAGATCTATATATACTAAAAAGATTCTTCTTGCTTGCTATACTTGCTGTCGAATATATCGAGTTTTGCTTGCTTTGCTTGCTGTCGAGCATATCGAGCTCGCTTACTAGCATATCGAGCAATACTTGTTTACTAGCGTGTCGAGCAATACTCGTTTGCCAAATCGTCGAACATGCAGATAATTGTGCTATATGCTACAGACTACTCTATAGAATATATATCGGCTGTAACGAGCTAGAGTCGTAACAATTTAGTTAAATTTTAAATAGTTAACAAGCTTTATTTACAATTAAGCGAAAATAACAATTTGACTAGAAATTATCTATTAATATTTTATTTTTTAAACAAATTAAGTTTATTAAGTTTGTTTAAATCTATATTTATTATAATTTTAAAATAAGACAACAAAAATATATAATTTATTTAAGAACTTATTAATTGTTTATCTATAAAGACTTTGCTCAATTTATAATTGACAAAATTGATCAAATTAATATTGCTAACAAAAAGAAATATATTTAGCTATCTTTTTTATTTAAACTCTTCGAAAAGTATCTATTAAACTAAATATTTAATTTTAGTTTTATTAATTTACTTAATTTTTGTAATTTAATAGCTAGAATATCTTTATCGAAATTGTTATTGCGCAATTGCGTCTCTTTATTATATTTACTAATACTACTATTTATTGCTTACAAATTATTAGTAAAGCTCTAAAAATAGCAAATTATATTAATACTATTATAGTTATTAGTATTTTCGCATTATTTTTTGCAATTCTAAAACAAATTGTTAAAATTAACAATAATATAAACTTTCTTGTTTAAGAACAAGATTTGTTTGAAGTTCTCAAATAAATCAAGCTTTAAAAATATATTAAATTAGATATTAAATTTATCGATTTATTTAATATAATTATTAAAGAACAAATTAAATAAGACGTTAACAACAAAAAATATATAAATATATTTTAAAATATTGTTAATAAAAATTTATATTACAATATAAAGAAAATCAATTTAATTAAAGAGACTTATTAAAAAATTGTTAAAATATATAAATCTAAAAAATTAAATATACTAATAAAAATCTTTATTAAATTTGAGTTTTTTAAGATTTTTAGCTTTTAAAATATTAACAAATACAAAATTAAATTTTGCAATATTATTAATAAATTATTTATCTATTTGAGCAACTTAATTATAAATAATAATTACTTTATCTTTAAATATTTAGTCGATTTTAACAATATTGTTCGCTTCTTTATTAATTAATAAATATTCGAGTATAAATTTTTTTACAACAATAATACTTATAAATAAAAGTTATCTACTATTATTTATAATTACAAATTTCAATATATTAATTTAATAAATATTTCGACTATTAATATTATCTTAATCTTAATAATAATTATTAAACTAATTATTATTATAGAAAATACACTTCTTGTTGTTGACAATTTTAGCTTTATATATATTAAACAAAAGAAATACACAAATTGCGAAAAAATCGATTATTAATAATTAGATTACTAAAATTTATATTTAGAACTACATTTTATTTAAAAGAACAATAGTTTCGAAAACAATTAAAACAATAACAAAAACAAATGTTATTAAAATTACAATAATAATAAAAAAGACTAAAAGAAATCTAAATTAAAAAAAAATAAAAACAAGTTCAAATTTAAGTTTAACAAAAACAAAAATAAAAATAGCAATAACAAAAAATAGAAAACTATTAAAGCAATAGTTTATAAATATTATTTTGTCTTTATTGTTGTAACAATTTTATTTGCAATTTCTAAATTGTTTATTTCTACAACTATAATATTAGTTTTTGTTATTAATTGTTTTTTGCGCAAATAAGTCTTTAATACAAAATACTTGCAATATATATTTAAGAACTCTAGTATCTTTGTGTTTTATTCAAAAATATCTTAACAATTAATTAAAAGTATAAAAGACAATTTATTTATTATAAATATTAAAAATATTTATCTATTTTATATAAAAACAAAAAAGCTTGTTATATTACAATTTATAATATATAATATATATTTTTAACTCTTTTTACAATTTGACCTTTTATAGTTAGTTAAAAGACGCTAATATTGTTCGAAAAATTATTAATTATAACTTTTTTATCAACGTTTAACAAATTCGAGTAATTAAAGACTTCGATTTTTACTTTTTAAACTTAGAAATACTTATTGCACTTTTTATTATTGCTATTGCTCTATTAACAATTAGTAAAAATGCAATAACTATATAATAAACAAAATATCTATTAATTAACTTGTAAAAACGCTTTTGATTTTATTAAGTTATCTTTAAATAATACTTATGTTTCTTGCGTATATATAGAAAGCAAAACAATATTTTATTAAATCTCTATTAGATTTAATTGCTAAAAAAACAATTTTATTTATATTAATATTATAAAACTTATGCTTTTAGATAATTTCAATAGTATTTGCTACAATTGTATTTAACTAAATAACAAAATTAAATATTTGCAAATAAAATATCTTAAGAACAAAAATAAAATTAGCTTGCTAACTTTCTTTAAGCGCTATATCGACAAATTTAAGTATAAAGACAATAAATATATTTGTATCTATATTAATAATAGCAATAAATATGTAAGTAAAGTTTTTCAAATTTAACGCAAAAAGCGCAAAATATATATCGAATTAATAGTTGTTATTTTTTTTAAAATAAAAAAATGTATTAAACGTTTTAATTAGATTTTAATATAAAAGATTAATATTATAATTAAAGATACTAACTTAATTATAAATCTTTAATCAAAAAATATTTAAATAGTTAACTTATATTGCAATATCTTCTTTGTTGTTAAATACTTTGTTACTTTTTTCGAAACAAATATTAAATATCTTTATAATTACAAGCATATTTAACACATTAATTAATAAAAAAAAGTATTAAGAATTTAATTAAATATTAATTAATAGAAGTTTTAAAATTGTACTCAATTCTTAATTTTAATAAAATACAAAAAGAAACATATCTATTGTATAATAAATAACAAAGACAAGATTTAACAAATATTAGAAATTTATTAACTAAACAATAAGCAAATATTATTTAGCTCTAATATTAATTATAGCAAGATTAATTGTCGAAATAACAATATACACTTGTTTATAATTCTATTTACGCAATCTAATATTGCGAATACTATTAATAAATCTCTAAATTTTGTAAAAACTAAACTAGACAAGCTCTTCGTAACAATATTACAATAATAGCAAAGAATTGTTTTGCTCTCGAATTATATTAAGAACTTTAAACTAGATTTATCTATTTTACTTAAAATCTTATTCTCTTTAAACTTTAAAAATATTATACTTTTTAAGTTAATTTTCGATTTCGAAAACAATATTCTTTTCGATTCTATTAACTTTAATAAGTTTTCTAAAGTTACTAAATTATTAAATACGCTTCAAAATCTATTGTTCGCAAATTTCGATTTAATAGTGCAAAAATATCTAGAACTTCAATTATATTAGAACAAATTTACAAATTCTTTTATTCTATTGTTTAAAATTATATTATTAAAGTTATATAAGTTTAAAACTTATATTAAAGCTATAATAAATATCTATTATAAAATAGAATAATAATTAGTTGAACAAAACAAAATTAAATTAAAAAAAAAAACAATATCTATATTGTTTGTTTAGCATTTAACAAATATTATATACTTTGTAAAAAATAAATCTACAAAATTAAACGAAAATTTAATAACAAAATTCTTTACTATAAAGTTTATTAAATTGTTAAAAGCTTTAAACAACGCAAAAATCTAAATTATATTAAAATCTTTACAATTGTAATTAAGTTCATAAATTATAAAATTATTTTTATTTTTGTTGTTATTAACAACTAAAATCTAAAGCAAATAAATATTATTATTGTTTTTTTTATAAAAATATTAACAAAGAGATCTATATAGAATTGCTCTACAATTTTAGACAAAACAAAAAAATTTATTAATTTAAAAAAGTTCTCTATAAGTTTAAACAATTATCTCAAATATAATATAATACTTTTGTAGTATTTTTTAAAAAGTATTATTTTTGTCTATTAAACTTCGACTTTAATGTCTTTACTAATAGCTTTATTATTATTGTTATCTATATAAACAATCTTTTAATTATTAATATTAACAAAAAGTTTATCAACATTATTAAGAAAATTTTTGTTAATTAATTTAAAATAATTAATTTAAATTTTATTTAACAATATTTAGAAATCGAAATTAAATATAATTTTGCAATTCGAACTTTTTATTTAAGTTAAAAAGTATATTTAAAAAAGATATTAAAAAATTAAAAAATATAAAAGTATAAATTAGTTGCTATTCTTATAAATATATTTAAAATATATATTGTTAATTCGAACTATATTGTCGATTTAAATTATTGTTATATCTATTAGTTAACAATTAATTTTCTTATATATATATTAAATATTAAATACTTAATTAAATATTGCTTTTGTTGTCTTAATAATAAACAAATATACTTTTAATTTTATTAACGCTTACTAGAAGATTGTTAAACAAATATTTTGTTATTTTCGAAATACTCTTAATTTTCGTCTTATTTTCTATAAGAGTATTTGTTCTCTATTAGACTATATCGACGTCAATTAAGACAAAAATCAAAATACTTGTTGTTTTATCTTTAAGTATATCTTTAATCTAAAACTTAAAAGTATTGTTATTAGTTAATTATTTAAATATTAATTAATTGTTGCTTTTTTTACTTGCAAAGTCGAATATATTAAACAAACGTAAATTGTTAAGAAAATTATTTAATTTCAAACACTATTAAAGCAATTGCAACTATTTATTTTTATTTTTATTGTTATTATTTATATTTAGAGCTCTTGTTGTTATTAAAACTTTCTTTTTAATACTTCTAATATTATATTTAGTTGTTATTGTTATCTATTGCAACAATTAAAGAGCTATAGTGTTTATTAAGAATTTTGCGCAATATACTTAAACAAAATATATAGATATTTAAACTTAATTTGTTTGTAAAAAGATTACAAATAGTTAAATTAAATTAAAATATATCTTTATCAAAAAGCAAATAGTTAACAAGCTAATTAAAATTCTTTTTCGTAATATATTTAAAGCGTTTTAACAAGTTTTTAAACTAACTTAATAACTAAATTACTTGTAATCTTAAATATAGATATTAGACTTAGTTTATTAACAAATCGAGAAGGCAACTCGTCAAGTTCAAACTGTAGATCTAGTCCAAGTAACTCGAGACACTCTTAAAACTAGCTTGAGGAACTCTCGAAAACTTATATTTAAAGAGTCAAATAAAATTTAACAAAAAATTTAATTATTAATATTTAAGATACGTACGAACTCTTGCAATACTTCGATTACGTATTTATTTGTTACTTGTTTATATTATAGTAATTTGTATAATAGAATCGAACGATTTGTAAGATTTCTATGCAAGAGTTATATGTTGACGTAAATATCTTTATTGCGTAATTGTGTGCACATAATAATTGTAAATTGCGTTTGTAAATTGCGTTCGTAAATTGTGTTTGTAGATTTTAGCAATACAAGTAATATTTAGAAGATTCTTTATTATTTTTCAAATTTTTTGGTTAACTACGAGCGATCTTGGATCAATCGTATTTTGCTAATATAACTTGAGAACTAAGATATGCGCACAACAATCTCGAGAGTCTCTAATCGCTAAGAGCTCTTAAGAAGAGTTATTCCGATTTGTTAATATTATTTAAACAATTTGCAACTAAATAGTTGCTATATTTATTGTTGTTAATCTTTATATTATCTATTCAAATTTGCATCTATTGTTCTCTTTATTTTACTAATAAAGCTATCAAGCATTATCGACAACGTCTATATAATCTCTTGTTAGAATTTTGTTTTTTATATATTTTTCAAATCTTAGAGAATCTTAAACGCGTAAATATGTATACGTTTGTATATAAATTGCTAACAAAGAACTTTTATATACTTTTTTTACTTTTGCTAAAAAAATGCTTAAAACTTAATAATTTTAAGATAAATTTCAAACTTAACAAAATATAAAACATAATTTATGTAGAAATTAATTTCTAAATTTAGATTAAATAGAAATATCGAAATACTATAATTGATTTAATCTAGTATTAATACTACTTAATTCGATACTACTTAACTTAATATTACGTAATCGATTCGAGTAGCTCCAATTAATATATATAGATAAGCAAAGCTCTAGCTTCTACATAGTAACTAAGCGTTCTACTATCTATTATTTGGACAATACTAACTATAATAGTAATTTAATCGCTAAATAGTATTGGTTTAAACAAGTTATATTTTTGCTTTTTAGCTATAATCTAACTTAGTAATCTATCGACTAAATTACTATTACAATTAAAGCTATACAATCTATCTATTAGATTTAACTTGTAATATTAGGTTTCGCTCTTAGACTCTAAGATATAGAATAATTGATATACTTCTTCTTATCTAGTAATGCAACACATCTAGTAATGCAATACGCTAGCAAAGAAGTTTTAGAATTCAATATTTTAGAATTAGCAAGTTTCGAAATCTTTAAAATCAAGCATTCTATATTATTAATCAAGTTATTGAATTATCTATATTGTCTATATAGCTCTAAAATTTATATTTAAGACAAAATTAATTATATCGAATCTATTTAATCGAGATTCGCGTATTAATAAAACTATTGCAATGTTTCGAACACTTTAGAGTTAATATAAGATCTATCTACATATTAACAATTCTCTTGAATTGTTTATAACTAAAATTATTATTGTCTTCTATTATATTTTTTCAAGTATTTTTTCAAAACATCTATATAAGATTACAAAACTTATAAAGCTAGCGTATATTTAGAAGCAACGCATTACTAAAAAGAAGAAAAAATTATTAGTTACATAAATCAAATTAATACAAATTTAAAAATAACTATTATATATTTGTTAAATTTAATTGATAGTAACAAAGTTTCTAATTAGAAGAGACGTCGACATTATTAAACATTCTTTAAATATTAATTAAATACAAAAATTTCTATTGTATTATTTGCATTTTAATAATAATTAATTTTAAACTATCGAATATAATTGTTTTTGCTTTAATTATTACAAAAATATTTAGAACTAATTCTTGTTCTTTTAACAAACAATAAAACGGTATAAATTATTTTTTTCAAATATTTACAATATAAATAAAAAGAATTTTGCTTAAGAGCTATTAGAAACTCTTAAAGTTGTCTATAATAAACGTCTTAAAAATATTAATAAGTCTCTATATAAGTATTGCAATTCGCGCAAATAAGTATCGATAATTAAGTGTATTTGCGCCAACAAAACAACTATATTATTGTATTTAATCTTTGCTAAAAAAAAAAGTATTTATATATCTAATTAGATACTTTTGTTATATACGATTTACAAGATAGATTTATATCTATCACGAAAAGTAAATAAACAAACAACAAGATAAATATAGAATAACTTTAATAGTTGTTTGAATTGCAAACTTGTTATTATCGACAAAGTTAATATTGTTGTTTGCTTCTTAATAGATACAAATCTTATTTAACAATTGCAATTATCTAGTTTTGCATTAATAATAATATTATAATAATTTGTTTGTTATTATATTTTACGCATCTTTTGCAATTATTAAATATAAGTATTTTTAATTTAATAACAATCTATTACAAGAATAAATTAGAGACTATATTATATAACAAATTTAATTTTGTTATTAATAAGCTTAAGTTTATATAGATCTTTTGCAAAGCTCGTACTAAAATAATGTTAAAAAGCAATATACTAAGTTTCTAAAAAGTTGTCGAACTATTTTCTTATTGTTTCGAAGTAATATTACAAAAAATAAATTGCAAAAATAGAAAACTATTAATGTTTAAAAAAGACTCTATTACTATTATTGTCTTTAATAAAGTCTCTATAATTATAACAATATTGCTAAACAAAACAAAAGTAATTAATAATTGCGTTTCTTGCTATAAGAAGAATTTAACTAATTGCGAAGTTATATTTACTTGCATAACTATAGTTGTACAAGCAATAATAGATATATATGTTTATAAGCAAACAAACGTTACTTTTATTAAAGTTGTCAAACTTAAAAAGAAAAGCAAAAGTCGACAAAAGAAACAAAATAGCAAAACAAAAATATTAAACAAATAAATACAAAGTCAAGAGCATACAAAGACTCTAATAAAGAAAGAAATCAAAATATTAAACAATATATATCTTAATATTTTTTAGTATTTAACAACAAATTAATTAATTATTAATCAAATTAATTAACAAGTCGCAAAAAAGACAAAACAAGTAACAAAAAAAATAGCAAAAACAATTGCAAAGCAACTAACTATATTAAAGAAACAAATAACAAAAAATAAAAACAATCTTTGCAAAACTCTTAGAAGTATAATTGATACTAATATTTTCGAATTTTAAAGTTTTTAATCTAGTTCGAAAAAGAGTTTTTAAAAAAGCTCTCAAAAATCTACTATCTATATACTAGATATTTCTTATTTATTTTCTTTAGTTGTATTATATATTGCTTCTATTATATTGTCGATATTGTCTTTATTGTTGTCTTTACTATTATCTTTATTATTGTCTTTATTATTGTCTATATTAAGATTAAAGAGACAAAAAAAAAACGTTGTTGCGAAAAACAACAAAAAAAACAATAGAAAAATTTTCTAAGCACAAAAAGATAACAACTTCTATTGTATTACAAGTTAGTTAAAAAGAACAAATAATAAAGTCTTTACAACAATAATATTTGCAAAATCTTTATCAAATTATGCGTGCAAGCTTTATCGTTATTGTTTTAAACAAAGTCTTAATAAGATAAAAATCGATTGCATATTATCTTAAAGCTTTGAAAACAATAAAAAAGATAATATTGATTTGTAAAAATAATTTAAACAAGAAAGAGATTGTTATTTACACATGCAATATCTAATTGCTTGTTGATATTACTAATGCGCAACTTAAAGTCAATAATTTTATTGATTTAAGATTATCGATAATTAGTAGAATAGTTATTTGGGCAATATAAACGATAATTAGCATAATATTTGCGAGAGAGAATAGTAATTGACATATCTATAGACATAGTTTAATTGAAGTGCCATTATATCTTATTTTAAGCACTTAAAAAGATATGTTTTAGATTTATCTCTTAAATAGATAGTGCAAAGATTGTCTGCAAAATTAGAGTCTTTCTCGACTTATTTTGATAATAGAAAGACATATTTGGTAAGAATTCTCGTGGTGGTGATGGTGTTCTCTACGTACCCTAAATCATTAACTCTAGACCCCCTGCTAGCGTGTTGCATTACTAGGTGTGTTGCATTACTAGGTGAGAAGGAGTAGGGTGCGCTAGATCTTAGTGCGTCGTCGTACACGTCGTACCCCTAACAACAATTATGCCATGAGTTTAAGAACTAAGGCATATAGATTCATGGTTTGTGCATCCAAAACGTTGGGTGGTCCCATTAGGAGTGAATTTACCGAAAATAAGAGTGCAATTACCAAAAGCAGGAATGCAAGGAAATACCCACTTAGAAATATTCAACAGTCGAATTATCAAATTTGTATTCAAAGCTTGCTCCTCCATTTGAAAAGATAAGAAGATTTCTGCATATAGCAAGTACAAGAGGCTCACGTGGGCCCCACACCGTCCATGATTAGGTCGATATGGACACCTCAACTATTCGGGTAGGCTATGAAGAAAGAGCTTGCCGTCTTCCAGTACGAGGCATCTGAGACCTTGACAAATGTACGTTAGTTGACCAAACGCTCGGTATATAGGGACGAGGGCTGCCGTCTTGCTTCCGCGAAGCCTCTCTTTCTTGCGTAACCGTGTTTCCAGCTGCAACGTCAGCTGTGATCCTGTTCGCCATTATCTTTATTGCAGTTTCTCCTTATCGTCCGCAATGGACCAAACCGTTCGTAGAAGAGAACGAGCGAATATCGCGAGACACACCTTTGCTCGAGAAGGCTCGAGTAGGACCGTCAGCGAGGGCTCTGTTTCTGCTCCTATGGCTTGGCTTTACTTTACGTGTCGTAGCAGCGTTGTATCCTACCCTGAACATAGAGACATCCCTAGCAGCTACACCCTGGGTAGGTCACCCCTGGCAGAGTTTCGAGTGTGATGACTTACTGAATGGATGCAGGCCCTAGCTATCATTCTTACGTGGGTCCGATCCTTGCAGACCACACCGTTCGCCGTGCTAGTGATCATGTCTACTACGTTGGTCACGCAGCTGATATTGCTTTACAACACACGGTTCGCCTTCAGAGGCCGAGATGCCCCAAACATGCTGGACGCTCTTGTGGCATCTGCGGTTGTTGTCTTACTGCTGCGAATGCCCCTACGAAGTCCTCAGCTACCGAGTGACAAGATCAGTCCGCCCTTCGATCCGCCGTCGCACGATCTCCGAAGTCCGGAAGACAACCTGACGTTGTGGCAATTCATGACTGTCTCCTGGATGTCACCTTTAATCTCTCTCGGCGCGGAAAGGCAGCTGAACGAGGAAGACGTGTGGGGTTTAGGCTGGGAATTTCAGCACAGGCTTTTACATGAGCGATTCAAAGAGCTGAAGGGCTCGATCACGAAACGTCTCCTTGTCGCCAACGGTCTTGACCTCGTTATCACGTCTTTACTTGCAGTCATTGAGTTAATAGCAAGTACGTTCATCATGCATGTTTACCCTCGCCATCTCTTTTTCAGGCTCTGCTCTGGGGGCCTTACATTCTTCTTCGACGTCGAGGAACAACGCGGCGTCGATAGACTTTGATTGACGAGCCTTGCTGGCATAGTCACTGACATTCGAAAAGATTTCGCCTCCCCTGTGCTCTTGCAGCGACTTCTTCACTCCATGGAAGACCCCGCCGCGTCTAGAGGGAGGCCAATCGACTTTGCCGTTCTTTCTTTAGCTGTACGACTGATTGCAGCCCAATCCTCTGTCTTTAGTCTTTGGTATAGTAGAAGATGTTATGAGAGGTCCAGAGGCGAACTGTTGACCATGCTTCACGCAAAAACTCTGGCGCGCAAACAATTAAACTCTTCAGTGCAGTCCGAGAACACAGAATCGCCCAAAGCATACGAGGAAGACGCTTTGGAAACGACAAAGGGCAGCCGAGCATTCGGCCGGGGCAAGCTGTTCACAAAGTTAAGAAAGGTTGTTGGATGCTCAAAAGCAAATGCCAGCAAAGTCCCTGAGCCTGCTTCCACAGGCAAGATATACAATCTCATGCGGTAGGAATACATTCCCGAGTTAGTAGCTATCACCATTGACGACAGCACAGTAATGACGTTTACGAAGTCGCACAGAGGTACGGTGAATTTTGCCATCCTCAAGGCGCTTCGCCCAACTTTGTTCTTTTCTGCTCAGGGCAAAGCTCCTCTGCAAGACGTCAGGCGGCTGCACTGTGTGTCAGTTCGCAATGCCCCATTCGCTGTTTCTCTTCACTCGCGTCTCGCTTTGTCCTTCCAACGATCCCATCTGCACTTGGTTGCTTCATGTATTACCAGCCTACTATTCCTCATGGAGACTGAAAAGCAAATACGTTGATGTTGACTGATAAGGTTGTGCTCAGATTTTGGGAATTTCAAAGCTTCGTCACGAATCCTCTCGGACTTATCTTCTCGGTACTGCTAGTATGGAAATTAATTGGATGGCCGTGTTTGCTAGGTATTGTAACAATCATTGTAGCCCAGGTCATCAATAGCGTTCTGATGCGAGCACTTCTGCGCTGGGAATCGACCCGGAGAACAGCAACCGATGAGAAGCTACAGAAGATAACTCAATATGTAGCAGCGATACGCCATCTTCGCTACTATGCGTGGCATGAAATCTGGCAGCAGACTATCGGCAAAGCTCGGCAGCGTGAGCTGAATCTGCGCTTGATCACTGGTTACTTGGGGGTAATGCTGAATTTCTTCAACAGCTTTGCGAGTGGGATGTTCCCGGTTGTCGCCTTCTGGGCTTATGTGTCGCTAGCAGGCAAACCGCTGCATGTCGACGTCGCCTTTCCTGCGTTGCAGCTATTTAGTATGCTTGAAAGCAGCCTACGCGAGGTACCACGCTTGATAACCGTACTACTGAACGCTAAGATAGCAGTGAGTCGGATCGAAGATTTCGTGAGAGAACCCGACAAGGATGACTCGAACAGACAACGCGTGGACTTGATCAGCGGGCCAGTACAGGATCCATTCAGCAGCAACGTTGAATCGCTGAATAACCGACTAACGCTCGCAAAAGCATCGTTCGCTTGGCCAGGCAGCTCGTGCCCCGTGCTTCGAACCATAAGCATTGTTTGTCCGGTGGGCATAACGCTAGTCTTCGGCAAAGTAGGTGGGGGCAAAACAGCTCTCTTGCAAGCAATGCTTGGGGAGCTCGATTTGCAAGATGGCCAGTGCTATCGTGGTTATGGAGCAATCGCTTATTGTAGCCAGACACCCTGGCTACAGAGTATGAGTATAAGAGAGAATATTTTATTTTTCTCACCTTTCGATAACGCTCGTTATAGACAGGTGTTAGAAGCCTGCGCATTGAC
>JAABUW010007238.1_pt1 | contig 13479 bp, 14 predicted proteins | sample 5560081 | NCBI WGS metagenome assembly JAABUW01 (sample SAMN10711882, study PRJNA513363) | rock metagenome | isolation source: Antarctica rocks | place: Antarctica: Victoria Land, Knobhead sud
AGCTCCGGGGACAACGGCCTCAATCTGGAAGCACCAACCCGGAGGCGGCCCAGCAGAGGATGGTAGGCTGAACGCGAGTGAACGTCCGTGGTTAAGGTCCGTCATCCAGAACCGGCCAAAGGTGCTGACAGGCCGGAGCCAAAACGGCATGCGGGTCGGCTCGTCGAGTGGAACCCTCGACGACGGTGGCACCACGACCCGCCGGACTATAGGACGCAGCCGCCCCATTCGCATCTCCACATTGGACAACAGGGTAAGCCCCACCCGCCCCGCCGCCGCGAGGCGGCGGTATCCCGACCGCAAGGAAGGGCATGGCGGAGGGGGTAGAGGAACGGCGGAGCAAGCGAAGGCCGTCCTGTAATGGGGCGGACAGGGCCTCGGCGACGAGGGAATACCCGGCCCGAAAGGGCGCAGACTTCCGCCATGGTCTCAACGGTTGGGAAGCCTTGGATCGTTTGGGATTGCTGGAGATGTTAGACGGTGCGAACCGAACAGACCAGCGAGCAGCGGCAGACGGCGTGGTCCGAGAGATTGGGCCGCGGCGGACGCTGTTGTGAAACGACGACAGGGTCGGATCTACCGTGCTGCGGGCTGATGCCAGGCAGCGGAGGCTTGAGCCGGATGACGAGCAATCGTCACGTCCGGTTCTGAGGGGGCCGGGGATCGGCAACGAACCCCGGCTACCCGACATCTCTCCATGCACGTGCAGCACGTCGAGCAGATCATGGGCGGCCTGTGCGCCGTCGAGCCGCCCCTCGCCCCGCTCGACCACCCTCAGATCGATGTGGGACGATTGCGGCACCCGCTTTGGAACGGTCACCACGAGAAAGCATGCGAGGCCCTGGGCCGGATCACGAGTTGGGCCAAGGACGCCATCGTGCTGAACGAACCCGCCGTCGCAGCGAAGGCCAGGCGCCTGGTTGCGCGTTGCACCGAGTTGCGCAGCTACATCGAGACCAACGAGGGCGCGCTGATCGACTACGGCCAGCGCTACCGGACCGGCAAGCCGATCTCGACCTCACGGGCCGAGGGCACCGTCAATCAGCTGGTGAGTGCCCGCATAAACAAGCGCCGGCAGATGCGCTGGTCGCCCCGCGGCGCCCACCGCGTGCTTCAGGTCAGGGCCGCAGTGCTGGACGGACGGTTTGGCCACCAAGCGATCCAGCTTGCGGCGTAGCGCCCCAGGTTTTTGACACTCCCGAACCGAAACTGCATTTCAAATCTCAACCGGCATGGTTTGCTGGCGAGAGATAGATGCACGAGTTGATACGCAGGTAGTTCGGGCAAAACTAAAGCTTTCATCCCGTCACGGGGACTTGGAAACGACGTGTGATCCCGGGATTTAGGCCTTTACAAGGGGGCACCCCACCTGCGCCAGGGGCCGCACGGTCTGGTCCGGCGGCAAGGTCGAGACCACGTTGCAGTAATCCCACGGCTTCGTGCTCTCTGCCGGGGTTTTCACTTGCAAGAGATAGGCCGGGATCACGGCGCGCCCGTCCGCGCGGATGTGGCCGGTGCCGAATGCGTCGTCGTCGATCGGGAGAGCCTTCATCTTCTCCACTGCAGCGGCGCCGCTGGCCTTGGCGGCCGGAACGCCCATGGCGGCGACGGTGCGCAGGTAGTGCGTGGTGATACCGTAGCAGCCGGCATGCGTCATGCCGGGGTAGATGCCGCCCAGCTTCGGCAGCACGCGGGCGGTGAAGGCGCGGGTGCGGTCGTTCAGATCCCAGTAGAAGCTATTGGTGAACAGCAGCCCCTGCATGGTCTGCAGCCCGGCCCCGTGGATATCGCCCAGGAAGGTGACCAGCGCCGCCAGCCGCATCTTGCCGCGCAGGCCGAACTCCGCCGCCTGCTTGAGCACGTTGATGAGATCGTTGCCCCCCACCGCCAAGGCCAGCACGTCGGCTCCGCTGGAGCGTGCAGAGAGCAGCATGGCCGAGAAATCCATCGTGCCCAACGGCGCCTTGGCGCTGCCGAGCACGCGGCCTCCGGCCTCGGCGACGAAGTTGCTGGTCTCCTGCTGCAAGGAGGCGCCAAAGGCGTTGTCGCTGGAGATGAAGTACCAGGTTTTTCCGCCGGCTTTGGTAATTTCGGCCGCCACTGCTTTGGAGAGCATGTAGGCGTCGTAGGTCCAGTTCACGGTGTTGGGCGTGCAGTCCCTGCCAGTGAACTCGCTCGCGGTGACGGCGGCTCCCATGCAGACCTTGTTCTTCTGCTTGGCGATGTAGGAGACCGCAAGCCCGACCGCGGAGTTCGGCCCGGCGATCAGCATGTCGACGCCTTCGGAATCGAACCAGTTCCGCACGAGGGCGCTGCCGACGTCCGGCTTGTTCTGATGGTCGCCGTAGATCACCTCGACGCCGAAGCCGTGCGCGCCGGGGTTGAAGTCGATCACCGCCTGTTTGGCACATTCGACGCCGGGCAGGCCCAGCAGATCCTGGTAGAGGCCGGAGAAGTCTGCCAGCACGCCGATCTTGACCTCAGGCCTGGCGGACTGCGCAAGGACAGGCACCGCGATCGCCGACCCGGCGGCGGTTTGCAGCAAGGCACGTCGGTGGATGGCCATGACGGTGCTCTACGTTCTTGATGTTATGGCGGACTTACCGAGGCAGGCGAGGCTTCTCGATCCCCGCAAGGTCGCAGGCAGCGTCGACCATGGCGGAGAAATCCTGCCCGCCGAACCCCCGCGCGCGGGCCACGCTGAACGCCTCCCGCGCCGCTGCGGCCATCGGCATGGGCACTCTCGCCGCATTGGCGGACTCCACGATCAGCGTCAGGTCCTTGTGCGCGAGGTCGATGGTGAAGCCCGGTTCCGTGTCGCCGCGCAGCACCTTGGCCGGCCAGGCGATCTTGAGCTGGCCGTTGACGGCGGTGGTGCCGTACAACACCTCCAGAGTTCGTTCCAGGTTCAGGCCGAACCGCTGGGACAGCGACAGCGCCTCCGCGTTCATCTGGCAAGAGGCGACGGCCAGGAAGTTGTTGACGAGCTTGGTCCGGGTGCCGGACCCGGCCGGGCCGCAATGGTAGATCGTGCTGCCCATCGCCTCCAGCAGCGGCCTCACACGCTCGAAGTCCGCGGTCTCGCCGCCGACCATGAACAGGCTCTCCCCGCGGTCGGCGTGGCTCGCCAGGCGGCCCACCGGCGCATCGACGAAGCCGAGACCGCGCTCCTTCGCGGCTTTCGCCAACGTGTCGGTCGTGTCGGGGTCGATGGTGCTCATGTCCAGGATGGTCGTGCCCGGCCTCGCGTGAGCGAACACGCCCTCGGCCATGCTCAGCACATCGTGGACGATGGTGGAATTCGGCAGCATGGTGATCACCACGTCCGATCCTGCCGCCAACTCGGCGACCGTGTCGCACGGCTTGGCCGGAAGTTGCGCCAGTTCCTCCATGGCCGCCCGGTTCACGTCGTTCACCAGCAGCCGAAAGCCCTTGCGGCACAGATTGGACGCCATGGGGCGGCCCATGCGCCCCAGCCCGACGAATCCGACGTTCATGCAACCTCCCGCGGGCGTCGTTGTCACGCGCCCTCTGATGAAACGATAGAACCCGGGCCGGCCGGTTTCCTATACAATTCCGGCATAGCAGGATGAAGCAAGTTCGAGGCCGGTGCGGGCCAGTCCGCCGTCTATACGTCGGCTCATGGTTCAAGCCGCCGGCCGCACCTCCCCTCCGTCCTGGCCCGATCAGATCTTCGCCCGTTTTCAGGCGCACCAGGTCCGGCAAGTGGGCTACGTGCCGGATGCCGGGCACGCGCGGCTGATCCAACGGGCGCACGAGGATTCCGGGATGCAGGCGACGGTGCTGACCACCGAGGAGGAGGGCATCGCGCTGGCGGCGGGTGCCTGGCTCGGTGGTCAGCGGGCGGTGCTGCTGATGCAGTCCAGCGGTGTGGGCAACTGCATCAACATGCTGTCGCTGATGACGGTCTGCCGCTTCCCGCTGCTGACCTTGGTGACGATGCGGGGCGAGTGGGCGGAGTTCAATCCGTGGCAGGTGCCCATGGGCCGCGGCACACCCGGCGTTCTCTCGCAGATGGGTGTGACGGTGATGCGGATCGAGCACGCGGAGGAGGCGGCCGACGTGGTGGATGCCGCGGCGTTTCTGGCGTTCGACAGCGACCAAGCGATCGCGGTGTTGATCTCGCAACGAATGATCGGGCGCAAGCAATGGACGAAATGAGCGGTTTCGGCACGCTGCACCGGCGGCAGGCCGTGGCGGCCTTGCTGGCCGATCGCGGAAACCTGCTTGTGGTCACCGGGCTCGGTTCGCCGACCTATGACGTGTTCGCTGCCGGGGATCACGATGCGAACTTCTATCTTTGGGGTGCCATGGGGGGCGCCGGGTTGATCGGGCTGGGGCTGGGGCTGGCCCAGCCGACACGGCCGGTGGCCGTGTTCACCGGTGATGGGGAGCAGCTTATGGGGCTTGGCGGGCTGCTGACCATCGCGGTCAAGCGGCCGGAGAACCTGAGCGTCGTCGTGCTGGACAACGGTCATTTCGGCGAGACCGGGATGCAGTTGAGCCATAGTGGCATGGGGGTGGATCTCGCCGCCATCGCCACCACCGCGGGCTTCCGCGAGGTTTTGACGGTCGACACCATGGAAGAAGTCGCCGCCGCCCGTGCCCGGCTGCACGCAACGACGGGTGGGCCGCGCCTGGTCCGGCTGCGGATCGCGTCCGGCGAGACGGAACGGGCGCTGCCGTCGCGGGACGGCGTGTTCCTTAAGACGCGGTTTCGCCAGGCGTTGGGCTACGCCGCCGGTTGAGCCGGCAGGCGGATTGCCCAGGCGCCCTCCGCCGCCAGCGCGGCGACCTCGCTCAGCAGGATGACCGAAACCGCCGCACTGGCCACTGAGGCAGGATGGCCCGACTGTGCGGCCAGGATCAGCTCCCGCGTGACAACGGGCCGCACGATCGCGGCGGTTTCCAGCCTTCCCTCCGTAATCTCGAGCCGGATGGCGGAGGGCGGCAGCACGGTATAGCCGAGGCCTGCGGACACCAGGCTGGTCAGCACGCGGTAGGAGTCCGCCTCCATCACGATGTCGAGCGAATGGGACCGCCGTGCCGCCGCCTTCTCCACCAGAGCGCGCAGGCCATGCGAGTAGCTCGGCAGAATCAGTCGCTGCTGCAAGACCCATCCCATCTCGACCTCGCGCCGTTCCGACAGGCCGCAGCCTGGCGGGCCCACGGCGACCACGCTGTCCCATCCGACTGGCTGCACGGCCAGGTGCAGGTCGGTTGCGGGGCCGTAGATCAGCGCTAAGTCCAGCTCACCCCGGTGCAGCCAGTCGATCAGGTGGCCGCCATAGCTCTCGACGATGCGCAGCGACACCCCCGGCAGCTCCTTCGCGACCCGGCACGCGAACCGGGCGGATACGACGTTGCTGACCGTCGGCACCAAACCTAGCGCCACGCTGCCGCTTGGAGCGGCCCCGGCCGACTGCATGTCGTCCCGAACCTGCTCGATTTGCCGCACCAGCCCGGCCGTGCGGTCCAACAGCATCCGCCCCGGCGCGGTCAGCACCATGCCACGGCCGGTGCGGACGAACAGTTCGGCTTGCAATTCGTGTTCCAGCAGCTTGATCTGCCGGCTGAGTGCTGGTTGCGCCACGCGCAGCCGGTCGGAGGCACTGCTGAGGCTGCCGAGTTCGGCCACAAGCTTGAAGGTCCGGAGCTGTCGCAAATCCATTCGGCAGTGTTCCTTGGACAAGCGGGCTCGTCTTGAAGCTATGATTCCTGGTCAGGACGTCAACGCCAGCGGCCTCAACGAGCTGTTTTCGTGGCGTAATATCAACTGCCTTAACTCCTGACGATGGCTGGATCCGATCTTCGAAAAGGTGTTGGCCGCATGGGACCGCGGCGGGCATGCCGGCTGCACGCGTCGAAGGCGAGGCAGGTTGGCCAGAACAGGTTGGCCCATTCGGAAACGTCTGGCCATTGAAACCGTCGCAAGATTGGGGGTGCGGCGGCCAGTTGGGTATCTTCGCGTTTGTTCTCTGACCGAGGGTGGATGCGTGTCTTGGATGTTGAGGTTGGTGAAAATCGGGGCTGAGGGCGAGGGGCCGTGCACGGACATCATGGAGATCAACTGGCCTGGTGATCTCGTCGATATCGCCAATTTGGGTATGATACCAACTGCCGAAAGTTCTGACCTGTCAGCACACGGCGCTTTGCAGGACGCGAACAGCGGGGCACAGGTCAGGACTTTCGGCGATTGGTATGACCCTGGCCGAGGCGAAGCTGCTGCTCGCAGGTGTTCAACGGGAGATCGTGGCTGCGCAGGCCAGGGAGCACGCCGTTCGGCGACAGAGCTGCGCACGCTGTGGCGATGTTTGCCGTGTGAAGGACTACCGCGACCATGCGGTGTCGACGCTCTTCGGCGAGGTTACGCTACGGCTTCCCCGCTTTCGCTGTGCTGCCTGTGGCGGGATCGAGGCTGGTGTTGGCTGGCCATCGCGATGCCGGTCGACACCGGAGCTGGACCGGCATCAGGCGCATCTCTGCGCCTTGATGACCTACCGGACGGCCGCAGATGTGTTGGAGCAGATGTTCCCGGTCGACGCGGGAGCGCATCATGAGACCTTGCGCCGTCATACCCTGAAGGTCGGCGAGATGCTTCGGGATCGTATCGCGATCCGGCCCGAAGCGGCGGCGGCGGCGATCGTGGTGACCTTGGAGTCGACGTTCATCCGCAGCCGCGCGGAGGGCGAGCGGCATTTGGAGGTGCGGGTCGGCAATGTCGAAACGGCGTCCGGTGGCCGCCAGGTTTTCGGCGCCTTCGCCAAAGCCGATACCGACATCCGGGCGGTAATCTGCCGCAGCCTCGACGCTGTGGGACGAACCGAGGATACGGCGCTGACCGCCTTCACCGACGGCTGCCCCGGGCTCCGGCGCATCCTCGCCGATGCCGGCGTCGATGAGCCGCCGATGCTCGACTGGTTCCACATCGCCATGCGGCTGCAGCACCTGAAGCAGATCGCCGACGGCCTGTCGGCGGATGACCCGGCGCGGGGAGCGGCGAAAGCGGTGATCGTCGCCGAAGTCGAGCGGCTGCACTGGCGCATTTGGAATGGCAAGGCCCGTGATGCCAAAACCAGCATCGATCGTGTCCGCGCGGTCATGCATCATTTTCGGGGCGAGCCGGATCGGCGAAGGTCCTCAGCACCCTCACGGAAGCTGTGGACCGCTTTGCGCGCGCTGGATGGCTATCTGACCGGCCAGAGCGCCTGGCTGGTCAACTATGCCGAGCGGCACCGCGCGGGCTTGCGGGTGGGCACCGCGATCACCGAAGGAACGGCCAACTTCCTGGTCAACCGCCGGATGAACAAGTCACAGCTGTAGCGCTGGTCGCGACGCGGTGCCGACCTGCTGCTGCAGGTTCGGTGCGCCATCTATAATGGCACGCTCGGTTCCGGCTTCGGACAGAAGTTCTACCCAGCTAACGATCCATGCCCGCCAATGGCCATCGCTGCCTGACCCCCAATCTTGCGACGGTCCCCATCGAAGAGTGAGCAGTTACCCGCCAGCAGCCCGGCGGCTTGGATGCCGAGTTGGCCGGCCATGAACGCGACAGCCTGGGCCGGCACGTCCGCGGGCTGCTCCAGGAAAGTGCCCAGGAACCGGACAGTGCCAAGCTGCACGGCGAAGCCCAGCCGCATGTGCGCGCCGCGGCGGCTGGCCACGAGGGCGTGGTCGGCGTCATTGAGATGGAAGTAGCGCGCCAACTGCTCGGGGGTTAGGTTCGCCGGCGTAGCGGCCATAGCGCCGTTCCTGCTCCTCGTTCAGGAAGGAGACGGGCACAGGCTGTCCTTGCTGGGTGCCCCGGCGTCAGCTTCGTAGGTCAAGCTGGGCTGACTTCAGATTTGGCGAGTTCGCGGTAGAGGGTGGCACGATGCACCTTGAGCAGCCGGGCGACCTCGCGCACGGGCTTGCCCTCCTCCACCAGCTTGCGTCCGAGCACCACCTGGTCGGGCGCCAGCGCCGGGGGGCGGCCGAACCGCACGCCTTTCTGTTGCGCCGCGGCCCGCCCGGCGTTGGTGCGGCCCAGGATCAGCGCGCGCTCGAACTCGGCGGTATGCGGAGCTCCGCATACCGCCGATTATGTGGAGCGTGCGGTTATGTGGAGCGGCCTGGCCTTGGTTCAGAGTCGGCGTGCAGTTCACGGCCGGGGCGCTCCGCATAACTTCAGGCTACGGTTCGGGGCTTCGGCGTGACGTGGGGCGCGTTGGGGGCTGCCCGGTGGGGGTCGGGGCCGCTGGGCTGAGCAGGGCGGCGATGAGCGCGTCGGGTGCCTTGAACCGCCCGCGGCGCAGCCCTGGCGGCAGTACCGCCTCGACGGCTTCGAGCTTCTCCGACGGGTCCACGCGCAGGTAGGCCTCGGTGGTGCGCACGTCGGCGTGGCCGAGCCAGAGCGCCACCTTGCGGATGTCGCGGTTGGCTTGGAGCATGACGACGGCGCAGCTGTGCCGGAGTTGGTGCGGCGTCACCGAGCGCCCGGCCAGCGCGGGGCAGCGCGCCGCGGCGGCGCGGACGTGCTTGTCGAGCACGTATTCGAAGCCGGCGCGGGTCATCGCGGTCCCTTCGGCGTTGGCGAAGAGCTCGGGGCAACGTACGTCGCCACGCACGGCCAGCCAAGCGCGCAGATCGACCGCCGTTTCCTTCCAGAGGGGCAGGCAGCGCTCCCTGCGGCCCTTGCCGCGCACGCGGATACTCGGCGTCCCTTGCAGGCAAACGTGCGCCAGCGGCAGCTCCACCAGTTCGGAGACGCGCAACCCGCCCGCGAAGCATAGGTGCAGCATGGCGCGATCGCGGATGCCGAGGCGCGTGGACAGGTCCGGGGCGTTGAGGACCGCGCGCACCTCTTCCATCGTGAGGTGGCGCACCAGCATCTGGTCATGCCGCTTCGTCGGGATGGTGTGGACCTGCCTTGCTTGTTCGAGGGCGGCGGGCATGCGCAGCTCGACGTAGCGCATGAACGCCTTGATGGCGGTCAACCTGGCGTTGCGGGTGGCGGCGCCGTTGCCGCGCTGTTGCTCGATGTGAGCGAGGAAGGCCAGCACCAGGTCGGCGTCGAGCTGCTCGAGGCAGAGCTGCGAGGGCTGTACACCGTGCCGCTCCGCGGCGAAGACCAGCCAGAGCTTGAAGGCGTGGGCGTAGGCCTCGCAGGTATGGCGGCTGCGGCCCTGCGCGACCGGCATGTGCTCGCGCAGAAAGCCGGTGATCAGGGGAGCGACGGGCGTCATGGCGCACCCTCCCCGTTGACCAATGCCTCGCCGGCTGCGGCGATGTCCGTCATCAGCTCCGGCGTCGCCTCCAGGTACCAGTAGGTGTGCGTGATGTCCGTGTGGCCCATGTATGTCGCCAAGGCGACGAAGTGGCGGGCGACCGCCTCGCGCCGCGTCGAGCACTGTTCCAGCGCCCGCGTTGCGAACGTATGCCGCAAGTCGTGGATGCGGCACGCCCGCGCCCGTCCCGTGGCGACCCCTGCGAGCTGCAGCACGCGGCGAAAGGTGTAGTCCGCCATGCCGACGCCGATGCGCCGGCGCCCGGCGGACAGGAACACGTGGTCGTCGGCCACGGCGAGTTGACGGCGCTCGTCGAGGTAGCGCCCGAGGGCTGCCTCCGCCGTGGGGTGCAGGGGAACGAGGCGGTTCTTGCCGAACTTCGTCCGCTCGATCTGCAGGACACCTCCGGGCAGCACGTCGCAGGAGCGCAGTCCAAGTGCCTCGGAAAGGCGCAGGCCGGTGGCGGCGATCAGCCCGAACAGCGTGGCATAGGTCTGCCGGCGCAGCACGTATGTCTTGCGGAGCCGGCTGGTGGCCGCGACGATTTGGGCGAGCTGATCGGGCGTGTAGATGTGCGGCAGGGCGCGGCGTGCCGGCGCATGGAACACGGCCGGCGGCGGGACCTCATGCGCTGGGTCCTCGGCGTGCAGAAAGCGGGCAAGGTTTGCGACGTGGCGCAGCCGCACCTGACGCGCGCCCGGCGAAGGGGCCTGTGCGGCCCAGTCCACCGCGGTGGATGAACGGATGCTGGCATCGCCCCTGGCCTCGGCATACCGGGCAAAGGCGCGCAGGTGCCGCGCGACATCGCGAAGCTTGAAGCCGAGGGCCTGGCGCAGCGAGATGTAGCGCTCGATGTGGGCGGTCAGCATGACGCCGCTCCTGGCCAGGGCTGCGCGATTTCTGACAGCAGGCCGAAGTCCACCTTGGCGTAGTGGGCTGTCGTCCTCGGCGAGCGATGACGCAGCACCGCGCTGACGCCGGCCAGGGAGGCGCCCTGCCGGAGCATGGCGGTCGCGGCGGAGTGGCGCAGGACGTGTGCGCCGTTGATCGGCGCCTTGATCCCGGCCCGGCGCAACGCGGCGCGCACAATATCCGTCACCGCGGCGCGGGTCAGCGGGCGGATCGGCGCCAGGCCCGAGGTGAACACCTCGGGCGTCTGCAAGGGCGGCCTGCCGTGGCGCAGGTAGTCGAGGATCGCGGCACCCACGTCCTGCGGCAGCGGCAACCACTCCTGCCGGCGTCCTTTGCCCGAGACGGCAAGCCGCCCGTTGCGCCAGTCGAGGTCTGCGAACCGCAGTCCCGCGGCCTCGCTCGCGCGCAGCCCGAGCCGGGCCAGAAGCAGGATCACCGCCCGGTCCCGCAGCCCGTTGCCGTCTGCGGAACAGGAGGCGATCACCCGCTCCACGTCCTCTGCGGCAAGGAACCGGGGAACCGACGAGAGCTGCCACGAGGCGAAGCCAGGGATGGCGTGCTCCATTCCTGGCGGACACCGCCCCGTAGCACCAAGGAAGCGCAGAAAGGCGCGGACCGCGACAACGACGGTCTTGGCGCGGGCGATCCGGTGCAGCCGCGCACGCTCCAGGACGAAGCCGCGCAGGGCCTCAGCGGTGTAGGTCTGCGGATTGTCGCCCAGGGCCGCAAGAAGCTGCGCGAGGATTCCCTGGTAGGCGTCGATCGACGCTTCGACCAGCCCGCGGTGCTGGCGCGCCCAGGTGCGGAACTCCCCAAGAACCGGCCACCGCTCAACGGGAGACGGCGCCGCGGCCAAGGGTGGCAGCACGCCTTGCTCGCGCAGGAACCGGAGGAACAGCCGTGCAGCCTCCAGCGACTTACGGTTGGGGCCGCGGCAGTGCCGCACGCGCGGCCGCTCTCTGAGTGCCGCCACACAGGCATCGAGGCCGGCGGGCATGTCATCCGCGCCAAACCCGGCCGAGCGCATCCAATCGGTCCAGCCAGCGAGGGATCGGAGTGTCGAATTGAGCGTGGCCGGCCGATAGCCGTGCCGGTGCAGCCAGGCAGCGTAGTCGTCGATGTGGCTGGCGGCCGGACCTGACCGGAGCCGCCGGCGCGTGACCGGTGACGTGAGATGGGCGTCGAGCATGGTGCCTCCCCTTGGTTGAAGGAGGCGGTATTATGCGGACTGCAGTCCGCCCGCTGGTCAGGTCAAGATCGCAGAACTACAAGGCTCCCCGTGCCGCCAAGGCCAGGCCGCTCCACATAACCGCACGCTCCGCATAATCGGCGATGCCGGTGAACACGGTCAGCACCATGCGGCCTGCGGGGCTGGTGGTGTCGGCCCAGGGTTCGGCGAGGCTGCGCAGGCCGGCGCCGGCATCGCGCAGCCGTTCGGCGACGTCCAGCAGATCGCGCGTGGAGCGGGTCAGGCGGTCCAGCCGGGTGACAACAAGCACGTCGTCGTCCCGCACCTGGTCGAGCAACCGGGCCAGCTCGGGTCGGTTGCGCTGGGCGCCGGATAGCTTCTCCTCGAACAGCCTCCGGCAGCCTGCCTCGCGCAGCGCCCGGCGCTGAAGGGCAAGGTCCTGGTCGTCTGTGCTGACGCGGGCGTAACCGAGGAGCATGGGACCGTCGCGGAAGTTGTCGCGGAACCTTGACGTTCTGCGACATACATTTGCAACAGGAAAGTGCCCGGCCTGCCTAGGAATGGCGGCGGTCGCGAAACTTAGGACATTAACGACAAGTTCGCGCCTTTCCTGTGATCTACTTACATCGACAATAGGACGCTCTTCTCGCGTTCCAGCGCTTTGCGGGCGGCAGGGCGTTCGATTAGGCGGTCCTTCATGGCGGCAAAGTTGGTCAGGTCGCCAATCGGCAGGCCCAACTCGCGCCCCCAGGGATAGAAGACCAACGCGTAAGGGTCGGCAACGGTGAACTGCTTGCCCATGATCCACGGGCGATCCGCCAGCATCGCATCGATCTCCTGGAGGTATCTCCAGAGGCTTTCCTTGGCATGAGCCTTCACCGCGGCATGGCCGTCCAACTCTGCGGTAACACGCTCGGGATGCACGAACTGCGAGAAGGCGGGATGGACGGTACCGGAAAGCCATGCACACATCGCGATCGTCTGCGCCCGCTCCAGCGCATCTCCCCCGAGCAGGTTGCGGTCGGGATAGGCGGTTCCCACCCAATCAAGGATCGCGGTGCTTTCAAGCAGCACTTGCCCGTCATCGAAGCGCAGCGTGGGCACTTTGGCGCGCGGGTTGATCGCGAGGTATTCGGGCTTGAGGTGCTCGCCGGTGAAGATGTTGATCTTCTTCGCCTCGAACGACGCACCTGCCTCCTCCAGCGCGACATGGGACGCCATCGAGCAGGCGAGCGGGCAATAATACAGGGTCAGCATGGGGTATGGCCCTCGGGACAGTGCGGTTCCGGGTGATGGTGGCCGGACGGGAACATCCGCCCGGCCAGGTCCCGCCTAGTAAGCGACCGTGAAGCGCTCGCGGTGGTGCTGTGGGCGCTCGGACTCATCGAGCATCGCCACCGCATAGTCTTCGACCGAGATGCGGCTTTCGCCGGCATTGTCGGTCAAGAGATTGTCCTTGCCGATACGGTAGCGCCCGGTGCGCTCGCCTGGCACCAGCATGGTGGGCGGGCTTAGGAACGCCCAATCCAGCTCGGTCTCGGCGCGGAGCTGGTCGAGGAACGCGGAGGTGCGCAGCGATCCCTCCTTCCACTCGGCCGGGAAATTGGGCTGGTCCATGACGCGCTCGCCGGACGGCAACTTGAGCGAGCCTGCGCCGCCGACGACAAGGAAGCGGGTGACCCCGGCGCGTTTCACGCCGTCCGTGATCGCCTTCGTTCCCGTGCCGGTCATGTCGCGGCCCGGATTGTAGGAGCTGATAACCAGATCGTGGTCGGCGACGAGTTCCGCCAGCGTGTCGACGTCGGTCGCATCGGCCGACACGCCGGTCAGTGCGGCATGGTCGGGCAGCTTGGCCGCATCGCTGACGACGGCGGTCACCTGGTGACCGCGATCGAGCGCTTCGGCGAGGAGCTTGGCGCCGACATAGCCGGTAGCGCCGATGAGAGCGATCTTCATGAGATATCCTGTAACTCCCAAGCCCCTGCTCTCGATCGTTAGGCTGAGAGCAGGTCCACGAGATCGCCAGTCGGCATGGTCAGGGCTCGGAGGATGTTGATGCCGTGCTTTCGAGTGGTGGAGATGACCGAGCGC
>JAABUW010007240.1_pt1 | contig 13478 bp, 17 predicted proteins | sample 5560081 | NCBI WGS metagenome assembly JAABUW01 (sample SAMN10711882, study PRJNA513363) | rock metagenome | isolation source: Antarctica rocks | place: Antarctica: Victoria Land, Knobhead sud
TCGTCTCCGTAGTGCGCGTCGTCAATGCCTACAACTCGTACATCCAATCAACAACCTTCCAACACAGTAGGCGGCTTGGAAAGTTCGCAGCATAGCCCTAATTCAGGAAGTGCTGATCATACGAAGGCGGTCGAGCGTCATGTTGCCCTAGGCTGAGAGGCCACACCAAATTCCAGGGCCTACACAAACCTTCTCCAACCACCTATAGCCGTAGCCGCCTCGTCTCCATGCTATGCACTCGCCTCTTCCGCGGAGCCCTCGCCTTTCAATTCACAAACCCTGGCCTCCGCAGTTTTTCAACCAGATCCTCATTCGCCACCGCAATGGCTACACCTCCGCAGTCCTTCGTGCTCGACCGCAGCATCTTCAACGAAACGCTCTACTCGCGTCTACGGGAATTCTGGCTCGCAGGTGTACCGCATAACGCGACCTCGCCTCCGTTTGAAGCACTGCAGAAATGGTTCGGCGTCGGCAGGTCTCCGGAGGAGAAAGCCGCCTTCGACGGCGAATGCTACAGCGAGTTCGGCGAAGCACTGGAAGCCATAGGCCCGTCGAAACTTGCTTTACCGGCCTGGGAGGGATACGAGAAGGATCTCGAGAATGTGGAAGCCATCTCGGCTCCGCTACTGGCAGAAGTCAAGAATGCTCTTGGTCAAAATGTCGAAGGTGGCGTGCAGACGTTGCTCTCGCTTTCGCTGCTGCTGGATCAGATGCCGAGGAACATTTATCGGGATGGGGATGGGCTGCGGCTTGTGTTCACGCACTATGATCGCCTCGCGTGGTCGCTGCTAAGGAGTAGTATGAAGTTGTCACCTAATCCGCTCGAGCATGAGAATGTGAAGGGCCGGCCTTTGTACCTCACGGTAAGTACTCACTCGAAACGTTGTTTATTCAGAAGGTCTTGCTTATCAAATTCTAGTGGTATCTGATCCCTTTGATGCATTGCGAGCATCTACCATCCCATGACATCTTCCTGGAGTACGCCCAGAATTGTAGACTCACGTTCCTCGAGAAGCAAGACACGGCAGCAGTAGAGTATATGGACCGCAACATCGAGTTCGAAGAGAAGCACATCGAGCCGTTGAAGCTGTTTGGCCGATATCCACATCGGAACGAAGCACTCGGGCGGAAATGTACTCCCGAGGAAGAAGCGTATCTACAAACAGCCGAGACATTCGGGGTCAAGCAGAAGCAGAAAGATGTCAAAGAAGATGAGAAGCAAGATGTCGATAGGAGCGAGCTGTAATTACAGCTCGATGAAAAACTATACAGGGACGCTAAAATTGCCATTGCCCCTGGGAGTTCCTCCTGATCGAGCCAGCGAACGAGGCAAGTATGAAGAATAACAAAATCACCACCAGGCTCTTCCAAAGGCAAGCTACATTGCTCTCATTTCCAGGCAACACAATTCTCAGCTCCACCGGCACATTTATTTGTGCTGGCCCATGCGTACTTCTGTCACTCACGATCGATGTCGACTGAGCTTCACGGAGTTCAGCAATCAGCTTCTGCTCCCAGGCCTCGTCCGCGTCAGCTTGCTCGGTCTCTGCGCTGTTGACAAGTAGCTGTCGGTCACGCTCGACCTTGAGCGCACGGATGTGCTCCATGAAGCGATCGTTTTCTGCCATCGCATGTTGTCGCGGTGGCCTCGCAGCCTCAAGCCGTAGGAGGTTGTTGTTGAACTGCAGCTCCTGTCTCTCGTGCGTCAGCTCATCAATCTCCGCCTTGAGGCGGTCATACGATTCCGGCCTGTCGTTGGTGTTCCGATTGCCTTGCGCGAGACGTTCAGTCTTTTCGCCCTTAGCCAACTGCAGATCGGAATACTGGATCTCGAGCTCATTGCACTTGTGCACCAGGGTATGGACTCGACTAGTCAAGTCGTCGTCTGCCTCCGCAAGCTCGATGTACTCGCGCTGGATCCTTTGGTGGTCTTCACTGAGTCTCGCAAATGCTTGAAGGACTTCTTGCATGGAACCAGCGGCATATGATATACCCACTGGCACCTCACCAAGCGGTCGCATAACTGTCCCAATCTGCTGAGCAAGGTGTCGGGCGCTGAAACTGAAACCAGCTTGCGTCAAGGACGCAACTAGGCTGGCGAAAGTGGTGCCTTCGGCTGCGAGCATGCCTTCGACTTGTTCGACTTGCTCCATGAAGTCGCAGTCAACGCCCGATCCTCCCATATCGAGCCATCTGGCAATGTGTTCCGCGACATCGAATCGCACCCCCAGGGGTATAGCAAGCAGCAGATCTGGCGTCAAGTCAGCGATTATACCAGCATCGATCAGCTGTCCCATAGAGGGTTCGAGATCCTGAGACTCAGTCTGAGTACCAATCTCCTGCGTATCCAACCCAAGCTCTCTGCGCCTCACCCTCTGTCGCTCGGCCTGAGCAAGCGGCCTCTGCCTCTCAAATGCCGCCTTCCACGAGTCGACTTCGACGATCTTGGTCTTCAGCGCGGTGTCAACGTCAACGAACTTCAGTTTCGCATCACGGGACTTATTAGCAATTCGCTCCAACTCCTCTCGCGTCCACCTAAGCTCGTCGGCCATCTCGCTCTGCTCATGTTGGAGCCGATTGAGCTCGCCCTTGGCTCCATCCAGAGAGAAGCGCAGGCGTTCATTATCAGCCTTATCGTTGCTCTCGGCTTTGAACCGAGTTGGAAGACCGCGGGCTATGGGCCCCTTTTTCGCCGGCGGTTTTTCCCTCGGATACCGCATGTATGTGACATTTCTGGTTTTGATGGTATCTTCATCGCGACCGGAGAAAGGCATGAGGGCGCCATCTTGTATCGCGGTCGGAGACAGTTTCTGTTCTGCTTCTTGGGTCAGCTCTTCTTCGGCAGTCAGAGGCTGGGTGGCTTCATCCCCCTGCTCGGGATGCTCAACTGTGCTGTCGAAATCTGCGAATGGGTCATCTGTCGTGGTAGCATCAGGCGATGCCTCTTCGCCTGATGAGGAGGAATCCGAGAATGCTGATTGTGTATCTATTGAGTTGTGTAGGCTGCCTTCATCCACTGGAGGTGGACTTGCCTGTGCGTCTTCGCTGACTGCTTCGCTAGGTTGTACAGTCGGCATGTATTCTTCTTCGTCTTCGAGGTAGTAGCCAGAGTCTGCCCGCTCGGTCTCATCTCCGTTCTGTTCGGTGAGAGGACGGTCCTCTAACCCTTCGTTCGTTAGGCCTGACAGGGAAGACATTGATGCTGCTTCAATGATAGTAATCAGGTCCTGCCTCTGGTATAAACGGGTGGTAATGTGCTGTACACGAAGGGAAATCTAAAGAATGTTGTGTAGATGAAGAGGCAAGATTCGAACATGCCTGCTGTCGCCATACTATTGCCTCGAAGACAGGTAATCTCGAGTCTTTGTTTGTCGTTGAGAGATGGCATTGTGCGAAGCCCATCATCACACGGCTAACAAAGCACAGCTCGACCGTAATCTTGTAGCAACAAAGAGCATCACGGGCGAACAGGAGTATTGTGCTTGTGCACAACCTTCGCCGATTTGCAGGTTCTGATGCATGGAACTCGCTGCATGGAGCAAGACGGTTCGAGTAGGTCAGGTATCGTGGTGCGTTCATGATCATGATCATGATCTGCAGGATCTCTATGATGAGTCTTTATCGATCCGTATGGATGTCAAATCAAAAAGTGCGTATGAGCATCCAACGTTCTTTGTCATGTGGTCAGGAATACAAGGTATAGCTACCAGCCTCACCACAGAGCGACGGTTGCAAGAAATTGATATGGGATCCGAGGTAGGGACATAGATCAAATAATTAATCCAGATCGTGAAGGAGGACGGCATCGCTGAGCAAAGTTGTGGTAAACATTGAGGTAGTTGGAAAATTCTGGTTGAAATTATGTTGTCGAAGTGAAACAAAAACCGCTGATATGTACACAAGCTTAGACCATAACATCGTTCAATAATCAATCCCCATGTTGAGCGCCAAATGCAAGCCCATCTTCAGCACGTGAATCGCACAAGATGCTCTAGTTGATCTCAACGAGACCTGGGCCGAACAGAGTGGCGGCAGCAACCTCATCGGCGGAGCTGAATGGACCGGCTGAGTTGGTGATGACAGCGATAGTCAAACCGTTCACTGAAGACATTGTTAGTATCTGCTTAAAGCTGTGACAAGCTTCTATGGCTTACTTATGAACTTCTCGAAGGGAAAATGTGCCTTGAAAGTAACCGCATTGTCCTTGTTCGAGACAATCATTGGCTTCTCGACTACTGGCAGGTTCTGCTGGTTAATGTAGACCAGGCTGATCGAGTTGACATCAGTGCCGTTGTTCGTGAACGAGAACTCGAGCTGCTGGTTCTTGGGCTGGATGTTCTGCGTGTCGACTGTCAGGGCGCCGAAGATCGGAAGGTTGATGATGTTGGCGTTCGGGCATGATCCGTTGACCACGACGGCTTGATTCAGAACGGAGAAGGCGAATGGCGCCTTGGACCGGGTCAGGAATGGCAGCTCGGATGGGATGAGGTCGAGGAGCGTTCGGTAGTAGCTGACGCAAAAAGGTCAGTGAATATGCTAGGAAGTGTAGACTCCTGCAGACATACCCATTTTGTTCTCCTTCTTGTCCGATGACGGATCCGATGAGAGGGATGTACTCCGTATCGCCGTTGGCAGCGAGACCAGCAAGAGCATCCTGGAGTGTGCCGAGAACTACGTCGGTGAACGTGCGAGCGAAGCCGATCGCAGAGTCGAAGTCGGCCGACGGGAAGATGTACTCGCACGGTTCGATCGGAGTCTGGCCGGCAGCACTAAGGATGCCATTGGCGCCGAGTGCGTGCAGCTCCTCCTGCGCCAGGACGGCAGTGAGCGCATTGACGACGATGGTCTTCACAGCAGAGCTACCGACTTCGAAGCCTGGGACACCGCTGGTGATGTTGTTGAGCAGACTCGAGAAGAAGGCCACCTCGAAGAGCTCGTTGAAGGCGATGAGTTCGAATATGGTAACGTCGCCGTCCTGGAGAGTGGGCGATAGCGCGCCGTTGGGCAGGGTACCGTGCGCTTGTTGTTCCTGTGAGAGGTCAGTGATCAATCCAATGTTGTCGAACTTTATGCCCGCGGGTGGCGAGGCGTTTTAGCAGCCAACGTACGATTGTGGTAAGTGCAGCGCTCGGGTTCTTGATGTTCGGGAACCCGTTCGAGAGTGGGAACTTAAAGGGCACCTGACCGGACCCAGATGGAGGTGTGCCGTGGCCGTGGTTATATCCGCCAGGTGGTCCACCGTGCTGAGAGCCGTTGGGAGCACCCCATGGGGATGCAACGACAGCAGATACGCTCAGCAGCGCCATGGAAGCGATGGTGTTCAGCATTGTGACGTTGTAAAGAGAGTGGTGGATGATGGGTCGAGATTAAGTATTATCGTGGTGATAGAGGAGGAAGAGAACGAGTGTTACCGGAAGGCTTGGTGTTATAGCTCGAGTACGGTAGGTCCTTCCTCAAAGCTATATACGTTCAGCCGCGAGGAAAGCTGACAGCAAAGTGGGCACCTGCATTCCTTTTGAGATTGCGCGTGAGCGGAGTGACTCGCAGATGCGAGCATCGATGCCATTCTCAGACGGCTGTCATACGATTCCAAACAAGACGTGCTCGCCCGTGAAGGAACCATAGGGCACACAAGCCTACATGTAGCCGTTTCCGTCGAACGGGGTAAATATGTCTGTAAGCAAAGGCTTGATCTGGCTTGCCAACGACCCAACTGCAGGCTTTGCCCAGCATGTCACATCTTCGCGCAGGTAAGACTCTTCTTAGCGAGCTTGAATCCCCAGGCCTGATATGCTTAGCATTCGCCGCCGCAGGGGTGCAAGGACCTTATGCAGTCAGATAGTCAGATTTGGGTTGTTCATTGTCCCACGTGGAACCTTAATCTCGGCCCCGGTGGTCAAAAATGTCACGCTGGAAGCATCTGCTCTGAGATGTACATGATTCGGGACTCAATTGTTGATTCATGGGGGCCCAACTTGACGGCCAAGTCTTGTGGTGTTTGATGGAAGGAGGAGCTGTTGGAGAGGCTGTATCGACGATCCTGGAGGAATTGTGGGGACAGAAAGGCCCGAACTCGTGCTAAGAAAAGCCTAGCCAACGCTAAGCATGCTTATACAATCACTTTATTTTTGGTTCAGGATCAGCTCTTGCTGTTGTCCAGACCGCACGTACAAAGTATGATGTCTCCTGTCCCCAGTCTTCGAACACCGCAGCGACTGTTCATCCCTGGATCTCTGTCCGGTCAGTGGCCATGAATTCCAGTACCACCCTCGGGACACACACTCTGCCATATCTTGTATCTCCGTTCTGCGCGCATATATCAGCATCAAGCCATGCGCACGCGTTAAGGAGCTCACGGTGATATCCTGGCTGATCGTGCGGCTCTGCGAAGTTCAATCCGACCAAGCGCTCAGCACGCCCTCACGCAGGTGAAGTCCCTGTCCCCGAAGCTCGTGATCGATGATGAGCGCGAGATGTTGCGATCTAGTGGGTGAATACTTTTCGGTGTATTTGGGAGGTGAATAGCAGATCGAGTGGAACATCTCGAGGGTCTATGATCGAAAGCTCGACAGGAAGCGCCTCAGACGCCTATCGTCAGGGATGACGAAGTGCGTGTCCCGATAGTACTTGATGGCAAACGCTTCCCGAGTAGCCTTGCTGACTTGGAGCTGCACAGGAGGCTTGTAGTGCTTGTCGGCGGTGAGAAGGGGCGGCAAGCAATATCTGTCGTGGAACGAGAACGTGAGCTCGAAGATCTCCCCTCTCGAGCATTGAAGGAGTCGTCGGTTGCGTGCTCCGCCATGCTGTTTAGGCGGCTTCTTATCGCGGTGCAGTTCTCGATGATAGATGGCGAGAGAAGTGGTGTCGTGAAGTCAGCGAAGCAAAATTGTACGCGTCAAAGCTGATCAAGGCAGCAGTTCTATTGGCTGAGCGCGATCACATGCCAATGTTCGCAGGCCACCTTTGCAAAGCCGGATTCTCGCTCATATGGCATGGGCTGGGCTTTCTCGCAGCACGAAGGCTCGAGCTTCGTTCGTGTGCCTCTCCGGCTCAGCGCCATAGGAGGACCATTGGATCGAGAATCATGGATTCGGTCAATGGGGAGGTGAGTGGATCATAAGATGTCTACTTATGCTCACATATATCACGCTGGAGCCCTCCGTTGATCCCACGTCAGATCACGGTCGACAATCTCGCCCGCTGTGCCGTTTCCGCCAGCGTCAAGAGGTTCTCCATTGGCACTCCTGATTTCGAAGCTCGTCTCCAGGAACAAGAGCGCTCTCGCAAAACCTCGTCGACTACAGCGGCTGCTCGTCATTGTAGACTGCGGTGGCTCCGGCTGCAGTAGTATCATCGTCCGTAGCACTCCTCGCCCCTACCGCCTTCGATGCCTCCACTCCGTCCGGTGTTGCCAACTTGTTCGGCGTGCCAACCTCCTTCAGTACTGCCGATTGCTCCTGCTCGCCCACCTCCTTCGGCACCTCGACACCCTTCGTCTTCTTCGGTGCTGCAAGCTGCTTTGGTTCTCTGACCTCCTTCAATATAGCAAGCTCCTTCGATGCGCCGACCTCTTACGATACGCTGGCGTCATTGGGCGGCTTGATATCTTTCGACACCCCAACTACGTACGGCCAGGACGCCACACAGACGCCGACAGCAAGCAACAGCTGGACGAACGCGGAACAGTATAACGGTGTACTCACGGAAGCTAAAGCTTTATAGCGCATACCGCGCGAGAGCATGATGCTACAAGCCGAGTATACCGACGAAGATAGCCTAGCGGTTGCGTCTTACTTCGTCCGAAGCAAGAAGTCTTCCGTTCCGCAGCCCCGTCGGCTCGCCGATCCTGCTTGCAAGAGGCATATTAGGACAACCAAAGACTCCTCCGATGAAGACGATGACGAGGTATCGCCGGCCTGTCAGCCTCTTGCGGAGGGGAACGGCAACATGACCGCAATGCCATCAGCTAAGTTCATGAGTATGGACAACTTCCTCCCTATTGTGTCTCCTTCCGCCGAAGAATGACAAGACGAAGACCCGGCGAATGGTTCGAGGGTACAACTAGGCCGATCGCATGGTTCTTCAAATGACGATGGAGATGGCTGGTATTTGTGATACCAGCGTCCAGGTAAGGTTTGAGTTGTGGAAGCACTTGATAGGGATGCAAGATAAAAGAAAGCTGACTTAGAACCGAAGTGGTATCTGGACCTCATTGTGCTCAACACATTCATACCGTCAGGTATCGTTACGAGGTCTCGATGCCGTTGCGTCCTCCACCCCAGTCAACCGTCTAATTCGCCGAATTCACCGACTTCCTACCCGCGGCTCCCAGCTTCGTGTTGCCCGCCGCACTTAGCAGGTGGTCGGTGCGTAGCAACCGGACGTGCTGCAGCAGATTTGCTTCCTACAGACAGAAGAGCGAGCGTTAACGCATGTCTTAGACAAGGTAGGCTTTTGCAATCCTTACCCATTCTTGCAGTCGCCACACCAGTATGACTGAGCTTCAGCCTCTGGCAGAGCCTCCGGCAGCGGTCCGGCCGCGACGGCGGCGACGAACAGGGCGGCAATGATGGCGGTCCACTTCATATCTGCTGATGGTCGAGATGACTGGAGGTTGCTTGGTTGATCCAGGTAAGAGCGATCAGCACGCGGTACCATAACGATGGCTGAAAATGAGACTCACCTGGCTTGATGGTCTGTATGACTGCTTCTCGGAACGATGTGGATGCGAATGTTGGTTAAAGCCTGGACAGATGCTTTGAACGGTGCGACATCAGTCTCTTATAGACTCTGCGTCGTCGTATGGTGCCGCTGTTGCGACCTGAGGAGTCGTCACGGATAAGTGGGGGACCTGATACACGCGGACTGGTCGTTTCATTGCATGATCAGTTGGAAACATTGTGTTGCAGATCGATTTACCCCGCTGCATACAACTCTGCGATTTGTGGAACGAAGAAGTCCGCCAAAGGGAGGATTCTGAGAATGCATGCTATGAGTATGTTAGCGCTAATACTGTCGGCTCGAAGAGGTTTCAATCTCTCGAACGGAAGGGATTGGGGAGGTCGGTTATAGACCGAGCAGTATTGAAGTCTGCGATTCGTGACATGAAGGTCTCACCGAACGAAGGATCCAGAGGATTGCTGCTTCGACGATAGATGTGCATGCCATGGGGTGTTGTTGGACACCATCGACTTTACCCGTAGTCCTAACAGGGGTCCTTGTTGCCGGCCTGGCGAGTGTCCCCCCAGGTCGCATACTATACTGTACGTCGTATAGTCTATGTACTCCACACGGAGCGGAGCGTGATGCAGTGTGGAGCCGACTGCGGGAGTACTCTAGTTACTGTCAGGCTGTAGTTCTATGGTCGCCGTCCACGTATCAAAGCTGCAGCCTTCCAGATTTCTTGGAATACTGGAGCCGACGACGCGGACAGGCTTCGACTGGGGGCGAGTTCAAGGTTGACAAACCGGGAGATGATAGAGCGAGGAGTGAAGTCTGAAGATCTGCAGCGGTGCATGTGAGGTAAAGATGGGATGACTAATAAAACGACTTCACCTTCATCTGCCGGGCCGCAACAACATGATGTTACCCATTCATCCATCCAGCATCAAGCTGGCAAAACACATCTCACCACTTGGCCCGGGTCGTTACACTGGAAGGGAATACAGCTCATGCCCGCTGGGACATCCGGGTTCCACTCCTGCAGAACGTGTCGAATGAAGTTGCCGATGTCTACTTCTTCTGTTTGCCATACGGCGTCGCTCTCTGGATGGTGACCACTTCTTTGTCGAGCTGCACTTCCGCTTCCCACTGTGAGCTGAAGGGTCTTGGTGGACAAAGGTGCGTGACTCGCTGCGAGCGGTTGAAGTGGTCAAGACTTAGTACTCACACTGTGTTTTATCGACTGGCCAAAGAGACTCACGTTCTAGCAGGTCAAACTCAGATCACCACCGTCTGCACGATCTGATAGCTCGACTCTTCCGAACCCACCCTTTCATCTCCGCACCTCGAGCCCGTGCTGTCGCCGACCACTCAGCCGACTGCATGACTTCCTCCACTCTTCGGCGACGACAGTATCTTGTTGTAGGCTTTTGTGATCTCGATCTCTATCTCGCCGATCTCCGAATTGAAGGTGAGGTCGTAAATATTGTCAAAGATCATTCACTCGTTGAAGGCGTCGGTTGTGTTCCTCGTCGTTGATGGGAGAGCTTGTACTAGTTCTTCGAAGGCAGCCTGCGGTGGTAAGACCTGTACTGGCTTGTCGAAGGCATCTTCGTCTTCTGCTTCCGCCATGCCGGTTTCGTGTTTGTGGTTGTCAAGCGAAAAGGTTTCGGCTATGTAGGTGAAATGAAGTTTCAAGTCGATTATGATTCCCATCAAGCACTGTTCTTGGCAGACTCTTATCACATGCTCACCTTCGACACACTCTTGTTACAGTCGTGCTCTTCGAGAACATCACAGCTTGCGCTATTGTATTCTGCTTTACTTCATAGACAAGGTCCACAGCCGCTTGTGAGTTCTCATCTGTCTTGATATTGTCCTCCGAGGAGAGATACCATCTGTCCCTAGCTGTAGGCTCACGCCAACCGTAGTCTGTGCCGTAGCCGCCCTCACCACTTTCCCCCTTGTTTTACATACACCCCAAGATACGATGCAATCGGAAATGTGCCACCGTCTTCGGTCTTTGGGATTGGTCCTTCTCACAACTCTTCCACAAACTCATGACCTTGCGGGCACCTCGTACGAAGTACTCCCCGCCGCAAAGTAATATCGAGCTTGCGGAGATCTTCTCGAAAACCCTCACAGTCAGCCAAGCATTGTTCCTCGCACAAAACTATATCTGTGTCGTCGTTCGATGGCCAACCAGCCAATGTTTCGTGGTAGCGGACTGAGCGGAGCAGGTCGTGGGTAGCTGGCACATGATGCCACATCCATCCCACCACATCGTCGTTCCAGTAAAAGTTGAACGTTGTATTTTCATAGTACAAGGCGCTGAACTGCTGTCGCGATGCTTCGTTGATGTGCAACTGGATCGGAGGCTCAGTTTCAACGTCAACCTCGACTTCGCCGCCGGCGAAGGTGAAGACGATGTCGTAGATCATGGCGAATAACTCCGGCGGTAGGCCGTGCACATGTTCGACAAACTCGCCCTCCATTGTGTGAGCGTCGACCTGATGGCACACAGTGACAGAGTGCGTTGTCGGTGTTGTGCTGGAATGGTCTTCGGCATGAATGGGTGCAGAGCCTCGTTTGTTGCCCATGTCGTTCATACCCGTGTGCTCAGTGAGGCGAGTGGCTTGAGTGCCATCCATGGTATATCTGTCTCGGTCGCTGTGAGGTGTTGCTTGTTTGATTACTGCAGTGAATAAGAGGAAGTGACTTGGGATGTCTAAAGGCAACGTTGTACTCGAAGCGAGGAACCGCGGTGTATGTAAAAGTCTGTCTTCAAAAGCAGATGACTCTGTGGTGAAAGCAGGGAGCTTTTGCAATGATAGAGAAGTGAAGGGTCAAAGTTGATTGCTGGACCTGATGTGATCACATGCTTATCACCTACCTCTGTACTCCTTCGCCATCCGCTTACTGATCTGCGCACTTTGCCTCCCCCTTACTCGTGTACCAATGGGGCCAATCGACTGAGTATGACGAGTGTGCCACAAGCCGACTCTAGTCTCCGCCACCTAATGTCTTCAGTACTCCACCGTTGTCTTCATAACCTAGCTGCTAGCGTGACCACGCTCGCACATCGCAGCCATCACGCCATAGCGTAGTCCCACGCCACAGCTCTTGAGGTGATTATCCATCGACGCGCCCCAGACTTCCATACCGTCCGTCTCTGTACCGGAGTCTCGGCCTCGAGCATGACATGTTGTATCATGTAACGGGTATCCTCTTCGAGAGCTTCAAGCCAGTCGACTATCGGTCCCGCCAGACGGAGCCGAAAGACATTTTCGCCGTAGTAGCAGGTGGCGAACGTTCGTCTCGTGGCTTTGTTGAGTTGTAGCAAGGCGGGCGGTTTGTAGTCCTGGTCGGTGACAATCGTGCCGCTGTTGGAGGTGAAGGTAAGATCGAGTATTCTGTCGAAGAGTTGTAGTTGCTTGTGGAGTTCGTTCCTTTTGAAAACCCTGCGTTCGTGGTTAGATCGCGAGTAAGAATGTGGTGGCAAGCCGACGCGCCTGCGTGTCTTCACGCGGATATGCTTCCATCGGGCAGAGAGCCAGGCCTTTAGATTTTCCCAGCGCGGCATGATGCTTGTGGAGCAGTGAGTCTGATTTCGGGGCATCACGGTCGAGCTTCGCTGTGAGTAAGAGAGGCGCGTGAACTGGTAAACAATGACTTAATCGAAAATTTGTGTACCTACGTAAGAGCTGGAAGCCAGAGATGGAACCAGACCCTTGCCTTCCGTGCCTAGCGTACGCACATGCAAATCACCACATACGAGGCTCCACCTCTGCCACCCGTTCTCCCAAAGATAAATTCCACCAATTGCTTGCCGAACGACCCATCCATCCATGTCTCCACCCCGCCTGCGCACTCCTGCGGTGCCTCCTTCGCCATCACGTCAGGCCGGAATTACATATCCAATGACCCTCCCGACACTCGACCAGGACCACCCTGGCGGCTAGCTCTCGGACCCCAGGCTTCCGGTAAACATCCTTGAGAGCAACCTTAAGCGATTCGTCCGCCCCGCACCCTCCTGTAGGAGTCGGCAAGCACTCGAGGCAGGTGAGGTAAATGATGCATGTTAGCATCTCACGCATGCCCGGGCCAATGACCTGGAGCCAGGAGCTCATGTGTTCGTGGTCGATGAACTTGGGGTATGTAGTGCTGTAGTACTCTCTCGCGAACGCGTTCCTCGTTCCTCTATCGAGATGGAGTTGGACGGGGAAGCGGTAGGCGGCGCAATCGTTGTACGCTGCACGGAGGCTGCCGGCGGGATACCGACGGGATGTTGGGCGGATGAGTGTCTCGCCACCTTCGACTGCGAACGCGAGGTCGTAGATGGCATCGAAGATTTCTTGTGGCAGCCCCTGGACTCGTGCGGCGAGGTCATCGTCTGCCATGCTTATGGTTTAGGCGGTTAGCTAATTTGCGTAACCAGAATGCGGTGGGGCCGACGAACCTGCTGTTGCGGCAACCAAGATCAAAGATGTCGAAGCAGGATCCTCTGTGAGCGCCCCGATCAAGAATCGTGACAGTAAGCACGAGGTGTTAGGAAGACACGGAGAATTCGATCGAGGGGACCCAAGGTACATGTGCCCGCGCCTATTCAGTCGCAGGTGAAACAGAGCTAATGCTGTTTGTGGCCTAGCGCAGTTTGGATATGCAATCTCATATGTTGTGGAACACAGAGCTTTCTGACCTGTCAAGTAAAAGTCTTACTCACAGTGTAGCCACGTAGTCACTCTCAACCACCACCCCTCCCACTACGCCGCTGGAGCACTCGTAGCCGCAGCTGCCCCACCGGCATTACTCTGCGC
>JAABUW010007242.1_pt1 | contig 13473 bp, 14 predicted proteins | sample 5560081 | NCBI WGS metagenome assembly JAABUW01 (sample SAMN10711882, study PRJNA513363) | rock metagenome | isolation source: Antarctica rocks | place: Antarctica: Victoria Land, Knobhead sud
AGGAAACCATGGGCGAGGACTCGAGGTATTGCGGAAGGAAGACCGAGATCGACACTCTCCTCCAACGAAAGTTCCCGGCTTGGTTCATGCAATGGCATGCACAGAAGCATCTCAATATCTACAGAATAAACAGTATCGAGGCCTTAGCTCGAGTCTATAGAAACTCTGAAAAACTCAGATTATATGGGATCGAGAGTGACACTCGACAGCAGAGCTCTAGAAGCATCCGGCACGATCGAAAGTCTTGGAGTCCTGGTGCAGTACTCGATGCCACGTGGCCAGACACTCTACCAGTAAGATAAATTTTAGTTCGAGATGCTTACTTAATTCTCAGTTGTTTCTATCCGGCGAAAAGGGTACACCCTTCGACGTCAAGCCTCTCGAACAATTACAATACCTGTTTTTGAAACCGAACACCAAGTATTGCGAGAAAACGACTGATGAATATACCAACATGCTGTGGAACTGCCCTGCATCATCAGTTGGTTAATTACAATGATCTCAAGTTAGTCTTCCCTAGAGGTATGATCGTGTTCACCATTTTTCGTCAAGACAAAGCTAACTTGTCTTTACGGCCTTTACAGCAGTACTTCCCATAGACTCTCTTGAATCCATTTTTCTGTTCGTTAGTCCCGAAACACAGAAAAGCTGGCTCTAGCTTTTTTAAGAGCGTGTGTCTCTTCAGCCAGCGTGATTTCTACGATTAGGTACTACGAAGGAGACGGAATACGTGAAGTCGCGGCCAAATGCCATCGTGGTAAGTTCTGGTTTACGTAGCCGTCTCTGGAAGATAGGGGATCTGTGTGACCTTCCAATCCTCCGATCTGGGAAAGACTGTGAGCACTTTGAACATCATGATTATGACTCAGGGTGAGTGGCTGAATGACGAGGTCATAACGGCGTACTTGAGGAGTTGAGTATCGCCGTTCTTCTTGCGGGTTACTCCCGACAACACCTCCCTGAAGGACGAGAAGTGAATTATCTCCACAGACAAGAACCAAGCTGTTGAAGATTGAGTACTTACCGACTGATCGATTCCCTATGGATCCCTTTCTGGCTTATTAACTCCCTTCGTCTATCTACGATATGATGCTTTTTGTCAAAAATGATAATGAGAGAGGAAATCAGTCAGCACAATACTTTCAAAGGGCTCTGAAGGAACTTTTGAGCGAGAGAAAAGCGCATTCCCTTTCGAGACTGCGAAGCCGATCACGGAAGTTCATGTGTGACAAATTTAGCCTGCAAGTACAAATAAGGTCTGATTCTAGTCGAAACCGCTAAAGTTTCGTGCTTCATTTCCATCAGTCTTGATAAGATATCCCGCGTCGTCTTATTATCTGGTGGTAACACATACTATTTCATTGTTACGCTTCTACTCTCTTACGCTGCGGCTCGCAATTCTGGTTTTCGAGAACACCAAATACTGCATCGCTGTTCATGTTACTGCCACTTTCATGGGGCTCGAAGCCGCTCAATAATGTGGCATACTTTGCTTTCGACGGTATCAAGCTCAGGTGGCAAGCATACAAGAATTTCCCTCGTATCATGGAGAATGCGAAGCAAGAGCTTGAGAAGGTGGAAGGAGATATAGACATCACCGAAGCACACATTCCGTTCATGTTGCTTCAGATTCCTTGAGAAGAATCAGGCAAGATTTCCCTCGATCTCACTGGGAACACATTGTTTTTTACTTGGAGATGTTCTTACAGGTTGGGGAGAAGATGAGGCGAGAGTATATTTCGGGAGAAATTCTTGTTTTCTCCTCTTTCTCACTCCTCTCCTCTATTCTTGTGGTCGTCGTCGTCGCTCTTCAAGAACCTCATCTTCTGCAACTCGACCAGCGACCTCGAAAATAGCCCGAAGAGCGAGCTGAAGGAGGGATCTTGGATGTACCTCCCTGAATCCCCAATATCAGTGGCGAGTAAGCCCCTTCGAACTTCTTTAGCACAGCATCTTAGGCATCTTAGGCCCCTTCGAGTGCTCAAATACAGTATCGGTTTTATATTGCCCGTATTGCCGTCAAGAATCTGACCGAGCTCCAAAGCTACATAGATGGGGTCCATCTCAAGCAGGATAGCTATCGTTGCCCGCATTACAACTACTCGGTTTCAACGCAATATCTTTGCGTCGATAAAACCCTTCCTTCCTTTTGCTATAAATTCAGATACTGAGGGACTATATCGGCAGCGTGTTGACGCCTTACGAGCGTTCAAGGAAGCCTGGCTGGATTTTCCGGACACAGAGAAATGGACCTTTCCACCTTTCAAAGAAGCGAGAAGCGATTATACTTGCAGAGTTTGTATGCAGCACCGCTATCAAACCAGGATGAAATAGAAGAAGAACAACCGGAATCGTTATTGCTGAAACTCTTGGAAGATGAAGACACTACCAAAGAGCAAAAGCTGCAGGAATCCTCGGATGTGAGTGACTCTCCAAATTTATGAGAATCCACCGTCACTGCGCACGACGGGTTTACACGCCAGTCGGGACTCATCGACCAAATGGAGGCATCGTTGAATAATATACTGTGCTTATGACCTACCCGAACACAAACCGTCTCACTGGCGTTGTTCGACCAATCTTCGATTAACTTCGAATTGCCCCCGGCGGGCCCGTAAGCAGTCGGATAGCTCGAAGCCAGTCCCCTTTTGCTTACCAATGTTAAGCACTTACTATCGACCTGTGCTTCCGGGTTGACTCCATCTCTTCTTGTACAACCTCAGGTCTGCGTTCATCCCAGCATCTAAAATATCATATCTCAATACATCTCGACTACGTCTGCGCTGCTTGGTTGCTTCGCCCTTCTATAATAATAAATGTTATTGGGCGTCGCGAGTACTGGCCGTTGCGCTTCAGAAGCGAATGTGGGTCAGCTCTACTCGAATCAAACAAGCGTTACAGACTCATCTCGCAAAACATAAGCCTACTGGACTATTTGCCCAGCACGAATCCCGCGTCCAACGCGATGCTACAACGGTGTTGGGTAGGCTTAAGCCAGGATGTACAGCGAATCTCTGTCACGATCTCTATTCCTGCAACCGGCTTCGGAGTTCGGATTTCCAATCTTCAGATACTTCGATTACGGAAACAAAAAGGGGCAGTCAGCTAGCTTGAGCGCCCTACCTACACATGGAGTGAGTAGACCACCCAAGCAGGGAGCACAAGGGAAGCGAACCATGCTGCGCCTTCAAGCGCATTGCCACATCATTGGTTGAGAGGTCTTTGAGGCCAGCAAAAGACTCATAGAGAAATTGAGGGGCGTTTATCCAAGTCACGGTATGGTCGTTCTACTCACTTACACTTTACAATTATTTTTGCGTACCTCCAGTATACACTATCAATATCATTGGATCTATATATGGCGATCAGCCGTACTGAAGTGAATTGGCTCCTGCGATGACCTTGAGGATAGCAAAGGAAGGTTACGAGAGGTGGTTCACCAATGGAACGAGAACAAGGCAATACGATTTTGAAAAGACGCTCTAGTATTCGCAAGAATAGCGCTCTATAGAACGGACCTGTCGAGAGCGGAGGTGGATTCCCAAAGCACCCATGTGAAGTGGCACCGCCCTGGTGGCGGTCCAACGGGCCAATCCTCAGCAGAGCGGCTGGTATCTAATCGTCGACTTTGAGCGGATCCTGCTCCCAATCATATCCCTACAACCGCCGGATCTCATCGGACTGGACTACATTGGTCTCATCACACCCATAGCACGGTCAGGAGCTAGATTCATAATAATATCCGTAGACTACTTCACCAGGGTTTGGCTGGCCGCGAGCCTTCCATCACGACAGTGGATCCCACTCTGAGAAGCATTCCTCCGCCAAGTTTATCGAGATGGAGGCCAAAGATGAAGCTTCCCTCAACCAGACACTGGATCGCATGGCACAACATCTAGGGCGAGAAAAGGAGCGTGCCGCGAGGAGAAATATGATTATGAAACCACTACCCCTATCTCGGACGTGCAGAACATTATTCGCGGTACACAAAAGCAACAGCAACAAATCCCGAGCTGTGTGTAGCCGTATTCTTCGGGGATCTTGCTGTTGCGGCCGTAATCTTCATCGGCATCGCATCCATTCGTCGATGATACCATTCAGATCGCGGCTGAACGCAGAAGTCTAAGAACCTGGCAACTTCGAGAACACTATTTCGGTTGACTCCCACTCCCAGAGCGCTATGGGGTTCGAGACTGCATCAACCTTGTCACACGTATCAGCAGACCCACGGTAGAGCTCGCACCGAGATAGATGTGTAACGCAGCACAAGTTCTTGGCCGGTGACAAGACTGGGGTAGACGTTGATACGGGTAGATATCTTCAGCAGCTCGTAAGGCGCCAACAGAGCTCCTCTAACGTTTTCCCGCTTATGCCAGACGTGTCCGAGATGGTGTATAGCATTCATGATATTCATGTCCGCGGTGAGCAAGATCGAGAAGTTGATATCTGTGCCGGGCAACGATCTCAAAGCGCAAAAACCGACTGCATAATAGATTGCCTTTTGCTGAAACGATGGAATTGGCGAAAGAAGCTTGCATGAACTTCTATATGGAGCAGGTCGGATTAGTGCCACAAGAAACTCAATCGCTACAGTAGTGGGCCCCGGATAAGATATTTTCGATGTAACAAGCAGATACACAGATTAGCAATTAGAAGCGCCATTTCGAGAACCAATGTCCGGTCTCCTGCTCTTGTGCATTACCATAATAGCTTTCTCACCGCTTGAAAACCAGAAAGGTGCGGCAGCATCGTAGACTGCTTGCTCCGTAAACATTGGCAGTGAGAACAGAGCCCCGATCCAAAGCCTCTGGGAGGTACGACACCCACGACATATAGCTGCTCGTGAGCACGTGATCGACGTCATGGACAGGAAAGGTAATAGATCGTGGTTGTAAGGGCTAGTAGAACACCAAACCGAGTGGAGACCTTACAAACCCAAGATTAGGTGATCTAACAACGCAGGTGGTGATAGCTTATAGACATGATTTCGCCGATAAGATAGCAAACCAATTAGCGTCTCTCACGTCGCAAAAGGGACCATATGCTAAACTTTGTGAAAGATGCGCATAATCAAGTCCAGAGTTGTCGCCTTCAGACATCCTGGTGAGGTCGATACTGTGTCGGCTCCTGGATTCGGGCGCAGAGTTGCGACGAGTATGGGACGCCTGGCCCATTTCCTCCGGTAAAAGACTGTGATCGTGTACGAGAACTATTGTTGCTTGATGTACGCGTGCTGGCGGAGACTTGCGAGTTTCCTAGGTGTTCACACCACCTAGTCTGAAAAGGGTTTCACTGATAGAACTACCGATTCTTCCTGATTCGGAAGGCGAATTGAATTTCCGAGTAAATGCTACTTGCTTGCTGCGTGCGACTGCTCCTCCGGTTCCTTTTGCTTTTGCCTCTTCTTGAACATAGCCCTCTGTCGCTTCTTGCTTCATTCCTCTCACGCCAGCCAGTGTTTGCAGCCTAGCTTTTGTTTCCAGATCAGGTGGCTTCTCTTCTTCAAACCGCTGCCGAGCTGTCTCTTTCTCCTCCTTCCTTTTCAAATCAGCCAACCAGCCAATCGTTGCAACCTCCCTAGATTCAACCGAATTGATTTTTATCCTCTTCTCTCACCGAGCATGCCTCTATCCCGGGGAGCCGGCGACGGGGTTCGCGAAATATGTCTAGGCTCTCCAGTATTTGTCCGGGAACTAGGGGATTCGTCACTATAAGAATGCACAATCCGATTCAGCCGAGTTGTATTTTCTATGCTCCTCGAGCTCTCCGACGGTTGGTGCGAGGATCTTCCCTCGCGCATCCTCCGTGTATGCTCGAACAAGATCTCCTGGTCACGCTCTGGTATCCAGCGCTTGATGATAATATAATTCGAATTCAGCTACACTGGGATCAATCTTAAATGCCTTACAAGAACCTCCAAAAGACTACTTACGTCGTTCCATTCCCAAGGCAAATCGTATAGATCTAAAGTATATGGGCTCAAATGCTTGCGATGTACCTTGATATACGTTGGTCGTGTGAGATCCATGATCTTCTCCTCTTTATGGTGTTCTCCTTTCTAGAAATTTCTTAATGATTGTTTCGTCGTAGCTTGCTGCAGCAAACTCCAATCGTACTTTTTCTTTGAAGATCTTGTCCGCTTCCAGCTTCTCCTTCTTGTTCTTCAACTCTTCTTCTAGCTTCTTGGCGTTGTACTCGTCGACAGCTCGCCTTCTCAACGTTTGCTCTTCTTCCTTCTGCCGGGCCGCGTCTTCCTCCTCTTTCCTCTCCAAGTCGGCCAGTCTATGCAGCCTCCTTTCCAAGTCTCCATCGTGCTCGCCCTCATCCGAATCTTCGTAAGTTCGAGGTAGGACGAATAATGCGAGCTCTTGTAGGTGCCGTGCTACATGTCGATCCCGGCCTTTCTCGGTACTTTGGAAGTCCCCACAGACGGCGCAGGTATGAGTCTCTTGCTGACTGCCGGCCACGGTCCGCGATGACTCTTCGCGACGGTGCACGGTTTTCAAGTGATGCAACCATGCATGCCTTGTGGCATAGAGCTTATCTGGAGTAGTGCATATTATCTCCGTGCAAACGTAAGGTTGGAGGTCACTGAAGACGTGCCGATGCCACGAGCGAGTGCTTTGTACAGTGATAACATAATAGCAGTAGGGGCACTCGAAAGGCTCACCGCCTTGCGACGCCCGGGGGGGAGCGGGGATTGTGATGCCGCCGCCACTCATCAAGGTCGGCGCGTAAGACGTCTGTGAGAAGCCTGACTCGGACGCTTTGTCGTCAAAATCGATATGCCAGTTGTGAAGGTCTGTTGCGACTGTTTCAGATAAGGCAGTTCCTTCGTCGCCTTGTGACACATTGGTGACTTTATCTATGCCCTGTCTTAATTTCATAGCATGTCTTTCTCGATATTTGAGATACTGTCGCCTCCGGGTAATGGCGTGACCGAGGCGGGAGACAAGTTTCTTGTCGGCTTTGGGAAACTTGTCGAGAACGTGACTATAGTCGAAAGGCTCGAAAGCGGCAACATCGGCCTTCCTGGACCCAAAGAGAAGGTCGTGCTGGGCTGGCTTACGAACAAGAATTGACATTTGAAACAGGCAATTGATGATTGTTGCCACACTTTTCCGTATTCGCTGGATTTCCGTCTGGGATTCTTCATCCTCAGAGGAGCTCCCTCCGAGACTCTCCACATCTTCGTCTTCGCCCTCCGCGATCACGTCTCTGACATTCTGAAGTCTCGGAGGCAGCTCGTTCAACAGCTTAATGATCTGCTGTCGAATGTGCGAGGAGTCTCTAAGCCGGAAGTCCAAAGAAGACTGACCAGTCTGATGCGCGCCGATGTTAGCAGCCCATATGCGAAGACGTCCGAGCTCGTCTTGCCATGTCTGGACCTGCATTCCTTCCGGCTCATCTTTGTCTGGATCTTGAATCTCTTCGATAAATTCATTGAAAGCCTTCAGGCATGCAATGATCGAGGATGAGATAGAGATTGCCATTAGATGTATAGGTGGCACCCGATCCCCCCGCGATTAGTTGGATACGTTGTTCGCCATTCTGGGATCACGAGGCGAGGCTGAAGTAAGATCGGGATCTTCGTGATGCGCCCGAGTGACCCCAGGCCTGCATGGCTTGCGACCAATTATAACACGCCTTCGAAAGCCCATACATGTGCCGCACTGATTGTGTAAGCCCGGACTTCGCTGTACATAACATTGTTGTCATATGTCAGCCTCGTCATTGTTGGAGTACCCTTCAATATTGTATCATAAGTATGTCCGGTATAGAAGCTGTCGGCATTACACTTGCGGTCTTCCCTATTCTTGTCGATGGACTGGAACGTTTCGTCTCCGGAATCGAGACTATGAAGCGCTGGAAGCTCTATCGACTCGAACTGCAAAGATACGCCAATATTCTACGATCAGCATCGGTTTACTTTTCTGATACGCTGGAGGAGCTGCTAGGCGACATCGTACACTCGGACGAGGAATTAATGCTCTTACTTGAAAACCCCGGGGGGATACTGTGGAAGAAGCCTGAATATGAAGCAAGGCTGCGGGAGCGGCTTGACCGATCATACAGCTCGTATTTGAAGACGACCTCGACACTTGTCCAAGGACTAGAGGCTATGTGTGAGAAAGTAGGTGTTGACAGTTCTGGAAGAGTATGCCCTTATCGTTCCGACCCGATCAAACGCAGCTGATCTAGGCCTAGGTCAAGTTGGACGAATCTACCATTATTGAGCATCACATGAAGAGACTCAAGTTTACATTTTCCAAAAAAAGAAACCAGGAATTGTTGGATGACATTCATCGAGACAACAGAGAGCTCCGGGAAGTCACACATCAGAACATTGCACAGGAGCCAAAAAAGCGCAAGCGCCGATCTAAACGTCCAATTACCGATCTGAAGCTGATCAGAAAGCATGTTGCAAGCCTGTACCAGGTCCTCATGGATGACAAAGCGTGGAAATGCAAGTGCAAGATGCATCATCTGGCTAGCCTGCGTTTAGAGACTCGACCCCAAACGATCGAGAATGTCAAAACGGACGGTCTGCAGACACACACATTTCGTGTCTTACTGTCCGTAGCGGACGATACCAGTAGTACGAGTACAACCGCCCAGTGGGACGATATAGAGATTATCCCATCCCTCGGATTTCTAGGCGCCGTCGAGAAGTCACAATTAAGTCCAGGTCCACTACGGTGAGTTACCTACCTTGGATTGAGTTGTGCGCGCTGTCTGATCCACGTTGTTGCAGTAAAAAGCCCCAGCCTGCGACTAGAAGCGTCAGTTTTGTGCCTGAGACTGATACACGCTTGACAGGGCTTGCAGAAGAAGCAACGCCCGCTCAATCGAGTTCCGAACACATCGAGGATTTCTGCAGTGCTCTATGCGCGTCAGACCGAGATGATCGGGAGATCGGCCTGCTTATTGACGAAGCGAATGATAAACAACACCATATGCTATACCGAGCCAACACATTCGTTGGGTCACAGATCTCTTCACGGTCCCTTGAAGACCTCTTGACATCCCAGAGACGCTCAGGCAACGAAGACCTGTCGAGAAAAGATCGTCTCCAGATTGCTGTTATCCTTGCATCGAGCGTTCTCCAATTGGACGGTACTTCATGGCTGAAGACAGGGTGGAGCAGTGTCGACATTTTCTTTCATTACAAGGATGGCCAGATTTCGGAGCACACGTACCCCTACTTAGCTTGGCAACGGTGTTGCGATACCGACGTCGCCAGTTCTTTCGAATCACTCTCCGTTACCAATCCCATGATCCAGAGTGACGTTCTTCTAGCCTTAGGTCTCACGCTCGTTGAGCTTTGTTGGGGCAGAACTCTGGCAAATATGCGCAAGCAGGAGGACAAGGATGCCAGTGAGACAGCTAGCCGACTTAAAACAGCAATGAGACTCCGCCATGGAGTTTATGATGAGATGGGTATACCATATGGTGATGTCGTGCGAAGATGTCTTCTCCAGTCTTTCGATGTGCGGGAGCTGAGTCTAGACATCGAGGAGGTGCAGCAGATGGTGTTGGATCACGTGGTAACTCCTCTAGTGGATGACCTGAAAAACTTCAACGGTTATCTGAAGATCAGATGAACCAATGTGTATCGTCGACTGCGACAGCCTTTGCAAAAACCACATTCAAACATCAACAGCGTCAAAGAACAACCTATCTATGCATCTTGGAACCCAAATACTATAATCAGGAAACCTGAGTGAAAATAACCGTTTCTTCTTTCGTGATTGAAAGCGGCTATGCGAACGTGTGAACCCGGTCTCAGTATGCCTCTTTGTTGATAGGCCCGGATAGGCCATCGACCACCTTTTGCAGCGTCATTTGTTTGCACTTCGCTCTCATACATTCTCCAGTCGGGAGCTAGCCAACATCAGATACTCCATTCATCAACGGCCGATTGGGAGCACCGTACTTTGTACGAAGTGCTGCTTACGGTCCAGAAAGAACTACTTGGCAGGTCGTTCGGAAGAAACTCGGGCCCGACCGCTTTCAGCGCGCTAGACACGTGACTTGTTTTGACCTCTGAATTGTACTTGTACAAATCCGGAAATTGTTTAACACTTCAGATTGCACTACGCTGTCTGCGGATAATCCGCGGCTTGCGAGATGTCTACTTAATCTTTCAACCAATTGTCAAGACACCATGCCTCTAACATGTCCCTAGTGAAATCCCCGACGGGTAATTGCTATAACGAAGGCCTACTGGACCGTCAATAGGCCTTCATTGTATAGAAGACCGAGTATGAATGGGTTGTGGACCCAATGGGCACCCAATAATCGCACATGAAAGAAGGTCTGCATGACAGGCAGACTTCAGCGGGGACAAGGCAGACAAAGGGGGCCATACCGCGCTCAACCGGTCACCTACCATGGAACCTTATTTGTGTGGTCGCCCCCTAAAATGTCGGCCTTCATGATTACATCCTCACAGTTCTGTGTCTGGCCGCATTGGCCCTCACCTTCATCCATCTACTGTGTAAACCTCCACCATAACCCTGGTACTTAACGATAGCGCTGCATGCGGCCAGGCGCAATCATTTGATATAGGCATATATCAAGATTTTGGCAATCACGAAAGCATCAGTAGCCTCAGAACTTGAGAAGAAGCTCCAGACCTTACTGACTAATTTGATCGCCAGCTCGTTATGACACTTGGCCGTCCCAGCGGCATACTCAAGAGCTTCGTTGGGAAAGGCATCAATCTAGCAATGTCTTCCCAGACCTACACCCTCCGCCAGCAAACACCAAAAACACAGACACTCACCTCTTACAACCCGAGTCGCCCCAGCTATAGTATCGAACTAAGCACAACGGAGGGCTTTATGAATCGCAAACCTCACATGGCTATTAGCAAGCACATCAACAACCAGCCTTGGCCTTGCGCAAATATTCGCTTCAGTGCCAATAGCTCAGAAACGACCATTGCTTACACAGGTTTCCAGCTCGAGACGCCATTGAAATTGGAGAGCTCTTAGATTCAGAGATACACCTTTCTGATTGGCACGGCACTTTATTCCTGGGAGCGCTCAAGCCAAGACCGGAAGATGATCGAGCTGTTCAATGGTGCAGGCAGAACCATTGCTACATTCCTATACAAATTTTGGGCACCAGGCTCCGAGAAGAAAAATGACCATGACTGTGGTGTCGTCAGAGATATTGGAACACTGAAAATTATGGGAGACTGGTCGTGGAGGCAGGATGCACTTGAACAAATCTTATGTACGGCGCTGGTCGTGGTTGAAAGAGCGAAGAGGAAAAGCGCGGCATTCGGAACATTAGCAAACGATCATAATTCGGGGCGATTGCCCTCTCTCATGGCTTTTTAATTGTTTATCTGAAGAGAAGACCGCCTGCAGTCACTGAGGGCAACACATGGATCCAGTACGCAGATCAGTCTTGCAAGCGCTTCTTCCGAGGATCAAGTTGCTCAAAGTCTAGTGATATGTGACCAAGCATAGGAGATTGGGTATGTTATTCGTCTAGGGCTAACCTCGCATCCCTCCTGCTCTTCTATCCAATGGGAAGGTCTCCAAGGCTGAAGTAGACCTCGGCTCATCTTCAATGGATCAAGCTAATCCTGATTTCATCACGTGAGGGCAAGAGTGGTGGTTAAAGCAAGGAAAGACATATGATTTTCCAATCGGAGGCATACGATTAGAATCAAGGCACACTGTGCGTTGATGATGATGATGCGAGCCATGGGTATATCGAACGTCCAGATACTCCACCCTCTAGCATAACCCTGTGCGTTTTTGGTCCTTTGACACCTCCTTCTACCACATGCCACCATTGAGTAACATACCCCGCTGTCTACCACATGCCACACTCGAATTCCAAAGCCAACAAGGCCCGAGCCTACGCTTATACAGCAACGGCTGTGTCCCCATAACCGCCTCCCCGAAGATTACTGGAACAGGGAGAGCCAGCATCGCTACTCAATGGATAGATGAGAGACGAGATCTCTCACCCCAATGGGCAGCTAATAACACGAGCCAGAACCAATTGTAGCCAACAGATCCTTGCTTGAATCTACTCAGAACAAAAAAGCCACAATCTCAGTATGTACTTTACCAGCAGCGAAATTCCTATAATGAAGAAAGTCATTTGTACTATGTTGCACTCGTCTTTCTTTATATTTGAAAGGTGGGACTGCTTTGACTTATCTTTCGATATGTGGTATACTCTGTGTTGTAACATTATTTATGCTCAGATGACAGAGGATCTTTCATGTTCAACGTATACGTGGTTGATGACGTGAGAAGGAAAAGGGTGGCCTCTCAAGGGCTTGCTCACTTCTAGTCGTTAAGGATTTGCTTCATTATCTTGAATACAGCATGCACTTGCTAATTTAAGAAGCTTATTGAGCGCCAGCCACGCCGCTTGCGCCATGAGCTAAGGTGAGTTAAGAGTCCTAGCATCTACTTGAGGTGACTCATCCGCCAGCCAACGCTATCGATTCCTCGCTACGACCGCATCGTGAATGCGCTTCCTCAACTCTTCATTAGGCGCCAGTACCGTCAGCTCCGGCATACCATAGCCGAAGGTATACAAAGTGCTCGCCGTCTCCACACCAATGAACCTTCCATCCAGGGAATACGCATCCGAGAAATCAAGGGTGGCTCGATCGAGGCGCAAATTGGCAAGGTAGGAAAATTTCTCCCACCACAGCATCTGCAACTCGACGTTGGCTCTGTTGCAGTGCGCGAGCCAATCTTCAAGATTTTGAAGTAAGCCCTTTTCTTCGTTGATGTACCATTCTGGTTGTCCATCCAAGTAGTCTTGCGTTGTGAACTTGACGTAGATTGAACGCATTTTGAAGAATTTTTGTGCTGGGATGAAATTGAGGAAGTCGACGGTGTAGCTGGATCTGCCCTGCTCGATAACCTGAAGGAGGTTAGCTTAGCGCAAAGCGTAGGAAGGAGGTGTCAATGATAGGCTTACCCAAGTGTTCTTCGTCCAATAGTCTTCTTTGTAACGATTGAATCGGGCTGGATCAATGGCTCGGAAGGTTCGCGACTTCAATAGGCCAAAGCTCTTGTCGACGAAACAGTCTGGACCATCGAAGCTAGGATAATCGGCTGGTTGCAACACCCCAGGGATAAAGACAGCGTGAAAGAGCCTATTTAGGGTCATGTCAAGTATTTCTTGTGGGATGTCAAACAGATTCTGATGCTTGATGGAAGCTTCGCATGTGGCGGTACTGTTGAAGGCCACCCTAGCGGCCTTTGGAATGACAGCCGTGGTATCGATTATGGTGGATGTGTTTGGGTCATCTTCCCAGAGAGGGTATGGCGGGGTCACGAAGAAGTTGAGGTATCGGGAGAACTGCTCGCAAGTGGTTTCGGAGAGCATAGCAATGAATCTGCAGTGTTGATCGACACCGAGGCTGCACAACCGGGTCTTCAACCGGGTCATTTCGGTGGTGCTGATCTTAGCAAGAAAGCGTTT
>JAABUW010007243.1_pt1 | contig 13472 bp, 14 predicted proteins | sample 5560081 | NCBI WGS metagenome assembly JAABUW01 (sample SAMN10711882, study PRJNA513363) | rock metagenome | isolation source: Antarctica rocks | place: Antarctica: Victoria Land, Knobhead sud
GTTCGTGTCTCTTTCAGCATGGACATCACAGGCACAAGCTGACATCTGTGCAGGTTGAGGTATGAATGAGACGAGCTTTCAGACACACACTCGCGCACATTACAAAACTTGCAAAAGCTTCCTTAATTTTACAAGCATTACAAAGAGCCTTTTGCTATTCCTGTTACTCAGTACAATGGATATGCTGAAAATTTTCTTGAACAATGCTGATTCAAACAGTATATTTTGAACACTACAATGCATGTAAGCAGGTTGTGACAGCGTTGTCGGCAGAAGCTGACAAACAATGAAGCCTTGTAAACCATAGTGGCAAATCACTATTCAGGTGTTGCAAAAAAAGGCTTGGCAGCAGCACTGTTCATGTGACACTGACTGACTACTTAGAACCGAAAGGGAGGGTGATACACACTGTTCACAGTGGAATGCCAACGCAACTCAAACAGTCAGCATGATAGGAAGCTCCTTTGCCTTCCATGGACAACTGAAAGGCTGAGAGTTCCCACTGCTGCAGCCCCCAGTCTGCTGTCTGCTGCTGAAGAAGATCTGCGGTTTGCTTGCACAGAGGAATCTGGAGATGAAGCAAGGCAAACAATGCCAGGATGAGAGGCTCTTGCGAGGGCCTGCATACAGCAGTAATTGTGTTTTTGTCTACACATGACTGCGTCTGTGTGAGACAAGAGTACTGGGGGAAATGCTTCTTGACAGCTTGAGGTTGAAAGTCCGCAACCTGTGCTTAAGTACTGACAAGTTTGCTGACGTCTACAAATAGGTATTGCTTGCCCTATCCTGCTACAAATTCATGTATCTGGATGCTGACCGTCACAGTTTGCAAGATATGGAACAGCACCAAAAGTGTCAAGCCAGGAGGACCCAGCTTGACATGTGTATGGGTTTGATCATACACAGCCATAATCAAATGCTGCATTTGCAAAAAAACACACAGGTGCAAATCACGCGTAGTACAGATTTGTCTGTGAGACACAGCTCAGGTACCTCAGGTATGCCTGGTAGACACTATGCCACCTACCTGCAACCAAAGGGTGCACTTGTGAAAGCACAGTCATGTGGAATGGTGACGCAGATGTACCTTTGTGCAAAGGCTGACACAACACCAAACTTCTGCTGAGGAGACATGTGCAGAATTGCACTGTTCCCGCCTGCTACTCTATCTGACATCTCAGACACAGACACATCTGGGACCTGCATGACACAGGCCTTCCAGTTGCCACCATCAGCTCTTTCACTCAATGACACACAAACATTTGCATGCATGTCACCACTCTGCTGTGATTATGGCCATACAAGAGCATATCAGACGAAGCAGTGCACAAGCATATGATGCACACAGTCTGATGTGTCAGATTAGCAGGACACACAGGCTGATGCTGAGGTTTGACCTCATCAAGCTGCAGTAACATGACATGCACTGCAAACCACGCGTGACAGATTTCCTGCCTATCATGGTCATGTGAGCTCATAGCATTATAGCAAAGACAGGCATGCAATGCCAAGGCAGCAAACCTGAGTGGCAACAACCAGCAGCGCCAGCAGCAAATGCACGACTTGAATTGATTGCTGTATGGTATCAGTATCTGTGTTGCCTCCCAAGTCACACAGCAAGTTCATGAGTGTAAGCACTGCTCCAGCCTGGCCAGCAGCAATCTGATGCTGGGGGCAGTCAGATACCAAGCAAGCCAGCGCTTGGCATGCCTGATCTACAACAGGCGTGTCTGAGTGGGACAGCAAAGCCACCATAGGTGCAATGGCTGAGCTGCAAGCTTGTTGCACAGCTGAGTGCTCATCTGTAAGGCATGCCAGTGCTTTGCAGAGCTGCCCTGCAACAGCACCTCTGCTGATCAATGCATGCTGTGCAAGATGCACAGACATTGCAGTGACTGAAAATTGTAATAAGCAAAATTACAAGAGCACCAAACCCATTACTGGAACAACATTGCAAGCGCTGACAAACAAATGTACTCAACACAGGTTGCATCCAAGGTTTGGGTCACATTCCACACGAATAGTTCAGTCAGGAATCTGAGCAGCGAGACTGACAATGTCAAAACAGGGAAGAGGAAGGATCAGGGTTTGCTAAAACATGGCTTACATGCAGTTTCAGCATCAGCTGTTGGGCCTGACTGCGTGGCAGCCTGTGCCGCTCTGCACAGCAGGGCTGGAGCCCCAGCCTGCAGGGCCCTATCTTGATTAGGCAAGCTGCCATCAGTAAGAGCAGCCAGGGCTTTCATGGCCTCAATGCTGGCCCTGCGCACATGACAAATTGTTGCTGCAATCCCAACTGGTGTCTTTTTCAACCTGCTCCTGCACTCAAGTCTGCTGTGCTTGGACACGTACAGTATGTCAGAGTGCCTTAGAGAATGATCCTCGCCATATGGCGCTTGTCACCACAGAGTGGTCAAGGCAGAAAAGTTGCAAGTGTGTGGACGCAGTGCTGCTCTATACACCATGTTTTGCAGGATGCAAGAGGACCTGCCTGTGGCATGCAGAGACAGCCAGAGCGGCTGACAGCAGTATGACAACTTCCTCAACTGCAGCAGCATCAGCAGCAGCATCCTGGTTGATGCCATTATTGGCCACCAGGTTTGCAAGTGCCCCAGCTGCACAGGCTGCAGCTTGATTCCTGGGCCCCCCTCTAAGCAGTTGTACCAGTGGTGCTAACCCATCTGCTTGCCTGCAGCAAGTAGTTGCTTGACACAAGCGCTTGCTCTTTGCACTCCATGCTTCCACATGACAAACAGACAGACGTACAGCCAGTGCAGACCAGGCACTTGCAGACTTCTTCCATCACACAAGTGCAGCATGTCAAAATGTCCAATTATTTCCAACATCTTCTCATATTTGCAGGCCTGTATAGTGTGAGAAGACGGTGTCTAATGCTGTATGCTCCCAGCCAGCAGGCTGCATTATGCAAATGATCAGTTGTTAACACGCATATTATGGTGTGATGCACACAGTCACCCCCAGGCAGCTTTGCTGAAGCTGGTTACACATCAGGATATCTGCAGTCAGCTCACACAGGTAATCAGCAATGAGCTCAAAATGTACCTGACAGCATCCTGGTTGGCAGTGTGATTGGACACCAGGACTGAAATGGCAAGGACAGCTGATTTAGCTGCCACTTGGTTGGGCCCGGCAGCTGCAAGGTCCAACAAGGGCATCAAGGCTCCAGCTGAGCATGCAGCATCCTGATTGGGCAACGATCCCTGCGCATCTAGGCAAATGGTGTGGAAGCCACCCAAATTACAAGGTCTAGCACGGATGAGCAAGCAGCTTGATGCAAGAAAACGTTGCCCAGCCACCCCCTAGTATGGGCAAATCAGGTGTTTCAGGCATTGAAGAGGGGTAAAGACCATTGCAGCAGCTCAGCACAGAGTGGAAGATCACACCTGAACCAGAGCATGCAGGCACTTAGCTGCACATTCAGCAGTGATACTGTCAGGGCCAGTGTCCAACAGCCCAACAAGAGGTGGCATGACTCCAGCCTGCCTAGCAGCCCCCTGATTGGCAGGGTGCAGGGCTACCACGTTATGCAGAGCCCAAGCAGCCCCCTCTATGTATGCCTCATTGCCACTAAGGTACCCCACAAGCATCTGAATTCCTCCCTGCAAGAAACATGCAGCGCATGACATGCGTAACACTCTTTGAGGTCGCAACAGAAAAGGGCATGCTTGGTGTATGCCTGCTGGCAGGTACACGGAACAGAGCCCTTACACGCAACACAGAAGCCAAGGGCACAGTGCAGCTTGATGGATGACAGCTGTAAGAGCATTGTCTGCTCAGCATTGCATGGCGACACCTCTTGTCTCAGCGCAGACACAGAAACTTGGTTGTGGCATTGGGCAGAACACTGTTTCTATACTGACCTGCAGCTCCACTTCAGACTGTGCATCTGTGTTGCCCTTCACCAGACTGCCCAATGCAAACATGGACCCCTGCACTACCCCTGCCACCCCACTCCACTGTATCTCATGAAGAAGAAGCTGGACTGCACCAGCTTGATGCAAAGCTGTTTGATTAGGTGGCACGTCCGCTGCAGCACTGCCCATCAACCACACCAGGGCTGTGGCCAGCTGTGCCTGCTCTGTATGAGCAACATCTTGCGCATTGTTGCCTGATGGGTCACCACTGGCGCTTGGCTCAAGCAGTGATGGGACAAATGAGTGGCAAAAGTCCATGCTTGATGTGGGGTTATCAGAATCAGAAGGAGGGGGTGGGGGTGCCTGTGAGGGGGAGGTGGAGCTGACTTGGACCAGCAACTGGATGAGAAGGTGTATGCCGCCAGCTGCCTGAAACGAGAGCTGATTGGCCCTGTTAGTGTCTATCAAGGCATGCAGTGCCCATACTAGCCGGGTCATTGTGTTGCTCATATGCTCTGAATCCGCCTCTGCCTCTGATACATCCTGTGTTCAAGCAGCAGTCTTTAGGCCCAAGAATAAAATTGATGCACAGTCTGCACAGCCACAGTCAGAACTGCAATACCCGGTGGGCCAGCCTGTGCAGAGTGACAACAGATTCTCAGGCAGCTGTAACGCATTTGCGCACACTGTTCAAGGGAGACACTCGCTTACCTGTAGTAGCAAGAGCAGCTGTCCCAGGGACCCAGCAACCCCAAAAGCTTGCTGGGCTGGAAGATTGCCATCACTCATGGACCTGACTAGGTCAGCTCCCGCTCCCACCAGACCCCCCTTGGGACCCACCTTGCTGGCCAGCATCAACACATCCTGAGATAGGGCTACAGCGCCCAGCCCTGCAAGCATGCCCTGACGGCTGGGGTTGCCTTCCACCAAATGTGCTGCTGTTGTGACAACCTCCCGGAGCAAGGCCTGTGATGGGTGCCGTGGCTGATAGGTCTTGTGGTGAACCCTAGCTGAGTTGGGCTGAGTCAGAGTGTCAGACCTAATGGACTGGCTCCTGCCAAATTGGTTCTGAACAGAAGACGACATGGGGGAGCTGGCAAGAGACTTGAAGGGGCTTATGGTTGTGTTTGCTGGGTGGAATGAGTCAGGCTGTGCAGCCATGTTGCCCTGAGCAGGGTCATGTGATTTGGTTGACCCTAGCCGTTTCACCAGGCTGCCAACCCAGCTGTTGCTCAGAGACGTGCTCAAGGACCTGCCAGGGCTTTTCTTGAGGCTGAGGGGCTTGGCAAAGGTGCGCGAAACAGGCGTGAGTGGTTCTGCAGCAGCTGACGTGCTGGCATGTCCCCCTCTGTTGTTTGTTGTGCCTGAAGCAGCGTCTGCACGGGCCGTGTCAATAGAGGGCCTCAGACCACTGCAGTCAGACTCAGCAAGACCTGAGGGGGATTTGGGTATGGCACACTCACTGCACTGACCATTTGGTAGAGTCAAAATGGCTGGTGACCCTGGCGCGATCTGAATTGAAGACATGGACCAAGATACTGTAGGCTTGTCAAGAGATTGCGCTGGAAGCAGCTCTGAACTGGAGCCAACTTGGAGAGAGGTGAGGTGAGACCTAACAGCAGTGTTTCGAGGCACAAGATCAACAGACACAGACAGGCTGTCAAGGTGAGTGTCATGTGTGTTGCTATCGGCTGCACTGTCTGACAGCGCATCACTAGATTGCAACAGCTTTCTGATGAGATCCATCAAGCCAGGAAGCGTCCCCTCTTGTGACATGACATCTTGTTGCTCAGAGTTGTTGCTGGTGAGCGTAGACAGCAGCTCTGCGGCTTCATGGGCAAGCCGGCTGGTTTGGTCCTCCTGAAGCAACTGAACAAGGACCTGTACGGCGCCAGAGGCAGCTGCAGTGCTCTTGACTTCAATGTCACCTGCAAAACAGTGGCGTTGCGCAGTTGGTTGCATGCAACGGCACGCTTTTGTGCTGCAAGGTGCTGTGTAGTGTTTACAACAGGCATTGCAGGCATGTGGTGTAGGCATAGGCATGCCCATCAGGCAGGGCAGACAATCTGCTACCCTCCAGGGTCAAACTCTGTCACACACAGAAAACATAGGATTAATTTTGCAGGGTGTGATGCTGCAGACAAGGTAGCTTGCAGGCTGGTGCATGTTGACCAGACCTGCAATCAAGGCCTTTAAAGCACCAGCAGCCTCTTTCACGGCTTCCAGGGAGTTTGGGCCAGATTCCAATACCCTGATAAGCGCTTCATCAGCTGCTGCTGCAATGTCCTTGTCCAGGTTCCTCTTTGCAAGGAAGGCTGTGTCTATCAAAATAGCATCATCATTGCCTCTCAGCTCTTGCTCGTACTCGGCTTCGTCCTCATCATCACTGTCTGCACTAAACCTGAGGGCAGCTGCTGCAGCCATGATAGGGGTGGACAATGCCAGGGGGGCGTGGGTGTCCAGCAAGGCTTTGGCCAGGATCCAGGCCCCCAGGGTATGAGCCACCTGGCCCTTCACACCTCCTGAACATGCCCGCAAGCCATATATCAGCCAAGTCAGCGGCATGCTGGCCCTGGCTGCGCATTATACGCTCAACTGGCTTGCTGGCAACTTGCTGCGTTGCTTCACATGAGTTAACGCCCGCCATGCAGGTTCAAATTTGGATGAATTTGGTGCACTTGTGCACGGCCCTCACACCCTGCAAGGCTGCTTTCATATCCAGGACTATAGTAAAGTGTCAAGATGCGTGGCTGTGCATGCAGACCAAAGCTGGGTTCTGATATTTGACCACACTTACTTGTCTTCTGGCTGGAGTTCAATGATGACAGCCGTGGTAGAGTATGCAAGCGCTGCTTGCTACAATTGTGTAGCATTCCCTCACTGCTCCTCAGTAATCTTGCCAGATGAGGCACAGCTGTCTGGTACCAACGTGCCTGGCCACGCACACTGCTGCTGATGGCATCATTGCTGCCTCTGGGGCTGAGTGAGTCTTCCTCTTGCTTGCAAGAGTTGCCCTGGCCCAGGACCCTCAGGGCCCGGGCGGCCAAGGCAGGGAGCCCCATGTAGGCGTTCACAGGGGCACTAAAAGGGGCCAGGCCCAACACAGGAACCAGCAGAGGCAGAGCGCCGGATAGTCTGATGGCTGCTTTGCAGAGAGGGTCATCATCTGCCAGACAGAGCAACGTCCAGATCACCTCCTACAAGAGGCATACACAATTCCAGGGTGCCATCAAGCCAAGTAGTGCAATGATCGAGGGGACTGGCACGAAACGTATGGCAGGTTGGCAGGCTGGCACGAGCCCGTCAAATGGACAGCACCCATATGCTTGATGCAAGCAACTGAGTGTGCATCACAAACATGAGACAGCTGCCTTTTGCTGCTTCATTGGACAGTTCCAGAGTCAGTCTGTTGTCTTGACAGTGATATGCATGGACACAGGCTAGAAACATTTGTGTATGGGATCACGACACATCAAACAAGTGTTCGGAGGCCAAGTATGACATGCATCCGACTGCTATTGATCTTGGTGCATATGCACAGTGGGGCCACATGTGGCTGCCAGGCCCTTCTTGCACAACATCAAGCAGAAAATGACCTTGAGCATGGAGTAGTGAGCATTGGCCAAGCTCTGGTCCAGCAGAAGCACAAGCGTGTCCAAAGCTGTTGTGGCCAGGATGAGGTCCCTGCAGGTTGGCAGCTGCACAGCCAGGTGGTGCAGAGCCTGTACAGCATACATGGTGGCCGCACTGCCTACACCACCATTCAAGGCATCTGCCAACCTCCTGCAGCAACCAGTCCACTGCTGACACACCATCCAAAGATGCACTCATGCATCTGTCAGCTTAGTGCCTTAGCAGCCAGATAGCAGAATAACGTGGTGCTGATGACCTTCAGTTGTTCTGACTGTCCTAAGCATGCATATCATTTGTGCAGTGGCTGTGTGTTCAGTCACAGCCACAGCAGTATGAGCAGAATGAATGTGTTTAGATGCGGCCTGGCCTGCATGACTTGTCACTTGTGTGAGTGATGTGCAAGTGTCATGTAATTGGTATGCTGATGCCTGCAGGGCTACTGCGGTTGACTGGCTTATTACAAACACACACAGATAAGCAAGAGTCACAGGATGGTATTGTTGAGGCATGCACCAAGATGGCTGCTCTTACGTGACAACTCCAAGGTTAACAAGTGCGCTGCATCCAGCGCTACCCTGTTTCACAATGGCTGCCACTGCTTCTAGCACAAGTTGCACCACCTGGCAACTGTGCTGCTCTTTACTGCGCAACAGTTCAACCAACACTGGATACACAGCTGCTTGCGCAGCAGTGCTCTGCCTGCTGCTGACTCGAAGACCATGCAGCAGCAGAAGAAGTGCTCTTTCACGCTGTTTAACATTTTGAGCTTTCTGTATCCTCCTGGCAAGCTGGCCAAAGACCTGCACGGATGCGTGAGCAGATATGTGACGAAGAGGCCTAAAGGTACACGCAGTGTGCAGGCAGAACGGGCTTGTCACTGTGCTGTACAGGATTGACCCGGCAGCAAAGGTCCTTACCGGAATGTCTTCACAAGTGACTCGTTCGCTGAGAGGACCACCGAGGCTCATGACAGCCTATCGTGCGTCGTGCGTATTCTGCTGATCGGCACTGCCAGGTGGGAGCCGGTGCACCATATTAGACCTGTACCTTACACACTTGGTCAGCTAGCTGCCTGTGTGCCCTGTACTACAGCGATGTATGCACACAACCTGCACGGACACGGTCGCGGAGTTTGGGCACTTCGGTTGCTACCCTGCATTGCCATTTAGAATCTTGTTCCTGTTTGGATCAATGCACATCATGTCTTTCTAGTGGCAAATTATGCCTCACATGTACAGGCACTCATCACAGCAATGACAGACAATGGCCAGGAGCTACATATGCAAGTCAGTGTGGTGAAGACAAAAGTCATGATTACTGGTGACAAAACACGACACACCTTCACATGCATGAACCAGCCTTTTGAGAAAGCTTCAAGGACCTGGGCTTGCCTTTTCGTCAGTCTGGCCACTTTGTGTTGAGTTGTGCTAAGCACTTAGATTGATTCAGTCAAGTCATTCATGAAGTGGTTAGTCATAGTTGGGTCATGTGTCTCTATTATGACTAGTTTCGTATACCAGCGTCCCGCCGTCAGCTAGTCACGCTGATGTACAAAGTCCAGCGGTCTGATAACAAAGTGATAGCAGCAACAACAGAGTGTGAAACAGTCTTGTAACGATTCTGTCCGGTTACACTAGACTGCCGTGACGTCCTTGCTTCAATACTTTGTTCACCTCACCACACCAAAGCTTAACAAAGCAGCAGCATCTTGGGCAGTTGTGCAGCAGAAGCATTCACAGTTGCAATGTAGCAACACTATTTTGTCTGAAGCTTTGCTTGCTTCAATCCATTCTCGCTCCTGCCTTCCACTATAGTAACCCTGATGGGGCATGCATAAACCCACAGATTAAGCTGCCAACCATATCCGCAAACAATTAGAACAGAAGGCCCTTCGGAAGTATCTGCTGTATCATATCTGGCCGCCGGCTAGGCTATCTTAATTATCATATCTTATACCATGTATCTAATTATGTGAGGTACCTGCCACCACTCCTCATGCTGTCATTCTGGCAGAATGCATTATGTGTAATCTCAAGCAATTTAAGTGGCAGCAAACCATACTTTGATAGTCTTGCTTACATAAAGTTGTTCGCATTTCCTCATGGCACCAGTGGTGGTCACAAGTATTCACGGTCAGTCTCTCACTTCCTTTGCAGTGTTGTTTACCGTTTTACTACTCCGGTCCAAACTTTTCATATCATAGATGTCAACATAATGATATGTAGACTTGAACACCAAGCTTGTCTTTCATGGAGCAACCTGTACATTTGGCAGCTTTGCATGGCCTGCCCAACATGCCCAACATGGCATGAGATCTGATGGATCATACCTCCAGCAATGCTGTCCAACAGGTCAACATGCTGGCAGAGCAGCTGATGCATGTGGGTGCACAGCTACAATCACAAACTAAACAGATCACGCGGCTGGCAATGAAGCTCTACATGCATATGCCAGCAAGTCAGTCAGTGCTTCCATTCATATGCCACTGTGGTTTGTTTACGTATGTGCTACACTCAGGCTTTTGATGCACCCGGCCATCATGCCAGGCATACAGTTTCCCACCAAAGCGTGCTTTGCCTGCAAGTCTTGATTGTGCAGATGCTAACTATACAGCACATGTGTGCAGATGCTGACTGGTTTTTATGTAGCTCAACCGGCAGGTCATGCAGCTACATTCTAATTAACACATGATCAGCAATGAAGTCCATGATGCTGAGCGTACTATATAGCATACCATATATGGTAGGCATGCTCAATGATGATACTCATAATGAGGCACTGATGCAAATGCGTATGAGCCAGGCTGCAAGCAGCTGAGGCATGAAACAAACAAGTTTAAAGCGCTGTTGAAAGACAACAGAACATCACTTAAGAGTGCAACAGCTGCTGGCAGGAATTACACTCAGCTGTGACTATTGATTTTCATTGCACTCTAGGCAGATCTCAGCAGCAGACCCAAAATTTTGGGTCCAGACACGCTACATTGCTCCTCCAAGCTTTTGAGGGAGGCCCGCACTTCAGCACATTCCTATATGAAGCTGATCTATCATGACATTAGACGCCCTGCACTAGTTATGACTTAAGACGACAAAACATACCAACACAGATGACCACAGACATGGACTGCAAGTGTACCCACAATCACTACGCATAACAGTAAAATGTTTTACTTAGAGCTGAGGGACATGCAAACATCTGCAGGGCTTAGCTGAGGTCAGGAGCAAACATCCACACACACACCTGGTCAGCAACTGCAGCACCCCTCATCACCCATAACAGCATGCATCCAAAAGCAACTTTTGTACACTCTGGTAATAAATCTATACGCCCTTTTATACGGGAAGCAAAGCTGACAAATTAGGGGATGTGTTGGCATACAGCAGACAGCAATGCGCAGCACAGTTTCAGCAACAACAAGGCACACCATGGACCCAATAAAACTCCTTTCAAAGTCGAAAACCTTCAGAGACGCGCATGGACAGCCTACATCAGCTCTCGCTCATCTACACCAAAGGAAGGAGCGCATCACGAAAGGTGTCGGTACACTAATGTCCAGCTTTGTTGCAGCAGGCAAAGATGATACTCGCCAGTTGCAAGCTCTAGGATGCACTCTTGCTGTGTCATGATCACACCATTGACAAATGGCACGAGACCACACTAGAGTTGGAGATGCAGCATGAGAATCAGAGCAAAACGTCAGATGTCAAAGTGTGTCATCCCATCTGCTGCTGGAACGCCTGCTGGAGCCTTTGAACTAGCTGTGGCTTCTGCAGAGTGTGGTGATTTGGGGTTGGCGTTGGCGTGTGAGCAGGTGGTGTAGATGCTGGTGTCTTGGGCGTTGCCTTGGGTGTCACATAGGGTGTTGCCTTGGGTGTCGCCTTGGGTGTCACCTTGGGTGTTGCCTTGGGTGTCGCCTTGGGTGTTGCCTTGGGTGTTGCCTTGGGTGGAGTTTTTGGGGCAGCTGTTGGCTTTGATGTTGCCACTGTTGTTGTTCTGGGTGTTGGCTTTGGTGTTGCCTTCGAAGTTGGTGCTGGCGTTGGCTTGACTGTTGCCTTGGGTGTTGCTGTTGGTGCTGACGGCCTCCCAAAGCAGAAGTTGTTCTTGCATTCATACCCCGCCTGAATCATAGCAAGATGCATTTGACGAACAAGTGAACTAGTGAACGAAAGTTATACATGCATGCACATCTGAAAATGGGGCACACAGTGCCTTCTAGCACAAAACAAAGGATGCAAATGCACTTTGACATCGCAGCCTACCTTGCAATGTTGTGTGTTCTCACAAAAGTTCGGCTTCTTGGAGCACTTGCCTGACTTGCAAATCTCGTAAGTCTGCATTGAACACACATGTTTAAGAAAAAGGCAAACTGGAAAATGCTGGAATAACTAGCAGCTGGAAGAAGGTGCAGCTTGATGATAAAGTCGCGAGCCCAATCGGTCGTAACAGACCTTGCAGTAATTATTGTTATAGCAAAAGCCTCCGCTGGATGGTGCCGCTGCAAATGATGTCGTGAGAAGACGCCGCCGTGAAGAACTGAACTCGGGTTCGTTGAATAAAGACTCGTACAAAACGGCAGCAGGGCTGGGTTCATCGCAACTTTCACAAGATACCTCTTGGTTCATAAGAACAGACACACCGCAATAGTTGCGGCTGGTGGCGTTGTTGGGAACGCAGAAGGATCCGTCTCTCGACGGAGTCGGACGGCAAGTGTCAGATGCACCACACACATGATAGCCATCGCAGCATTGACCGCAAGATTCTTGCTCGACAAGATTTGCTTGGTATACGACTTCTGTGAGGGTATGGGAAGGAGGCAGAGCCTGCATACAAGACAACCCTTTGGCATAGATCAGCAGACATCCTGCACCGTCCTCACTTGTAATGTGCGGGCTTCATACCTTGTCAAATGCGCGGCACAGGTTCTCAATGGGAAAATGGCGTGGCAGCAAACTTGGTACACAGAGTCCCCCGTCGACCGCACCAAATACGTTTCGAGCACGCAGCACGCAGGTCATGTTGCTGCCTTTGGGGACAAGTAAGTTCGACGCTGGCGTCGTCGCACCCGCGAGCACAATGTCTTCCGAGACAGTCCCACAATACGCTTTTTCTTGACAGCAGGTCCCGCAGATACTGTTGACCGCCACGCCGTCAGTAACAGGAACATCTGCGGGCAAACGGGTTACGATTTCTGACAGGGCCGGCGTTGCCACCGTCAGGGCCAACAGAGTGACGATTGCATGCATCATACGCTCTTCAATCATTGCTGCGAGCCCACACGAAGATATGATGCTGCACACACGACGAGCCCTACCTCTGTCGACGATGAAAAGCCATTTCAACGGATATCAGCGAAAACCCCTTAGGCTTCGCTCTTTGCTTCATAACAGTAATGTCGAGGGGTAGCCAGCAGGGGTAGCTGAGTCATGGCCATCATAATGTTATAACGTTATCATTAGAGGACAAAACCCGAATTGTGAAGTACCAACCCACGTGTTACGGTGACGGGAAATATTTTGCATGAAAATCCAGGCAAGTCTGGGCCTGGGAAAGGTGGCAGTGATGTGGGCTGCAATTGCTGCTACAGCTGCACCACAGAAATAAACAATGCCCCAAGCCAATTGCAGACATAGATGATTACTTACCACAGCTGCATCTCCAGCTAGATGCCAACAGATAGGCAACTTCATCTGCGTCACAGTATCTCCTGGGCTCTTTTGGCCAACTGTCTGGCGTCACAAACTTGCCATGACCAATCAATGGACAAGGAAGCTTGTAGCTTCCGAAAGCAGCCCAGAACTGCGCTGGAAACAGCCGGACTATATGCTGCCCTACATGTTACTTTGCTTTACACATCCATTTGCTCCTTGTAGCCAAGCAGTTCACATCAGCATTTGCTTTGCAGCAACATGCAGTGCATTTCAAACATTTAGTCTGCCTACTCTTGCTCAGTGTATTTTGCTGTCT
>JAABUW010007244.1_pt1 | contig 13471 bp, 17 predicted proteins | sample 5560081 | NCBI WGS metagenome assembly JAABUW01 (sample SAMN10711882, study PRJNA513363) | rock metagenome | isolation source: Antarctica rocks | place: Antarctica: Victoria Land, Knobhead sud
CAGAGACTGCTTGACTCTGGTGCGGCCCATGGGAGATGAAAAGATGCTAGCAAAGCTAGAGACCCTGGATCCTTCTCAGTTCAGACCAGAGTTCCAGGATGTGTGTGGCTTGAGCCTTCCACTCTGCACATCTCCACATGTCAGCATTCATTGTGCAATTTCATGTATCATCTATTCCAATCTACATCACTCTACACTCAGCCCTACCTCATCTCCAACCTGAAGCCATTTATGACTGGTTCTGTGTCTTATTATTGCTTGTGAGGCCACTGCACAATTGCAGGGGTTGAGTGAGCTGACCAAGGTGATCTTCCACAAAGCCCAGCCCAAGCGAATGAACAACAGCATCATCACCGGTCCCATGCTGGCAGCGCTGACTGAGGCATATGTGGATGCCATCAACAAAGGCGCTGTCCCAACCATTGCTACAGCTTGGCAGGTGTGGTTGAATAGCAGCCTGCATCAACATCTTGTGCATAGTGCCATCCACGGAACATATTACAAAAATACCAACCTGACCACCACCAGGATCTGTCATGTAGACTTGCAATCCGTGCTGCGTTTCATATTGTCACAAGCAGCGTGTTTTGAGGGTGCACGTAGCCTTACTTCCCCATGTATATGCATGATAGGCAAAGCATAGCTCATGTTCTCTGTGTCAGGCATTGCTTTCTGCTACTGTTTAGCATTTAATGCATTGCAGATTGAAATTTGTCCAAGCTTGCTGTTCTCACTCTGGGGCTTCTGCAGGGTGTGGCTGAAGCAGAGTCCAGACGGGCAGCAGATGCAGCAGAGGCTGCCTACCAAGCTGCCTTCAAAACCGATACACCTGCTGATGAAGTTGCACTTGACAGGGAGTATGAGAGAGCTCTCAGCATTGGCCAGAGGGCCTTCAGAGAGGTTGCTGTAGGTCAGTTACGATCTGCTTGTCAGACTTCAGCATATACTAGTGCCCTCGCGTACACTTCATGCAAGGCTTGGCCACATTGTGGGTTGTCAGGGGTTGTGTCGGGTGGGATAGGCAAAACTTTGGAAAGACTTAGGTGTTTCATTATGTGGATGGTAAGAATCCATCCAAGATGCATTATGTCTGCGCAGTCAGTTGGCATGACACTGTTGCTATTGCCGCAGGGGCTGTTGCATAACCTTCCATGTATGACAGCATGAAGGTGTGACAATCTATGCTCATCTGATACGGGTGTTGCAGGTGAGGCAAGCATCCAGCAAGCCAATGAAAAGAGGTTCCAGGACCGTGTGCAGCAGCTGTTCAAGCAGTTCAAGGAGCAGCGCCTGACAAATGCCGCTCTGGAGTGTGAGCAGCTGATCAACAGAGGAACTCAACAGCTGACTGAGGTAAAAAATCTGATGACCAAGCACCTCAATAACACTTTACCAGTTTTACTACATCTTCTGGTAGGACTATGCAAGGTATGTCAGTTGTCTGGCTCGTCCTCCTCACTGTTGTCAGAAGTAGTGCCGACAAGAGTTGACTGATTGACAGGTCATCTGCTGAACTCGCATTCCAGACAGGTCATGTCTGATTCATCTGGCCTAGTTAGCTGGATCTGAGACATCTGCTCTCTTGGTTTGCAGGTGTCAAGGCAGGCCGGTGTGACGCCAGAGATCCTACAAGCTGAGTACAAGAAGTTTGAGCAGGCTTACACCAAGGCTACTGCAGCTTTTGGTGCTACCAAGTGGGACCGGCTGAACGACTTCCGCAACAAGGCCTTCGCCGGCCTGCAACAGGATGTGCAAAGGCAGGTGGCCCAAGCCAGGCAGCAGGAAGTTGCTGCTGAGAGGCAAAGGACACAGCAAGCAGAGCAGCAAAGGCAACAGGCAAGGCTTCCGCCCTGGGGTTATGCCATGCTGAATGATGCACGAAAGGAGGCGACCTTGGGCAACTTCTGTCCTTTGCACTTGGTTATGCACCTGGCCATGGTGATCAAACTATGCTTTGACACGTCAACCGGTTTTCAGCCAAGTGTTTGGCTTGCAACGCCAGATGCAGTCTCTTGCATGCAGCAAAATCAAGATTTGTCTGCATGTGAACCATGTGCATGTATAAGAAAGGTGACATGAGTTCCCTGGGCAGCCCGGTATAATACTTGGCTTCTCATTAAATTGACGCCGAAAGGCGTGCTCTTTTCTTTTCTGACATGTGTTCATGAGGTAAACAGCAGCAATGCATGCAGGTGGAGGTACGGGCTGCTGGCTTAGGGCAGCAAGTACAGCGTCTGCAAGCTGAACTGGACAGGCTGCATGGTGAGCTGAACCGGGAGCGCAGCAGCAAGGAGCAGCACGCCTCCCGTGTCACCCTTCTTGAGAGGCAGCTTCAGGACAAATCCTCCTCGCTGGTAAGTTTTCTATACAACGGGTAGCTCTGATGACCTTACTGCACAGTAAGGGAAGGGTCAGGAGCGGCACAACAAGGGTCATATGCATTGCACATGCAGGGTGTCCTGTGCAGGGTGTGATGTGTATATGGTGTGTGCGTTGTGTATTCAGTGCCAACCTGGGCAGCATGAGCACTTCCAACAGTAAAAGCTGATCTAGGTTGCAGACCTGTCACTCAGCACTCTTCAAAGCCGCATCTAGTGCGCTTCGTGCGATGCTGCGTCAGCACATGTCAACTCTCACCTGCTATATCCATGAAGCTAAGTGGAAGGGTGCGGCTGCTTCAGGATTCCGTGCAACGTGAGATGCAACAAGCGATGCAGCGTGAGAAGCACCGGGGCGAGTCTGAACAGCGTGCTGCTGTTAGTCAGCTGAATCTGCAGCTGCAACAAGCCACACAGCAACTGGCAGATGCCAGAAAGGCGACCCACACAGCTCAGCTGGAGGTTGACTCTCTCAAACAGTAAGTTCCGAAATGCAATGGCCACAACACAAACAAGCTGCTTGCATGGCTTCATCTGGATGTTGCATGAATCTGTCAAGTGTGTCAGTCTTCTAGCTTGGTGTGCCAGGACAGGTAGGCAACTGGGTGCACGCAAAAGGGTTCATTGCAAAGTGCACTGTGTGTGCGTGTGGCAGCAGCATCACAGCAGTTTCATTGTTTTGCTGTCAACTGCTGGTCATTAGCTTTGAGCCCAGATTGCCTCTATGCCAGTGTAACCAACTGGTTGCACAACATTAGCAAACATGGTGTGCTTCATCATGCAGGCAATTGACCAGCGCCTCCTCTGACTCCAGTGATTGGGTCAGCAAGTACCAAAAGGCAGAGGATGGGCGATCAACAGCAGTTGCACAGAAAGACAGCCTTGAGAGAGACCTCAGAGCCCAGCTAGCTCAAGCTGAGCAGCGAGCAACCCAAGCAGAGACAAGGCTGTCTCAGGCTCAGCAGCAGGCGAGTACTGCTGAGGCAACTCTCACCAGGGAGAGGCAGTCTTGGGAGCAAAGGTTGCAGGAGGCACAGGCTCAGGCCACAGCTGCACCAGCACCCAACAACTCAGCCACGCCTGGTGAGTCTCAAGCCAGGATTGCAAATATGTTGCACAAGCATACATGATATGCATTGTTTGCTTTGCTGGTGAGCATCTTGGCTTGTCTAGGTCCAAGTCAGGTCTACTTTGAAGTTTGCAGTGAGTCATACATCACAGTGTGCCTCTCGTTGACAGGTGATAGCAGCAAACATTGGTGCAAAGTCCAAAAGAGCACCTTGCATGATCTTGCGTCATGTATGCGCTGCACTGTGAGAACGCTGAGACTGTCTTGCTGCTTGTGCAGAACCAATGGCAGTTTATGGTGGTAGCGGCAATGCTGAAGCGGATCCTGGGAAGATGACCATCAAGGAGCTCAAGGATTGGTTAAGTGAACATGATCAGCAAGAAAAACTCTGGGAATTGGGGCAGCGCAAGGCCAAGAAGCCAGAGTATGTTGAATGTGTACGTGGCTTGATGTGACAGCAGACTTACAGCTTTGACACATTGCAATCATCGTTCAAAGTCTGATCATCATGTGCTTTTGTTCCATAAACAGGCTGGGCAGTACCTCTGCTGCGACTAGTATACTGTACCACACCTGAAGAATGCTATCATGAATGCCCAGCATTACCCAACCTGCTTTGGACAATAATACTGCAGGATCAATGTGTTCCACTGTGTATGTCAGTCTGACTCAGTCCCATATGGATGCCTGTGGCTGATGCTAGCAGTAAATCCGTCACAGCATCACAGGAGCCAACTTGCTACATGCTTACCGGCTTGTGTGCTCCTCGAGCCACAGCGTTCTCCGGATTGGTGCTGTATCAAAAGTTATCTTAAAATGTGCAAGGCAGCAGACACCTGCACCTTCGTTTGTCAGTTTCTGACTGGATCAAGTCACAAACTGACAATGCCGCCTGTCTGCACTGTGCATAGAAGCCAGACAGACGAGAGCGCAGCTGTTACAGCGCTTGCAGCCATCTTTGGTCACCTTGATGTAGCACAGATGTCTTTCACAAAGCAAACCTGATTGACACAGTCTGGAAATTCTGATCCGACTCGAGGAAAGAAAGTAAATCATCAAGCCCACCTCTTTGTAAAAGTCCAAAAAAAAACCTTTTCATGATCTGATCTACCGTACATAATCTACAAGAGAGACACTTCAATCTACAAGCAGACAATCTATCCTGTCATCAACAAACAGCTGGGACAAAATGCTGGGTGTCGCAGGCACCAGTGACACGGTGTATTCCCAAGACAACTGCTCCTGCAACACTGATCATCCATGCAAAACCATACATAGCTACCTCATGTCATCAGCAATGCAGTAGAGGATCAGAATTGTCAACTCAAAAGTCAGAACTTCAGCTAGAACTAGCTGCAGAAGGCTTGTTTTTGCACAGCTGTGTCAAAGAATAATGTGTGCACTGGCAGCCCACGGGGTTGGTGTTCCTGACAGTCTTCAACACATAACATCCCTCTGCTTCACTTGTATACTTGGACTGAACAACAAGACCCCAGTAATCCAGAGTCTGATCCTGTGTGTTCTGATGAGCGCCACTGGGCATTCTGCCTGTAGCTGGTAGAGGAGCTGAATGTTGCCTGGAGAAAGGCAGAATCTGATTGAGCTGGTGCTCATCATCGCAACAGTCCCCAACCTTGCCAGCAAGAATGTCTTGATTTCCAGATGAAATGTCATGCTGCAATGCCCTCTGGTCAAGGGCCTCATGTGATGACAGTCCAGTCAGCACATTCTCAGATGACCCGGTCTGCTGTGAAGCGCACGCATGCTCTGTGGCAAAAGAGGGTAATCGGTGCACAAGGATGACCGCATCTGGTTTGTTGGTGGTAAGAAGCCCAGCTACAGACTGCCATAACTGCAGCAAGAAATAGAGGTCAAGACAGCAACTGAATTTATTTGGTCATAGGACTGGAGCCACATAGTTTGAGTATATGCAGCTTATGCATATACACATGCTCATATCAAGTCTAGGTGAAGGCAGGCTCACCTCTGAAGGACCTGTAGCAGTCCTGGGAACATGGTGAGTCTCAAGCACCTTGGCGCGCCCTGAGTAGACAAGCTGCACAAAGGGAGCACTGTCTAACTGACGGACCGCATCTTGCACACAAGAGTCAAGCCACTCCAAAGCTTGGGACCGTCTTCGAGGCCAGTTGTAAGTTGAAAGGGGCTGACGGGTCAAAGTGGCAGCATTACAACTCAACCTGACACATCATAAACAAGGTCACCGACCACATCCAACGTCACAAAGAAGTGCCAAAAGTAATCTCTGCGTGATCTACCTGCCGCGTGACATTCTGTGCCGTGAGCATGCGCTTCTGTCTAGAATGTCAGCCCGATTTAGCTGAGGAAAGCAAGATGTCCTGGCCGCTTCGAAAGTACGTCCACTGGTCGAGCACTGGTCCCCGGAATACCGGGCACTTGCTCGGGTAGAACATAGCCCGCTGCCCGAGCCAGAAGAAAGATTGAGGTTCGTGCTACATGGCATCATTGATTATGCCTTGCCGTGGTGGAGCGCGGCTAGCTTCCAGACGGAAGTGTACAGGCTGCAGCAATCTTTGAAAATTCCCACAAGCGCTCACAATGGCGTAAGACTAGTGTGGACACTGCGGCAGTGGTGTCGTTGGTTGTGCACAACAGGTTACACGGCACAGTACCTGTGTGCGGTGCGTGCGCTTGCCTTGTGCAAGACACGCGCACGTGCAGCATAGCCACACAGCTCGCGCTTGACACACGCTGCAATTGGTTTCGAGAAGGCCACATCAGAGGATCTGCCATGAAGGGCGATTCCCATACAGTTCTGCCATCGAGGGCTTTTGCCTGCATGTACGATTGTGAGCCTGAGCACTGGCCTGAGCACATGCCTGGCGAAGCAAGCCTTCATCGTAAGATCTTGTCGGGAGAGCATTGAACTCGGGGCCTTGTTGCTGGCTTCGGAGAAGCAGGGACTTGTTGCTGTTTTCTGGCTTGCTGCATGCTCAACTCAGTGCCTCCATCTCTAAACTCTTTGCAAGACCTACGACAGCGTACATCTGAAGGGCCATCTTGTGTCTATTTGACTGCTCCGTGGTGACAAGCGCGTATCAAGGCGCACATTGCTACTCTTTGTCGCCTGAGGCTGACATCTTGACCTGGCGAATGTGTACAGGTGTGCTTTCTGCCGGCTCTTTGAGCCTAAGTACGGTGAATTCCGAAGATTCTATCCACAAGTACGGGCTGTGTGGTCTTAAGTCGACGCGCATTGCATTCTTGCTGTGACCATCGCTGTGACCAGGTCCAACTGACAACTAGTGTGGCATAGGTTGAATACTTCAAGCTTGATGTGGATATTGTGGAGGTACAGCAGATGCACAGCACTTGCTGCATGACACTGTGAGACACACAGGCTGTGGGTCGCGGCTCAATGTACACTGTACCCTGTGCACGCAGGGTGTAGACGAGCTGAAGTCAATTCATACACTTCCTAGCTTATTGTTATACGAAGATGGTGCTTTGGTGCACATAGTGGAAGGTGAGCTATATTGTCATGCTTTTCATGTATTTGGTTTGGACATGACTCATGATTGATGGCTGCAGACTTACCGCAGAAGCGGCCTGGCAAGAAACTGGCAGCAGCCATACGCCAGTATCTGCTGCATGAGCGTGGTATGTCCCGTCTGCTATACAATAGTATTTTTCGCATGTGCACGTACCTAGCACATCACATCAGCTGATGAAAATGAAGTGCCAGCGCTTTGGCTATGACTGGCTGCGTACATTGACGCATACATACGGCCAAGCATCATGCGCAACTACTGCTTCACCTGCGCATCGGAGGCTGCAGCACCTTTTCTTTGCAGGTTCTGAGGAACAACAAAGCGCCAAGCGGCCTGCAAGTGCAGGACAGGTTCAGCGCAGTGCTGCAAGTGCAGGACAGGTTCAGCGCAGTGCATGACCTGCTGCACACCTCAGCTTCAGCGTACTGTCTTACTGCACAATCTCATGCTGCTGCCGCCTTCGTACATGTCTACAGCTCCTCTTGGCTCTGAGGAACATCAGAAGTCACGCGTGCTACAGCCAAAGACCTCAAACATATCTGCCCAGCAAGCAGGCATGTATGGCATGGGCTTGGCTGACTCAGCTGCCAGCCCCAAGCTTCAGGTTCAGCCTTTCAAAAGCACAACGTCTCCAGCCCAGACGCCCATGTCACTCTCTGACACAGCATTTGAGCTGCACAGCACTCAGGACTTTGGAGATGTGGCAAGCTCAGCTGTTGATAGGGTTCCAGAAGATGCACACTTGGCACATTGCCTCAGCATTCCTGGCCAAATAGATCTGCACGAGCATGGCACAGGCAATGGGGGCATATTAGAGGGTGCACAGGCTATCAGCACTCCAAGACAGGTCCAAATTCAGGACAGGTCAGTCAGCTGCCTGTCATCCTCTCAGATAATGATTCAGCGGTTGTATGATAATGAAGCTTTTCAAAAGAGCTGACGTTGTGCACCTGCCTGTTGCCACCTGAGGGCGCCATCCTGCTGCATGTCAGCAGTGTCCATTTCCCGCATCAATAAAGGTACGCAGTAATGGTGTGATGTTTTGGACCAATGAAGTCACAAGCAAGCAAGCAAACAGAAAGTATCAAGCCCGTTTGACTCAGCAGGTGCTAGCTGCATGCAGGGTTGGGGACCAGTCTGTCATTGATGCCTCAGTGGACTCTCTTCTGCCTGGCATGGCACCTGTGGGCGATGTGGATGGGGCAACAAAATGCATACATGACCAACTTGCTGATGTCACAGAGGCATTGTGTCCCCCCAAATCAGAAGGTGATCACCCAGCTCAGCGCCGGCATGCTGACTGTCTTAGGCACTACAACTCTGAAGGAACCTGCATAGAAATGCCCAAAACCTCTGTCTAATTTGCTGTTTCCCCAAGCACAGCCAGTCCAAGCTCTGTGTGATCTAGCCTACAAGCCCATCCGAATTGCAGTATCTGACCTCTCCAGTTGATCATTGTTTCACAATACTTGGCTTTTCATTCATTGACGCTGAAAGGCGTAGTCTTTTCTTTTCTTTTCTTGCTCATTGTTTGCCGACAGTCTTGGTGGCCTACTTAGCTGTCTGATGTCACACACGGCAGCAGCAGCAACAAGAGGGTTCCTGCTGTGTCCAGGGCAGCCCGGTATAATACTTGGCTTCTCATTAGAGTGAACCTGAAAGGCATAGTCAACAGATTTTCTTTTCTTTTCTGCCTGCTGTGTCCACCTTCTGGCTTCTCATGCTGACCATCACCCCAATTGCTTGTAGGCCCAGTGGCCACCAGCTTGCCCACTCGCCCTCCTGCCAGGCTCACACTTCCAGACCCCAGCCTTGTCAACCGGCAGTCATCTCAGCTGTCACCCTTGGGCAAAAAGCCCCCCTTGTGTGGCCCCATTGAGCTGCATGCAACCACTGCTGACTCTGCTGGCAGTCCTGCTGGTGGTGCTGCCACTGACAGCAAAGCTGATGGCAGGTGAAGCTTGCTGTTGTGTCGTGCCTCTACAGCAAACACAGACATTCTGCATGAACTCACCTGACCACCTACCCGCTGGTATCAGTCAGCTCAACTGCAGATTGCCACATGCTTATCAGCGCAGCAGAGTTGCTTTCGCCTGCTCTGTACACCCACCATGTGCCAGTTGCACAGCCTGAAGCGCAATCCAGCAAAACGTCTCTCACCTGTGAACCACATCAGCCCATCTTCCACTCAGTCTGTTGCTATCAACTCGTTGCATTCGAGCACCTCTTCAGTGTTTCAGCACACTCAGCGCTTATACTTGCCAAGGCTGTATCAATGATCTGCAGGCCCTGGTTTGAGGCCCCTCGCAGCAGCCTCAGCCCTGCAGGGGGCTCCCCCTCGACCTCCCATCACATCCACATGCCTCATCTCTTCGGTCAGTCCCAGCCCAAGCCTCTCAGGGTCCGGGCTGTCACATTCAACATGGCCAAAAAGATGCCGACAGATCTGCCTGAGGAGCTGCTGGGGCGAGCCGGCTGCCCAGAGGGCCTGGACAAGTATGACATTGTTGTCATTGGTACACAGGAGAGTGGCTCCAGCCAGGTAACACAGTCACACAGTGTTGACTGATACACCCAGGCCTAACTCTGTGTGTGTGTGTGTGTGTGTGTGTGTGTGTGTGTGCCAGATGTGTGGTTGCTGGCAATGGAGGTTGAGTGCACTCGGTTCTCTGATGCAAGTTTGCGTACTTTATCAGGCATTGTGGCGTAGGAAAATGTGGTTTAATGTTGTCACTTTGCTGCAAAAGGTGCCTCAACATTGTGCAGCGTGGCAACTTGTCCAGATCCATCCATTTGATGGCAGTCTAGCGTAAATTGCTCTGGTGTAGCTTGTGTCTTGGAGCACACATTAGTCCAAACAAGCTCAGTGCTTTTGCTTGGACTCCAGCTGTACCGAAGCTTTTATGAACATGCCATTTTGCACCTTTGCAGGAATGGAACAAGCTGGTCGCTAAGGCGCTTGGAGCCAAGTATGTGAAGCTGGCCAGTGAGTCCCTGTGGCAGATCAGGGTGCTGGTGTACGTGCGGGCAAAGCTTCGGGAGCACATCACTGCTGTGGCCACCAGCTCTGTAGCAACAGGTAACACTTCACAACTTCAAGCTTTTATTCTGCAATCTTGAGCATGGATCAGTTTCGTCTCATGCAGGAAAGGGTTGTGCTGTGCTGTGCTGGGTTGCGCCGTACAAGTGATGCTTAGCCTGCATACCACTGTGTCATTACCAAACCCAGCAGACTATAAGGTTGCTAATGCATCTGAGCAAGGTAGTCTTGTACTATGGGCGTGTATTCTGATAGTGCCAAGCACAAGTGCTGGAGAGAATCTGGGCTCGTGCCTGCATACAATTTCAACAGACCTTGATGACATCAGCGAATAATCCTTAGGCGCTGCTGTGCAGCTGCTGTGAAGGCAATTACATTTCTCGATGCTGAGTCTGTTGCATCATTCACACATTCCGCACAACAAGGATGCAGTTTCAGAGGCATTTACCCAACCCATATTTTAGCTTCCAACAGACTGCCCTGCTGTCATTGAATCACACTGCAGTGCTGCATGTCACATCCTGAAGAACAGCAGTGTCTCACTAGTTGATGCTCACTGCAAGCCACTGAATTGAGTCACACGGGTAATTGTATAAGCATGAAAGGGCCATTGCTTTCGAAACATGCGTCAACTTTGACAGGCATGCTGAAAGAGGGTCTGTGGCATGCCTGCAGGCATTGGGAATGTGGCCGGCAACAAAGGGGGTGTGGGGGTAGCCCTGACCTACATGGACCACACCCGCCTGCTCTTTGTGAATGCCCACTTCCAAGCTCACACCCACAGGGTGGCGGGCCGACAAGCAGACTACCTGCGCATCAAGGCTGGTCTCTTCAACAACAGGGAAGAGGCAGGTCAGTACCTGTTGTACACTTTGTTCATGCCCAGAATATGTTGTGCAAAGCTCGAGGATGTAGATGTCCTTCTGACTGCCTACATGTTAGTCTCAGAATGGAAGAGTACGCGTTGTTCATGCCCAGGAAACGTGGTGCAAAGCTCGAGGATGTCACTGTCTTCCTTGTTTCATGGATGTCTGTCTCGGAATGAAAGAACCAACTCAGGAATGCCAGGATACCAATATTTGTGAATCTAAATTAGGGAGACCCTCTGGATCTGTGTGAGCAGCAGAAGCCCTGACACACGAGCATACTCAGTATGCAACAGTGTACGCTTCCAGCACCTTGGGTACAACAGTTGAGGCGTACCATCAAAGTTTGCAACATGAACTCTGTCACAAATGCACGGTGCGCTCGTCTTCAACACGCTCAGGGCATCATGGGCAAAGCTGTGGCAGTCTGCCCATGACGCCTTGAGCCTACTGAAGACCAGCGCGCCGTGCATTCGTCACGGGGTCCATATCACACACTTTGAACACAGCTTTGCCCATGACAAGGGCCTTGGTCTCTGGTTGCCTGCACCACATGATGTTGAGCACCAGGTTCTCAGTGCTTTCCTGTCTCACAACAGGAGCTGTGTGCAGGGGTTGAGTGGGCGCCATATGCAGTAGATCAGGATGCTGTTGCCAGCCCATCCAGATCGCCTCTTTCAAAAGCAGATCACACCTCCCCTCACACCAGGTGCCTCACTTACCTGTCTTACAACCATTCCAGCCCGACAAGACATGCTGCTTGCACACCTTGCTTGCTGTTTGGTGGGCAGCAACCGCTTTGCTGCAAAACAGAGATAAAAGGATTGAAAAGAGGGCAAAACCAGGCTGGCCTGGCACTTAGACTAGCTCCTGCTGGCCGAGGTTTTAATGTTAATCACTGTTGTCATCATTACAAGCTGCCAGGCATTCTGGGCGCTCACCTTTTCAATGGCAGATCAGCATGAGTGCAAAGCACATGCTGCTGTCCCATGCTAGAGCATGATGCAGATCACAAGGAATGAGTTGCAACTGGTCTGGAGCTGTCCTGTGCGCCGAAAAAATGTGCGTGGTGCAGGTTGCTGCGTGATGAGACAGGCAGTATGACAAGCAGTGAAAGCTCCTTCTCTCTGATCACGTCCTCCTTCACCCAGCGTCTACAACAGTGGGCTCAGCCCTCCATCAGAGACGTAGCAGATGATTACCATGTGACCATCTGGCTGGGTGACCTAAACTACAGGTATCCAGCAGCTTTTACCCCTGATATACCTATCCTACTTGTCATGTGCATGTTCAAGCATTGTCTGGGGCCAGCTCACCATGTATGTTCATCACACAGGCTGCTGCAAAGTAACAATCACGTCAGTGAGTGGGTCACTCACTCACTCAATCACCCACTCAATCACTCTTCCACTCACTCACTCACTCACGCACTCCACTCACTCACGCACTCCATTCACTCACAAAAAGGCCGCATGGCAGAGAACAGCAGGCTGACAGCATGAGTTATGTATTGCCCCCATTGCACTACAACTTGCTGGAGGACGGCATTGCCACATTGCACTGAACAAGGTATTATTTGCAGGCAGACTGGGTATGTGGTGATGTGCAGGGTTGAGACAGGGGGCAACCGCAGGGTGGTAGATGGGGTGCTCAAGATGACAGGCCTGACTGAAGATGAGAGGCTGAACGTGCTGCGTAACAATGACCAGCTGAAAAAGGAAAGGGAGCTGGGCAAGGTCTTCCTGGTCAGTCCCTCCCCTCTAAGTAAATGTTGCAATGATGATACAACAGTAACAATAAATTCGCTTTCCAGCTCGTGATGAGCTAGCTGCGTGCGGGACAAGTCTTGTCTCTCAAAGCAGTCTGTCATGCGCATCTCTACAAGAAGTATCTTGACACATACCTGGCAGTTGGCTCTCCATCGTATCCACACACACTTTCGTCACGATACACATGTTGTGGTTCTGCAATCAGGAGGCCTTTTGGATCTCATGGACAGGCTTTTCGCATAGAGCGTTGCCTGCAAATGCTGAATCAGCCACGTTTTGTCCCGCTGCTGTTTGATGCATGCACTGGCTATTGCCATTCATTGAGCTGCAAGCAGGTTATAGACTGTGACGCCCCAAATCTCTGTCTCAGTCTGTGTCTGCTCACTCAAGTAGCATCGTGTGCTGTGCAGGGGTACAAGGAGGGGGAGTTGACGTTTCCCCCCACCTACAAGTTCGACCCAGGAACAGATGTGTACGACTCCTCTGGCAAGTCTCGGGTCCCTTCCTGGTGCGACAGAGTCCTGTGGAGATGCAACACAGATGCTGTTGAGCTGCTGCAATACACGCATGTGCCGCAGCTGAAGGTGTCAGACCACAGGTAACCTTCATTCAACATCCCATGGCTATGCATCAGCAGCCGCATCAGCAGCCACACCAGCTGCAGCTAGCTCACACAATCAGACATGTTCTGTGCTTTCTTGCGTATCATACAACCCACCCACATGCTTCTGCTAGCAATCCATCATACTTGCCTTCCATTTGCAATGGCATACTCAGCATGGTTGTTCAGACTATGGTATACTTATATAGGTTATGCTG
>JAABUW010007245.1_pt1 | contig 13469 bp, 15 predicted proteins | sample 5560081 | NCBI WGS metagenome assembly JAABUW01 (sample SAMN10711882, study PRJNA513363) | rock metagenome | isolation source: Antarctica rocks | place: Antarctica: Victoria Land, Knobhead sud
CTGGAACTCGTTCAGATGCGGACGCAGCACCGCATACCGTCGCGCCACCGAGTCCACCAGCTCCGCCATAGCAGAACCGTAGCCGACCCAACCCCAGGAAACGACGTTATTTCATCACGAGCCCTAATTTGGCAATTCACACACCTGGCCCACGGCAACACCACCGGCCCGGGGGCGGTCCACCGCGTCGACCCGCAAACCCCCGACGAACAGCAGCCGACGCGACAACGGTCGCGCCACCGCCAACCCCCTACACGGCCGGCGACTGGGAACAGGCCGTCGCCCGGCGCCGCGCCGACCAGAACCATCTCCGCGGAGTCGACCGCGCCCTGGACGAGACGGATCGCCGAGCAGCCGACCTCAACCGCAGAATCCTGGCGCTGCTCGCCGACACATAGGCAGCAGCGCGCCCATCTTGACCAACGAAAGTTACGCCCAGACGACCCGGGTTGTTCAGGTAACCGGCTGACCTGCCGCCGACCGAAGTGCGGAAGCTCCCAGCACAGCTGACGCAGACGGTTGTCACATCGGCAGGTGGCGCATCCATCGCCGTGAAATCGTCGGCGCGGTGCCCCGGTTGTCTCCCCATCACCGGTGAACACTGCGGGCGGGTCTACCGGGACGGTCGGACAGGCGTGCGGGTTCGACCAGCGGCGCTATCTCCGTGGGTGCTCAGGGGGTTCGGCTATCGGGACGACCGCACCCGATAACTTCGCGCTGCGCGGGCATCCCTGCCGACGGTCAACTGATCACACCCGTCACAGAACATGCCGCATTGGACGGCGTCCATCGCCGTTCTGGCCACCGTTTCCGGCGGCGTCGGAGACCCAGGTCGAAGGCATCGACAATCTCAGCCAATCCGGCGGTTGTCACCCAGCGCATCGGCCGAATGGTCATGCTCGATGCCGCAGTCGTTGAGTCCCGCAACCGCGCGCGGCGCTGTCGACCCTGGGACGAGGCCGCCGCGCGGGCAGCGGGCGATCTGCTGCGCGGAGGAGATGCCTCCTGGGCTGGACGTCAGGCAAGGGTCGCGGCCCAAGATTCGGCTGGCCGCCCTGTCGGCATGTCTCAGACCTCCTATGAGTCAATCGTCCTCGTACGGCGTGACGCCGGGTGAACCCATCGTGCTCCAGCCGCCCTCGCGCTGTTCCAGGAATGTCACCAGTACCCAGCTGTCGCGGGCATCGCTCTCCGGTGCTCCGATGACCAGGCAGCGGGGGCGGGGCTCGCCCGGTTCGTATCCGATCTCAGGGGCGGGTCCGTCGTATATCTCCCGCCAACCCCCTGCCACGACCCGGGCGAGCACCAATCGGCAGGTGTGCCCGTCCAGCGGCACCCGGCCGGCGACTGCAGTGGCAACGTCCGTGCCCGCCAGGTCCAGAGTGGCCTGGTCCATCACGTTCCAATCCATATTTAGAGGCAGCCGGTGCGGCCAATCAGTAGTGGCAGGTGGTGCTGCTGCAGCTGGCGTCCCTGGTCTTCGCGCCGTCCCACATCCTGTCACCGTTCCCGCTGCGGACACTGCTGAGTAGTCCTGAATTGCGGCCGTAGACACGTTGAACGGAGGGGCGTCGCTGTCAGCGGGAACTATCGGCGCGGAGGTTGCCACACCCCGCACTGTGAACTATAGTGGGCATGTGGTTGAGGTCGTTACGTCAGCAACATTCGACCGCTGGTTACGCAAACTCAAAGATCGTCGCGATGCCGCGCGAGTCCTCGTGCGGATCGACCGGTTGGCCGCCGGTAAACCCGGAGACGTCAAGCCAGTTGGCCACGGTGTCTCTGAGCTGCGCATCGAGTACGGCCCTGGATACCGGGTCTACTTCCTACGCGACGGCGACCGCCTGATCCTGCTTCTAATCGGAGGAGACAAATCAACCCAGGACGCCGACATCAGGACTGCCCACAGCGTCGCTCGGACCTGGCACCGCACACAAGGAGCACACGAATGAGCACCGACACCGAAGCCTTCACCCCCTTCGACACGGCGAACTACCTGAACACTGTCGAGGACGTCGCGGCCTACCTGGAGGCGATCATCGACGAGGCCGACGACGATGACCCCACGGCCATCGCCCGGGGGCTGGGGGCCGTAGCTCGCTCGCGGAACTTCAGCCAGATCGCGCGGCAGGCCGGGATGAGCCGCGAAGGGCTCTACAAGGCACTGTCCGCCGACGGGAATCCCAGCCTCGCCACCGTCGTCAAGGTGTCGCACGCCCTCGGACTCCGGCTGCACTTCGAAGCCATCGCCTGACCCGACAGTCCCCGGTTCGAGAAGTCGGAGTCCTGCAGGACGATCCTCACGCGGAGCGTGACCAGTACGGATCCTCACCGGCACGCCCGATCAGCGGCAAGAGCGTGCGTCCTCGAGCGCACGCTACGCGGCAAGGTCGGGCGTCCCTCCCGACAGGGGCATGAGCGGAAGTCACCAGTCAGTCCGTCGACGCGATGGCGTTTCTGATCGCTTGCGCGTCGCTGTCGAGGAGCGACCTCTCGCGTTCCGCCGACTCGGGAATGATGGTCCAGCCGTCTTCTGCATAGCGCGGGATGACGTGAAGGTGGAAATGGAAGACCGTCTGAAAGGCGACTTCGCCGTCACAAAGGAAGACGTTGATCCCCTCGCAGCGCATGCCTGAGCGTCGCAAGGCTCGCGCCATGTCATGACCGACCGACCACACGTGAGCGCTACTGGCTCCATCGAGGTCTTCGAGGCCAACCGCGTGCTTGCGTGGCACGACAAGGAGATGGCCGGGTGTGACGGGGTTCAGGTCCATGAAGACCACAACGGTCTCGTCCTCGTACACCACACTGGCCTCGGCCTGTCGGGTCACAATGGCGCAGAAGATGCACCCCTGCGCCGCCGACGTCTCGTTCTGTGTCATGCGCGCAATAGTGCTAGAGCGTCCAGACAGGTGCTACTCAGTTGATGCCGGAGCCTGACCTCTACCGACCGCTCATCGGCATGAGCGTGCGCCTCACCGAACGGCTGACGTCCCGATTGCCGAACCCGCTACGGCGATGTTCGACTGGCTCCTGGTCGGGGTCGACAGCTTTGCTGGTGGCGCTCTGGGCTCACATGTGCGGCACGTTTCACGGTTGGTCGTGGCAGACGGCTTCGAGGTTGGTGCCGTCGGGGTCGTTGACGAATGCTCCGTAGTAGTCGGGGTGGTAGTCGGGGTGGACGGCTGGTTCGTGGCGGGGGGTGGCTCCGGCGGCGATCGCGGCGGCGTAGAAGTCGTCGACGGCTTGCCGGCTGTCGACGGCGAAGGCCAGGTGCAGGTTCGGGTCGGTGACCTGCCCGTCGACGAGCCAGAAGAACGGCTTGGGATCCTGGCCGTAGCCGACCATGGCGGGGCTGTTGCCGGCGGCGGGGAGGTCGAACAGTTCCTCGACGCCGACGGTTGTCAGGACCGCGTCGTAGAAGGCGCGTGATGCGGTCAGGTCGGTGACGGTGATGTTGATGTGGTCGATGCTGGGGCCGGTCATCGTGGTGCCTTTCGGGTGAGTAGTTCGTTGCTGAAGTCCCATGCGCGCTGCGCGGTGGCTTGGTCTTGAGCGAGCGGGCTGGTCTTGGCGGGGCGGTTGTTGGCGAAGTAGCCGCCGCTGGCGCCGGCTACTTCGGGCGCATGATTTTCAGGAACAGGCCGAACCCGCCGGTCGCGTCGCGGCCCAGCGCGCTGCGGACGAACCCGGGATCGGCGGCGTTGACGCTCACTCCGCTACCGGCGAGTCGGCGGGCCAACTCGGTGGTGAACAAGACGGTCAACAGCTTGGTCGCCGAGTAGGTGCGCATGTGCTGGAAGTTGCGACCGGTGGCCAGGTCATCGAGGTCGATGTTCTTGACGTGGCGATGGGCGGACGAGGAGACGGTGACGATGCGGGCGGGTGCCGAGGCGCATAGCAGGTCCTGTAGTCGCTGGATGAGCAGGAACGGGGAGAGGTGGTTGGTGGCGAAGTCAGTCTCGAAGCCGTCGGGGGTCAGTTCCCGGCGGGGTCGGGCGACGCCGGCGTTGAGGATCGCCACGTCCAGCCGGCCGGCCCGGGCGATGGCCTGACCGGCAAGGTCAACGACGTGGGTCAGGACTGACAGGTCGGCGACCAACATCTCGACCTGTGCGTCCGGCACGCGGCGTCGGATCCGTGTCAGTGCGGCGGCGCCGCGCTCGGCGGTGCGGGCTACGGCAAGCACCCGGGCACCTCGGGCGGCGAGCACGGTGGTGAGGGTCTCGCCGATGCCGCTGGTGGCGCCGGTGACCAAGCAGGTCAAGCCGGCCGCCGCCCCTTCTTCCATTCTCGTCATGAATCATGTCTACCATGGTTCACGTCGATCCGCTCTATGGTTGTTGGATGGCTCAAGATCGGACAGGTGAGGATGCAGCTCCGCCGCGTGCGGGGTTGGCCTTCGAGGGAGGCACCGGTTTCCTGCTCTCGCGTGCTGGGGCGCTCGCTCGCCGCAGCTGGACCCAGATGCTGACCGAGCGCGGCCTGTCCCCGCACCAGTACGGGATGCTCATGGCCCTGGGCGAGCTGCGCCACCCGTGCGGTCAGCAGCAGCTCAGCGAGCTGATCGGAATCGACCCACGCAACGCCGTACCCATCGTCGACGTTCTGGTTGACAAGGGCCTACTCGGCCGCGAGATCGATCCGAACGACCGGCGCCGGCGGCTCCTCGCGTTAACCACCGCCGGCCGCGACATGGTGCACGACCTGACCACCACCGGCGCACACATCGAAACCCGATTCCTGCAAGCACTCGATCCCGACGACCGCAAGGAACTGCACCGCATCCTGCTGGCGCTGCTCGCCCCAGCGATCAAGCAAGACATCGACCAACCAACAACCTGACCAGCAACGGAAGCCGAAGGCTGACTGGCGATCGGACGACCAAGTCAGCGGTCAGATGCAGGATCGCCATCGTCACCGCAACGGGATCGCTGACCGGACCGGCACCGACCTCCGCTGTGATGTGACCTTGTCGGGTGGCAAGCATCGATCAGGACACCGACCCCGTCGTGTCGTGCAACCAGGCCAGCACAAATTCCGTCATTCCTTGGTGAAGACTGCAACGATGCGACGCAGCTTGATCAGGTCCGCTGTTCTGCTCGGTGCCGCATCCGTCGTCGCAGCCTGCGCTTCCCCTCCCGCCATCCCGCCGGTTCCTGTGGGCACAGTGGCATCGCATTCTGCCGCCACGCGGCAGCTGGTCTCGTCGTCCACCGCCGCGTCCCCAGGGCCGATCACGGTCAGGAAGGCCTCGCTGCCCGATCTGGCCTGCGCCAGCAGCACCGAAGACGAGATCACTGCGCCACTGGCCGTGTACGGGGACCTGGACAGCGCAACGCTCAATTTGCGGCCGGCCCGCCACCGGCTGCGGTGCTGTGTGGCACATTCACCAGCGGCGGCCTCCGCCAGCACGGATCAGCCACATCGACGTCCGGTCATCTGGCGAATCTGTTCAGCAAGATCAACCCGACCAAGGTCAGCTCAGGCGGCGGTTACTACTGGATTGCCGGTGCCGTCGACGCCACGGTCGTGCTGTCCTTCCCCGAAACGCCGAACCCATCACGGGTCGACTTGGTTCCGCTGACCACCGGCTGGCGAGGTTTCGTCTTCGAATATTCCCCCGGCCGAACCTTGTCAGCGCCACCGGGCGACGCCAGTGTGAACGTCAGTGCCCTGGATAAGAACGGCGCAGCAGTCGATGTCCGACATATCGATCTTGACACCGGCGCGGTGCGGCAGATCAGGCCCGCGGCCGGTCAGCCCCAGCAGACGCGCTGACCGCCGCGAATTCAGATACCCCCGCGCAGCGATCTCGTCTAGCAGTCCAGGCGCCAGCGGTCCAGCTGCCGCACGCCCACGCGTCGCACACGCGCACGCCGATCGGTGACCGTCAAGGGATCGCTCACCGGGCTGATGCGGCGGTCGCGAAGACATCGCAGCGACGGTAGGGGTTCTGGAGCTTCTTGTCAGCCGCGGTCACGCTGGCTGACGCGCGGCGCGACGGCTGAAATTCTTGGCGACGGACTGAACTTTCTGCGCGACCTGCGGCATGATCGCTGTCATGCGATGGTTCAAATCGGCGGTCCGTCATTACACGGTGCTCTCTGCCGCCGCGGACACCGACACTGGGTCCCGCCTCACCGAGGAAGAGCGCGGCAACGTCACCCCCGCGCACAGGGAAGTCCTGAAACGCCTAGCGCTGGCATCGGAGAAGCCCTGGTCGGGCGAGGCTCTTTGGGCATGCCTGGAGGAACTGCGACACAGCACCATCACCGAAGCCGCTGAGGTCCGCATCGAACAGGCTTGGATCGACGGGTCGGAGGCGTTCTGCATCATCTACACACCGCCCTACCAGCCGGAGGAGCTCGTCGGCCTACGCCGCCACGCCGCCGCCGCCGCCGACGTGATCATCGACTACGGACTCGGCTCGACGCTCTACCTGCAACGCGTGGAGGCCACAGGCACTGACTCGTTGTCAGGCGGTGTTCCCAACCCCATTGCCTTCGGCGTGGCCGTCGCGGCGTTCGACATCGGCGAACCGTTAGGTGCCATGGCCGAGCTGTTGCGTACCGATGATCAGGGCGTCGGCTGGTGGGGAAGCTTAGAAGCGGATCTGCCCGGCAGAGCTATCTGAGCCGAGTGTTTCTTTCCAGGACCGTACGGGGATCGTCGTGCGGCACAGAGCAGAGCGCTACTTCGCGGAAAGTCCGCACGGTTCGCTGCTGGTCGTCCAGAGTCGTTGGGCGATCATGGTGTCGTGGGACAGCGCCGAGGACTTCGCCGGTCGGCAGCGGGCGAAGTATTTGCCGGTTACGCCGGTGATCTCGGTGAGCCGGCGAGGTAGAGGCTGGTGCGGCTTCCCTTGGCCGGCGACGCGGCAAACACCTTGCTGGCGCGGTCGAAGATCCCGTCGGACCGGCTTGTTCTCGGCCGAGGTTGGTCTTCAGGGGTCAGCCGGGACGCAGCGCGTTGGCGGTGACGCTGGTGTCAGGCCCGGTACTCCCGAACGTGTCATGCGCCGCAAACTGGGATGATCTCGATCGCGACAAAGTGCCGACAATGCTCAGAGACGGCAGTTTCAGGGCCTACCGACGGTCCGAAGGCCAGCCGGACGGGACGGGTAGCGACGATTAGCCGCTACCAGCGAGCGAATCGGCACTTGCGCGAGCTTCCCCGAGATCGCCCAGCCAGACAATCAGGTCGAATTAGGACAGGATGACGGCTCAAGATTATCATGGTCTGGGGCCAGCGACCACCCTCAGGAGTCCTGGTCCGTGGTTCGATGACTTCGGCGCCCTCCTGCCTGCATATGGGCACAGCAATGGCTGGCCACGGGGTCGGCGTTGCCAATCCGACGGCGCCCCTCCGCCGTCCCGGGGGAGGAGTGCGCGCGTCGGCGCACGATACGACCTCTCGGTGTGGTGCTGTCCGAGCGTGCCGCCGAGCCGATGCGTGATTCAGCGTCCGGTAGCGGGTCCGCCGACCGAGATCGGTGTCCGGGCAGAGGCCGCCCTGCACTGCCGCCGAGCCCGAGATGCGCGCTACCGTAGTCATGGCGCGCAGGGCGCCCCCGGTCCGCGGGCAGGGCTCAGCCCACCTGATCGAGTCATCCTGCTGTTCCCGAACTCCTTTTCTGCCTGATCACGCGGACGCCAGGCGCCACGAAAAGGAGACTGCCGTGCCGAGCCGAGAACTTCCCCGTGAACCCAGCATCGAGCACCTGCGCAACCAAGCCAAGCAGCTGCGGCGGCAGGTGCGCGCCGGCGACCAGGCAGCGCTCGCGGTCGCCCGGGAGCTGCACCCCCAGGCCGACACCGCCAGCACCTTTGCGCTGGCCGACGCGCAGCTGGTCCTCGCCCGGCAGTACGGCTTCGCGAGCTGGCCCAAGCTGCGCCGGCACGTCGAGGTGCTCACCCACTACTCGCGCTCGCCGCATCACCCGCCGGCCGGTGCCGCATCGGTCGTCGACGAGTTCCTGCGCCTGGCCTGTCTGACCTACGGCGGCGACGACCCGGCCCGGCGCGATCGGGCACGGACCCTGCTCGCCGAAGACCCACAGCTGGCGCACGCGAGCATCCACACCATGGCCGCACTCGGCGACGTCACAGCCACGGCCGCCCTGCTCGCCGCCGACCCGGAGCAGGCGAGCGCGATCGGCGGGCCGCACAGCTGGGAGCCGCTGCTCTACCTCGCCTACTCCAGGCTGGACAGCGTCGCCCCTGGTCACTCCACGCTGGAGGTGGCTCGGCTGCTGCTGGCGGCCGTTGCCGACCCGAACGCCGGCTACCTGTGGGAGGGCACGTACGCCTTCACCGCGCTCACCGGAGTCCTCGGCGAGGGGGAGGACGCGGTCAATCAGCCCCGGCACCAGTTCTGGCTGCCGCTGGCGCGACTGCTGCTGGCGGCCGGCGCGGATCCCAACGACAGCCAGGGCCTCTACAACCGGATGTTCGGCACCAGCGACGACCACCTGCGCCTGCTGTTCTCCTACGGTCTGGGCAGCGGCAGCGGCGGTCCTTGGTACGAGCGGTGCCCGGCCGCGCTGCCGTCCCCGGCGCAGATGGTCGAGGACCAGTTGTTGTGGTCGGCCGACCGCGACCGAGTCGGGTGGGTGCGGCTGCTGCTGGACAACGGTGCCGATCCGGACGGGCTGGGTTTCTGGTTCACCGGCGAGGACCGGCGCACCGCGTACGAACGGGCCGTGCTCGGCGGCAACACCGAGGTTGCCGAGCTCCTACGGGCGGCTGGTGCCCGGCCGGTGCCGCTCGATCCGGTACAGGAATTCGTCGCTGCGTGTCTGCGGGCGGACCGGGGCTGGGCCGAGGAGCTCGTCACCGCCGATCCTGGCGTGGTGGGCCAGGCGATCGGCCGGCAGCCCGCTGCGATCATCACAGCCGCGGAGTTGCGACGTCCGGGCGCCGTGCGGCTGCTGGCCGGGCTCGGCTTCGACGTCAACGCGGTGCGGCGGATCTCCGCGCTGCACGAGGCCGCCTCGACCGGCGATCTGGAGATGATCGAGGTACTGCTCGCACTCGGCGCGGACCCCGACGCGAGGGACGGCGAGTTCAACGCGACCCCGCTCGGCTGGGCCGAGCACGGCGGTCACCAGCACGCCGCTGATCGCCTCCGGCCGATCACCGCGCCGCCGCCTGGCTGAGCGTCTCGCCGCGGAATGTCGTCCGGTACGCACTCGGGGTGGTGGCTGCCGCGCGGCGCAGGTGCAGCCGCGGGTTTGCCGCGGTACCCAGCCCGGTGCGGGCGGCAACCGCGTCGACCGTCAGATCGCTGCTCTCGACGAGGTAGTGATCGAGAGTGAGACCTCGACGTAACGGCCCAGGACTCCTGAGGGTGGTCGCGGGCCCCAAACCAGGATGATCTGAGCCGTCGTAGTCGTAGCCCTTGCCGGCGTGCACCTTCGCGGGCCTCGAGACCGCGGCCTGACCCAGATCGATCCACAGGTATCGACAATCGCTCCCGGGCATTTCGGGCAGGTCAGATCCTCACATTGACAGGCTATCGACGCCCGGGACCGCTGTCCGATAGCCGATCCCTCTGCGGCGACCCAAACCATGCTCGCGGCGGGTCGCGACCAAGTGACGGGTTCAGATCTTGATCTCCTGGGCGGTCTCGAGGTGCGGCTGGGCTCGGCGACCTTCTTCTCCATTCGGATCTCGCGCCGGATGCCGTCGACCGCCCCGCGCTTCGCGGTCGTCCAGGAGCCGGGGTCCGGGTTATTCAGGATGCCCGATGGCGGCGGTTGCTGTGACTTCGCGTCACAGGTAGATGCTCAGGGCATGCAGGTCAAGGATGTCGCCGAGCTGACTGGGACGACCGTCCGAACGATTCGCTACTACCACCAGATTGGTCTGTTGGCCGTGCCGCCTGTCCGATCCGGACGACGCGACTACGGCCTTTTACATGTCGCCCGTCTCGGGCGGATCCGCTGGCTGGTCGATTCGGGACTCCCACTCGCCCATGTCACCTCGGCATTAGCGATCACGCGTGAGCAGGGGAGCACCGACCAGCGCGACGTCGTCGTGACCGATCTGCGTGAAACGCTCGATCTTCTGGGCGAGCGGATCAAGGCCCTGACCGTGCAACGCGACCGGCTCGTCACCCTGGTGGCCACCCTCGAGGGGGGCGATTCGCTGTCACCGATGCCGCGCCCGGTGGCGGCCTTCTACGACGCGTTGGTCGAGGCGGCGCCCGACGAGGTCACGCTGACCGGGGTACGCCGCGAACGCGACTTCTTGGAGCTCGCCTATCTCCGTGGTGAGGTCCCTCCCGAAGCCGAGCTCCTGTTTGCCGCGGTGGACGAACAGACCCGCAGCGCGAGCCTGGCTGCCTTCCGCGACGGCCTCACCTCAGCGCTGCGCGAGGAGGACGTCGACCGGATCGCCTCCGCGAACGTCGAGCGCATGCGGGATCGCCTCGGTGAGCGGCTTCCCCAGGTCGCCGCCGCCATCGACGTCGAGGCGCTGCATCGCTTGTGCGAGCTGTTCCTGGCCACCGGCGACGACCGGGACCGGCGGCTCGGGAAGGCCGTGCTGGCCAAGCTGGTGGCCATGATCGCGGAGGCGCGGGCCCATGTTGGTAGCTGACGGACCGGTAATCAAGGTTTGTGGCCTGGTCAAGGAGTTCGCCCGGTTCCGGGCCGTGGACGGATTCGACCTGAGGGTGCAGCGCGGGGAGGTCCATGGCTTCCTGGGACCCAACGGTGCGGGGAAGTCGACGACGCTGCGGGTTCTGCTCGGGCTGTATCGACGCACGGCGGGGACGGTGTCCGTGCTCGGCCTCGACCCGGCGACACACCCGGCCGAGGTGACGCGGCAGGTGTCCTACGTCCCCGGTGAGGTGACGCTGTGGCCCGGCCTGAGCGGGCAGGAGGTGCTTGACGCGCTGGCCGGGATCCGCGGCGCCTACGAACCCGCAACCGAGAAACGTCTGGTCGCCGACTTCGCCCTCGACACCCGCCGCAAGATCCGAACCTATTCCAAGGGCAACCGCTAGAAGGTGCTGCTCATCGCCGCCTTCGCGGCGCGCACCGACCTGCTCATTCTGGACGAGCCGACCTCGGGTCTGGACCCGCTGATGGAGGAGCTGTTCCAGCGATGTGTGCACGACGCCGTGGCCGACGGCCGCACGGTGCTGTTGTCCAGCCACCTGCTCCACGAGGTGGAAAGACTTTGTGGGGCAGTCACCATCATCAAGGACGGCAAGCTCGTGGAGTCGGGCCAGGTCGCCCAGATGCGTCACCTCGCCGCCTCCTTGATCACCGCGACCGTCGGATCTGATCGAATCGGCGGGGTCCGCGCTGCCCTGGCTCATCTCGGGATCCCCGCCGGCATCACCGACGCGGGCGGGGTGAACGCGCGCGTCTCCGGCGCCGAGGTCAACGTCGTGCTCGGCCTGCTCATCAACTACGGCGCCATGTCGGTGACATGCACCCCGGCCACCTTGGACGACCTGTTCCTGCGCCACTACCAGGTCACCGCCCGATGAGAGCGCTCCTGGGGCTGCTGATCCGGCGGCACGCCGCGTGGACACTGACGTGGATCTTCGTCGTGGTCACGTTGGTCGTGGTCACGTTGCCGACCTACGCGTCGACCTACCCCGACGACGCTGCGCGCCTGGCCGCAGTCAAGCTCGCCCAGAGTAACGGCGCCACCACGCTGTTGTACGGACAGCTGCCCGGCCCAGGAAGCCCTGCCCAACTGTTTGTCTGGGAGATCGGCACGTTCGTCACGCTGCTGGTAGCAGTGTTGGGGCTGCTGATGGCCGTGCGACTCACCCGTGCCGCCGAGCAGCAGGGAACTATCGAGATCGTGCGCGCCGCCGGACTCGGACGCCTGGCCCCGCTGACCGCAACTTTGGTCCTGCTCACCGTGGTGAGTGCCCTGCTGGGACTGGCGAGCGCCGCCGCTGCGGGCTTTCGGGCTGGGCGGGTCGCCGGTATCGACTGGGCGGGATCGCTCGCGTTCGGTTCGGTGGTGGCTCTGACGTTTCTGCTGATCGCCCTGATCGCTGTCGTCGCCGCCCAACTGGTCCCCACCCCCTGGTCGGCCCGGGTGACCACCGCACTGGTACTCACCGGCTGCTTCGCCCTCCGAGCGATAGCCGACACCCAGCGCCACCCGTGGCTCAACTGGGTCACCCCATTCGGCCTTCGGGCCACGGCGGCGCCGTTCACCTCCAACCGGATCCTGCCGCTGGTCGTCGCGTTGTGCGTCGCGGTCCTGCTCGCGGTGCTTGCCGTGGCCCTTGAGCGTTCACGGGAGCTCGGCCCGAGCATTGTGCGGGTTTCCACGTCCAGGGTTCACCACAGCCGGGTCTCATCGCCCCTGGGTTTTGCCTGGCGTCTGGGGCGGGCCACGACCTTCTGGTGGGTCGCCGGAATCGCCACGGGAGGGACCCTGTTCACCGCGATGGGGTCCAGCGTGGTGAAGACGGCGCGTCAGGGAGGGCTGTCCGGTGGCTTCCTCGGAGCCCAACTGGCCGGAGCAGACCCGGTCTCGGCGTACTTCGCCTACACCGGCACAGTCGTGGCCACCGTCGTGGTCGCATCGGCCATCCTGGCCATGCTGGAGGCGGTGACCGAAGAACGAAACGGGGCCGGCGAGTACCTTCGCGCGACCGGGGCCTCACCTGCTCGCGTATTGACCGGGCATCTCGAGGTCGCCCTGATCGCCCTGGCCCTGGCCTTCACCGCAGCGCTCATCGCGATCGTCGCTCCGCACACGCTTGGTGGTCACGGCGTCAGCGGCGAGGCTTTCGGGCAGGTGATCGGTCAGTGGTCCGGCGTACTGGTCCTGGTGGGCCCGGTCGTGCTACTCACCGGCTGGGCGCCGAGAATGGCGTGGCTCGGTTGGATCCCGTGGGCCGCCAGCGTGACGCTCGCCCTGCTCGGCACCCTGCTCGGCATACCGCAGGCAATCATCGACCTCGGGCCCCTGAATCCCGCCCACGGAATCCTCACCCCGCTCGCGCGGATGATCGTCTTCACGCTCACCGCCAGCATCGGGCTGTGGGCAGTCAGACGTCGAGACCTAGCCCTGGGCTGACCCCAAGGTTCCTGTCTCGCTCGCACGAATCGTCGCAAGCCGAACGTCCTACGGTGACCGGAATCGCGCCGCGGGGCAGCCGACGACCACGATCACGAACGCGTCAATCGGGGATCCTTACGAGACGGACGAGCACGCGGATCGCGGCATGAGCGATCATTCCGCGACGTCGATCCAGCGGGCGGCTGCCTCGTAGGTGTCTGAGGGGGTGGCGTTGAAGGCGATGGCAGCGCCTGGGGCGTGTCGGCGCACGAGGTTGATGACTTGCTCGAACAGTTCGAGCTGATCGTCTGCTGTGCGTATGCCTGCCCCGCAACTCGAGGCCACGTTGGTGATCGACGTGGATGCCACGATCACCATCGACCAGTCCGAAGGCACGGAAAATTCAGCTGCCACCTGGAAACG
>JAABUW010007247.1_pt1 | contig 13463 bp, 10 predicted proteins | sample 5560081 | NCBI WGS metagenome assembly JAABUW01 (sample SAMN10711882, study PRJNA513363) | rock metagenome | isolation source: Antarctica rocks | place: Antarctica: Victoria Land, Knobhead sud
GCTGTTCGCCGGCCTGATCCTCATCCCCGCGATCGGCTACCGCTGGCTGCGCTGGAACCCGGTCGCCTGTTTCTGGGCCGCGTACGTGCTCACCCGGCCACTGGGCGCCTCGATCGCCGACGGCCTGGGCAAACCGCGCATCGATCACGGTCTGGGCTGGGGAGCCGGCCCGGTCGCCGCCGGCCTGGCTGCCCTCATGGTCGTCATGGTTGGTTCCCTCGCGCTCACCGGCCGTGACGTCCAGACCTCCGCCGCCGGCGGGAGCGCAGCGCGGCCGGCCGAGGCGGAGCGCGCGTAGGGCACTGCCTGACTGGACGGCGGGCAGGACCGGGGCCGCGGTAGGGCCCACGCGGCGGGTCTGTTCGCGAACAGTTCGTTTGCCGCGCGCCGCGCTGGCCTTGCTGGCGATCTCAACGGGTCAGAGCAATGGCTGGTGAACTGGAGCTCCGATGTGGGGGTGGCGGATAAGTGCAGTAGTGCATGGGCAACTGCGAAGCGGGCAGTCGCCGGGAGGGTCGGTCAGGTGCGAATGAGTGCCTAGACGGGTTGTCGCTGAAGATCCGCCGGAAGATGTCGTCGATGACGTCGTTCTTGGCGAGGCTGTACTCAGCTGGGCCCTGGCCGGTCGCTTCGGCGAGGTGACGCTTGGTCGTGGCGTAGAGCTCCCGGTCCTCGGGATGGGTGCGCAACCAGTCGCGGAACAGCAGGTGCCGGACGGGTTCGGGTGCTCCGACAGGCCACACGTGCAGGTTGGTGTCCTCGGCGGGGCTCAGCAGCATCCGATGGCCGTACCACCACGGCTCGCGCAGGACGAGGCGGTAGCCCAGTCCCGCCAGGACCGGGAGGTAGCGCAGCTCGTCGACGGTGTCCTCGATCGTCAGGTCGATGTCGATGACCGGCTTGGCGGGAAGCCCGGGTACCGCCGTCGACCCGACGTGGTCCACGGTCACCGCGAGCTCGCCCAGCGCGCCGCGGATCGTTAAGGCCGCCGCTCCGCGGCTGCCGAGGTGGGAGTACAGCTCGGGCAGGTTGCGGATCTTGCAGACGTTCGCGGCCCCGATGACGATCCTGCAGTCCTACAAGCAAGCCGAACTCGTCTGGGGCGCCACCGGAGCCGAGGTCCTCTGGTCCGCCGCCACCGTCAAGCTCATCGGCGCCGGCCTCGACGACCCCCGCCTCGCCGAGGACCTATCCCGGATGGTCGGCGACCACGACATCACCACCACCAGCCTCAACACCGGCGCCGGGAAGGGCGGCCGGAGCCGGACCACCAGCGTCACCCGCGACCGGGTCCTCACCCCCGCCGACGTCCGCACCATCCCCAAAGGGTGGGCGCTGATCCTCGCCACCGGCTGCCCGGCCGGGCTCATCGAGCTCGACCCCTGGTACACCGGACCCCGCAAGCAGGAGATCGCCGCCGCGGAAGAGGCCGCCCAACAGAGCATGACCAACAGGGCTGGCGCCCACCCGGACGACGCGGGGACGGTCGCCTGGTGACCGACCCCGCCGACGACGAACCGCTGCGCGCGACCGCCGCGGACGACCGCGCCCGGGTCGACGGGCTCGCCGCCCGGCTCCGCGAACTCGAGACCCTCGTCGAGGAACTGCTCACCGGCCGCCCTCCCACAGCCGGCGGGGGAGCCGAGCCCGCGGCTGACGGGCCGGTGCACACCAGCCTCGCCGCGTTCGTCACCGACTACCTCCAACCCCTGTTCACCCGACCCACCCTCGGCGGCCGGTGGCTCTGGTGCCCCGAATGGTGGGGAACACGGCGAAGCGGTCAGCCGCCTCACTGCCCTCTGGCACTCCTGGGAAGCGCTGCGCGGACAAGGAGGCACCGCCCTCGGCATCTGGTACCGAGACCACCTCGACCACCAACTCCCCATCCTCATGGGAGCCGACGGACCCTTCCGCGACTGCGCCACCGACCACTACCCGGTTCCCCCAGCCGAGGCGGCACCTCTCCCGCCGCCGGACAACGCCGTCTGGGCCAGCGCGTGAACTGACCGCTGCAGTCCGAACTCAACGAACGGTCCGCCCGAGCCGTCGTCCCCGCGCCTGCCACCAACTGAGCCTGACCCGAGGGACCGACAACACATATTCTGGTCGCGGATAACCATCAACGAGCCCCGTCCTTGGCGGTTGGCATCCCGGGGGACGAGTGGTCAAACATGACGAGCTACCTGACTGCGCGATTCGGCGAATGGACGGGTGTCATAATTCCGTCAGGCCGGATTGACCGCACTGGATTTCTCATACCGGTCACCAGCACGTCTGGGAAGAGGTCGTGCATCTCCGCGAGCGAGGGCAGACTGGCGCGCGCGCCGGTCCGCCGGGTCGCGAGTGCGCCCGTCGCGCTGGCGGCGGTGACGGCCGATTCCAGACTGCGCCCCGTCGACAGAGCCCAGGCGAACCCCCCGCAGAAGGCGTCACCGGCCCCTGTCGTGTCCACCGCGTCCACGGGGAAGGCGGGGATGCGCCGGACAGGCATTTCCTTCCGGTGGATTTCGGCGCCCGCAGCCCCGCGGGTGACGACGACGGCGCCGGTTCCGGTAGCGAGCAGTGCTCCGATGTTCGGCTGACCCAGCTCGCCGACCTCGTGCTCGTTGGGGATCAGCACGTCGCAGGACGCAAGGAGTTCGCGGCTCAGCACGTGTGCGGGCGCCGGGTTGAGGACGACGGTCAGCCCCCGGGCCGACGCTGCGACCGCCGCGGCGTTGGCGGCCGCGAGCGGAACCTCCAACGAGATCAGCACAATTCCCGATCGGGCATCGGCCAAGGCCACGTCGACGTCGGCTGGTTCGAGCAGGCTGTTGGCGGCGGGGCTGACGATGATGGCGTTCTCGCCGTCGTCACAGACCAGAACCGTGGCCGTCCCGGTCCGGGTTCCTCGCCGCTGGACGGAATGGCCGTCGACCCCGGCCGCCCGGAGGCTGGCCAGTGCGCGGTCGCCGGCGGAGTCCGTGCCGACGCATGCAACCATGCGCACGTCGGCGCCGAGGCGGGCTGCGGCCACCGCCTGGTTGCCGCCCTTCCCGCCGTTCAGCTCCTGCGGCGACCTCGCCAGGACCGTCTGCCCGGCACGCGGGAGGGCGTCGACGCGGAAGACGAGGTCGATGTTCACGGCGCCGATGACGAACACCGGGACGTCCGCCTTGGTGGGCCCGTGGCCGTCCAACGAGGTCACCCTCGGTTTCCGGGCCTCACGGTGACCGTCTCGCACATGGCGCGCCCGTCGGCGACGGCCAGCCCGATGGCTCCGGACGGCAGCGGCGATTCAGCGTCCTGCACGTCGAACAGCTCGAGTCCGTCCACGCGGGCGCGGATCCGGTTCCCGGTGACTTCCACGGTCAGCTGGTAGGTCCGTCCCAGCTCCCACTGCTGGTCGGCGGTCGCCAGCACTCGGTCCCCGTCGAGGGACTTCACGAGTCGTGCGACCCCGTCGGACCCGAGGAGCACTGCGTAGTACCGGCGGAGTCCCTGCACTCTCACGGCGAGACCGACCTCGCTGGCGAGGTGCGGTGTCAGGTCAGCACTGACGGCGAGGTCGGCCCAGTCCCGCGTCCCGTGGATGAGCAGTCCCCGACCCTCGTTCTGAGTGAAGTGGAACGACTCGGGCCAGCGGCCGCTGAAATCGTCGACGGCGTCGACCCACGCGCGACGCCACATCGTCCCGCCGTCGGCGGGTCGGCCGAGAGTCACCTCGGGCTGCCCATCCCAGTCCAACCAGTTCAGGTCCAGTGCGGTCGCTTGCGGATTCGCGCCGTCGCCCGAGGCCTGCGGAACGAGCCCTGCGCCGACCGAGGCGATCGGCTGCCCGCCCAACCCGGGCAAGACCCACGCAAGCTCAGCGCTCTCACCCGGGGCCAGCGTCTGCCGCGGCCCCGGGACCTGCACCGGCAGGTCATCCGCCCCGTAGCGGGTGATGACCAGGCGCGCCTGCACCGGCGCCGCATTGGTCGATGCGGCCCGCACCGAGGCACGGACCCGCTGACCGGGGGACAGCGCCGGCGACGCCACCAGGCCGTAGTGGGGCATGTGCTGGCCTTCCGGCGGGATGAAGGTCGGCGTGGTCGCCGTGACCGGTGTCGAACCGGTTGCACTGATCCGCAGTGAGCGCTGCTCCGGACTGTTGCCGGCCACGTTCGCCCCGGCTAGATCCGCCCCGGCCGTGTCGGCCACTGCCACGTTCGCCACCAACCCGTCCCCGGCCGTCACCGTGAAGCCCTGTACCGAACCAGGGAAGGCGAACGAGAAGCGGGCCCCGTCCTCGGGGGCGAACGGCTCGTGCCCGCGCAGCGCGCGTCCCAGGTTGACCACCCGGGCCGCCTCGGTCGCGACATCGGTCACCGCTCGGCCGCCGTCGGCGGTCGGCAGGTAGATCCGGTCCGCGACCGGTCCGCGCCAGTCCTGTTGGTCGAAGGCGCCCAAGCCGTTCCGGATCCCGAGCAGACACCCGAGGTTGCCGGAGTTGCAGTCGGTGTCCCAACCGCAGGTGTTGACGATCATCATCGACCGGTCCCAGTCGCCGCCGCCGTAGAGCAGCGCGAGCACGATCACGCCGAAGTTCGGGACGGTGTGACAGCCGCCGCCGTAGAGGTGGTATCCGTACCGCTCCTCCAGCCGGGCTCTCGCCACCTGCCAGTCCGGCTCCTCGCGGTGCCAGCGGCGGATGTCGGCGACCTGCGCGGCGATGAGGGAGTCGGCAGGGATGAAGGACAGGCCTGTGTCCAGGAGGACGTCGAGATCGGACTCGACGAACGCCTGCGCCTCCATCGCGGCGAGCACCTGAGCGCTGTGGACGGCCTCCCCGTCGTGGCTGACGCTGCCGGCCCGGCCGGCCAGGTCGGCAGCCTGGGCCGGGTCCCCGGGTGACACCATCGCCCAGCCATCGATGAAGATTTGCGCACCGATCTGCTCGGCGACGACCTGGCCGTTGAGCTCCATCGACCCGGAGCGCGGCGCGGCGATCCCGTTCTTCAGCCGCACGTAGGCCGTGTGCTCGGTCGAGTTCCCGACGCCGCCCCACCAGAGGATGGTTCGCTTCTCGATGATGTAGTTCAGCCAGGTCTGGCCGATCTGCGCCGCCGTCAGGTCCAGCGAGGGGCCGTAGTCGCTCAGGGCGCGCAGGAACGTGAACGTCCCGCTGATGTCGTCGTCGGTGACGATGAGGGGGACGCCGAGCCGGTCGGCGACGTAGTACTCGATCGGGCCGAGCTCGGCGAGGATCCGGTCGTTGGTCCAGCCCTCGAACGGACGCCCGAGGTACACCCCGAGCACCTTCCCGAGACACCCGGCGTACGTGCGCTCGGCGTGATCCGCGGGAACGTGCAGCTCGGTCACCGGCATCGACTGGACGGTCATGGGCCTCCCTTGGCGCCACCCGGTTGACCGGCGCGGCCGGGACCGGGGTCCTCTACTCGTGTAGCACGCAACGGTACCCTTTCGCCCGCCGGATCCACAAGAACGGCTGGAGGTAGCCAACGTGATCACCAGGAACGACGTCGCGCGCCACGCGGGGGTCTCCGCGGCCGTCGTGAGCTACGTGGTCAACGACGGTCCCCGTCCGGTCGCCGCAACCACACGCGCGCGCGTGGTTGCGTCGATGCGTGAGCTCGGGTACCGGCCGAACGCCGTAGCCCGTTCGCTAAAGACGCAGCGGACCGGCGTGATCGGGCTAATCATCCCCGACACGGCGAACTCGTACTTCGCGCAGTTGCTGCGCGAGATCGAGCTCGCGGCGACGCAGCGCGGCTTCGCCCTCCTGGTCGCAAACTCCCTGGGCGACCCCGACCGGGAGCAGTCGTACGCCCACGCGTTCCTCGACCGTCGGGTCGACGGGATCGCGCTCGTGTGCGCGGACCCGGACACGTCGGTCGTTCGGCTCGTCCGCGACGCGGGTGTGCCGTTCGTGACGGTCGACCGCGAAACGACTGTTGCCGCCTCCGGTGTGCGGGTCGACAACGCCGCCGGCGGAGAGCTCGCCACCCGGCACCTCATCGCGCACGGCCACCGCCGGATCGCGGTCCTGCAGGGGCCGGAACGCCTCCCGACTGCTGCGGAAAGGGTCGTCGGGTGGGCGAAGGCGATGGCCGCCGCCGGCCTGCCGGCTCCGCCAGCACTGATCGCGACGTCCTCCGGTTTCTCGCGCCGTTCGGCGTACGACGATGCGCTGCGTCTGCTCAACGGCCGTCGGCCGCCCACCGCGATCTTCGCCACCGCAGACGAGCAGGCGCTGGGGGTCTACCGCGCGGCGCGGGCGACCGGCAGAACCATCCCGGACGATTTGGCCGTCGTGTCGTTCGACAGCGCGGAGACGGCGCCCTACCTGGTGCCGGGGCTGACAGCGGTCCGGCAGCCGATCGCCGCGATGGCCGGAGCCGCCATCGGTCGCCTGGTCGAGCAGCTCGGGCGGGACCCGGGTCCGACGACGACCGACGTGTTCCCGGTCGACCTGGCAGTGCGCGGTTCGTGCGGATGCCCCGACCTGGAGCCCACCGACGCCGACGAGGACTGACGGGAGCCGGCGCCACGGGGTACCGGGCGGGTCGACGCACCCGTTTCGAAGGCGCTTGCGGACGCCGCCCAGAGGCCCTACCATCGCCGATCTACACGGGTAGATAATCCCGGACGCCCAACCCCCGACCGACAGGCCTGTGGGCCGGGAAGCCGTCGCCCCCGCTCTGCATCGCAGGAGAGACCCGGAGGAACCGAACATGTCCGTACCTCTGTCACGCCGCCGCTTCCTGACCACGTCGGGCGGGCTCGCCGCGACCGGCGCGCTGTTCGCCGCCTGCGGGGGGTCGTCCGGATCGTCCGGGTCCGGGTCCGGGGGCAGCCCGGTCACCTACTGGTCGGCCTTCACCAGCAAGACCGACCAGAGCTACGTGCAAACGAACACCATCGACGCGTTCAGCAAAGCACACAAGCCCGGGGTTACCCTGTCCGTGAAGCAGACGTCGACCATCGACCAGCTCATCCAGACGTCTCTGGCGTCCGGCCGTGGGCCCGACGTCATCCCCTCCGACGGGCCAACGCTCGTCGTCCAGTACGCCGATGCCGGCAACGTGCTCGACCTGACCGCCTACGCGGAGAAGTACAAGTGGTCGACGAAGGTGGCCGCGTGGGCGCTGGAGACCGGCATGGTCGGCGGAAAGCTCTCCGGCCTGCCGACCTCGGCGGAGTCGGTCGTCCTGCTGTACAACCCGAAGACATTCCAGACGAACGGGTGGTCGGTGCCCACCGACAAGGCTGGGTTCGAGAAGATCTGTGAGGACGCCAAGTCAAAGGGGATGATGCCAATTGCAGCCGGTAACGCTGACTTCCGGCAGGCCACCGAATGGCACGTCACGGCCTTCCTCAACCAAGTCGCCGGCAACGACGCCGTCCACTCGGCGCTGACCGGGAAGAAGAAGTGGACCGACCCGGCCTTCGTAAACTCGATCACTCTGCTGAAGTCGTACTTCGACAAGGGGTGGTACGGGGGCGGGAGCCAGAGCTACTTCACCAATAAGTTCGCCGACCTTTATGCGAAGCTGGCGTCCGGCAAAGCCGCGATGATGATCACGGGTTCCTGGGGCTTTACGGAGATCCAGCCGTACTTCGGCAAGGCCGCGGGAAACACCGCGACCTGGGACTGGGCGCCCCTGCCGCTGCTCTCTACAACGGCGACCCCGGGCAGCTTCGTGCTGGCGATCGGCGGCGACAACTCGATCAATAGCAAGAGTAAGAACCCCGACGCGGCCGCCGAGTTCCTCGACTGGACCTTGGATCCCGCGCGCGCCACGAAGGCAGTCGCCGAGGTCGCATTCCAGCTGCCCCCGATCAACGTGAAGGCGTCGGACTTCCCGTCCAGCGTGGATGAGCGACTCAAGCGGTTCTACGTCGACCTGAGCGCGACGAAGAGCGTCGGCTACGCGACTTGGAGTTCATTCCCGCCGAAGACGGACACATACATCTACACCTCCATGGACAAGGTGATCACCGGAAATCTCACCCCCCAGGCCTACTGTGCTGGTCTGGATGCGGTCTTCGCACCCGAGCTGACGGCCGGCAAGGTTCCGCCGTTGTCCTCTCCCCTCTCGGCCAGCTGAATGGCCGTCCTCCAGAGCGTTCCGGCGGCCCTGGACCCGGTAGCGACCCCGGGTCGGCCGGCGGGACGGAGACGGGCCAGCTCGGCCCGGGCCCGGCGCCGCCGTGGTCTGGTGGCCTGGCTGTTCATGGTGCCGCTGATCCTCGTCAACGTCCTGGTCGTCGCAGGGCCCGGGGTGTTCAGCGTCATCTACTCGTTCACCGACTGGACGGGTATCGGCGGGGCGCGCCTGGTCGGTCTGGCAAACTACACGAATCTGCTGCACGACAGCGAGTTCGGGCACGCATTCGTTCACAACCTGCTGTGGACGCTATTCTTCCTGATCGTCCCAATGTTCATGGGACTGTTCGGGGCGTTCCTCCTGTCCCGGCTGCGCCGGTTCGTTACGGTCTTCCGCGTCGTGTACTTCGTCCCGTACATCGTCGCGAGCGTCGTCAGCTCAAGCATTTGGTCGACCTTGCTGTCCCCGGAACACGGGCTGGGCAAGCTGACTGGGGTCAACTTCCTCGGCAACGGCCACACCGCGCTGCCGTCGGTTGCGGTCGTGAACACCTGGTCATGGTGGGGATTCCTGGTCGTGGTGTTCTTGGCGGCCATGCAGGGGGTCAACCCATCACTGTACGAGGCCTCGGGGATCGACGGCGCCAACTCGTGGCAGCAATTCCGGTTCATCACGCTGCCGTCCATCCGCCCGACCCTCATGTTCCTCGGGCTGATGACCATCATCTGGTCGTTCCTGGTATTCGACTACATCTATATTCTCACCCAGGGTGGTCCGGCCGGGGCGACCGAGGTCGTCAGCACAGTTCTGTACCGGGACGCGTTCCAGAACCAGCAGGCGGGCTACGCCGCGTCGATGGGCGTCGTGCTGGCTGTCATCTCGGGGCTGGTGGTCGGGGTGTACCAGTGGGTTCGACGTCGGAAGGACTGGGACATATGACCGGCGCAACGAGCAACGCCGTCGCGTCGGCTGGTGAGCGCGCGCGTAGGACCCGAGGCCGGGGAGGCGCACCCAATCCCGCGTTCTACCTGCCGCTCGTGGTCCTGTTCGCGTTCGCGCTTGGGCCGATCGTCATCTTCCTGTTCGACTCGCTCAAGACGCAGTCCCAGCTCGCGACGAGCCCACTCGGCCTGCCGACGCACCCGCAGTGGCACAACTTCGCGGATGCCTGGACGACAGCCGCGATGGGCGCTGGTTTCGTCAACAGCCTGGTCATCGTCCTCGGCACCGTGGCCGGTGTCTGTGTCATCGCCGGGTGCGGCGCGTACTCGATGGCACGACTGGACCTGCCCGGCACCGGCGGATTCATGACGTATCTGCTCGTCAGCAGCTCCCTGCCTATCCAGTTGTTCCTCGTGCCCCTGTTCTTCCTGTGGACCCGGCTTAGCCTCTATGACACACGGTTCGGCCTCATCATCATCTATTGGGCCATCTTCTCGCCCTTCGCGACGCTGCTGCTTCGCTCCTTCCTCATCAACATCCCACGGGACTACGACAGTGCCGCCCGGATCGACGGGGCGGGCGAGGTCGCTATCCTGTTCCGGATCATCCTGCCGATCGCCTGGCCCGGCTTCCTCACCATCGCGCTGGTCTCCGCGCTGTCCGCCTACAACGAGTTCCTACTCGCTGTCACGTTCATCCAGTCCAACGACAAGATGCCGATCTCACTGACGTTCTTTTCGTTCCAGGAGGGGTACACGCAGAACTACTCGTTGATCAGTGCCGCCGGGGTCATAATGATGGCACCGATGATCGTGCTGTTCCTCGTGCTCCAGCGACGTTTCGTCGACGGCATCACCTCGGCCGGTTTGGGCGCCACGTAAGCGGGTTGGCGCAAACGGTCATCCAGGCGGCCCAGGCAATGCCAACGAGTCGATCTCGGTCCCTCGGTGGCGCTCGGCCCCGCCGCGCCCCCACCATGCGTGAGCACCATAAGTCGCCGTAGCGTGTCACCGAGTCAGGGGTCCCCGTGTCCGTTGTCGTACGGTTCACCGCTTCGCACCGCGTCGACGTCCACCCTGCCGACGACCCCGTTCTCGTCGCGGGTCACGTTCGTGTTCGAACGACCTACTCGGGCATATCCGCAGGAACTGAGTTGACCGCGTATCGCGGATCGAACCCGTTCCTGAGCAAGCGGTGGGACGAGGCGTCACAGATGTTCGTTGAAGGGACGGTCGGCCTTCAATACCCGATCGAGGGCTGGGGGTATGAGGAGGTCGGTGTCGTCGTTGAGGTCGCCGAGGACGTCACCGGCGTGGTCCTCGGCGACACGGTGTTCGGTACGTGGGGCCACCGGAGTATTGCGGTGCTTTCAGGTGAGTACGCCGCCGAGCGCTTGATGCCGCCGGGAGCCGACCCCCTGATCGGTGTTTATGCCCACATAGGTGCGATCGCCTTGAACGCGGTGTTGGACGCCGACATCCATGTCGGTGAAACTGTCGCCGTCTTCGGTCAGGGAGTTCCCGGACAGATCGTCGCGCAGCTCGCCCGATTGAATGGGGGCGAGGTGATTGCGGTGGACGCGCTCCCGGGCCGCTTAGCCCTGGCTTCTCGCCTCGGTGCACCGCACGTAGTCGACGCCGCCGGACCGGAGTCTGCGGCGAGCGTCATCAGGCGACTGACCGCCGGCCGCGGCGCGGACGTGTCCATCGAGGTCAGTGGTGTCTACGCCGCGCTGCATCAAGCCATAAGGGCGACCGCGTACAACAGTCGAGTCGTCGTTTCCGGATTCTTCCAGGGGCCGGGAACCGCGCTGTCACTCGGCGAGGAATTCCACCACAACCGCATCGACCTGGTGTGTTCCCAGATCTCCGGTGTCAACCCTCGGAGTTCTCACCGCTGGGATGAACTGCGACTGCAACGCACAGTGGTCGAGCTGGCGGCTAGCGGCCGTCTCGACCTGGTAAGTCTAACGACTCACCGGTTCCCCGTCGACCGCGCCGGCGCGGCTTTTAAGCTACTCGACACCCGCCCGGCCGACAGCCTGCAGGTCATCCTGACCTTCGATGAGTGACGATGGGGACGCATGGCCGACAGCGGGGAAGACCAAGAAACGCCACTCAGGAGTCACCGGCGTGCCGAAATGGCCGAGGCTGGCGTGGCCGAGCCCGCGGCTGATCAACTGGTCGCCTGGCCATGAGGTTAAGCGTCCTGGTCGCACCGGTGGGGAAGTGCCGTGACTGGGGACGCCTTGATCGCAAGAGCTGACCGAAGATGCGCGGGAAGAGTACCGGGGGACCATATCGTGGGGGAGTGCCTACAAGAGGCTGGAAGAAGTCCGTGGAGAGGAGACGTCGTCCAGGATTACCAAACGTGGCAAGATGGTTGTGGGAATTCCGGCGAGCCTTCGTGAATTTGGCGCGCGCCGAGTTTGGCGAGCATCCCATAAACTGGCAGAAGAAGGGCCGGTACTTGGGCCATGATCTACCCATTTCGCCGATACGAATAGAGAATGGAACCGCTGAAGCCCGAAGGCGTGCGTTGAGCCGGCGACGATGAGCCGAGGCGGTAGCTCGTCGTCCCGCCTCGACCGGTCGTCGATGTCTAGCTGTTCTGCATCATGACGTTGGTGACAGTGGTTGGGGTGAGGGTGGCCGGGGGCTGGTTGCCGATGGCGGTGTGGGCTCGGTGGTAGTTGTAGTGGATGAGCCAGCGTTGGAGGTAGTCGGCGCGCTGGGTTTCGCAGGTTTAGGGTCTGGCGTAGGCGAACTCGGCGCCCAGGGTCCGGTTGTACCGCTCGACCTTCCCATTGGTCTGCGGGTGGTGGGGCCGGGTGAAGGTGTGCCGGGCGCCGTCGGGTAGGGCCGTGTCGAACAGCTGGGAGCGGTAGCAGGACCCGTTGTCGGTCAGGACGCGTTCGACGGTGACGCCGTGGGCGGCGAAGAACGCGAGGGCGCGGCGCGGGAACCCGGCCGCGGTGACGGCCTTCTCGTCGGGTAGGGACTGGCGTGAACGTGAGCCGGGTGTGGGCATCGACGGCGGAGTGCCGGTAGCGGTAGCCGACCCGTTCCTTGCGGGCGGCCCTGTCCTGGATGCTGCCGCGGCCGTGGACCCGCCAGCCGCCGCCGGTGGGGATGGCCCCGATCTTCTTGACGTCCAGGTGCACGAGCTGACCTGGGCGTTCGGTCACGATCCGGCGCACGACCCGGTGGCTGTTCCCGGTGACGTCGAGGTCTCGGAGCCGGCTGATGCCGAGCTTGCGCAGCCACCGGTGCACGGTCGCGGCGGACACCTCGATGCCCTCGGCGGCGAGCTCGGCCACGATCAGGCGGGGCGGGAGCTTGCGGTCCCGGCGCAGCACCTCGATCCGCGCCACCACGCCCGGGTTGAGCCGGGTCGGGCAGCGGTGGGGCCGGCTGGACCGGTCGGCCAACGCGGCGTCCCCGCCGACCCGGAACCGGCTGACCCACTTGCGGACCGTCGCCCGGGCCAGCCGGGACTCCGCCGCGACGTGGGACTGCGGGCGACCGTCCTCCAGCACCCGGGCGACCAGACGACGACGGCCTTCAGCGGTCAGCGGGGCGTTAGCGTGCACGGGACGGGTCTCCTTCGGACGGGCAGTGGTTGCTGTGGTAGCTCCACACCCAACCGAGCAGACCTGCCCCCGATCAACCCGCGCCGCCGAACCCGCTGGTCACAACCTCATGACATGCAACACCTAGCGAGACAGTCGGCAACGTCTGGGTCGAGTCGAACCCCCCAAACCCGGCGGCTGTACTGCGCTGGCGGATCCGCCCCGTTCGGCGGCGGCGGAGGTCCGACCGGTCGGACGGCCCCGGATGACGGCCGCGGCGCCGGTGAGCCAGGCCTCACGGGTCGCCGGGCGCAGGCCGAACAGATCCAGGCGCTGTCCGGCGGCAATGGCGGGCTCGTAGGGGATCTTGGACGAAGGCGCGGTGCAGTCGGTGAAGTGCTCGACGAGGTAGTCGCAGTAGCACGGGGGTGCCAGGGGGGGTGAAGGCGGGGATGACGGTGGCGGCGGTTTCTCCCGGGTGGACCAGGCCGGTGCCGCGTAGGTGGTCGGAAGCTCAGTCGGCACTGATGGCGGGGTCGGTTTGGCCGGTGGTGACGAGCACCACGGCGTCGGCCGCGAAACTTGTACGCCGACGCCGACGGTTGGGCTTGGCGGACATGGTCGGCCAGGACCGGTCGTGTGCCCGGCGTGCTGCGCGGTGGGTCGGGATCCTCCTGGACGGGCGCCCCCAGTGCGTGCTACCACTGGCGATGATCACCGGTCACGGTGCGTCGCGGTCGGTCCGGGTCAAGCTTCGATGGGGAGGCGTCATGAGGGAACTCCTAGGACCGGGGGGCTCGCGGCGTCGCCGGTCCCGGGTGGGGACGGTTCTTGTCCTGGCCGCTGCGGCGATGCTG
>JAABUW010007249.1_pt1 | contig 13462 bp, 20 predicted proteins | sample 5560081 | NCBI WGS metagenome assembly JAABUW01 (sample SAMN10711882, study PRJNA513363) | rock metagenome | isolation source: Antarctica rocks | place: Antarctica: Victoria Land, Knobhead sud
CGCTGTGCCTCAGCAGCGGGGGCAGCCCTGAGCTTCTCAGGCTCCAAGCCACCGTCCATGCTGAAGTGGCGCCTCAACTCCTCCCCGCCTGCCTCAAACTGCTCCTCTGCAGGAAACAACTGCTGTCTGTGAAGTTGTGATGTCCAAGGCATACTCAGACTTGCATCAAAATCCTTAGACTGCTTGTTGAATTGCAGTGCAGTCATTTATTTTTTAGAAGCATTGTACATCATCCTGCTCAATTACTTGCAAAACAGATCAATGCTTGCCTGCAGGGCAATTTGCTGACTATCATGTGTACTGCTGGAGATGATAAAATTTGCAGTCAGCAGGCTGTTTGACATGCTGGCTCAGAGCATGACTGTGCATGAACAAGCTGTACATTGAGAAAACCCATTGAATGGAACAATCATCTGACCAAATGACTGCATTTGGGCACTAGTAATAGTTGGGACAGCTAAGCAGATGTACCGTCTATGCTGCGCTGTGTGCCAAAGAAATCTGACATGTCATCTGCCAAAACAAAAGACTCGCGACGCCCATAGGACACAGTGACAGGACCACCCTCATCGTCCATCCTGCATGGCCACATCTGACAACTGGTCTGCGCTAGGCGGTGGCAGGGAGTTGCAGGAAAAGCATGCTGACCACTACATCGCGGATTTGAACCCATCAGGCAGAGCAATTAGTTACTGAATATAGCAGACTACTCACTCCAGAGTAAAGCTTGGCCCATTCAAGCCAAAGTCCAAGTTGTTGAAGTTGTCTGGTAGGGTGATAGCATGCATAGGAGCAATAATGCCCTCAGTAGGAAGGTCAACATCTCCTGCCCTGAAAGCCTGTCAAAAAAGATAAGCAGTTGACTTCGCTGAACAGTTTCACACGTGCAAGCAGCTACTGACATGTCACTTTGACCACATGAAGGCAGCTTTGCGCACCTGCTTGATTTTGACAAGCGCCTCATTGCAGTCTGAGTACAGGTAATTGATTTTGCGGGAGTAAATCCTGACCACTCCTAGCAACAGCTGACCCGAGAGCCTTAGGGCCAAGGGAGCTTCTGGATTGATGATCGAGTCTGTACCGGACACACTTTGTCAATTGTAGAGAATGCACGGTCTGGAGAGAGAAGACAGGTGTGCACTCTAGTATAGGACTCACCAACAGAGCTAGAGATGTTGGTCTCATATATCTGGTTACGCTTGAGGCGTTTGTCCAAGTGACCCGCTATCCATACGGTTCCTAGCGGACCCTTTTTGGCAAGCAGTTGAACAGAATAGAACATGTTGGACGGTACGAGGACTTATGAGGCCCGACTTGTCTTGCCTGCCCCAAGCCTGTCCTTGCAGGGGCAGGTACCGTTGAGAGCAACGCCTCAAGCAAACGTAAAAGCAGCTGACACTTGCAGAGACGTTGACCGGGTCGTTGATGTCAGCGCACTTCACAGCATGCTGCGCTGTGCTTTGAATGCGGAGTCTTCCTCGGTAATTTTGATGAGAGCCTTGAGGTCAGTCAACGGAGTCAGATCCACGCTTGCAAGCGCATCACTTGCAAGCGCTGATCGCCGCTGAATAGCACGCACCGGAACTTGATCTTTGACGCGACAGCGGAATTTTGGACAGCATGCCGCTTGCAACGGAATAATCGACTCGACATGCTTACAGCCAGATCATAGATTTGTTGAAGTTGACGACGCGAGTTCACCGAGGCCCATGAACATGTAACCTTTTGACCACAAAAAATAGTTATCCTAGTCTTCCTGTCTATAACGCAGCATGGTGACGGAGGCCGGTGCCGAGATGGAAGGCCCGTCTGGCAGGTGCTTCTTTCGTAACCTGTCAAGCGCAGAGTATGTTCTCAATTGCTCAGAGCTTTTTACAGAAGCATAGTGGCTACAGGCCTAAGTACGATGACTTGCTTTCAAATCCCACGTCTGATGGCCAGGCTGCTGGTCATACGCGTGCCAGTGCAGCGTACAAACAGAAGGCAGGCCCTTGCTGCTAATGCTCATTGTCAGATGATGTAGTTATGAGAATGACAGAACGTTGAAGGTTCCTCGGGCTGCCATGCTCCCTGCAGGGTGACCGATTTAAGTTGGCAACACAAGCTTTTGACCGCCAATATGCGCATATTTATTTTCAGCGTCTGATGCTCATGAAACCGCCACTGCTGACAAAAGTTAGGCAAAAGTGGCCAGGAGTTCAGTGTGAGAGCAGTCTTCAGGACACACTGACAGCTGTGACAACTGTCTCATCTGCTGTAAAATGAGCGCTGTGCTGCAGTGGCAAACATCCTGACTCTGCCTGAAAATGATGAAGTATTGGTGGTTGGAACTGTTTACAAGGATATGAAGTTGAAGCCCAGCATTCTGGATGAGTATGTCAAGGTGTGCCTGTGGATCACTGGCCCACCCAAATAGCCACACACCCATGTGCTCACATCGTGCTAGCTGCTGCTGTCGTAAAAAAATGAGAACACCTACTTCACAGCAGAAGTAGCCTTGACCATTAGTCTGCACATGAGTTTGAGCTGGAGCATACTTGTCACCACAATGCATGTTGAAGAGACCACACATGTGTGGCCTGCAGGACAGAGGGGCATCGCAGCTTGTGGGGCGCACCAAATTCGTTGGTGCTGATGACAGCATTATTCTGGAGGATGAAAGCGCTCGAATGAAGCTTCAAGGGGAAGGGCTGCCTGTTGGTCAGCTTGTCACTGGAGTTGTCATGGCTGTCAAGGGTGTTGCTGCACCCGGAGGAGACTTCCAAGTCAATGTGAGCTCTGCATCAGTTAGATGCATGCACACATGTGTGTGCATGTGTGGGTGGGGAGGGGCTGGCACCGCTGTGCTGTGAAGTGTCAACAGAGACCCAGCCTGAGTGCAATTTGCAAGCTAGCCTTGCTAGGTATGTATGTCCGATGTCTTTATAGCTTTGCACTTTTGCTTGTGCCTTCTGAAAGAATTGGTTTTTGCTGACTGGCCAGCCAGAGATCAATGATACTTCCAGCAAATACGCAGCAAGTCTGCAGAGCAGGTGTTGACACAGTAGATTTGTGCACTGTAGGCATTCTGCTTTGCAAATATGGCTCCCCAGGCGCCCCTGCCATCCCTGAGTGAAGACAAGTATGTAGCCCTTGTGAGTGGGCTGGGGGTGGGTGATGATGCTGCGGACCCCCTCAAGCTGTCTCTGCTGGTTGACTACCTGGTCGGCTCCCTTGCCAGTGATGAGGAGCAGACGCGAGTCTCCAAGGTATCTTATTCCTTTTCCAGTGCTTGCTTCAGCGGTTATGGACACCCCTCTTCTCTGCTTTGTTGAGCCAGCCAGTGTCTGCTTCACATTTGCAATGTGCTCCACATGTCTAGGTGCTTGACTTGCAGCACCATGACTGCTGGCTCTGGTATGATGTCTTACTTGCCTCTGTGTGTGTGGGTTGCTTGACTCTCACTGAGCTGACATTGCAAGCAGGCACACATGTTGCTTACGCGCAGATAGTGAGAGTAGTAGTAGCTGGAGGTCTGCTGAAAAGCACCGAGGGGCTACTGCAGGCCACCACCCACAAGCAGCCCCGCCAGCAAGCTGCTGCCTTGGCACCTATCAGGTCTCCTGCACCCAACCTCCTGAAGCTTTGAAACAATCTAGCAAGCAAGCATAGCTATCAAGCATATCTGTTAGTGTTGCAGTCATAGCAGATCTGCCAATGCCCCTCACATGCACAAGGACTGACAGACCCTGTCGAATGACGGTACTTTGCCCTCAGTGCAAACACATAAGGGCAGTTGTGCTCTTGAAGCTCACTTGCTGGCCAGCTGCCTACACCCCTCAATGTTGCGCTGGTTGCAAATCAGTTTGGCATACGATGATTTCAGTTTCACGGTGTTGGCGCTGCAGCTGAAATAGGCAGGGCTGCGCATGCAGGGAGGTGGACATGTGCTTAAGTGAGCTGGCAGGAGCTGTTCCAGTAGAGGTCATGCCTGGTAACAATGACCCAGCCAACCACTCCTTGCCACAGCAACCCTTACACAGATGCCTCTTTCCCCTGGCCTCCTCCTTCACATCCTTTAACAGGTCGCCTCATCTGTGCCAATGCAATTGGTACTCAGATCTGTTGTTGATGTTGTTGTTGAAACATCTGTTGTTATTGTTTCCTGGATATTAGTGTGCATGATGACAATGCAAGCCCGCTGGTGCCCAAGACATTTTTTTATGCCGAACAAGTTTGTGGTGCTTATGACTGCGCATTTGCGTGTGCTATAGAGGGGGCTGTCAGAAGCTATTTGTGCATGCATTATGGTCTCTGCTGACGCACACCTGCACTTGTGGCTCTACAGGGTGACCAACCCGCATGAGTTTGAGTTGGATGGCATCTCCTTCCTGGGAACTTCAGGCCAGAACTTGGACGATATCTACAAGTACTCAGTCGAGGAGAATAGGTTGACACTGCTACAAAGGGTGCTAGAATGGGGTCACCTGGTCCCCACCGCCCCTGACACCCTCACCTGCTATCCGTTGAGTGACAGCGACCCATTCATTCTACAGTCAGCCCCGCATGTCTTCTTTGTTGGCAATCAACCGGCCTACAGCAGCCAGATGGTCACAGGTACGCTGCTCTGGAATGTGTCCCACTGTCGTGTGCATGCGGCGTTGCATTTCTGTGAGCACATGTACTGGGCCGACATAAAAGAAATAGTGCTGCTTGTTGCATTGATGCATTGAGATGTCCTGTCTGAGGTCAATGCTGTTGACAGCTTTAGCCATCCTGCAGTGCTGCTATTAGTAAGGTGACTGCAAGCTTCCATGCAATCCTGTATGTCTGGCTCTCCCCAGTCTGGCATTTAGCTTACAATCTCCTCATAATCCGAGCACTGTGTGCTTTCCAATAGGCCCAGAAGGACAGAAGGTGCTGCTGATCAGCCTGCCAAGGTTTTCAAGCAGTGGCACTTTGATCCTTGTCAATCTCAAGACTCTAGCAGTACATCCTATACAGTTTGATGCAGACATTTCAGCCTGACAGGACACATAGCGACTGCAGCCGACTGACTGTTTCCAGCACACTCAAATTTGTTGGCCACAGAGATTCACATGTCGCAAAAGTACAGACGTGTGCAGTAGCGTCAAGCGTGCACGACAAGTATACTTGCGTGCTGACGCGGATAAAGCATAACATAATAATGAGAGGATAAAATGAGTCACTCATCTCTGACGTGCGGGACTTGCTGCTATGTTTAAAGGTGCTGTGCGTATATTGGATGTCACAAAGCGACTTCGCGTGGATACGTCTCCCGCGAGTGTTCAGACTCATGGGATGGGTGCGCGTCGTACTATCAGTCAGTCAGCTAAGACCGGGTGCAACGGTGCTCGCGCACACCGACATCAACGACTAGAGGCTATCCAAATCCTTCGGTCTGGGCATGGGTTACGATAGCAAGTCTCAGCCTTCCACACATCTTGGTGCCCACGAAGACGCGGTTGACGAGCCGCTTTGGCCTGTAAATGACGACGGGAAGCTGCAAGGTCTGTCTTACAGGTGCGCGAGAAGTACAGCTAGAAACACTGCAGAAGCCAGCGTCCTACAGGACAAATCGAAGTTGTCAAGGCAACACTGTACGTGTCAGCCTGCATTGATTTCAGGTCATTTCGCCTTGCTGCACGCACATATATACTGAGATGGCGAGGCAGTGGTCAGAGCCACCCACCACCTACTTCGCCGTATCGGGTGAGGAATGTCACAGACTTAGCTGATTAGCTACAGCAGCAAAGTCTGTATCCAGATCGGCTGGCATGCACGCAGTGCTGTCGGTGCTCTACAAACCGCTGTAGCTGGTATGCAGGCAGTACTGGCTTGGGTTGGTTCATTTCTAAGTCTGTTGTTGATTGGTGGCATGCAACAATGGATCAATCAGCACTGGTCAATCCCTCTGTTGCTGGCAACGTTTGGTCCAGCTGCTGCTCTGGTGTTTGGGTTGCCCTCACTATCAGCTTCACAGCCCCTAAACTGCTTTGGTGAGTGCCACATGATGCACCGCTGCAGTTCAGTGTCCGCAGTGTTTAGTGTGGCTGCTGATAGCTGTGTTTACTCAGGCGGAACCACTGTTTGTGGCATTGTTGGGCTCTTCTTCAGAGTTCTGGTTGGCAGGCAAGCTTGGCTTGCAATGGGCCTTGCCACTGCATGTGCCATCTCTTTAATGGAGTTGATGTCACTAGCATACCCTCCAGGTATGAAGTCTCAAATTACTCTGGTGCTAAAGTGCTGGAGTGCCATCCAGCTGCTGTGCCAAGCTTTACTGATCCTGCAGGACTAGCTACTACAATTTTATTGACCACACTGGTTCCTGAAACTACGTTCCAGCTATCATCCATTGGACACAATGCACCTCATAACTGGTGTGTGCGGCCCTTGCTTGAGCACTCACTACTTCTCAGATTTACAGAGGGATGCAAAATATTCTTATCTGCAATTATGGGACATGTGGTAATATTGACTGTTGCAATGTTTGTCAACAACCTGGACCAAGATAAAGGGTACCCGCTAAGATGGCTATGACAAAGTTCACAAATTAAGATAGGTTTTATGGAACTGATGCAGACAAGGGCCTGCAACACTGCAGTTAACAAAGCTACACGCTATTGTTCATTTGGATGCAGCCTGCACTACATGTTGTCAGTCAGTCTTAAGGCATCCTCTCAGACAACTATGTCTTCTGTTAATGCACTTTGTTTGAATGGCTATCTTGGAGCATAGAACGGCAGCCTGTAGATTTTGTGACTGTAGCAATGAAGTAGACTGTATTGACGAAGATACAACATATCAAGTTCTTGAACTAGCATGCTGCCTGCTGAGCAATCAATTGTCTGTCAAGATGTTCACGCCACATCTGTCATCCGAGCATGTGGCAAGTATGATCACTGGCATTGCATGCCAAAATTGCCTAAAGAACTAAATCAATCATGGCAGTGCTTGGTAGCAATCGAGGTTTCCTCAGCTTGGTTAGTCATCACAGTACTGACTAATCTTTCAAACAGATCTTTGCAGGCTACAGTCGCACAAATGTGTTGAGACTCTGCCACCCCAACATCAGCTTTGCTCATTGCAAAGCAGGTGTGCATGGGTTGCTGCAGCCTTGCTATGGTGGGCGCAATGCTGTTTTTGGCCTGCAGTCATTCCTGTTGCCAGCGCCGCCTGGGGCGCGGTTTGCCTGCCTTGGTGCGTGAGGGAGAGCCCTGAGGCAGTGGAGGGCCTGTGGCACGCAGGTCCAGCTGCACACTTGTGGCCATTTGCAGCTTGTGCAAATCTGCTCCTTCACCACCTTCTTTCTCAAGTGCTAGTGTCAGTGGATATAGATCCTGAAGACAGTAACACCATTCATTGTTGTGAACACAAGAGCGGCAGAATCCACTTGCTGCATCATACTGTCGCTGACTTCATGACATTGTGACAACTCGCGGAGTCTTGCTTGCAAGGTGTTCATCAATATCCTTGCTGCTAGCAATAAGCAGACACTGACAGTACTGGATTGACAATCTGCAGCACGCTTCAATGAGCATTTGACAATTACAAAGCCCTTGCTGGCTCTGGAACGCACAAACGTCTTTGATGCTATGCTTGGGCGCTGTTGAATGGGCAGGTCGACTCACCCCATCATTACTATGCTGCTCCCAGCCACACAGCAAAGCATCTACAAGAATGGCTTCTGCTGTGGTCTGCAAGACAGCTGCAGCATGCTCTTTGCTGCTGCTGCCCTTGCGAGCTGGAGCAGAGTTAGGTGGTATAGAAGCAGGCCGCATTCGTGTAATGGGTGGCCCAATCTGGCCTGTGTCATCAAGTGCTGCAGCAGCTAACAATCGAGACTGCGCCACCGGCTGTTTCTGTGATTGCTGCTGCTGCAGCACTCTCACTCCTGCCTCAGCTTGGCTCCGTCCTGACCAGGCAACATCATCTGCAAGCGAGGATTGGCTGCTGACAGCAGCACTTGACTCCAGCCGGTCTGCATCTTGCTGTGCAGAATGTGACGGCAACACTTCCCCCTGCAAGGCTGGACCGACTGCTCCTGGGCACTGGTTTGCATTCCAACTGCTGAGCAATGAGCTGCTGCTGTCAAGGTCAGCTGTTGCAATATGAGGAGAAGCCCTGCTGCCAGTACTTAAGATTGCTGACAGCCGAGGATGAGCAGCAGCTGCAGCAGCAGCAGCAGCTGTGGCTGAATTGCCTGTGTCAGTGCCAGGGGGTGTGAGGGGGGGCAGACGTACAGCAGAATCGTCAGGTGAGGGTTGTTTGGCCCCTCCCCCAGGGAGGCCTAGGGACACCCTTCTTGACCTGTTGTTGCTGCTCAAGCTAGCTGGCGGTGTGAAGGCCAGGCGTTTCTGGCTGTCCCAACTAGCTCGCCTGTCCTGTGGGACAAGGCGTACTGCAAGCCCTGACTGTGTCCGTGCACTGTGTGAGCCTGCAGCAACATGTTCAGCACATGCTAGAAATTTGCACACAGCTGCTGGTTCAAGATGTTGTTTGCATCAAAGCATGCTGAAAGAAACAAAAATAACAGCTCAAATTGTTTGGGCGTTCATGTGTTTACCACTCATGTATGGGAGAACAACATATACGAAAAACATTGTGTACTGAACAGTTTCAGACGCCAGCGTCTCATGAGAACAAGCCAATGCTGAGCTAAGCTCACTCATGATTTGCATTTGATAAACTCAAGGCAAAGACCATTGTGCTATGTAGTTGGACTGGCTGCACACCAGATATGCCTCTTGTATCTGCGTCTGGCCCATCACATCCAGAAGGCGAGTGCCTGCTGGGTGCAGCTGGGGCCTGTTGTGCTCTCCTGCTGTTTGCCAAAGGCACAGAGGTTGCTGTCTGCAGGTGCTGCTTGTGCCAGCTGGCAACATGCGGTGCCAGCTGCCCTGGGGTTGGCGGCTGACAGCCTTGGCTCGATCTCCTGCAACAAAACGCTGATGTGGAAGGCCTTCCCGTTGGGTGTTTAAAAGCAACTTGGCAAGCGCTTCTTGACTGGTACCTGACAGAGCTGCTGCTGTGTTGTGCGATTGCATCCTGGTTGCTGCGCGCAAAATTGTGCTTGTGTAGCGGCTGGCGTTCCAGACCTGCCAAGAAACGAAAGATCAGCACTGTGCTGAGATGAAGTTGAAATCCAAAAGCATATCTTTCAGGCTCTCACGCTGAGCACGAAAAGGCTCGTGAGGGCCTGGAAAAATGTTGGACCCTTCAAGTATCAACTTGCTGCCAAGATCAGCAGACGGGCTATCCCAGGTAGAACGACGCATGCTGTCTGTTCACGCCTCATCAGCCTACGTTACTGTCAATTAAAGCTTTGGGTAACGCCATGGGACTGTTCAGGGCCTGACGCTTTGGTAACAGACAACTGCAAAGATTTCACAAAGGTTCAAGCGTGTAGCGCTCCCACGATGAACATCATAAGATACTGAGCGGAGTTACTGGCATCATATCATGATTGAGATGTGACCCTCATCCCGCCGTTGCGTGCCAGAAGTATGGTGGCACACGAGCTTATTTTAACTAAGATTGGCTTTGATTCTGGAAGAAACAGGGCAGGCGAGCGTACAGCGCGCAAATCATCGGCAACTTCGCCAACAGCTACTTTGTCGGCTGTCTTTTGTAACAGGTCGCGCCAAAGTCTCGGTGGACTCTGCCAAATCGCAGTCAACTCCAGAAAGTGTAATCTGGCTGACTCGCCCTTGCACAGGGCGGGATCGACAGGGCGTGTAGAGGCATGTGCAGCAGTCCTGCCTGTCTAGATTCTAGACATCATCGTAAATGCCATACAACCTTGCAAATGATTGCCTGAACCAGGCTTGTCACTTCACTGCATGACACTTAATGGTCTGGACTTATCTGTAGCTATACCTATCTTCAAAATGTCAGGAAGACTAACACAAAAATACTAGTACTATACAGATACATGGTCACCCGTGCTTAGTGATACATTGGCCTTTTCGGCGTGGGCTTCGGCAAACTCTGCTCTGAGGGCTTCCATGTTGTGCTCCGCAAGAAGACCATAGTTCTTGAAGCTGAAATCCGAAAACTGATTGGTGGGAGATAGTACTGGATGATCGCCAGCTAGATCATCGCTGGCAAGATCCCTGGCACATGTGTCCTGAAAGCCATCCGAACCAGACGACGTTGACCCTGACTGACTCAGCTGATCATCTGCATCCTCCATGTAAAAGATCTCCGATTTCACTGCGCTGCTGAGGTTCGACAGGCGATGCATTAGCGTGCCAGCATCTGCTCCATTGCTAGGCTGACAGGACCCATCAACTGAGTTGTGAAAAGAGTCTCGTCTGCTAGCAACTGTTGGCAGCCCGCCATCACATGAGTTGTGTAGTGAGCCCCGCCAGCTACGCAAAGGAGGCAATCCACCATCAGATGAGTTGCGCATGGAGCTGTGATGACTGTTGACACCAGGTAAGCCACCATCAGAGGAGATTCTCATGGAGCTGCGTCTGCTCAGAGTGGGGCCCTCACTAGTGGATGTGGGTTCCCTGCCATCCATGCTGAGCTGTACAGCTTCATCTACAGAGTTGCGCAGGGAGTTGACTGCCATGGCTGAGTCATACTCCATACTGGAATACTGGCTCTCAGCATCCTGATGCAACTCTGACTGACTGCTTTCTGCATTGCAAGCAGACACATAATGAGTGGTTTGACAGGAGCAGCAAGCACACTAGGCTTGCTTGGAAAACAAGGCAGTAAGTAGTGTTTGACTTTTTTGACCCTTTTAGGTCATGTAAACCTTTGTGCATGCAAACATACATGATGGAGGCAAGTTTGGCTTGACATGCTGCCAACTTTGGCGGGATGATGTAGCTTACAACGTAGAGCTTCCAAGACAGCAGCTGAGTGCAACAGCCTTTCTGATGACTTGACAGCTGAGACAAGTGACAGAGCAAGGCCTGCAGTAGTGCCAGCGCGCGCGCACAAACACACACACTCACACATGCAGACCTGGGGACATGACAGGAGGTGATGCAGTGCCACTATTGCTGGCCAGGCTCATGCGGCTCTCCCTGGCCCGAACCCCTTTGCTCCTAGTGCGGGCTGCCCCTTCAGCCAGTGCCCTTTCTGTAAGGGCCCTGCGGCTGTTGCGCCTGCTGGGCCCTCGACCTGGCCCACTGCCACTGCTGGCTGCCGTCTCATTTGCTAGACGCGAGCTGGAAGACTGGGGCTGGGCGGGGCTGGAGTCTGTCACATCCCTGGCCATGCTCATGGCTGACACCTGCGCATACCAATCTGTCAGTATTCAAGGCAGTAGCGGTGGCTTACTTGTCCTAGCAGGACCAACAGCATCATGAATCAATATGCTGTTGCAAATACTGCAACTGGCGCTAAATATGGCAGCATTTGACTTTGCTGCAGACACAGGCCCTTCAAGCTTGAAAAAGCTGCTCCCAAGTGGATGTTGTTGCACGCAGATCCCACGGCTGCCTTGCTGACAGCCTACAGTGTATGTGAGGCCTTCACTTACAGACTACTCACTCAGGAATGAGACACCTTTGCATTTCCTAGGGCAGTACTGAGAGGGAATGGCATACCGGCTTGTCAAAAAAGTAGGATGTATCTGTTTCACTCTCAACACAGGGGATGAAGGCTGCTTTGGTGCGGGCCAGGGTGGTCCAGTCCAAGCCCTTGAACCAGGGATGCAGCTTGATTTCTCCAGCTCCACGGTGACCAAAGCGGTCACAGGGGTCCAGCTGCAGCAACCTGTCCACCAAGTCCTTGCACTCGGGAGAGATGTCCTCATCCTCTGGCCAGGTCAGCTGCCTGTCCAGGATACGGCTGAAGATTTCCTGGCAGGTGTGCAGTGCCTTTGTCAGCTTGACAAGCGTGCAGCAAGGTATGCCCTTTGCCAGCAGCAATGCAATGACAGATGTCAGCTATAGACAGGTCATGCAGGCTGTGCTGCTGTCAATACGCTGCGAATTGTACAAGTGAGCATAGACATGAGGCACTGCATAGCAGCAGACAATTGCAAGCACACATGCACAACAGCTCACACTGTGCCAGTCAGCCAGAACATGTGTGAGGCAGGAAAACGTGCAGACACAGCCAGCAAAAAAGACACCCAAAGACAACCGCAAGCACACACTGCCAGCAACATTGTAGCTACCTCAGGTGAGTCAGCATTGAAGGGGGGTACGCCTGTCACAAACTCATACAGGATGGCACCAAGGCTCCACCAATCCACCTCTGCCCCATGGCCAGTACCCAACAGCAGCTCTGGGGCCAGGTAGTCCGGGGTCCCCACTGCTCGCCGCTTCTCCTCCTGCATGCAGCTGCACCACTTGCAATCTGCTTCACACCAGGACCTGCCTTGCAAGCTTCACACACAGCACATGTGACAAAGCTGATGACAGCTGGCATACTGGCGTGAGGAGTGCTGTTACTGCTTTGGAAGATCACAATACGAGCATTGTATGGCTTGCACTTGGCAAGTCAGCTCAGTGTACAGCGTGTGAAGGCTGCTCCTGTGTGTCTTCAGCACGTTGGGACAAGTTTGGTGGGGGGAGGTAGATGCAAATTGATATACCTTGGAGACTTTCAGCCTTGGGCTGCCCCTGCCAAGAGGCAGATTGTCAGCTGAGACACGCATGGGTGATGCTTTCAGGCGCAGCATCTGTCGAGTGACAGCTGTGTCCATTGACTTGGCTCTAGCGTCCAGCCCTTCTGCAGCCTGCTGTCCTGCACAGCATAGCAATGTCATAAACATGGAGCACTGTGTGAATGGCTTGAGCTTCTGCAGAAACGCTCCGTTCACCCTACTCGTCATGAGCTTGCAGCAGCCCACAGGCAGGCACTGCATGAACACCATCAACGACACAGAGCACTTTTTGTCTAATGGGTACAATTGTCAACAAAAATGTCAATAGCCAGGCAGATTGTATACACAGTCTCTGCCTGGCTATGCCTATGTGACTGCAGCTGTAGCAGCAAGCACTACCTTCATCAGGAGAGCTGTCGCCTGAGGTTTCTGATGCTCGAATGTGTAAGCCCACTTCTGCGATCCCAGCTGCCTCAGAGGCTCGGCGCAGCAGCCTACCGCCCTCCTCAGAGATGCGAGCAGCTTTGGTGCCAAAGGAGGACCACCTGCGAGGGGAGGCCCCAGCAGAGGGCACCATGCTGGAAGGGGTGCTGGACCCACTGTCCATGTCCCTGCACCATACACAATGCAACAGTTACACTTCGAAAACTATGCCTGCTGGGGTCTAACTGCACTTGGACTTGTCTAAGTGCTGAAGTGACTTTGATCTCACAAAACTGAAGGGTCAGTACTCTGGCAATGATCTGCAGCCTGAGTGGAGCTCAGTGCAAGCACAAAGATTGATGAACATGGGCAAACTTGTCATTTCACGAGCGAAACTTGCAGGTGATTTTGCAGTACCAGCACAGCATGCCATAGAGCTTATAGACAATGCTACTGGCCAGTTGG
>JAABUW010007250.1_pt1 | contig 13460 bp, 4 predicted proteins | sample 5560081 | NCBI WGS metagenome assembly JAABUW01 (sample SAMN10711882, study PRJNA513363) | rock metagenome | isolation source: Antarctica rocks | place: Antarctica: Victoria Land, Knobhead sud
TTATATCAAGAATTACTATTTTAAAATCTATATAATTATAATATGTTATCGAGATTACAGTTTGCTATATTATTATATTATAATTACTTGTTAGTATAAAATCTTGCTTAATTTATTTTATATTTGCATTACTCTTTTGTATTATTGTTTTACTTTAGAATTTTTTTCTTTAAACTATTTAAAGATATTGTTTATACTATTTTCGATTGCAAAATATCTAATTCTTTAAAAATTTCTAGTTAATAGTTGTCTTTATTTGAAGATAATTTTAGTAAATCTATTTCTTGCAATTTGCTATCTAGTACTTTATATCTTAATTAATTTGCAAATCAATTTAATTGAAATTTTAATTGTATATTTAATACTAGAAAAAAAGAGTTTTAAGAAGTATCGAATAAGATTTTAAGTAATTTTTTATTACTTAAACTAAGAGACAAAAACAAATATATTAAATAAAATACAAATACTAAGATTTAGTTTGAAGAATAGTAATTATATACTATAGTTAATAAGAGTATCTTGTACAAGACTTAAAATAGACTTGTTTATTTATATTAAGTTAAAAAAATTGATATTAAAGTACAATCTAAGTTTTGAAACAAATATATTTAAATAATCTCGATTATTAGTAATTTGCCAAAAATTGTTTGCAAAAGTTGTCAAAAAATATTAAATTATTTTATTGTATACAATTATTCAAATATATCGAATATAAAGAAATATCTTTAATTTGTCTTTTATTTAAAACAAAAAAGATCTCGATTACAATTAGTAATTAATCTAATTTTTATTTATATAAGTTATTGTTAGTAATACAAATAAATAATGCAAAACTAATATATTAATAGAAGAAAAGTTATATTAATTTATTATTTTTCAATTAAAATAATTAAAAAGATTAACTATGCAAAACATTTTTTAATTTGAATCTACTCTTTCGAATTATTAATAATTCGAACTTTCGAAAGCTACTAGAAATGCTTCGATCAAATCTAGTATTTTTAAATTGTATTAAATTATCGAAATTATTGAAAGATATAACAAATAACGTAGTAAATTATTAGTACTTATAGAAGATAATTACATACAAACAACAAAGATTGCAAGATATATTGTAGTCTTTAAGCTAGTCTCAATTAAATCTAGCTTATTTAAGTTAAATTAACTTAAATTTAAATTAATTTGCTAAGCAAACCAATTAAAAGTAGACGAACAACTTTTTGAATTACTTATTTGCTACTATTACAATCTATAGACTTTAAACATATCGTCGTCGTATTGCGCAACACTCTTACTTAATAATAACGTATTTGTTAGCTTTTATTAATTTTTTAATTTATTAATTTAAGTTATTTAATAAAGATCTTAAACTTATTTTTAAGCAATAACTTTATTAGCTTATCTATTATTATATTTGCGCTTCGAACAAAATTGATACAAATGCAATTACTTTTGCAAAGATCTCTAATATAATAAAGTATTACGTCAATATACTTTAATCTAGTGTGACCGTTGAGTCGGGTCGAACACTTTTTTTTCAACCCGACTCACCCTTCTGGGCCCCGTAGGGCTAGGCTAGGACCAAGTCGCGAATCCGATTCTAGAGTCAAGGTTTTGTTAGATTGGTGCCAAGAGCCCAAGCTAATCAAGTACAATAAGTTAAGCGAGATGCATATTTGGTAAAATCTTTATGTATATGCATAGAACTCTATTATCTCATCGATTGCAAATGTAATTACTAGGGATGACGCATTGATTTTGATCACAATTTCGAGAGAAGAGCAATAGAAATAAGTAGTAGAATCTCTAGATTAAAACTACGTATACATGCTAGTTCGTTGATCTTCATTCTTCACATCTTCGACAAGTCGTCTAAGGTTCTATTTACTTTGTCTCTACATCTATATTTGAAGCAAACTTCTCTTGCGTTTGCGTTTTCTTAAGAAGACATCGTATAGTTGCAAGACGCTTATGTAGTAACTTTCTTGTTTCGTTATGTTTAACGTCATCAACTAAAACTAGAATCGTTCGATCAATTGTCAAATAGCATATAGAAACAAGTGTCTACCTTTGAACAATTTAATTAGATATGTTTTCGCGACGTTATGTAGCGTTTTTATCGCATCGTCTTGCATTTAATTAATGTAATTATTGATATCGATCTTTAGCAAAATATCTTGACAATAATAATAGAAGTATCGCTTGAAAATTACATGCGATAGCTTTTATTAATAATTGATAATCTTCTTTAGAGCAATGTCTAATCTAGATTTTAGCAATATTAATTAGCGATAAAAAGTAGTAAATTTGTCTCTTAGTTTGTCGTTAATGCGAACATTTATAAAAAGACTTAAGAAGCTAGATGCTTGTGCAAACGATTATTGAATGCTTTTGATTTAAAGAATTGATGTCGCATTTGTGTACTTTCTTGTTGCTAAATTTATAGAGTTAAAGTTGATAAATTTTTTAAATGTCTTTCGTAACATAGATTTTTTTAAGTATTAATTTTTCTCTTTTGCACTATTGTTTTGTTCTAGATTGAGACTTCGATAAGAAGTAAGTTGTTATAACTATAAATTAAAATTTAATTAAATAACTTTTTTTAGATTTGCGATCGTAAACTACAATGCATAAAATGCAAACAAAAGTATATATCTTTAGAGCGTCTCATGTTTGTGAGAAAATTGTCAATCAAAATAATTGAATCTTTCTAGTTATTCGACAAGAAACATTGCAAAGAATTTAGTACTTATTGATCGACATTTATAAGCGAGTCTTTATTCGTTATAGTTATTGCAACAAGCAAATTAGTTTTTCTTAATTAATTTAACTCGATAATAGATAGAAGCAACATTAATTAATTAATAGTAGTTGAAAGCATGTTCTTTATGTGTAAGAAGATTGTTGTTAAGTTAATTAAGATTTTGTTTGTTTTGTTGTTATCGCGCCTTGCAAAAAGTAAATTAAAAAACTTATTATATTTACTTGACTTTGCACTCTTTAAACAATCTAATTTTCTCACTTTATCGCTATATTTACAATGAGACGTTTAAATAGTTCTTAGAAATTCAATCTTTATCGTAGAGAAGTCAAAAAGACAAATAATAAGAGTCGCAATTTATATAATGTTAAATTTTGATGCTAATTTTATTGCAAAAGAAGATTACATAAACGATAACAATGTCGACGCAAACAATAACAATAACGATGCGTTAAAAGTTAAATCGCTTTCGACTTCGCACAAAAGAAAAGCTTCTATAATTCGCTCTATACAATCAAAGTTTTTATTAAAAGCGCATATCGAAGCTTCTAACAAATTCATCACGATTAAGAAAGATGAGTGCCAATACGTGCAATAATAGTAGAGTGTGTTTTGAATTTTCCTAGTTTTAAACAAGCATGTAAAGACATATAATCGCTTCACTCGAACAATTAAGAGATTCGAAAATAAGAACTTTGATTCAACTACGAAGATTACACGTCAACTCGAAGAACAAAAAGATAAGTAAAATTACTCGTTGTTAATAATAGACTTTACATTGTTCGTTGCAAGAAATCGCACAAACAATTGTTTAAAAACGAAGACAAAAAATGAATTTACGTCGACAAAAACGAAATTCGCAAAAAAAGTCACACTTAAAAAGATCACAATTGTAAAGAAGAAGCTCGTGTTTAAAGAATTCGTTAAATCGACATTCGCTAAGTTTCGCAAAGTGATAACGTTCAAATCTAGCATTAAGAATCTCGCAAATACAAGAGATTCTATGCTTGTTAACAAGACATTATAAGTATGCATTCTTTTAACGCTTCTATTGTTGATTTTCATTGTTAATTTTGTACTTTTTAGGACGATAAGCTTAATCACGATCGTTTGCTTCATTTGATCGTCAAGAAGATTGTTAATGTTGTGCTACATTAAGAGCAATTAATTTGTTACATAAGATTCACGAAATTGATAAAGGTCTAGAACGACGATTCAAAGAGCGCATTAAATGTGTTTAAGAGTTAAATGTAAAATCATGACGATGCAATTAAGTTGTTTCAATAAGCTTGATTAGTTTGTTTTATGCTCTTTGCTTATGTGTATTATCATTGCGCTCAATAGTTGACGCGTGATTTATAGATACACGAGCTCAATAGCAACATTGGTGATAGATGTATACTTAGACGACGAGGTTGAAGTTGTTATTAGTGATAATAAGATGAAGGACGATGAGGCAAATTTCGACAAAGAATTGAAAGACTTTATTTAGATCATTAAGTAAAGTAGAATGTTTCGACAAAGATAGAGAAGAAAATGGGAATTGATGCGAAACGTGTAATTTCTTTTCTATTGCACTAGTTGCGACAACCCTTGTCGTTTAACTACTATTTAGATTAGCTAGATTCGAGCTTCACTACGTATTTGATTTTATGCTATGGGACCTCTAAGGATGTCGTAGTTGTATACATGAATCCTAAAACTTCAACATATCTAGCGTATCACTAAGAATTTTGTTGTAACTTCTATTTATTCTTAGCAATAGAAAGAGGCAATAGAACTCTTATAATCTTAAGATAAAAGATAGTCAAATCGTCTTTTAGAACTTTATTGAAAGATTTAGCACTAATATTTATTTGCGATCGCCAACAAGTTTATTGTTGCCTTCGTCTTCGTTATCAAATTGATCGTCGTCGACGATTTCGTTTTCGTTATCAAGTTAATCGTCGTCGACACTTCTATTTTCGTTATCAAATTTGTTGTCGTCGACGTCTTTGTTTTCGTTACCAACTTGATTATTGTTAACGTCTCTCTTTTTGTTATCAAATTAAGTTCTTCGACTTGCTTAAGATATGTTTAAATATAACTTAAATTAATCTTCATGTAGTTATTTTCTTCATTATGCTTCGTAAGATTTACAAGCACTAGACTCTCTTAACATTGTATATTGATTTGCACAAGAGCTCTTATCTTTGAACATTTTAATAACATATATCTTTGTAGCGTCTTAAAGAACTTGTATTGTCGTATTTTGCATTATAGTAATTTTTATTTGATTGTCGTTGCGTACATTTATCATAATAATTCGATAAAACTCTTAAAAAGCTTGTTTGAATATTACGTGACTTTAGAAGCTTTAAAAGTTGTAAATTGCGACAAAACTATTTTTTGAATTTGATATCAACAATATAATATAGTAGTAGATACAAAATGTTGCACTTCTTTGTTTGTTTGTTATCGCAAAATTCATGATAAAGTTATAATAAACTTGTGTAATATTTGGGATCTAAGATTTCTTGTTTAATATTAAATTCATGTAGTTCTTAACAATGTCTACGCTTTTTATATTGCTAATGTGTAACTTAAGTAAAAACTCGTTTAAGTGTTTGAATGCTAGATTATTAATTGTCGTAAAAGATTAAACATTTTAGTTAAATACAAGTAATGTTAAGTAATTGCGTTTTATGAAATATTAATTTCTAGATTAAGCTAAAAGTTATCAAGTTTCTTGTATTTACTTCTTTTTCTATTAATAAACTTCAAATTTAATTAAGTTATCGATTAAGTAATTTTAGAGTTTCTATAGTAAGATGTTGCGTATTAATCAACTTGTTAGATCTTAAAATACTTAATAAACTAAAGTTGAATTAGCAAAATTAGATTTAAGAAAACAAAGCATTGCGAATAAGTTTATTGTATATAATCAATGTCGCAAATAGCACTCTTGCATTCGTTAAATTTATTACTTGAACACAAGTATTGTGCAAACAATTTACATTGTATTTGCAAAATAGTTGTGTTGCTTATTATCGCAATGCAACATATAATTTGACAAATTAACAAACTATAATTACGATGTTTGTTGTAATTCTAAATCGTCTTCTAGAAACATTGTTAGCCTTTATTGTTAAAATGTTTATTACATAACAACGTTTATTGTACTTGTTTATTTTGTCTTTATACTTCTTTTTATATTAAGAATATCTACAATGGCGCGAAAACTTAATAGTTCGCAAGAATTTAGAAACTTTCAAGACAAATTTGATTCGATCGAACAAAGTAGACACTCTCTTTAAATTATTGTTGTTTTCTATTGCTCACGTGTTAATAGAGAATGTTTCGCTACAATTGGAATTTATATTTAAGTTGAGATCAAAGCGCAAAAAGCTAGTAACTAAGGATTTAAAAGAGCGCGAATCAAGGTCAAACAACATCGAACAAAAATTGTTGATAAAGAATTCTTATACTTTATTATAGCGAGTGCGATTTGTCAATCGCATAGTCGTTTAAAGTACATTATTACGCACATTCTTTTTGTACAACGACATATTAAATAATAATATTAGCGTCAAGTTCTCGACAATCTTTAAGTCGAACTTTGATTAAATCGTTCACTAAACGTCTAGCGAAAAGATCGAAAACTACGTTAAATTCAAATATCAAGTCAAACGTAGTAAACGAGTTTGATTTAAAAGCAAAATTTTAACTTTAATATTAGACAAAGTACGACAATAATTCAAATTCGACAATTAAACGCGAAGAAAAATTTAGTAAGAAAGAAACGTTTGTTACGAAGTAAACGATTATTTTAACACTAGTTGCTTGAAGCAATTTTAGAGACTCCAAAAAACGAGCAATTGATATAGAAAAGATAGACATTTTAACACTAGTTGCGAAGCGCAACATTTTAAACTCTAAAAAATTGACAATTGCAACGAAGAAGTTTGTAACATTATTATTTGTAATTAAAGTTAAAAGCAAGTTGACAAAGAAGATTATAATTGTCAAGAAAAAGCTTGCGACTATTGTGAGATCAAAGAGTCGAACAAGAGTTAAAAATAATAGAACAAAAAATCGCAAATTGATAAGCGAATTATTCGTTATAAGCAAGACGTATTTTATTCTTTTCTATTGTTGCTTTTTGTTATTAACGATACGAACAATAGTTTTAGAGTCTTGATTTGCGAAACCCTTTATATTCGATAATTAGCAAAATCATAAATGTGATAGCTAGACATAAGCAATTAATTTATTTTCGCGATGAAGTGAAGTTGCGTACGATAGAAAATAAAGATTCGAAAAAGAAACATCGTAGATTTTTAAGTTAGTGTTTGAATTTAAACAACGTCGTAAACGATGCTTATTAATATGCTTTAATTTTAGATAGATTGCTATAACTTCCATTGATTGATTTAGATATTTCTAGCTATTCGAACTTAATGATTGCTCTTGTGCTAGATGTCTATAAAAACGATAAAGCTTTAATAGTGTTGTCTACTAACGAAATTGACGAAATTGACGAAGAATTCAAGTTGAAGAAATTTATTCAATCTATTATCTAAGTTTGGTTACAAAGCATTTGAAAAGAAAGCAACAAAATTTAAGAAAAAGAAGAAGATTGCTTGAAGTTTCGTCGCTTGTTTAGCGAGATCTTAATTTTCTTTTTTACATCACGTCTCTAGTGGTGATCTTTATATCGATATCTTAATTAAATAGACAATTATGCTTTAGTAACAATTGCTTTGTTTCAAATATACGTTAACAATTTCTAAAGTGCATTGCAATAATTTTGAAATACTCTTTGATTCGCAAATAATTTGTCAATATTGAAATGTATTTGTTAACTATTAAGATAACTTATTGATTCTATAACGTTTGTTTGCGTTTTAAACTTTTGTTCGTAGTAGAAAGCAACAACAAAAATAGTTATAGTAATTCTTAAAAACGATTGAGTTACAATTTCAATTCCTTGCTTACTATAATCTTAAGATAATATTAAACTAAAGTCAAGTCTTTAAATTGTAATGTTTGTCGTTTGTCGTAAACGATAGCTCGAATAGACGCTAAATAGTGTTAACTTAATGAGATCGCACTAGAAACGTAATTAATCGAATTTACATTCAAAGATAGAGACAATTCACACTTTAATCGTCTCTTGCAACGCTTCGAACATCGTTTTTTTCATTTTGTAAATTGTTTGCTTTACGAAGTTTTAAACGATTTCTTTGCAAAGTCTTGCGAAGAGTAGCTTTTTAATTAGAAAATTCGTAGATTTTTAATATTGACGAATCTCTTTAAGCGTTATCGTTAGAAGTTCGATCAACATTAGAACTTAACTATAGATAGAGAACAAGTTTATTGTCTTTCTTATATCGCATAATCTTAAATTTCTTAAATGTTGTTGTTAGATATGTATTTATGTCGTTTTGTTGTTTTCATCTAGTTTTATTTTGTTTTAGTAATCATATTGTTGTTGTCATGCTTAAATAGCCTCTTGTTTGCGTTTTTTCTCTATAATAATATTAGCATGCTTGTGGCGCACGTATTTAGAAGACATCTATACGAACGATAATTTTTAATTGAATTTATTGTTTTTGATTTCTTGTCGCACATTCTTATAGATATTAGCTTTAAACAATAGTTAGCAATGTAATCTAGCAATGTAGTTTAACGATATTAGTATAGTAGACTCTATAAGTGATTTTTGCTATAGGCGAAGAGCTTCCAAGATTTGTAAATATAATCAACTTATTTGTGATGTTCGTCGATGAGTTGTTGACACTATAAGTATTCGATCAATTTACGCAATAATAGTTTATTAAATTGCGATTATCTAGCGATCTAAGTAAGTAAACAAACAATTGTATTTACTTATTATTATTAATTCGTTTTGCAATTGCAACGCCTTATTGATAAATCGTAAATAACTTACTATAAACAACGATAATCGTGAAGTTTCGAAAAATATGTGTAGACTCGACTTGTAATGTTTGTTTATGTTGCTAAGTGCGCTAACTATGTTGCGCAATATTATTTATCGTAACTAAGAAATTTCTTCGTGCGATAAAAAGACAATCAAAAAGGTCGAAACGATTAAAAAGTTTAATTGTTCAAGATTTTTGTCAATTGTTGCAAATCATCGTGTAAAAGTACTAATAATAAACTAATATTATTATTTGATCAATTATAGAAAAAAGTAAAACGCGAATTCTTCGAAGAGAAAATCGACTTCGAATTGCGAACAACTTTGAGAAGTGATAGTCAAAATGTTGATCTCAAACAAGTTAGAAAAAGACTATTGGCAACAATGTTAAGCTAGATTCGAGACAAATTAACTTAGAGTCGATCGAATGTTATTCGACGCAAAAACGAAAATAAGCTTAATCAAAAATCTCAAATTAAGCGAACTAGGAATCTTAAGAAGAAGCGACGAATATTCTACTACTTTTTTCTATTGCTTATCGTTTAACATCTATGTAGTTCGTTGCAATCAATTTAGACGTTCAAGACTTCTAGAGAGCGATATATAATGATCGCTTTGCGTGAACAACGCTATCTACGAAATTGTAGACTTAGATTTTCTATCAAAAGATGTTCGAAGACGAGCAAATAATTTATAAATTTGTCATGAAAGAGAAACTAATAGAAAAGAGATAACAAGAGAGCAAGAGCGATAAGTGATAATTGACAATGTTTATTGCTTTTCTAACGATTAAATAGAGGAATTCGTAGTTGATCGAATCGCTATAGATAATAAAAAGACACTAAACGAGAGAACTATTAAAGAGGAATTTAAAGTTAAGAAAGAATTGACTAGATTTAATAACTACATAATTTAGCAAAAGAAGAAAGATTATTAATTCGAGATTCGTATATTAGAGTTTTTATTTCGCACTCAATTACTAATATATAGAAGTTGCCCAATTAGAATAACTAGTTAACAAAGCGTCGCGCAAAAGAATTTTTTTTGCTTTAATAACGAAAGATATGCGATGTGTTGTTTTTAGACAAAAACAAAAGCTAATGTAATATAGCGAGCATAAGCTAAGAAGTTTGCGTATAAGCGAACAAGAGATTGCGTCTCAAATGAAGAAATTTAAGAAAAACTATTTAAATCTATACAATGCTATGAATTTAGAATTTGAGTATGTGTTTGCGTTGCTATCGCTACAATTTATTGTAAACTATTGATGTGTCTTGCGAAAATAGATACTCGCTTCTTGGTCGTACTCTTTTTTCGTCGATCTTAAATGTTAATTCTAAAGTAAAAGTGTTTTTGTTTGATGATTCTAAGTTTTAAGATAGCATAAATAAAAACAACGCGAACGACATAAGCAACTTTCTATTTAGTAATAATAAATACAATTCAAATAATAATAACGTCAATAAGAATGATAATTTAGTCGAGGAGCTTAAGAGTGATAATAACGAAAAAAACAACAACGTTAAGGACGTGAATATAATAAAGAGTTGAATTGAGAATTAGAATTAGTAGAAGTAACTCTAGCGTTAACTTATAATTTTGACAACTTAAGTTCTCTAACGTAATTTCTTGATTCGCAAATAATTTTTAAAGATATTTGCAACATTGCATTCGAGCAATCAATACATAGCAAAACAATGTTGATAATATATAAGTAGTAAAATACAATAGTAGAATAGCATTTGCTAGATTAATTTATGCTAAATATGTTATTGCTTCTTTGTTACTTGTCTTATTAATTAAAGTAATTTTAGTAGTCACTTTATATAAAGTCTTAATATCGTTGATTTAATGTCTTAAGACGCCTCTTAATTACATTAACATTATGCACGTATTAATTTAGCTAACGCAAGTATTTTAATTCACAAATTCAATTAATGTTCTTGTTAAACAATTAGAATTTCACTTTATTTGTTTGCATTATAATGTTCGTAAAACGTTAATTATTAATTAGCAATATCAATGTTTGTTGTAAACTCTTATTAAGAAAGCATATATATGTAACGTTCGTTCTTCTAGATCTTCGTTATCAAAAAGAATCTCTTAAAGTTGAACGAAATCGTTAAGAGAACAAGAAGCTTTTCATTGTAACAAGCCTTTTTTTCATTATAGAGCGTGAAATAGTCGTCGATATTATTTCTCAAGTTTATGATGTGCTTCGTTCGACGAATTTGTTTCTAATCTTTAGTCAATAGCATTATTGTGCAAGAACTTGAATGAGTATAATTTACGTTTAAGTAGCATATTATTTTGATTTGTGACTTGCTAGTGTAATATTGTAGCGACGTAATTAAGTGTTAATGTGCTTAAAGCTAATATATTTAGATTTAAGCATAAGTGAAACTCGCTCAAAACTATTTATTATTTATAGTAATAATTGCATTTAGTACGATCTTAACAAAGATCAAATTAGAATTGCAAATTATAATAAGAATTTAGCTTACACCCTTATATCAAAGCTACAATGCACGAGGTAATAAAATTAAGTAATAGAACAATCTTAGTTACTACTTTTTATCATTGCACAATATTTATGCGAGTAATTCTCTCTTATATTTTTGATAATTTATTTTTGCTCTTTTGCTTTAGCGTTTGAGTGCAAGACATGTAGAAGCTTCTTAATGCCTAGAATCGCAATCTAATGATTATTATCAAAATAAACACTTCTCGCAAACAACTCTTTAATCGCAAGATTCTTAACTTACGTGCTAGCTTCAATGTTATGAGTTACACTTACATCGATAAATCGTAATAGATTTGTTTATTTTCTCGAATCGTAAGATTGTAATCAAGAAGAATTAAGCATTCGAAAAAATTATCGTTCATTTATTAATTTATCGTTAAAAACAATTTAACGAGCTAGACGTTTAGATAAGTCTTGAGATAAGTTAACGTATCGTGGAAAAACGCGATCGAAATGTAGTTTGGCATGTTGTGCAAATGCGTTGTTAGCGATTACATCTCTAACTTTGTTTCTTAATTGTGTTTACTTGTTTAAGACTAGGTTTGCTATATTTGATTATTAGATTTAACGAAATGTTTGATTCGATAATTATACGCATCTTGTTCTAGAATGTCGCAAAAACTAATACTATTATTATTGATTAAGATTAATCGACATGTACAAAAAAATAAGACTTGTTAATATCTCGTCTTGACGTTCAAATGTTACAAGCATTATTTGTTTTTACTTTTAATTCTTTTGACTTCGTAGTTGAAGCACAATTTGCCACTACATACTACTAGCTACACTTCTAATTAAACTTAAAATCAAGTCACAACGAACTTTGATAAATTATGTTAACAAGTTTCAATCTTACTTTATAAGAGAAGAGATATCGCGCATAAAGCAGTAGAATTTAGCAATAAAACTATCACTTCGACTATTACTACGTATTGTCATACAAGGTCTTGAGAGATAACTTATACTTCTTATTAATAATTATTGCATCTCTCTTAATTTGGCGTCGAAATGCGTAAGATTATACATCACTAACTATTATGTAAGCATTACGCAAAAGCTACAAGAAGAAACGCTAAAGAGTAACTCTTAGTATATTATTGTATTATTGAGTTATTAAGTTTTATATAGCAATTGCGATAGTTATAAGTCGTGACACTAGAGATAACAAGACGTGAAATAATAATAAGTGGCTAGAAGCTAGCTTCATTTTAATTAATATTCGTCTTAACATTATTATGATTATCGACAAACAATAGATTTACTTTGAATCGCCAATGTAAGTAAGCGTCGACTAATAATACTTCGTGCGCTAAGCGAAGTCTATAATTTTAGTGATTTACTAGAAGAAACAATGCTCTCTCGCAATAGAGAATGGTTTGCTCTTTCTAACTACTAGGTTTTGCTTCAAATGTTTCATTTAAACGTCGAGCATTATAAACAATTATATCGTCAACTATATGTGACGTTTGCTTTGTTAAATAAAAAGCTCTAAATAGATGATAATCAAGAGATTAATATAAGAATGAATGGCATTTAAGATGTTACTAAATAGCATAATGTAATTACACACGTTTTTGACATTAATTTCTATTGCTCGAAAACCTATATTATTGAGATAGAAAACTATTGTCGAAAAGACAAGATTTGGCGAGTGGATCTCAAGTAGTGGCTTGGCGCTATAGCCTTTATTAAATGATTATACTTTACTCAAATCCTAGCTTCAATAGCATATCAACTAGTATTAAAACCCAAAATAGAATCTAATCGTGTCAAAGTTATGTCGAGTTTAGATATCAACGTGGGTACATTATATGAAATGACATCTTTATTAGTTAATAATTGTTTATAGTTGTGAAAAGCGACGATTCTTATAAAAGCTCGAGAAGATACGTTCAATCTACGATAACTATTGTTGCGCAAAAAGAAAGTGCACGATACACAACTTTCGCTTCTTAAAATCGTGTTCAATAAGAAAGGCGCAATTTTGATAAAGAGTCTACTTGTAAATAACAAGTTAACGTAAATATTAGTCTTTTCGCGTTCTTAAGTTACACTAAGATCTTAAAACTTTAGTGCTTTTTCGAAAGAAACACTTCTATAAGCGAATGCTCAAAAATATCGCATATTAAACGAGAAGATAAAATATATTAATAGTGAATAGAAGATATACGACATAGTTGACTTTCTTAAATTGTGTTATAAAGCAAATAGATTAGATGCAATTATTGAATTTAATTATGCGAACTTCAAGT
>JAABUW010007252.1_pt1 | contig 13457 bp, 18 predicted proteins | sample 5560081 | NCBI WGS metagenome assembly JAABUW01 (sample SAMN10711882, study PRJNA513363) | rock metagenome | isolation source: Antarctica rocks | place: Antarctica: Victoria Land, Knobhead sud
GTGCTGTGTTAAAGAATCAGCTCCAGGCTCGAGAAAGGATGTCGGCAGCTGTCACGGTGTGCTGAGCGCGCCCAGACCCTCGCGGTCGACTCTGCTGGCGGCGCGGGTCCGTGCCTCGAGCGCTGCAGGTGCTTCGTCTTGACGGTCTTCGCATCGATAGATCTCCGTGATTACTGCAGGCGCCTCCCCAACTAAACCCTAAACCCTAAAAGTGGCACCAAGAATCCGCGGCGGTGGGCGTGACGCCTGCAGCGGGCGCTGCTCAGCTGCCTGGCAGGCCCACCATGACTCATCATTGAGCGAACCTAAAACGGCACACTGCATTGGCTCTGCAGGCGTACGGCGCCAGGAACTACGCGGCGGTGGGCGTCACGCTGCAGCGGGCGCTGCTCATCTGCCTGGTGGCCCTGGGGGCGCTGCTGCCGGTGTGGCTGACCATGGAGCCGCTGCTGCTGGCCATGGGTGAGGCTTCAGGGGTATCAAACAGCCGGATGTCACTCAGCATGTGAATCTCATCATCTGAGTGTAGATGAATCATGCCATCGCCTAGAACCAGCATCGTGATTCGGACATCTGGCCAGAGGGCCTGGTGCAGAGCAGCTGCAGTGTCACTGGAGCCCCTGCTGCGTCCGGACGGTACACGTGTTTTGCAAAGCAGCCAATGACATGCAACGGGTTGCATTGAACCATTTGCATCTGCCACTTTTCCATCCCTTGTGCGTCGTGCGTGAATCCTGTAGGCCGGGAGCAGCAGTCGTTGAAAGATGCGGTGCTCTTCCCGCGATTGAGTGCTGGCGTTTCTATTCGTTTTCCACGTTGTGTCAGTATGCCCGAAGTCCTCTCACAGCTCCATGTCCTCTCGCACGTGCAGGGCAAGGCGAGCATCCAGCAAAGGTTGCGGGGATGCTCGGCCAGCTCAGATGAAATGCCTGCATGCTCTGATGGCTTCAGGTATCATAACGCAGGGCAAGGCGAGCAGCTGGCGAAGGACGCGGCGATGTTCGTGCGGCTGAGTGTGCCGGCGGTCTTCTTCATCGGCATCTCCGAGTGTCTCAAGCGGTACCTCATGGCGCAGGGCGTCGTCATGCCCGCCGCGGGTGTGCCCCCTGTTCCTCTCGCGAAGCTTGTTGAATGACTGACAAAGTCCCGTCTGTGGTCTGAGTCTTGCCGCAAGCAACCATGCCAGCATGCACAGCGCTTCCCTGGGGGACATGGCCTAGACTATTTGTGCAGAAACGATTGACGATGGCCGCAGCGGCAACAATCTGGTGGCATACCTGCTGCATGTTGTCCACTCGGCATGTGGTGCTTCAAGCTGACAGCACTTTCCGCCTGAGCTCCTATGAGAGTATGCATGACGCCGCACGATCGTGAGCCGCGTAGCTGCACAGTGACAGCTGCAGGCGGCTCAGTGTTTGCTGTGCAGTCCGGCGGCCGTCTACACCAGGGTCTCCATCCACTCCTCCACCGGATTTTGCATCCCTCCTCGACGAGTTGCGTATCGGGCTCCTGAAGGCTTGACGTGCATCCTGCAGCTGCCAGCGCGATGTCCACGGCGCTGGCGCCCGTCTACAACGGCATCTTCATCCACTCCTGCGGCTTCGGCCTGGCCGGCGCCGCCTACGCCAACGACGCCATCTTCCTGACGACGGCCATCCTGCTGGGCGGCTGGACCATCTACTACGACCACGCGGTGGAGGGCCGGCCCGAGGACACCTGGCAGGGCTGGTGAGCGTTGTCCATCAAACTGCTTGACGACAGGACTCCTCGACGTCTGTGAACCCGAGATGAGTGGACCAGCTGCTACGACCACTTTTTGAAAATTTCAAAATTTCAAAATTTCAAAATTTCAAAATTTGGAAGAAAAAAAAAACAACCCAGCTCAACAAATTAGATAAATTTTGGTTAGTGGAGGGCCGACCGGAAGACACCTGGCAGGGCTGGTACGCCGTCGTGGAAGCAGATTGGTCATATAGTCTGGGCATGTGTGAACCCGAAAAGGGACAAGACCATCTACCACGACCACGCGGTGGAGGGCCGCCCTGAGGACGCCTGGCAGGGCTGGTGCGTGTGTCTCTTCTGAACGGAACGATGCATGCCCGCAGAACAGCTTGTCGCAGACCTGATGCTCAGGAGTATGGCGAATCGGCGGCTCCGCACCAGACCGAGCCTGAGAGGCGGTGAAGGGACATTTGCATGTATGCTGTGCCGGGCTGCATTTGCACTCGGCGCCCCTGAAACCTGAATTGGTTACTGTTGTCCCGCTTCAGTCTGCCGCCTGATGCTGCCTGCAGGAGTCGGCAGTGCTTCGCCGGCTGGGGACCCTACCTCCGCATCGCGGCACCTTCCTGCATCATGGTGTGCCGCCGGCGGCCGAGTGAACGAAACGCCGCCGCAGAGGCCTGGGTTTCCGCCTTGGGTTTCGCCCTCTGTTGTCCAACGACCGCGTCTGCATCTCGGAAAGCAGCACGCCCAAAACGGCACCCACACGTGCACATATGGACGAGCTGTAAGCTGCAAGGGAATTAAACACATCCACAGGTGTGTATGGAGTGGTGGAGCGTGGAGTTGCTGATCATATTTGCGGGGCTGCTGCCGCAACCCTCGCTGAGCGTGTCCGTCACCGGCATCTGCCTCAACGTCATGTCCCTCGTCTACATGCTCTCCTTTGGCCTGTCAGGTGCGACAAGCATTCACTCAACAGCATCGAAGCCAGGCTCGAAGTCAGGGATTGTTGATCTTTGCATCAAACCCAGGTTGCAGCGATGCGGACCTCCGTTGCAACCCTAAACCCTAAACCATAAGCGCAGGCGCAAGTGTGCGCTGGCATGTCACTGCCTCGTGCCGAATGGATCGCGCCGCCAGCGGCGCCTCGTTGACGAGGGTGAGCAACGCGCTGGGCGGCGGCCGGCCGCGGGCGGGGCGCGCTGCACCGGCCGGTCTCATTCTGACACCTCAGCGCAGATGCATCAGTTATTGTCAACTGATCGTGCAGGCGCCTCGTCGACGAGGGTGAGCAATGCGCTGGGCGGCGGCCGGCCGTGGGCGGGGCGCGCTGCACCGGCAGGTCTCATTCTGACACCTCAGCGCAGATGCATCAGTTATTGTCAACTGATCTTGCAGGCGCCTCGTCGACGAGGGTGAGCAACGCGCTGGGCGGCGGCCGGCCGCGGGCGGCGCGCCGCACAGCCCGCATGTCCGGCGTGCTGACCGTCTCGGCGACGTCCCTCTGCGCCGTCCTCATCCTGGTCTTCCGCTACCAGGCAAGACGCCCCGGAAATGCAGTTCTGCTGTGAGGCTCGACAGCAGTCCGGCGGGCTGACCGCCTCGGCAACACCCCTGTGCGTCCTCATCTCAAGCTTCCGCTACCAGGCGAGAACAGAAACAAGGATGCTGTTGAGGTACATCGAAAACTCAGATGCATTGTGCAGCACTATCCAGATGCAACGCTGCCGTGCGACTCCGCACATGTCCTCCGATGTGCTGACCGGCATGGGTACTTGCCTGTGCGGCGTCCACTGACAGAACTGACTTCATGTTATTTTCAACATATGATGCCGCGAACCTCCAGACCTCTCACAAGTCCCGTTTGACAGGTCCCGTTTGACTAAAACCCTAAACGCTAAATCACAGGTGGGGCACCTGTTCACGCACGACGAGGGGGTGATAAACGCGACGGCGGAGCTCGCGGGCTGGCTGGCGATCGTGGTCGTCGGCGACGGCCTCAATGCCACCTTCTCAGGTGCCTTCACAGCCCAATCAGCCGACCCACAGGAATGCGGCGCCTCTCCAAAGGCCGAGAACGGAGAGTCATTCTGTCACGGGCTGGCTGGTTATCATCATCATGAGGGACGGGCTCCAACGCCACCTTCTCACGCGCAGTCTGCTGGGGTTAGGGTTTAGCCTAAACCCAAACTCAAACCCTAAATAGCATCCCCAACCTGCGGCTCCTGACTTCGGATTGGAAGTCGAGCCTCCCCTGCCATCGTCAGCCTGGACAAATTGCAGCTGGCGTGACTTCGCGCACGCTGTCGATGCCATCCGCACGCCTTCTCAGCATTTGCAGAGCCTGATTGAGGCTCTCAGCCACACCTCGCTGTAAGTGGCATCGGCGTGCGGGAGACTTCCGGGACGACTCGGCGTGCGGGTAATCGCCGGGAACACAAGCTAGGCAACGGTTAGGGTTTAGGGTTTAGCGGAATGGTGGTCCAGCAGGACTTCCTTTGGGGTCAGCCGAGAGGCTGTCTCGTGATGATGACGCCCACATGCTCGCTCAGCTACTATGCCGCGTCCAATTGCCTGTTCTCATCAAACGCAGCCGTCGCCCGCGGTGCGGAGGTGAAGTTGGGCTTGCACTATAACCCGCTGCCGCAAACACAACCCTTTTCTGACACAATTTGCATCGAGTGTCGACATTAAACGGTGATGCAGGGGTCATCCGCGGCGCGGCGCCGCAGACATTGGGGGTGCCGGTGAATCTGGGGCGCCTGCCCGGCCTTCCACTGCCGTCCTGGCAGCAGTCTTCTCGTATTACATTATATATATAGAGATATATAGGGTTTAGGGTTATATATATATATATATATGTATATACATTTAAGGTTTTATATTTAAGGTATATATTCAAGGTATGTATTTAAGGTTTTAAGGTTTTATATATATATATTTTGGGTTGTCTGTCCTTCACGCAGGCGTCATCCGCGGCGCGGCGCGGCAGCCGCTGGGCGTGCTGGTCAACCTGTGCGCCTACTGGGCCTTCGGCATCCCGTTGTCGCTGGGGCTGGGCTTCCTGCTGGGCTGGGGCGTGCGCGGCTTCTGGATCGGCATGGCCGTCACCACCACAGTCCAGGTGCGGAGGCTAACCCCTAAGGAGGCTAACCCTTAAGGAGGCTAAACCTCAAACCCTGATTCGGACGCCGCGATGCCAACTGAAACCGTGGATGTCGCAGCTGTGACATCGACGAATTCATGAAGAGCGGCAGGGGCGTGCACGGGGACCGGCACGGCCGTCGACATCACAGTGGCGGTGCGGAATCGCCGGTTCGATGGGAAACCTCTTGTCTCTTTGCGGGGGAGTTCTCGCCCATGAGTTTGATTGGCAGAGAACTCTTGGGGCGTGCGCGGCAGCTGTATCGGGTTGGCCGTCGCAGCGGGCGGTGCAGGCGCAAAAAGTCTGCATGGCAGTGCCCAGTCTCTGCTTTCGATCTCGCAGATGTCACCGGCAGCACTGGCGGCGAAATCGCAGGACGTCCTTCCTCGCCTTCGCGAGCCTGCGGCTGGCCGGGCGGCGGAGCGGCGCAGCATGTATCCCGTGTGTCTCCACCTCTTTACGGCGTCCTGTCCTCGCCGCCACGCTGCAGGGAAGCATCCTGACCTTCGTGAGACTGCGGCTGGACTGGGCGGCGGAGGCGCGGCGCGCGGCGGCACTCATGGCGTCGCACACCACCGGCGCGCGCGACATAGACGCGGCGCCGCTGCGGCCGGGCAAGGCCTCCTTGGAGGACGAGCTGGACGCCTGATGCGGCGGACGGCCTGGCATATGCGCTAAACCCTGGCGATGCCCGTCGCCGCCGCCGCCGGCGACGTGGTCGTCGGATATATCGAAAGTTCGGAAGCGCGGTGGCGCTGGCGGTGCTGGCCTCGGATATATTGAAAGTTCGGAAGCGCGGCGGCGCTGGAGGTGCTGGCCTCGGATATATCGAAAGGTCGGAAGCACGGCGGCGCTGGCGGTGCTGGCCTCGGAACGGCCAGCGCTCGATTGGACATGCGCTGGCCGGCTCGTGGGGGCAGCGGCTAGCGCAGCTGCCGCCCTATACCGCACCAAGCACCTTGACAGCAACAGCAGTCCTGTGAACATGCGCAGTTCCACACACACCAGTGATGACCTTGATTGACTCGCCCCAGCGCTCCAGAGTTCTGGATTAAGAGTTCTGGATTTAGAATAATGGAGACATTCAATAGAAATCTGCTGCTCGGCAACACATCTAGAACGTTGTCATGAGGTGCGCACTGCCAAGAATGCATAATGGCAGCTATGATGAAATGCAAGCCAGAACAGCCAACAACTCGCGCATCTGGCATGAGCACCGCCAGTGCATTGAAAGTACCCTTGAAAACACCCTTAGAAAACCCCATGGAATATAGAGTTGCAGCTCCGCAGGTGACCTCGGCAACCACCACCAGCCCGCAGTTTTCCCCGTCACCGGCGGCGAGCCCCGCACGGGAACCTCTGCCGAAGCACTGGGCCGACGCCGCCGTCGCCTGTGGAACGACGGCCCGCCGGCAGCTGCGGCACGGTCACGATGGCGTCGCCTCACAGCGCCGACGGCGCAAGCGGGGACGGCTGCGGGCCGGCGGCCGCAATGGCGGCGCGCACCGCTGGTGACAGCCGCGCCAGCACCTGCGGCATCGGCAGCAGTCTCGGACGCCGCATGTCGAGGAAGCGTCGCCAGGCAGCATCGCTCCACTGACCATACACGCAGCAGCAGAACCGCGAGTGGCGATGTCACGCTGCTGCGCGGAAAGGCCCGCGGCCAGCTCACGCAGGCAGCGGCCAGCGGCGGTGTTGACGGCGGCGCGCTCTCAATGAAAGAGTCGTCATCCAGCGCCTCACCTCATCCGGGATGCCACGCCCCTCAGGATCAAAGGTGGCGGCCACCAGGCGGCGGCCCTCCACCATGCCGCCCCGCAGCGTCGGCGGGTCGATGCACACCGGCGAGATGCTGCGGCAGCGCAAGAGGAGGGTTTAGGGTTTAGGGTTTCGGGCACGTCAGGAGGGCGGCGCTCGAGCGCAGGCAGCAAGTGCAGGTCGCCGCTTTCGAAACAGGGAGCCGCAACTGCCAGCGCGTCCTCAGTTTCGGGAGACAGCATCCTCAACTTCGGGAGACAGCGTGCTTTTGACGGCATCTGGGCGCATTTCAGGAGGAGGGGAAGCGCGGCGCCGCATATGCGCCATGAGACTCGGGCTGCTTTTGCGACCATCCCCCAATATCAGCATGTTGTTGTTTTGCATTCGAAATACATATGTGTGACATTTGAAGGAGCGCACTTGGTGGTGGAGGAAGGGAACAGCGGCGCCACATAGGACCCGTAAAAAGCGGGCTGCTCATGCGAGCGCTCGTGCAGCGCGCCCACCAGCTGCTCGTCCGCCGTCATCTGCTGCTCCGTGATCTGCGGGGTGGGGTGTGCGAACCCTTTTTCCCCTTTAGGTTTTCTCTGTAATGGAATGTGCGCGATGCACTGGGGACCACGGACTTCCGCGACAACTCCAGCCGACCGAAGCGCCAGCCAGCCAATGGAGGGCAGGACTGCCGGCCCACAAGGCCGAAAGGACAGCTCTCTGCAGTCACCTCACAGCCTAGTACACCAGTGAAGGCCGTGCGTGGAAGCATGCATTTAGAATGTTTTGAAATATTGAAAGTTGAGGGTTTTTTTTTTTTTTTTTTTTACAAAACCCTGCACCTGGTCCAGCTCGGCACGCCAGGCGGGGCGCATGTACTCGGGGTTGAGGAAACCCCTCTTCACGCCCGCTTCGAGCATCGCGCCCACCGCCTTCTGCAGCCGCCCGCCCCTGCGGGCATTGAACACCGTCGGCGTCAGAGGCGGAAGCAAGCCAGAGAGTAAAGCGTAGCACCCGCCTCCGGCATCGCGCCCACCGCCTTCTGCAGCCGCCCGCCCCTTCGGACCTGTGCAGAAGGTCCGTCGACTTTAGGAACTATATTCCTAGGGTAGAGCGCGCTTGACGCCCGCCTCCAGCATTGCGTCCGCCGCCTTTCTGCAGCCGCCCGCCCCTGATGACAAAAGCACGTAAACTCTCAGCATTGACGGCCTTCAGATACGATTGATCTGCAGCTGGAGAGCTTCACGCACAGGCGCCCAGCGTCGCGCTCACTGCCTCTGCAGCCGCCCCGCCTGCGACGCCAGGCAGCTGCGAAGCATTCCTGAGCACTGACACCAGCGTGCTGCCCAACCCCCCCTTCAGCAGCCGCCTGCCCCGGCGCCGCGGAAACCGCGTGCTCGACCGCTGGCGGAGGTGCAGCGCGGCTGAAGGCGTGGTGCAACACCGGAAACGGAGGCATCGTTTCAGCAGCTTTCAGGAAAGTGCTGAAACGACGCGTGCGGCGTCACCTGAAGGGGGGGCGCGTGCATAGCACCACGAGGTGGGTGCAGCCGTCGGCGATGGCCTGCTTAAAGGGGACGCCCTCGAACACCGCGCCGTCCACCAGCCGCCGCCCCCTGCGACACATTCTCAAGGCGAGTCACAGAGGCGAGTCACACAGCGCGCACTGGCGCAGCGTGGGGGGCTGCCGGTCGCGGCTGGGACGTCGACGGAGGCAAGGGAGTGGGATGGACTGAGGCAGGGGAGTGGGATGGACTGAGGCAGGCAATCGAGATGGGTTTAGGGTTTAGGGTTTAGGGTTTAGGTCCAAACCCACACACTGCAGGGAACGTTGACGATGGCGCCAGCTGTGGTTGTCGTGACAGGTTTGAGGGAACACTGTCAGGAAGTGCGCGCCGGTGATGCATGGGGCTGCCGGCGATGACGGGGATGTTGGCAGAGGCCTTTAGACACTGCGCCAGGTCCTCCTTGTCGACAAAGTCCTGCAGAATGACCGGCCGCAGCGCGTCCAGGCAGCTGGCCACCACCTACGCGACTGAGGACAAGAGTTCTTGAGAGCCGTCGAGAAGCAGATGCACTTACAGAACGGAACGGTGACAGGGTCCTCCTTGTCTGCGACATACTGTGTAGAACCACCAGCTTCAGTGCGTCCAGGCAGCTGGCCACCACCTGCGAGAGAAAAGAACAGTGCCTAAGCGAGGACCCGGAAAGTGAGGTGTTTTGAAATTTGAGTACATGAACAGAGCCTGTCGCGCGACAGGTGTTCTGTTTGTTGGAAAAGTCCGCGAGATGATGGACGCGTCGCGCCTCAACGGTTGACCAGCGCTCATTTGAAGTTGCATGGCTCGTTTTGGCTTTGCGTAGAAAATGGAGGTGTGTGTGGGAAGCGGCAAGCGTGCCGCTGCGGTCTCGCGGCTTCATTCCTCTGATCGCAAACATTTGAATGCACAGACACAGCGCCTCCAGCACCTGGGAGTGGTGCCGTTCTGCCAGCGGAGCGCGCTGCCAGCACTTTCACATACAGTCAAGTATGTGCACAACTGTGTATACATGGTCTTGTAATATCAGATGTCGAGGGCAGCCGGCAAAAGTCGAGGGCAGCCGGCACCTTGAGCGGTATGTCCGAATTGATGACCTCTTGCCAGTGCAGCGGCTTGATCTCCATCATGACGTGGTCGATAAGAAAGCTCAGGTCCAGCACCGGGCCTGTACGCAGGGTGGAGACACACGGTTGACATTGCACGTGCACACAAGACGGAATGGTGCGAAGATCGAACAGGATGCTCAGGTCCGGCAGCGCTCTGGCCTGCGGGGCGGAGATCCTGTGATGCACGCTGAAGGCATGTGATTGCCGCTCATTGGCGCGAGCCGCGGATCGAACGCTGCAGCTACTGGCACGGGGCTGCAAACTCCGAAAACGATGCGGGTTCGCACTTAGTGATTCCGGCTGTGAGAGCCGCAGAACGAACGCCGGGGCTGACCTGGCCGCTGCGGCCCAGGTACCGGGCGGCCTGGCGTGAAGATGGCAACAGCAAGAAGTTTGGCACGCACGAAAAGGAGCACGAAAAGGTGCACGGAAAGGAGCACCCACCGGCGTTGCGGCCGACCAGGCGACCCACGTCGCAGAAGGTCTTGTTGGCGATGTCCTCCGGGTAGATGTCCACGCCCTCCCGCTGCCCAGTCAGAAAATAGGTGGCGTTGATTGCGCCGGCCGAGGCGCCGTACACCGCATCGAAGGAGTCCCTGTGGTGAGGGAACAGCAGGCTGTGGCGTGGGGGCGCAGCCGTGTGCGGCGAGAGGCTCTGAAACTACAGTCGCCCTCGTTGCGCGGCACCGATCGACGCTGTCTTGGGCAGCGGCCGAGCGATGGCTTCTGCCCTTCCGGTGAGCTCCTCGCCTTTGAGCAGTATCGCCAACGGAAATCTGATACCTCCAGTGGCTGCTGGAGCCATGAACTGTTCTCGCACCCAGCTGTTTCACGAACTTGAAAAATGACTACTCAATGGTAGAAAATGGAGATCTACGAGTAAACCCGAAACAAAAGAAACAACAGCATCATGAAGGAGCCAGCGGATGCCGTGCATACCGTGCCTGCCGCTGAGCCTACCAGCATGGCAAGGTGGTTAGGACCTGGGAGTGTCGTCACCTGAGTCGCAGATCGTACAGGGGGCGAGGGGGCCTGCCGAAATGACGCCGCGCATGCCGCCGCACTTTACTGCCAATATTCGCTTCGAAAGCAGCTCCAAACATGCTTTCCAACTGCAGCTGTGTCAGCTTACCGCCTGATCCCCAGCTCGTACAGCATCATGAGGGAGCCCGCGGAGGTGACGCCGCACACGCTGCCGTCCTCCACTAAAATTCAGAAATGCATACTCGGTTCAAGTTGGTTTTGTCGTGTAGCTGCAGCTGTACAAGGTTCCCACCTGAGCCCCAGCTCGTACAGCATCATGAGGGAGCCCGCGGAGGTGACGCCGCACACGCTGCCGTCCTCCACTGACATTCACAAATGCATACTTGGTTCAGATTGGTTTGTTGTGTAGCTGCAGCTATAAGGTTCCCACCTGAGCCCCAGCTCGTACAGCATCATGAGGGAGCCCGCGGAGATGACGCCGCGCATGCCGCCGCCCTCCACCACCAGGCCCAGCTTGGCGCCGTCGGTGCGCGCCCCCGGCCGGCTGCCCGCCTTGGCACGCCGCCACGCCAGCTGGATCGCCGGGTGGGCCAGCTGCAGCAGGGGAGAACAGAGAGGTTTCATAGGTAAGCTGCAGCGTGATTGAAAAGAGTATTTTATGTGTAGCTCACGCACCAGCAGGCCGTCTTTTACCGTGCGTCAAGCCAGGTGGATGGCAGTTGCCATATTGCGATCGGCATTGCAATGTCAGATGCTGGTGAACGCCCCACATGACCAGAGTACAAGAAGGGCAAAGCTCGGAAAGGCAAAAGGTTCATTGTACGACTGCGCGGCAGGCTGAGGAGATTCCCGGACCCGGGCTCAGCCGCGTCATCCCGACACCGACGGAGGCGGCGGCTGTGTGCGTGCTCCGTTGCCGGCCTCTGCCATTGCACCGCACTTTGACCGGCGCCGCCCATCAGATCCTCCGATCAAACCCTAAATGCATACTTGGTTCAGATTGGTTTGTTGTGTAGCTGCAGCTATAAGGTTCCCACCTGAGCCCCAGCTCGTACAGCATCATGAGGGAGCCCGCGGAGATGACGCCGCGCATGCCGCCGCCCTCCACCACCAGGCCCAGCTTGGCGCCGTCGGTGCGCGCCCCCGGCCGGCTGCCCGCCTTGGCACGCCGCCACGCCAGCTGGATCGCCGGGTGGGCCAGCTGCAGCAGGGGAGAACAGAGAGGTTTCATAGGTAAGCTGCAGCGTGATTGAAAAGAGTATTTTATGTGTAGCTCACGCACCAGCAGGCCGTCTTTTACCGTGCGTCAAGCCAGGTGGATGGCAGTTGCCATATTGCGATCGGCATTGCAATGTCAGATGCTGGTGAACGCCCCACATGACCAGAGTACAAGAAGGGCAAAGCTCGGAAAGGCAAAAGGTTCATTGTACGACTGCGCGGCAGGCTGAGGAGATTCCCGGACCCGGGCTCAGCCGCGTCATCCCGACACCGACGGAGGCGGCGGTTGTGTGCGTGCTCCGTTGCCGGCCTCTGCCATTGCACCGCACTTTGACCGGCGCCGCCCATCAGATCCTCCGATCAATGGCCAGCGCCGACCCCCGCCCTGACCGGGGCGCGGCTTCGACGCCCGGACCGGGGCCGCAAACTGCCGGCAGCCGATCGAATGAACCGGCCTCCCACAAGGGGATTACAGCGCTTACAGGGTGTATTAACACTGGCAGATTTCTGAACACTGAGTTATGGGTTTGGAACTTGGCCTGCCTTGGGACACCCAAGACGCACCTCGATGCTTGCAGCAGACATTGCTGGCTTCGCTTGTGTTGATGTTATCCCAGCAGACGGCTCAGCAGGCCCCTTACCGGCATAAGCGACAGCCCTGGCACACTCAGGTCTCCGCTAAACACAGTGAACCACTCGAGGGCATTGAATTAGGCGTCAGAGTTTGGCAGCATAGTACATGCAAAGGCATGCTCACCGGCACTGGAGGCAGCTCCGGCACGGGCGTCTTCTGCCGCCGCAGGCTGGGGATGTGAATGTGCGGCAGCCGGATCCAGCGGATGTTGCGGCGTTTCGTCTCCTCAGCCTCCGTCGCCTGCTCCGGCGTCTGCTGCAGCTCCTGGTGCCGCCGCAGCTGCTGCTGCAGGCCGCGCCGGCCTGCCTTGCGTGCCGCCGCCGCCGCTTCGTCCGAATCTGGTGCGGGTGCATTGTGGTAATCAGTTTGCGCAGCTTTTGCACATTCCGGCAGGCAGCTCCGTCCGATGTAGCTGGAGCACCTGCCGTATGGCATGTCGCAGTACCACCGCTTGATAGCTTGTTTGCATTTGCCGCCCCAGCATGCATCTGGGCAGGCTGGCTCGGCAGAGCAAGCCGCATACCTTGGACACTAGACAAACGCACATAACGCACATTCTGGAGTGGCTGCAGTCCATACCTGAAGCGTCAGGTCCGGAGGGAAGCTGCAAAATGGGCCCAGCGTCATTGCTGCTGACATCGTCGCCGCCGCTGCCGTTTGCAGCGGCGCCGGAGGCGCCACCTGCCGCGGCGCCGCTGCGGCCTGCCTCGCTGGCGCATCTGTCTCTTGAGGTGCCCACGCCGCTGCCTGCCTCAGCTTCGGCTGGCCTCTCGCTGAGTGGCGCCTGCGCCGCTGCGGCTGCACTGTCGCCAGGGGCAGCCGCTGCCGCCTCCTGTCGTTCCTGCAAACAGCGTTATCGTGACTGTATCAGGCGTTGCACCAGGTCGTGGAGCATCTACACGAAGTCGCAACGATTTTGTGATGTTTTCAGGCATCGAGCGCGATAAACTGCAGGCAGAGGCTCTGCACCGCGTGCTGTGGCATCAAGGGTGATTAATCACCTCATCACCCCTAGTGGCAGCGCTGTGGCACACAACGTGGTTCAGCAGATCTTGACTCAGTCGCGCAACTGCCCCTTCGACTGCTCTCACATGGCGCATCTGGAAGAGCTACCTGGGATTCAATCGGCCACCAGCCCGCAGCTGACATGCGGCAGCAGCCCCCAAGCAGGCCCACCGAGCAACCCGACTTTCTCGTCCGATATCGCAGTCCCTTCTCAACCCTCACCTGTGCTTCCACGGCACGACGCAGCTCCGCCCGCGCCCGCTGCAGCTGCCATTCCGCCGCCTCCTGCAGCTCCTGCATCGATCGCGCATCAGCGCCGTTCCGCCGCTCAGGTGGCACCCCACCGCCGC
>JAABUW010007253.1_pt1 | contig 13456 bp, 15 predicted proteins | sample 5560081 | NCBI WGS metagenome assembly JAABUW01 (sample SAMN10711882, study PRJNA513363) | rock metagenome | isolation source: Antarctica rocks | place: Antarctica: Victoria Land, Knobhead sud
CACTGAGCAGCTCGACCATGCTGGGTATACTGGCAGATGTTCAAGCACAATGTGTAGACCCCAAGCAATGTATGCTTTTGACTTGGTAACCTCCATTGGCTAGAGTTTGCTTTGTGCATGTTCCTTGGACCTGCTGTATGATCTTACACCACAATGTGGAAGTTTTTGCAAATGCTGCATGCTTCTGCAAGCAGTCTCCCGGCGTTTGTGCTGCAATGTGATCAACATTACTGAGCATATTCATGCACTGCACAAGACATGAGTTGCAATCATAAGACCTGCATTGTCTGTATGCATCAGCTGCAATGTGCAGTGCAACATGACTTCACATACTTGCATGCTACAGTTTTTCACTGGAGAATATTGCTTCATGCATGTAGGGTACAGCCTGGCTCTGTTGCACCTGGATGGCTGCCTATATCTGGTCTGTCATGATGCCTGTTGCTCTCAAGCAGCCAAATTGAGTAGTGTTGACGCCAAGACTGTCTTCATAAATGTTCAAACAGACCCCTGCGGGCAACCATATCTTGGCTTGGCATCAGACAAGGCTTTGAAGGTGTGGAGCTTGTGCTGTCGTCATTCTCTTTCTCAATGCTCGCTGTTGCATCTTGTGTCCTTGCTGTGGCGCATCATGACTGAATCTGAGATGGCAGCTGCCAGCCCACCAGTGTTGACATCAGCAGGATAAAGATCTGTGACTGATTGCCAATAGCGTCTCAAACCTGTGGCATACAAGGGTGCATTCTTGGAACATTGTCTGCTGGATGTTCACCTGAGCAAAATACCAGATTGTCCTGGCACCAACAATACAGAAGCTCTGCAGGCAGTGACTGCTGAGCTGGACACCGTGTGCAATCTCATCACAGCAGCAGAGTCTTCCAACAATGGCACGTGTACGTTTGTTGACTTGGACACAGCTGTGGGGATTCCTATCATGCCAACCCTGAGTGGATGGCTTTTGCAGTACCCAGTTGTCTATCTTGCACACAGGGCCACAGCAGAGACATTGGCGCAACTTCTCTCAGATGCTGTTTTGGTCTTCCATGAGGTGCAGATAGATGGTTCTCTTATTCAGGTTTGGGCATGTTGCACTTAAGTTGCAGTGAATGTCACCTGGATAAGCTGTCTTGTGACTGGTATAAGCTGACCTTGGTCTTTACATGGTCATCCAGCAAGCATGAGGCCCTGATGGATTTGTATAGCATTTAGAGAAGAAGATATGTGGCCACCTGCTGACATCATGGCAACACTTCACTGGCATGACACCAAGGAGACTGCATATGCAGGACTTTTTTTGGCCCCATCTGCATATACATGTGGAGGCAAAACCGGCTGATTGGTGCTGTGTGCAGGTGCTTCAAGAGCAGTTCTCACGGCAGGACAAGCTTAGGTCTCTGTGTGCATTCACTATCCCTGAGGGATTGTCTGCGAAATGCAATGTAGCACTTCAACACTGGCAGGCTTGCATGAGGGATCAACGGCAGAGGAGCGCAAGCAGTTGTCCCTTGAGTCAGTGCAACATTGTTTCTCAGAGACTGAGCCCTCATCGTGTGCAGCTTTAACAATGTGCTGCTACTGTCATGAAGCCCCAACATTTGGCAGGCACGCACGTTTGTCTGCAAATTGAGCTGTAACAGTTCCTGAAGAATCGACAGCTGACAACCTAAATTGCATGTGTTCGAACTGAATTCAAGGTGATCAGAAGACAGACACACTGTAGAAGCAATGTGACATGGAGCGTTCTTGACTTGGAAACTAAAACATCCATTCTGACCCTCAATCGTTTGTTTAAGTTCATTCATTGTCAGCGGTTTCAAGAGCCATTTTGTCACAATGTCTTGATATGTAAATCTGTTAGCTGACTGTCTGACACCGTTCCAGGAGCATTGGTCAGCAGGCACTGCCCCTGCAAACAGTACGTGAACGGCTCATTTTGATGATCAGTAGATGTCTATGTAACCATGGATGCAAAGGCTTATCTGTGCAGCAATGAATTTTATATACTCCAACAACGACCATACAAGGTGTTTCACATTTGCAGAACAAAGCTTGTTCCATTGCAAAATCCAGACAACTGGGCATCTGGGCAGCATCATGGTTGCTGTTAGCACCAGGGCACTGACATTCATGCAAATACACACAAGTGATAATCCAAGATTCGCATCCAGACTAGACGCTGAACCCTCTGATGCATGAGTGTCATCAACGCACACGCAGGCAAGCCTTCAGCCGGCATACAAGCTTTCATGGTAGCCTACCTGAGCTGTTTTGGGGAAGGCAATGACATCCCTAATAGATGATGCCCCAGCCAGCAGCATGATGAGCCTGTCCAGACCCAAAGCAATCCCCCCATGGGGGGGCGCCCCCACATCAAAGGCATCTAGAAGGTACCCAAACTTGTCCTGGGCCAGCTCTGGTGAAAGGCCAATGATGTCAAACACCTTCTGCTGAATGTCTCGTCTGTAGATCCTCAGGCTGCCACCTGCAAGGTGTAGCGCAGTGATCTCTCATTCGTTCATTTCAGCATGTGTCGCTGCCTAAGGTGACGTCCATACAGTCCTGAACAGTTCCCTACAAAAGGTCCTGTCTTGGTAGACAGCGAGGAACCACAATGCGTATAGATTTTGTCTAAATCAGATGGAAAAAGCTCATATCAACTGCAATGAGCAAGCCTTTGGCTGCAGCCACTGGTCCAGAAACATGACAGTGTGATAGATATTGTCACAATACACCATAATTACCCCCTTTCTTGCCACGCATCACTTCACCGTTACTCTCCAGGCTGATATCTGTTGTAGGGCAAACTCCCACACTGCGCGTTAGATGCCCTATAGCTCATTGAACCCTGCTACAACATCTGCAGCTAATAATTAGGCGAAGAGTCAGACAGGGCAACCAACAGGTTGTCAACCAATCCATCGACAATGTGGACAACCCCAAGACCTACATCGGTGATGTCCAAAGACACGCTTGGTAAACACGTTCTTAGACTCATTCCCCGATGGAGGATTTGGGGTTGTCCACACTAGGGATGAATTAGTTGACAACCTGTCGGTTGCCCTGTCTGACTTTGCAGCTGATAAGCAGGCAAAGATATCAGCCGCCGCAGATCTCAACGCTTCCTCACTATGAATACACTCTTACAGACTATCTATGTATTACCCTCTGTCAGTTTCAGGCTCCTTGTTTTCACTGCACAACATTGTGCAGAGCCTTGTTGTGCTCACCTCCAACCTCAACCCCATTGTACACCAGATCATAGGCGAGGGCCTTAGCATGCCTTAGGTCGCCTCCATTTTGTTCAGCTGACTGCTGATTGGGTGCAGTGAAGGGATGATGCAGCGCCTCGTGCCGTTGCTCTTCTTCATTCCATTCAAACATGGGGAAGTCTGTGACCCATAGCAGGGCATGGGCCTTAGGGTCTGCTAGGTTCAGCTGCTTGGCAATGTACTGGCGGACCCTGTCTAACGCACGATTGACTGTTGCCTCATCACCGGCTGCAAACAGCAGCAAGTCGCCCTGCACAGCATTTTCCCTCTAACAGATAAACATAAAACATTACTTATAAATTTTATTCTGTTTTACATATCTCTGCTTTTTTTGGCTGTTTGGCACCTTTTCTTGACAAAAGTACTATTTTTGATGGGAGGTTATTCTGTTTTATGAAGCATAGCATGGCTTGCCAAAGCTGGAAACATAGCACAAGATGAGTGTCTGCACAACCGCTCAACTCCTCTGTCAGCACAGCCTCACAGCCAAGTCAAACTTGAGATGCTCCCTGGACAACACGGCGTTGGCTGACAATGGCGAGCGCGTGACAACCGCCTGCCTGAGGAAATCTGCAGCATGCCTGTCTGTGATGTGATTCTCCACCAGCAAAAGCTAGGAGTAAGGCAAATTAACTTGTCAAACAACAGGTGAATGGACTAACCTCTTGAGCTTCACACAGCTTCAGGATGTCATCAATCTGCTGGCTTGACAGGCCTTCTGTGACAGCCTTGGGAGCCTGGGGAGCCCCGCCTTCCATCCGTATCTGCACCAGACCTTTGATGCCAGCATCTGCTGCCTCATCTGCAATCATGCAAGAGGTCCACTGACTCTCAAGCCGGTGCATGAAATGCACAAAATCACTTGCGCAATTGGGTCTTAAATGTAGCAGCAAGGGCCAGCTTCTGATGCCTTGCCTTTCAGCTCACAATGACAGATGGCATGAGTCACAGTGACAGTGACAGTGACTGTCTGCATACAACGTGAAAGCTGTGCACAGAGCAACACACAGTGGTTTTGTGCCACTCCAAACTTGCGTAAGTCAAAATTTGCAGGATTGAGCCCTTGAAGCAACAGGACTGTGTCAGACGTGTTGGCTCTTGCGCACGCCCAGAGACTGCTTCACGCCTACAACACACCGAGCAAAGAAAACAAAGAAAAGCGAAGTAATGTTTCCGCTTCTCAGCAATTTCAATGGGAGCCTCCCAAGGCGGCAGCCCGGACACACCGAGCAAGCCATTGCTGGTATGTCAATGTTCTGCCTGGCATGCAGCAGACTCAAACAGGATATTACAAGTTGCCATTTTGTCAAGGGCCTTACTTGCCACGTCTCCTTTGGTTTTGATGCGTGCATTGGAGATGGCCTTTCCATTGGGGATGCGCAGCACCTTCACAATGCCACCTGCCGACAGCGCGCTCTCAAACAGCCTGCATGGATTTACTGCACCTTGATGCCATGCAGTGCAGATGAAATAATGACAATGGAAATAATCATTCGCTTTACAGCTCATGATGAGCTAGGTACATGCGCGACAAGTCTTGTCTCTCCAGTGGAGATGTGACTTTTTGGCATACTGTGAGCATTGTGCATGACATCTGCTGAGAAAACGTATTGAGTCAGAACTGCAGCCAGAAAAGCAAAGATCAAGGATTGCATGGGTTTGGCAGGAAATTGGAAAGGTATGTCAGTATACCCCTCCGCAATTGGCTATAAATTCTTGGAACCATTTCTTGGAAAGATTATGCTCATCAGTTCACAGAAAATGGATCGAAGATGGACGCTGAAGCAATCAAATGTGGATGTCAAGCAGGCAACACTGTGTGTAATGCACACCATGTTCATGGCTAATCTGCATGAGACCCGACTCTACCAGAAACTACCTGAGGGAACAGCCTTGCACAATGTCTGTGACATTCTGCATGTGCAGCTCATATCTGACGTCTGGTTTGTCACAGCCATATCTGTCCATGGCTTGCGCGTATGTCATCCTGGGGAACTGCTCAGGAAGCTGCACCCCCATCACCTGAACCATTGCAAGCATGGCTATGTACAATATACAATAGCATCAGAGTCAGTACTGGCAAGCAACTTTCATGCACATGCCTCACGCTCAGAGTCCTGTGCCTCACACTATCAGGAAGAGCTTCATTCTGGGAGCACAAGTATGTGCCATGCACTGTTTGCATGCCTCATTTGACAGAGCATGTCTGCTCGGTGGCGACTGCAGCTCTTGTCCTTGTGCCTGCCGCCCAACAGCAAAGGGGTGCCCTAAAAGGCACATTCAGAGCAAGATGAGTGACAGACCTCTTGAAAGACGGTCTTCATGAGAGCCTCAGTGAGCTGCATGATCACGTCTTGGTCAGCAAAGGTCATCTCCAGATCCATCTGGGTGAAACTGGGCTGTCTGTCACCTCGTGTGTCCTGCACCGCACATGTACTATCTTGCTTCCAATGGCTGTGTCACTGCTCTGTCAGTGCAGCTTGACAGTGCAGCTTGACAGTGAGGGTTATGATATCCCAGACCAGCCCCTCAGCTGGATCATTTGCATGAGTGCTGGGTGCAATTTTGTGGAGCTGGCTTGCAGAAGCATTGGCCAGAATACGAGGCTGTTGTTAAATTGCTGGAGGGTCGAATTCATTGTGCTCTTTTGCGTTTGCTACGCTGCCACATCAACAATATCATCATCATCATCATGTCATTGTGACATGCAAGCTAGTGCGGCTGCGTAGAGTTGATCGATCGAGAGTAATGCTCGCGTGCAATGTAGCTAAAGGTCTCAAACCCACAGCAGGACTCCGTTAGAGGCTTTGCTAAACCTTTAAGTTGCAGGCATGATGCTGCAAGGTCATGGGCAAAAGTGTACAACACATGTCTGCATGCTCAGTGTACCTCATCCCGAAAACATGGAGCTATTTGGTAGTAGCGGTCTACGCCTGAACAGCACAGCAACTGCTTCCAGATCTGGGGTGACTGAGGCAGTGCATAGAAATGCGCTTCCTGGAGCCTGCAAGGTACCACTATACCACAGCTGTTGTACAAAGTAGCAAACATGCACAGCCATTCTTGCTGCAGCAGGGCAGATTGTCTTGGATCAGACTCTGCAAATCGATGTGCAACAGCAGCTGTCCAACAAGGGTGGTGGTTCTCATTCCTTGTGACATGCAGTGAAAGAGTGATAAATGCATGCAGTTGTGTTGCAAGCACATGGATGATCTGTCTTCATGATATTGTAAAGACAGATCATCTATGTCTCTGCAACAGCCGTGTTGCTTTACTATGCGCAAGGTGGGTCAGGGATACAAAGTCCTACAAGGAAGCTTGCAGCCTTCTGGCCAGTACAGCATCAAGAGAGCATCATTCAAGCTTGTTCAACAGCACAAACTCTGCCAGATCATGCAAAGTGTTGGACTTGCCAATGCAGCTGATAGGTGGTTTGCAAGATGCAGCTGCATTGTCTTGCCAGAGCTCAGGTTACTGATGTCATGGGAAATTGTGTTGTGATGCCCACTGACTTGTCAAGTGGTCCCACCAATGTATGTGATACCCACTGACTTGTCAACTGGCCCCACCAATGTAGGCAGATGTTAGCAATCACCTTGAAGGCACAAGGAAGTCTCTAGCTCCCTCAGGTGTTGCTCGGCCCAGAATGGGAGTCTCAACTTCAAGGAAATCCTTTGCGTCTAGGAAATTGCGTATTGTTTTGATGACCTTATGCCGTAGCCTCAGATTGGTGGCCATCTGCTGGCGTCTGCAGTGACATGCACACATCTGAGCATCAGGCTGCATGAGCTTCGCAGCTTTGAGTATGAAGGCATGATACTGCTTCATCAGGCACGCACCTGCGCACTTCTGGAGGTTGCAAGGCAGCTCAGTCAAAGGTGTGCTGTGTTCCGATTGTGGTATGAGGAGGGGATGTGGTAGCTGTCGCTGCGAATTGAGATGCTGAGATATGCCATACCTGAGGTCAAGGACTCTGTGCTTGAGTCTCACTTCCTCACTCAGCTGTACGCTGTCCTCAGCAGGTAGGAAGGGAAGCTTTGAGTTGACAGCGTTCAGGATAGTGACAGCATCAGCTTCGAGTTCCACCATGCCAGTTGGGATCTTCTTGTTGGGGTCCTTTCTGGCACGAATATTGCCTTCTATTCTGACGACATATTCACTTCTGATTTTTTCCATGTATGGATGGGCAGGATACGATGGCTGACTCACAACCTGCAGGCATTTTCACTGGTGCAACTGTGCATGTAACTAGCTTTTGAGTCATCACTGCTGGCACAGAAGTAGCAAAGTACCTGTATCAATCCTGTAGAGTCTCTGACGTCGCAAAAGACGACGCCCCCCAGTCCTCTGTGGCGGTGCACCCATCCACAGATTGTGACACGTTGCCCAACGTGGCTTTCGTTGAGATTGCCGCAGTTGATGCTTCTGCCGCGCCAGCTCATGCGCTGATCCGTCAGTTCAGGCAACTCTTCAGTAACGCTCGGCGTTTGTTCGGCCACCACGCAGCTGGTCGTGAAGCGCTGACATCTGGATCTACAGAATTGTCTGCTGGCCTTACTTGATAGAGCTTGCGTGTTGTGTGGCGCGCGAAGCCAGGCTTGCTTGCCATGTTTGTGCCAACCTCTCACTGTCAGCTTTATATGACAAGGTTTCAGCAGACGTTGCAGCATGGCCGCTGCGTCGAGAAGGATTTCACCAACGTATCTCAAGCACGCATGGCTGCGTAGCCAGCATCGAAGGTGTCGCTCGAGCTCGGTGCTTGCTCTCGGAGATGTCGGGAGTTGGGATTTCGATTCCGGAAAGTTATAACGCAAGCCTGCCTTCAATGCCTTTGCGCTGCCCATTGTTGCAAGGCTAGCAAGTCGCAGCAATGTAGGCATGAAGTTATAGCAGCCTTTGCCGTCCCTGACAGCGGACCAGTCTTGGTACTCAGTGGCACGCACTCGTGCTGTTAGCGTACTTGGCAGCACGGACGAAGTTGGCAACTTCAACTGCGGATGACGCTACAGTTGTGCATAGGAGCCTTTGATCCTCGATGCAATTCATGACCGTGGTTTGAGCTCACGGTCCTATCTAGGAACTTCAGACTCTGCTCTACACAGTTGCTGCGGCACTCATGGCAGCACAACGTAGCGCGATGGCCAAAAGCAGGCTAGAAGGGTATGGTACATTGCTGCCTACCAAATGGAAGGAGATCTACGAGCATGTAGAAGGGGACGATTTGGCTGACAGACCTCGGAGTGGCAAGACCACTGTTGGGGTCCCAGACCAGGTATGAAACTCATTACAATGCCTGGAGTCATCAGTGCAACGGCTGTGTACAGGAAGTCAAATGCCATCACCACATCGCTTTAACCAATTTGTGCATTGTGGTGTGATGCACTGCAGATTTTGGGGGAGACGCTACGCATTGCCAGGCTCAGGATCAAAGAGCTTGAAGCAGAGACAAATATTCAGACAACAGAGCTTAACCGGCTGAAGGAGTATGTAAATGCATCTGAGTCAGCGGGCAGGACCATGTATGGACAGCAAGTGGATGAGCTAAAACAGGTCCGCACTTGATGTCAGTTGACCGAATCAACTGACTATGGCATAGCTGGTGTCACAATAGTGTCAAGCATGCATAGTCAGTGCTTTGCAATGGTATACATAGAGACAATGCCTGAGCAGGTAATTTGGACAACAAAGATGGATGCGCCATACAATCAGTACCAGGGTGTGCGCATGCCTGAAAACATCTTCCCTGCAGCTGTGCCTTGTGCTGCAGACAATGCATCAACCTGCAGATACTGATGTTTTTGCTGTTATCTCGGTCAGATGCGCTGCCATGAGCAATGCAACCTTCACCTCTGGACTGTAGCCATGTTGTGTTCTGCCGCAGACAGTGGCTCAGCATGTAGCACAGATGGACTACATGCGGCATGCAATGAAGACCAAGGACGGCGAGATAGAGGTGCTGAAAAAGAAGTGGCAGGAATACCAGGATGTACAAGACAGGCTGTCTGGCTATGAGAAGGACCGCCTGGGTGAGAAAGACCTGCTCAGGAAGAGGGCAGAACAGATCGATGCCTTGCAGCACAAGGTGACTACCCGATCAACACTGCTTACAGGCACAGCCTGTCAGCACACACAAATAAAACGTGTTGGGAGGTTCTCAGCAGCCCTTTACAGCAGAGCTTTGTAGCAGAGTATGGCAGAGAGTCTCAGCATCCATCATAGGCAGGTCGTTGTAGAGACCTTGCCTGTCACTTGCACCTCGCAGGCAGCGCAGATGAACATACCATGACAGTATGCCAAGCCCTGTGCTACATTCAGGCCCATCTGTGTATACCACACAAAACATATGTGCTGCCAGAAAGCCTAGCTTGTCGTGCTGCTAGTATACCCTGCAACACCCCCCAACATGACGACCAAGGAATGGCCTCAGTGTCTGGCCATGGCCATGCAGGTGAGCAGCTATGAGCAGCATCTGAGCGAGGCTCAAGCAGCCAGCTTCCAGGCTCTGCAAGATCAGTTGCACAGCTTCCAGAATGAAATGGCGGCTGCCTCGCATCTGCGCACTCAGCTGGTGGATAAGGACCGCCAGATTGACACCATCAGGCATGACTCTCGCCGCATATGATTACCTGTAACATCACAAACAGGTCACACTGTCCTTGATGCACAAGCTCATCACAGCTGTTGAAGGTATGCGTCAGCTGCTGCAACGTCCACATGTTGGTATCAGAAAGCCTGACCTCTCACCCAGCAGACCAATCCTGTGGCCTGCTCCTCAGACCATTGTGTTGCAGCATGCTAAAGGGAAGCACAGTAGCAAGCTAGTAGCAAGGCTGCACAACTTCAGAGTGAACTTCTGCTCAAATACATTGAGCCAGCGAGCCAGCTGCAGACACCTTTGGCAGCAGAGTTGAGTGCTGACACAAGGCAGCAGCCAAGATGTTACAAGGTCGTGCAGCAAGTCACGCCCACAGTGTAGCCCAGCAGGTCAAGCCAGTCAATGAAGCAGCAGCATTTGCAGCAAACTTCAACAACAGTGACACCGTCTGGGATGCATACATTGGGCTCTGCAATACGACATCCTTACACAGTCCACAAGTCAAACGGAGCAGCTGTCAGAAGCATGCTGCCATGTCCAAATGTGACAGAGGCATATGATGCATTGCAGGCAGATGTACAATGACGAGGCGGGCCATGCCCACAGCCTAGCACAGCAGGTCCAGCAAGCCAACGAAGCCACAGCTGCGGCAGATAATGAGACCAGGAAGGCTCTAGAGCGAGTGGAAGCTGCCAAGGCTGAGGCCAGAGACATCAAGATGTCCAACATGCGGCTGGTTGATGAGCTGCAGCAGGCCCGCCAGGAGTCCAAGGAACTGCTCATAGATAACGTCAGGTTGGCTGCCTGCCTCTCCTGCTTCTGATGTCACAATTGCAGTTGACTCACTCACTCACTCACTCACTCACTCACTCACCCACCCACCCACCCACTCACTCACTCACTCACTCACTCACTCACTCACTCACTCACTCACTCACTCCTTCACTCACTTTGCTCATGCACTCAATCACGCCTAGACAGCCAAGCCCACAGCAATGATAACCCAAGTCAGCGGCTTTTGGTGCAGCACCACAAGACAAACAATTTCATGGCTGGAGATGCATGTTTACTAAATTAGAGTAGCAGCCACAACATCGACCGCCTGGGACAACAACATGTAGGACCCCTTCCCGGCATCTCGATCACTTTCAGAACCTTGCTCCATACCAAACGTGCAGCCTGATGAGACTCTTCTGAACTGTGTAGTGTCACACAAGTTATTGTTACCCAAGCGTGCAATTGTAGGCTGCGCAATTTCCAGCACCAGGGCTCGCTAATCAAATGACCACATCCCGGTCTTTCATACACCTCAAAGCCTAGTTCCATCTTGTTACCGATTTCAAAACCTGTCTGGTTTCATGCAGATGTTGCTGAAATGTGCAGACATAGGGCACTTGGCTGCAGCCCCTGCCCTGCATCAGAGGTGGGCCTATCAACTAGAGGAGGAGTTCTTTAGGCAGGGGGACCAAGAGAGGGGGCTGGGCCTGCCAGTCTCCCCACTCATGAACCGCAACCTCAGGGGGGGCATGACTAAGTCACAGGTCACCCCACCCCATCCAACCCCACCCACCCCACCCTTTCCTGCCCCGCCCGATCGATGTCAAACCAACTGCCAACATGCAGTGCCATGCTCACACACTGACTAAAGGCTTAAAATGTTGATGTGCTCAGCAAGAGCAGCAGCACAAGCAAGCTCAAAGCTGGACCGAACAATCGTGCAGGCCACAACGCTTGCATACTTCAGCGCCTGTATGCTGCTTGCCTCCCTTGCAGTGCATCATGTAAGACTCACAAGGTCCTCAGACAATGGCTGAACTGGGTCTTCCAGCGGATTGTTTTGTGAGTTGTCACATTTCTCAAGAGTCAGCTCACTGCCATTGTATGCCATCATGGACTGTGCATGGGAGCAGAGATACAACTACTTGAGTGGCTGACAGAGTAGCCATATGTAAGTTCGTTTGATACTCTTCATCTCCCACTTTGTAGGTGATGGATATGCAAAAAGTCTGGTGCTCAACACGTTCACTGAACAGCGTGTACATTGCGTAGGTTGGGTTTTTCAGCATCGTCGGCATTCCTCAGTTCAAGGCCATGACGGATCTGTTTGAGGATGCCAAGCCAATGCTGGAAGGCGTGCTGGAGAACTACCACAGATGGGAAGCTGCTGCAGCAGCTGCAGGGCTTTAGACTTCACAATGGGACATCAGGAAGCATTTTCTTTATTACAGCCACTCATCCAGTCTATGTTCTCCACGAGGCCCTGTCCAGCATTTGACAGATTGTCATGGGAGAAAATATTTGGAGGATCTCCAGGGCTGAAGGGTCCTATCTGATGTGACTTTGACCATCACAGAGAATTGGGATATGCAAGACAACACCAGTCAGCCACACACTGACTGCCACTGTTGCTTGCAACATGAGAGTTGACATAATTCTCGTCACATAGTGCACCTGTCTTGTGTTGGTTGCCATTTGCAACGATGTACGGCCAAGAATTTTGGTTGAGTAGCTAACTGCAGTATTCTTTGAGAGAAGCTCATGTGAACACCTGTGCACTATATTTCAGAATTTTGTCACAAATGTCAATGTTAGCGGCAGAACCCTCATTGCAGCATGGGTCCAAAAGTATCTACCACACAAGCGCTACTGTGTCAGATTTGCACATTAGACGGGTCCACAATGGGATATGCAGCAAGTGATATTGCAGCAATGGCCTTCTAACCGTGTTGTTTGACAGTTGCTTCTGTGCTGGGCCACTTCCTAAATAGTATAGGGAATGATGCTTGTTTATCGACCTCAGCTGAAAGAGCCATGTCAAACTGGGCGTGTGGTGGCAGAGGCCACCAGCGGTACTATGCTAGCTTTTTGTGCACAATGATTGTCACATGACAATATTGATATGAGACTGGCCTGTACATATGTGACGCCTGCCTGGACTAGCATCGTGATGGCGCTGCCCACGGTTTCAGCTTTGACTCTTGCAATTTCAACTTGTATTATTAGCTTTCGTGGTACAGTGCATGGTGCTGCCATCAAATCAGACTCACAACAAAGATTACATATGTGGCAATGCACTCTTACACCTATAGGCAAGCCAAACCCTAGCTAGTTGCAGAAGCTGAAAGAGGGTTTTACATGTGTGAGGCTCATGCAGCGTGACTGAATTCGAATCAACCACACTTTATCAAACTCGGCTGCCCACCATCACTAAATGATGGCACCCTGATTGTCAATATGTTTCATGAACATAGTTCTGTCAGCAAAATCAAGTGAAATTGAGGCAGGCATGCATTGCAGGCTAGTGTGTTATACAACACTGATCGACTAAATGTTTTGTGAGTATCTTCAGCAAAATTGAATGGAGTTGAGAGACAGGGATGGCGTCATATCGTTGTAAATGCAAAACCCAAGCAGCAGCATACTTTACACTTAACTAGTCTAGCCTACACATGATCCTGCTATACAGAGCTATGTTACTCAAACTTATTTAACTAAAAACTCTGGAGGTAGTTGAAAACCTTGTACAGGTGCAACAGGTGAGGGACAAGCGCTGACTGAGCCCCAGCTTGCTCCAAAACTGTCCTTTGCAATC
>JAABUW010007254.1_pt1 | contig 13454 bp, 15 predicted proteins | sample 5560081 | NCBI WGS metagenome assembly JAABUW01 (sample SAMN10711882, study PRJNA513363) | rock metagenome | isolation source: Antarctica rocks | place: Antarctica: Victoria Land, Knobhead sud
ATCATCCTTGTTCTCAATAGCATTTGTGACAGCCACCCTTGCTGACGACTCAAGAGCCATGTGTTCTGCACCATTGCACACTTGTGTTGACATGGCAAGTGTGCTGCTAGTGTTCAGCATGTCTGCAAGCTGGCAGAGGCACCCTCCTCAAACATGTCTCAGGGAAAGCTGACTGTCAATTATCATGTCCTTGCATGCATTTTGGCATACATCGGGGCAGGAGCAAAAAAATACTGTCAACCATGCACTATGGCAAGAGGCACCTGGCTCAGCAGGTGGAGCCCCAACCACTTTCAAAAATGGCTGTCCTGCCTTCACACGCTGCAGTGCAGGTCGGGCTGCCTGCATACCAGGTCTGTTTAGACCAAAGTTGCAGACTGTTTGCAAGACAGGCTCAGTGTTGCTCCATGCTGATGGTCAAGTGTCTCACAACATGAAGCCTGCCAGCAGGAAAGCCACCATGGGCAATGCACTATTGTCAAGCTACCTTGATGCGCTGCTGCATGTCATCAGAAGCTGTGTGCGTCACTTCGCGGCCAGTTGAGCGATTGCTGTGCAGCAACAGATTGTTGATCTTTTCTGACTGCCTCCCATTTGCAGACGTAGTGTGCCGTCCTGCATGGACGCATTCGTTGCAGACTGTAAGCTGAAGGCCAAGAAGTCATATGCATGAAGAGGTTTTGGTGCTTGAAGAGCGTATTGCTAGTGCACCTTGCCCGAAGAATTTTTGCACGTTTTCTCTTTGACGTAAAATGTCTCTAGGGGCAGCCAGATCCAGCTTTGGCACCCCCAAAGGTTTGTAAGGTTTGGCAAATTCTGAGTTCCAGCCTCGGCGGTCCTGTGTCACAGCTCGAGGCTGAGGTGCGCCATCAAGCGTCACGACATGCCGGTAGGAATCTTACGCACCGTCTTAGTGGCCTCTGCCATCTCCCACTCGGCAACAACAGCTCTGATGCGCCCATCGCCACCTTGCTTTGCATCGGTCATCGTTGCTAGTTTCAGCAGCTTGCTTCACACACACTCAGTAAGTAAACAAGAAAAGGCACATGCTTCACAAATTCCGATTGTAGCTGGCCACAAACATGACGGGAACTTTTGCAGAGGTCACCTTCATATATGTAGTCTTGTAAGCCAAAGGTGAGAGGCAACTTCCCATGCACGTTCCCTTATAAATGCAAGTCATATTGGGCTCACCCGTAAGCCCCCCCCACATTTTATCAGATGCAAATGTAGCTTTAGCCAGCCAGCTGTGCCGAACTAAATGTCATTGACCTTCAAGCAGATGCCAGTCAATGGCAGGCACCACCAGCCAAGACAAAGGCCAGAGGAAACGCATCAAAGTTCCACGGGGTCTTCCCATGCATTGAATTTCATGTATTCCGGAACGCCATGGGATGTAAGCATTGACGTCATTTATGATTATATAACATTCATCTAGTTCAGACAATGCTGCCGACCAAGGCAGCGAATAATGGCAAGACACCACAACATGACAGAGATGCCAGCCTCTGGGTGCAAACTGCCTTGTTACAGTCGTGACAGCCGCACCTAAAGCACCTCAGCCTAAATAGCTGCATGCATGCAAAGAAGCGAGCCATTAAATCGGACGCCATTCTGTCTGTCACTAGAATGGGCAGTATGCCATCTGCCTCACCAGATGAAGCCAACTAATCTGCTTCTTGGTTGAGAATTGCATTCCACAACAACAAGGATGTATGTGCATTGGCCATCAGCAATCAGGTTGTACTGAGATGCAGCTGTTGTCTTTCAAAGTCTGGCACAGTTAGCATGGTTACATGCGCATGATGGGACATATATGCTAGCACTGCATGGTACGCTTAGGTCCTGTAACATTAGACGCGTGCGAATACTGTGCAGCTATATAGCTCACATGTACAGGTATATATATATATATATGTACAGGTATATATATATATATATATATAGGTATATATATACCTGTGCACATGAGTCTTTACTGCATGCATCATATGATGGCATGCTGAAAGTCAACATATTCAATGCAGACATTGTGTTATGATTTGATTGTCTCTCTTACACATGGTTTGCAGTGAGATGCCTGCTGTCGCATTCGCATATGCGCATTGTATTGGGCTTTGGCTTGTTTACTTGCTGGCAGCAGGGAATTGCTTGCTCTCACCCTTGTGATTCTTGTCTGCAAGCACCTCCTTGTCTGCGTTCTGGCTCTTGACCCATGAATACAGAACTCCAGCACACAATACACCAGATATTCCCAAAACCAAGTGCCCACGCTGCAGTACACCATTTTTATGCAGTTAGGTGAGCCGTGGTATCATGACTCTCAAGTCACTTGAAACACTTTGTCCTTGCCTGCATCTGGGTGGACGCAGAATGCAAAGATGCTCAAAGCACAGTCACCAACTGACCTGAGTTCCCTGCCATTGTGATGGTTTCGTAGGTGCCTCACTTGGCGCCTTGCCTTTCGCTTCACCTTGTGACATGGTCGCAGCTCGCTTCACTGCAAGTAAAAGCGTGGATCGTTACTTGGTTTCGCAAATTGGTGCCGCAAGTGCGTGAGTGGCCTGAAATCGATTGGCATGCCGTGGCAGCCTAGCAGACAGCATGCAAACGACGACACAGCTGTGTATAATGCTTTGCAAGATGTCTCACCATCTTGGCTCGCGAAAGCACGATGCTGTACAGATCTAGCCCCCGCTTGCTCTAGCAGTCGCAGGTAAGGCGCTGCACTGCGCAGCATGGTCGATATGTCTGCTCGTTATATTAGTATTGGTAGCGTTCGCAAGTGACAGGGACCAGCCGATCTCGTTCAAACGACTCAATCCTTCACATCCAAGCTCAGGTTTGAGCTGCTTTGCTCCACTTGACCGTCGACGACTCGTCCAGCTTGTATGCTCTAGGAGCCTTGCATCGTGAACACAGAGTTGCACACATGCCCTGCATTAGTACAAGGCTGAGTAAAAGGGCGACTTAATTCTGTGGGGTGAATAAATTCTGCTGCTGCAATCTGTCTATCCAAATGAGGTGGTGCCGAATCCGACAAAAAGCACCCAGGCACAGAGGATCAAACACTCGCCTGCAAATTTCCTTGAAAGCTTCGAGCAAGAATAACGAACATAGTAAATTGAACATACATGGCTGCATGTCAGTGCAAATGCATATTCTTTTGCAGAACACATCATGTCAAGTCATAGAGGACGTGTTCGTTGCAGAAGTGTCCCACATTGATACAGCAACAACAGCCCGCTTGAGATACGAGTCCTAAGGCTGTAGTGGTCCAAACATAAGACAAGACATTTCAGAGCCTCAGCAGCATACATGTATCAACAATGCTGCACGGACTTGAAGACACCTCAAAGTAGACACATTCCAGATTGTACACATAATTGCATCTTGGCTACAGTTTTCCAACTGCTGCAATCACATGCCTTCTTGCACAGCATCAGCAGTGTAGTCTACGACTTGCTGACACAAGATTCAGGTCCAGGTCTGCTATCTGTGCATCCAATTGCTGCATATCTCTGCACAGCGTGTCCATGCTGGAGTGCTGATGCAGTCGCTGCGGTCTCAGCGAACTGCAGCTATCTGTGGCAGCATGCCATTGCGTCGTCTGAACATCTGCTCTCTGCTGACTTGGGCTATCCGCACGACGCTGAGCTGCTGGACGCTGCCGAAGTGCTGACTTGCAAGGGCTGCGCTGGGGATATAATGCAGGCACCAAGTCATCATTGCCTGAATGCGACCTGTCATGCTTGTGTGTTACCTACAAGCATGCAAGCGATGTAACAAGGACTTACACACTTCGGCTGCAACAAGGGAGACACAACGCATGTAGACCTGCATATCAATTTCCAACAGGCAATGGGCTGGCGCAAATTTGTTGGGGTTGCAGTCTGAAGGGCAGTCCCTGAGTACTACTGTAGGAGAACCCAGAACAGCACCTAAGGATGCAAAGCTGTTCTCTTTGCATATCATGCGCGTGCTACATGCTGCAGACAGATTTCACTATCGATACGATGTGATGGAGGACTGACCAGCTGCAAGGCTGTGCGGATGTCTGAGCTCTGGGCAGTGATGGTGGCTTCCAAGTCTGCAATGACATGAGCCTGAAGCTGCAGCTGCTCCTCCCTGTCTGTCAAGGCAGTCTGCAGCTCACAGTTTGTCACCCCCAGGGAGTCAGCTTGGGCCTCTAGAGCTTGGCAGCGAGACTTCAGACCCCTGATGTCCTTGATCAGCCGCTTTGCATCTTCATCTTCCTCTAATGCCTGCAGCCAGCGCATTGCATGTCTCCTCTGACATACCAAAGGCTAATTATGTCATGCGTGCAGCAGTGCTTCATTCTAAACATAGCATGAAACTACCATGCCATGCACATGCATAAGACGCAGTTGCAGCAGCCAATAGTGCACAGGCCAACAAGACTGCTGCAGCATACATCTGGTCTGACCTTGGGGGAAGAGTTGCGCTTGCTCTTCTTGGCATTGCTTCCCACTTTGACAGCCTTCCCCAAAGTTTCCACCTGCAACATGCCACAAACTTCTGAATGATCTTGTGTGGTAGCAGGAAACAGCAGACCTGCACTTTGTGCTATGTGCAGCTGCTGGGCTGGCCGCATTAGCACAGGGTTTGCATTAAAGCGTACATGCATGACAAGTTGATGCATGTGCTGGTGCAGCTGCAGCTGCAATGCGCTACACAAGGCAAGCTTAGCTGTACAAACAGGAGCATGTGTCACCCTACAGGCTGAGTGCCCTCACAGGCTTCAAGACAAGCCTGTTGTGCACAATTGAACAGACCTGCTGTTGCAAAGAGTCGCGCTCACAGCATGCATCTTCCAGCTTTGAATGCAGCTCGTCCACCTGCTTCTTCATGCGAGCCAGAGTTGAGCGATACTCTGGGATAAGGCTTTCCATGTCATTTGCGGCTTGATTGCGACTGCTGGTGTCCTGCTGTACCTGCCTCTGTGCCTACAGAAGAACAGACGGACATTGCATGCAAAACCTGTGGCTGAGACATCAGAGACTGAGGTGAACTGCATAACCACTTTTTCAGTGCCTGAGGGGTGCACAGGATGCATATCATGAGACACATTGCAGTGCCTGAGGAGGTGATGAGTTTCACAGTCTGAAAGGGATGGATATCCAAACATGCTGTCCGTCTCACCCGTAAGAGAGCAACTTCAGTGCGCAAGCGTTCCAGCTCTTTGTGGTGGCTCTTGTGTTCTTGCCTGCCATGGCGGCATGGGCTGGCGGGCGCTGTCAAAGCCAAGCAGGTCGTGTCACCAGGCAAGGTGCTGCTGAGATGAGACAGGGCATGCATTACTTCCTTCAGCTCACTCTGCATGCACAAAACATACAGTTTATGGTGTGATCATCTGTGGTGAACCAGAAGGGTGTTGAGCAATACATGGCTCAACTAGGAGTTGAACAGGCTGATACAACAGACAGAAGCAATGATGAGATACCTGGACCGCAGGCGCTACCCCAGAAGAAAGTGGCAGGTCATCGAGCTCTGCAGGGCTGAAGAGCAGCGCCTGCACTTTCTGCAGCCACAAAACTTGTTCTGTGCTCGAGCTCTGCAGAAAAAGGCGCAAAACCACAATTAAGCGTGTTCAAGCAATCAAAGATTTCTGGAGCTGCTACCTGGAGGTGACTGAATACATGTTGCAGCTGGTGATGGCTGTCTGCTGTCTGCTCAGCCAGATTGCCCTCATATGCAGCAAGCTCCTCCCTGTGCACCCAGCAAGCTATGCTACATGTGTGATGATGCTCAAGGTAAAGCAAACTGAGTCAATACCTGGCACATGTTGCAGCTGCTCTGCTCTTGGCTGCATTTGCTCTGGATTCTTCTTGAGCAGCAAAGCTCTCCTGTTCTAGCTTCCTGCATGGGGTTTGTACCAAGCATATTCTGTTGCCTCACATGATCATGGCATGTCGGAGTGGTACGACGCAACAACAACTGACCTTTTTGAGTATTCCAGCTGCTTGACTCGCTTATCTGCCTCCTGCTTGAGTTCTTCTGCTTCTCTGATACTGAAGGTTGCCCTTTCGCGCCTCTTGATCTCGCGTCGTAGATCTTCCTTCAAGCTGCCAACTTCTCTGGTCAGTGCCCTCACCTGGCGACAACAGACGCTTTCACAAGAATGCTGTGCCTCAACAAGCGGTACAGACATTGCAAAAGCTCCACATTGACCACTCAGCGCACTCATAAGGAACCCCAATCATGCATCTTGTTCGTACCCTTGCTTCCGCGACCTTGAGACCTTCTTGCCGCAGTGTACCACCAAGAGCAGACATGCAGACACTTCACCTCTCACAACACCCAGCAAAACGCAATTCCTGCCTTGGCTGCTAAGCCCGCCAGTCTCAGACGACAACACAGACTGGCAAATTGTCAGTTAGACAACATGACGGGGCCCAAGAGATGGTTCAACAGTGCATGAAGCTGAACAGTTGAACGGGGAATCTGGCACATTGTAGTCAGCGCCAGGTTCAATTTCTGCTGCTGCTGCTGTGTGGCACTATTACCTACCTACCTGGATCCACGAATCGCAGGACATACTACCTTGACTACTTTGTTGCAAAAAGGCGTGCGGACATCCTGTCGCTTCGCTTGCCCAAGAGACCCTTACTAGCCGTGAGTAATAGCTTGTAACAGCGCAACTAAACAAGCAACGCTGCAGCCAACCAAGCGAATGTCATCATAGTCATGGGTAACGTAGCCACAACCTTCTTTGGTCAGGATAAAAAGCAAGAAGCCAACGACTTTCTCGACGTCAAGTTGGTAGGTTGGCCTGAGTGCAATATCTCCATCATACTTCCAAGCAACACAGTGCTGACTGTACCTGGTGTTGCAGGCGGAGTTGCTTAAGGTACAATGCGAATTGGTCCTCGTGCGCAGCTTGAAGTTGTATCAAGTGCACCTCTTAAAGGGTTCTGTACTCTTTGTGCTTTAGTGGCTGCAGTTTTATATTTGCTGTAGACCACTAATGCTCCTGCAGAAGCGCGCATCCAGACAACAAGTCAAGGCCTCCTCTTTCAACAAACTTTTGCTGCGCTTTGGGCACCTCAACAGGGGTTTTGATAAGTGCAAAAAAGTCTTTCACAGCCTAGATAACGATGGGAATGAGGCCATCGACCTGCAAGAGCTGGCAGAAGGCTGCCACAAGCTGGGTTTTGATATCAGCACCGAGGTGATTGACAAGGTGTTCCATGCAACCGACCTGGATGGGAACAAAAGCATCGACTTCCGAGAGTTCATTGTGGTGCTAGCTGTTCTGTACATGATCAGCACAGAGGTAAGATCAACCTTGCCAATGGATGCTCTGACATGTTTCAAGGCATTGATTGACCTGGACTGGCCTGCAACAGGATGGAGACAAAATTACCAATCTTGATCCAGATATCATCAAGTCATTCAACATAGTAAGTCTACAATCCAGTACAGCTGCATTGTGTATATACGCTAGCGTTTGCAGGGCATAATATTTTTTATGTAAGCCTGTGCGTTTGTTGCTCAGGCACAGGAGACGTTCTGCTTCTTTGATGCCTCTGGAGATGGCTTCATGGATCGGGTTAGTGTCGCTCCCTCTGCAACCTTCTGCTATCTGCTATTCAGCACACTCCTGTTTTGGCATGCATGAGTGAACAGCATGGCAGCTTGCTGTGCTGCAGCAGACCCAAGTGAGCTTTTTGCTCATGTCAAGGCATATCGCCTCCATGGCTTCAGTGTAGTTTGACTTTTGTGCATTTGTTTGCAGAAAGAGGTTACATCAGTGTTGTTAGAGGGTGACAAGGGAGGCAAGCACCTGGAGGGTGTTGCCATGAAAGGCACCATTGCTCGCCGCTTTGAGGAGCTAGACTGGGACAACAATGGTCAGGCCTGGCTCTCAATATCTCCTGCGCACCATTGCTGTTTGTCAACATGTGCTGTCCGGAGAATTGTTATCAGCCCAGAGAGAGACTGCCTTGACAATAGCTCACCAGCATCAATCTCCTGCTCAATAGCTTACTCAGTTTTGTCATGCATGCCATTGCTTTTGTCCTGCTGTGTCAGTGACAATGTGTAGAGAGATCACTTATTTGCACTTGGCAACTGGTGTAAACTGCAAGCAGACATGTTGCAGCTGCATGACCTGTCTTGGTGTAGACACTGTATATGTCTTGCAGCTGTCATTGAAAGCGTGACACTTTAATGTCACATGTGAGCATCCGCATGCTGCTTCACCGTTGTCAGGATGCACAATTTTGTGTTGGCTAAGCTTTCCTCCCATTGTTGGTAGGCTGCACCACCACGTGGCTGGTTTTGTGCGCAGGCCAAATCAGCTTCAAGGAGTTCTTGTATGCAGTACAAGGTTGGGTGCTGGATGAGGATGAGTACGAGAGCTCACCCAGTGATGAGGAGAAGGAGGAGGCCATGGCAGCCAAGTCAGCTGCTGCTGACCGATTGCGCGCAAGCGATGTCAGCAACATCCGGGCTGATGCTAGCAATCGGCAATTTGTCACCAAATCAAGCATGAAGAAGCAGCAAGCTTTCAAGCCAAGCACGTAGTTCATGATGCCCTGGTACAAGTCATATGATAAGTGTTTCATCTCAAGTTCTTAGCTTTTCCTGTGACCTAGGTTTCCTTAGGCTAAGGTGTTGCAATACTCATTGCAGTTTTGCTATATAGTCTGTGTAAGTCTGTTGGTTGTTGCACCTTACACAATACTGGTTATGAATGTTTGTGCACATTTTTGGTTGCAATATTGTTGTACAAGCCATGTCTGCAATCTTTGTAGATGCAATGTTGCCTTTCAGACCATGGTACACTATGTTCATTGCGGTGTTGCTACATAAGCCATGTCTGCAAGATCTTTTGTTGCAGACATGGAATAGTCATAGAACTGTGAGTAGAAACTTCCACTGTACCTGGTAAGACCAGCATGCTGTGCTGCGATTGCCATCATTAGTCATAGGCGGCAAACCTAACGATGGTCTGGTCAAAGCACAGTACAGCCCAGCCTGCTTGCGCAATGTTGTGCCGGGTATGACCGCAGCAAGTCGCTCTCTCGTCAGCGTTTTCGCTGCACGCCGAGTCTGCCTCTTACGTCTGCAGGCCCACCGTTCTCACTTGCGAAGTTATAGCTTCTTGCGTACAGACCACAAAGTTCGCAACCCGCTGTGGCACCGTGTCTGCTCGGTGAGCGCTAGACAAACTACACAGTACCGGTCAGAGGTTGCTGAGATGAACAGAAACAATGGGTCCGCATATTTGCAGGTATGCTTATGCAGAGGTTACGATCTCACGGAGCTTAAGTCTCCGTGGATGGGCTGGAAAGAGATGTTGCAGTGCATGCAATCTTGTTAACGATGTACTCAGGTGCTCGGCTTGGGACTGGACACAGCAGATGCAGTGCCATCTGTGTTGCTATTCTTTGATCACCAAAGGTACTCCTTACCTGGAACACTCATTGCGTGCTGTTCGCCACTCGGGTCACAGACTGTCTGGATTTCATTTCAAATGTCGCACTCTGCAGGTATATATTCAATGCAGGAGAAGGGTTCCAGAGATTCTGTGTCCAGCACAAACTCAAGCTCAACCGTATGCCAAACATCCTAGTTACCAGGGCCTCTCTAGATGCTGTAGGTGGAATTCCAGGTAATGCCTGCTAACACCAGCTCTTGTTCAATGCATCTGACTTTCAACATAGTTCTGACAAGCCACTGATGTGTGACAGGCATGGTTTTGACAGTGGCAGACTCTTCAATTTCACATCAAAATCATGATGGACTTGGAGCAGTCGGCAACTTCCATGCTGACATATATGGACCTAAGGTGTGCTGCAATGCTGCTTTGAGCATTCCAAAAGCAAAAGTGTGTGCATCTTGGTGCACGTGTCATGCATACCAGCCCTGCATTGACCGATGTCTTTTTGGCCTGGATGTATGCTGATCTCTTGCAGGTCTCACCTGTACCTAGCTGTCTACAAACAACATCAAGGGTAACGACAGGGTGATCATGTGCAGGGGATTGAGCACCTTGGGAAGGCTATGTCCTTTTACATGCGCATGAAGGGGGTCAATCTGCATGAGCTTCAGCCTGCAGCTCCTTCAGAACCTGACGCGGTGAATGAAAGCACTCAGCTCAGCCCAGAAGCTGCAGTGTCATCTGCCATCATTCAAAACGAGGCTGTCAGCATCACACCAGTGATTTTGCAGCCAGGCTCAGAAGGCGCAGAGTCTCAGCCCAACAAACGGCAGAAAACAGATGATGGCAGCTTGCCTACCGGGCAAGAACAGGTCAGACTGCCATGATCGTTTGTCAAAATGCATGCCTGCTGACTATCGAGTTTCTTTTTACGTTACTTGGTGGCAAAGATTGGCAATTGCCTGGACAGGCATGAGTGGTGCATATGACATACTTTAGAAGCCTTGTCTGCTTGCAGGATAAAGCTCCATTAGCAGCCTGCTACATATGCTGTCTCACCTCCACGCCAGGCAAGTTCTTGCCACAGAAGGCCAAAGAGTTGGGGGTGAAGCCTGGACCTCTGTTTGGCCAGCTCAAGGCTGGCACTGCAGTCATGGGCAAAGATCGTATGGTTCAGCCTGAAGAGGTCAACTTTTGTCTGCTTCTTGCTGTTTGGTGTGCAGCGCTGCTTTCTGCAATGTGCGGCAACCTGATACTTGCTCTCAATGTCTCAGGCTTGATTGTGTTGGCATGCCTTTGTCTTGTGTATGACCCATATGGCATACCTGCACTGACACCTGACACATGGGCTGCAAGTTTTGACAGTTATAGTCATCTAACAGTCACGTTAGTTGCCATGCTGTACCAGCTATCTCATAACTTTTGTAAACAGCTTTGCTGAGAGGTGGCAGGCTTGCAGGTATTGGAAGCTGCACCTGCAGCTCCTGTAGTCATCATAGCAGACTGCCCCAGCCCTGCCCACCTGCCTGCTCTACTATCTTCTTCTGCTTGGGAGCCCTTCCTGCACCACGCTTCTTCCTCTGAAGCAGCTGCTAGCAAGAGCAGCACCCACCAAAAGGTCAACTGCATTGTTCACCTTGCGCCGCAGCAGGTAGGGCCTGCATGTGACCCATATCTCAGTTTGTGTCAGCCTCTCGCTTCTTGAGTGTATACTTGCGTTGCCACAGCTCATTTTGCACACCAGGTGCTTACATGGCTTGGTGCTCAATCAATTTCAGTGTGTTCATGTTTGTAAGGCTGGCAGTAATGATGCAGGTTGTCCAGATGCCCCAGTACCAGCAGTGGATGGCAGGCTTTGGCACCTCCACAAAGCAAGTTGTGCTGAATTGCGAAGCTGTGCCATCCGCAGTCACCCTTCCCTCTCCTGCCACTCTCCAGGTCAGCCAAATGCACACACATGCACACTTGTGTTGTGCACATGTGTTATGTTACCGCCACCTGACATGGACACAGAACACTCTGCAGTGCTGCTTGCATTTGCACTTGGGTTTGGTGCTCATGGAAAGGCTTGCTGGTGTGCAGATCAAGCTCAACTGCATTGATCCCAAGGCCTTTCCTTTACCTCAGACCCTTGGACCTGACAGCTCAACTGCGGTACCGACAGAAGTGCAGCTACAACAGTCTGACTCAATATCCAAACTGCAAGGCAGCAACCTTTTGCGGTACAACTTGCGTCCAGCTTCACGTGTCGATACTGTGGAAACTGCTGAGCAGTCGCTTAGCATTCCAACCATTCAAGGCCAGCTCAGAACAGGTCTGCCTTAGTCTGCTTCAATGACATGCTATGCAACTGTCTGGTTGAAAAACACACATTGCCCTTCTTCCCCATGCTGCCAAGACTACTTGTGTTGCCAAGCATTCTCCTGACATCTCACATTTGTATCAGAAAAGACCTGCTTTGTGTTGTCATCTTCCAACCAGCCATAGCCACAGCACTGCCTTGCTGGATGACCGTGGCGCTCAAGTTCTGATGCTGATTGCAGAGATGCCAGAAGTGATGGAAGCAGTTGAGAGAGGGCAGGCTGAGGCATGTAGCCCTTCTGAAGAAATTCCTGATGTCATCACACAGGTCCGCCATTTCCCTTGTCAGCTTTCTGTCCTGCTGATCGCTTGTGCGTGTCTGGTGTAGCATGCCATGCGCCTCGTTCACGCATGCATTCAATCCCTTCTTGTCATGCTGTTGTTTGCCTCAGTTGAGGCAGTGGTCTGGTTTCAGGCCAAGGGCCAGCCCATGCACCAAGGCTGCATGCTAAGCATACCCACGACCTGCTGGCAAGTGCGTATGTTATGCTGGCCTACTCGTCTGAATGCTGTGTGGTTGTCAGATGTGTTTGTGTCCAGCATAGGCTGGGGCTGAGGAACTGGAGGTAGTCTTTTTAGGAACAGGCGCTGCCATGCCTTCCAAGTACCGCAATGTCACCTCCATCTACATCAACCGCTTTCTCAGGGGGGGTATGCTGCTAGACTGTGGGGAGGGCACCCTGGGGCAGCTCACACGCCGCTTTGGCCGTGCTAAAGTAAAGGACATAGTTTGCAGCCTGGCCTGTGTATGGGTATCTCATATACACGCAGATCACCATGCTGGCCTGCCAAGGTGAGTAATGCACTTCATCATGTGCTTGCCCTAAATCCTGGCTTCTACTTGTATGCATGGCTGTACTGAACTGTGTTTGACTTTTGGTGGGAGTCTGTTGAAGTCAGCATCAATGCATGTTCTGGCCACCCCAGAGCAAGTCTGTGGGGGTGTCTAGTTGAGCCCCCGCTGAAAGGTACATTTGAGGAGTGCACACTGTATCTGCATGCTCACAGCAGGGGTTCATGTGCAATTGGATCAGCTGATCTTTGTGTGAATGGCAAAGATCAGCTTGCTCCTGTGAGCCGCACATGGTTTCTCCACACACTGCCTGTATACATTGTCTGTCTCTGCCTGTCACTGCCTGTGTCTCCAGGTGTGTGACACTGTCTGTCATGCAGGATTCTGGCAGCACGAGCTGAATGGCTTGGCCCCGACTGTTCTGCCCTGCCTGTCTTTGGCCCCTGGTGCTTGGAGAGGATACTGCACACCACAGCAGCCATGCAGCCTATGCCTCACCTCTTCTTCAACCAAGCTGGCCTTCTAGCTGAGCCACAGCATGAGGTACAACTTTGCTGTGTTAGTATACAGCTGCACCCACAATGACTGCTCAAGTGCACAACCTTGTGAGTTGTTTAATGCCAAGACTGGCAGACAAGCATGTTGCTTGCCGTCAATGGTGTGCTGTGGTGTGTCAAGGCATGATGAGACTCGACCGTTTACTTCCTCGTTGAAGTCAAAGGATTGCCTTCTGGCAGTCTCTGCTGACTAGACTGTCTCTGACCTTGATTGCTGCCTGGATTGCTGCCTTGATTGCTGCCTTGGGTCAGACCACACAACTTATCAGCAACATGGCTTCAAAGCATTCGCTACAGGAGCAAAACCTGCTCCTGCATACATCTGTGTTGATGG
>JAABUW010007256.1_pt1 | contig 13450 bp, 11 predicted proteins | sample 5560081 | NCBI WGS metagenome assembly JAABUW01 (sample SAMN10711882, study PRJNA513363) | rock metagenome | isolation source: Antarctica rocks | place: Antarctica: Victoria Land, Knobhead sud
CCCTAACCCTAACCCTAACCCTAACCCTAACCCTAACCCTAACCCTAACCCTAACCCTAACCCTAACCCTAACCCTAACCCTAACCCTAACCCTAACCCTAACCCTAACCCTAACCCTAACCCTAAATTAGTTGAAAAGATGTTTATTGTCATCAATAACATTGACTTGAAAGATCATTTATGATAAAGCATTATTTATATTCAAGTAAAAAATTGCAAGTTCAAGTTTGAATTAAACTTGTTGATTCAGTCAGATTGACTCAACTCAAATTGAGCTTTTTATTTATTTTAAAAACATGAGCTTTGCGATGTAGATGACAACATGCAAGTACACGTTGAACAGTGAACTTTTAATTATTCATGATTTAATCTTTCAGTTCTAAATCGAACTCTTCTTCGAGCTGTTGACAAAGTCTGTAACTTGAGTGTACTTTTATTTGAATGAGCTTCGCGCAGAAAATGCAAAGCTTTGTCAATGCTCTTATTTAAGTGATTCATTGCATTATTCTTGTTCAAAGTTTTTCTGTTTTCTTCATCTTCTTCTTCTTCATCATTGTTTTCATCATTGTGATTCTCACTATCATTGATCTTTCTTCGCATCTTTTTTAATATTTACAAGCTATCTTTCATTGATTCTCGATGAAGCTGTTAAGTCATTTGAAAACTCAAAACAATTTTACTCTGTCGATCTGACATTTTACTAACTTTCAATTGTTGTTTTTTCTTTGACATTGCAAATCTTGTAGTGATGACATGATCAGAGTTATTCTCTTCTTCATCATTTTCAGAACAATTGTTTGTCATGAATTTCTTAAATGAGAGCTTCACTTGTGATCATCATGCTTTTTTGAAAGAAGACTCAGACTTGTTCAAGCAGAGTGTTTAAAATTTTCTACTCTTTTTCATTTCTTTTATCTTTTAATCATTCTTCAACGTTTTTACAAAAGCACGAACGTTCAAAATCAACAGACATGTCATTTCACTATGTTGATTTCAATTTTGACGCTGAAAATTCTTCATCAATTGAGAGCTTAGTCGAAAAGAATCAAGTGTGACACGCATGATGACTTGTTTTTTTAATGCATTAAAAGCAATGTTCTTGTTGAATTGAAGCTTACTGAGAGAAGTGAAAGCATGAAGCAGATGATTGCTGAATCTGAGAAACTTCAGAATGTCAAACAGCAACTGATCAGATAAACAGTCTCATTGTTGAAGAATGATTTAAGATGATTGTTGCTGTTCAATTTAAAATCAGTTGAAAGCTTGAATGAAACAAAAGTCAAGACAAGAACGTTCATTTGTTGCTTTTATAAGATGTTCTGTGCTTTAAGCATTTTCTTCAAAGCATCATTGTAATGCATCTTTTTCTTGAAAATCTTCAGACTTTTATACTCTTCACATCATATTTTCTCTTGAATCACATACTATCATGTTATTCACGTATATTTCAGCGTCAACTCTCACTCATTCTCTTTTACTCTCAGTCTTTCTTTGATTTTATCAAGATGTTGCAAGCTCTGATTTAACAAAGTGTGCATTTTATTCTCAATCTGTTGTTGAAGTTCTTCAATGCTTTTTGACAGTGTTAACAAAGTTTTCAAACTGCAATTTGAATTTTGTGAGAGTGCAATAACTGCATTGCTTAACATTAACATTGTGAGCAAATTGAATTGAAGATTAAATCAAAGTTGCAACGTAGCTTGAAAGTGAATTGCATGAAGCACAATGAATTTAGAATTTTTTTTAAAATTTAAGTCAATCATCTTTGAAGCTTAACATCGATTCTGATCATGATCAATGTCAAGCTTATGTTTCTAACAAAGAAATCTCTATGATTTAGTAAATGCATCTTCAACGTCTTTCTCAATGAGTGCATTGAGAAACTCTCTATTATTTGATAGATGCATCTTTGATGTCTTCTTTTACAAACGCATTGAGAAACTCTCTATTATTTGATAAATGCATCTTCAACGTCTTTTCTTGCAAGCGCATTGAGAAATTCTTTATTATTTAGTAGATGCATCTTCAACGTCTTTCTCAGCAAGCGCATTGAGAAACTCTTTATCATTTAGTAAATGCTTTCTTGATGTCTTCTTCAACAAGCACTTTTAAATAACAACACAACTTCATATTACATACAATCAGTAAAAGTTACTTGCAATCTTCATGATTTGAAAGTACAATCATGACTTTGACGCTATTCTCATCATTTGAGTGCATACAGCTTGAGTTTAAAGCGCGATCAACTCTGAATGATTAGTAAATGAAGAAGAAAAATTGAGCTTCGAAGAAAAGAGACTTAACAACGAAGAATTGAGAAGTCAAGAGAATATTCAGCTCACATTCTCAGTAAAAGCTACTCATGATCTTCATGATTCAAAAGTACAATCATGACTCTCAAGCTGTTTTCATTGTTTGAGAATGTACAGCTCAAGATCAAAGCGCAATCAATTTTGAGTGATAAAAACGTAGTAAATGAAGAAGAAAAATTGAGCTTCAATGAAAAGAGACTTGACAAAGAAGAATTGAGAAGTCAAGAAGATGTACAGCTTAAGATCAAAGTGCAATCAACTTTGAGCAATAAAGATGTAGTAAATGAAGAAGAAAAATTGAGCTTCAAGAAAAAAAGACTTGACAAAGAAGAGTTGAGAAGTCAAGAAGATGTACAGCTCAAGATTAAAGCGCGATCAACTTTAAGCAATAAAGACGTAGTAAACGAAGAAGAAAAATTGAATTTCAAGAAAAAGAGACTTGACAAAGAAGAGTTAAGAAGACTTGAATATGTTGATAATAATATTAATCAAGAGAATGTGTGTCAGAATCTTTCTCAGCAAGTGCATGAAAGAAAGATGTTGATCAATTTGATAGAGAATTCTCAACTACATCATCAATAAAGCTGAGCATTGCTGATAAAGCTGAACATAAATGAAAACAGATAAATTTTGAGAGTCTTTTCATTTATGTTTCAAATGCATCAAATAGTCACTCAGCATAATAGTCATTCAGCATAGTTCAAGCACTCTTCATGACTTTCAATCAAGCTTTCTTCATGACTTTCAATCAAACATTCTTCATGACTTTTGATCAAACACTCTTCATACAACTCAGATCATGTCATTTAGCTCTGATGATTTTCTTTGAAAATAGTTGACTTGAACTTGCAGATGATCATGCATTGATGAAGTATGCATTGAATAGAATTGTCTTCTCTTTTCAAGTATTCAAGTATCAATGAACAAGAAGTCTAAAATGTCATCTAGTCTGATGACTTTCTTTGAAAACAGTTGACTCAAGTCTGTAAATGATTGTGCATCAATGAAGTATGCATCAAATAGAATTGTCTTCTCTTTTCAAGTATTCAAGTATCAATGATCAAGAACGCTTGACGTAAATCTATGCAGCATGTTAGTCATCTTAATCACTCAGCGTAATAATCATTCAGCATAAGAGTCACTCATCATAGTCATTCAGCATAATAGTTACTCAGCATAATAGTCACTCAGCGTAATAGTTACTCAACATAATAAAGTATCATGCAGTCGTAATCTTTGCTAGAATGTTCAATTTATGTACAAGTTTCGTCTCAAAATGTCTTTTTAGCAAATATTAAATGAATAGATGAAAGAAATTTGAAAAGAAGATCAGTGTCTCAACGACACTTTGAATTGTAGATAAATTTGTTGAAGTTTAAGACTATGAGCATTGAGTTTGACTTAAGTCTGTGAACAGTCGTGCATCAATGAAGTATGCGCTGAATAAAATTATCTTCTCTTTTCAAGTATTCAAGTATTGATGAATGAAAGCGCTTGACGTAAATCTATGCAGCATGTTAATCATCTTAATCACTCAGCGTAATAGTCATTCAGCATAAAAGTCACTCGTCATAGTCATTCAGCATAATAGTCATTTAGCATAATAATCACTCAGTATCTCTCTTTTCATGTATTCAAGTATCAGCGATCGAGAATGCTCAATGTAACTTTCTGTTCTAAGAATCACTTGTGATTTACTGAATGAGATTTGACGAAATTAATAATCTTCTTCAATAGATGAAGTGACTGCGTTGTTAAAGAAACTTCAACATAATTGTGTTCAAGATATTCATCAAATGAAAATTGTGTTCAAGCTCAAAGAGATTGCAATCGAGTAACTTTAAGAAGATTAACAAAACTTCAACATGACTGAATTTAAACATAGTTGCGTTCAAAGTATTCATCAAATAAAGACTGCATTCAAGCGTGAAAGAACTGCTGTTGTGTAATTCTAAAAAGATTAGCGAAACTTTGACATGATTGAATTTAAACATAGCTGCATTCAAAGTATTCATCAAATGAAGACTGAGTTCAAGCGTCAAGAAACTGCTGTTGTGTAAATATGAAAGATTGACGAAACATTTACATGATTGAATTTAAACATGATTGCATTCAAGATGTTCATCAAAGAAGAACAAAATTCAAGCTCAAAGAATCTGCAATTGAGTAGACATAAAACTTTGACATGTTAAATGATGCAATAAATGTAGTGATCTGCTTCTTATAATTGAAAGATTCTTCATGATGTGTTCAAGATATTCATCAAATAAAGATTGAGCTTAAGCTTAAAGAGACTGCTGTTGAGTAGATGTGAAAGATTGTGACTGTTGAAGCTGACTGAATAAGTGAGATTGAGATGAAAATGTCAAAAAACTCAAAGATTCAATGATGAAATGAAGACTGCACTAGCAATCAGTCATTCTTGTCAACTCTTTTCGAAAATAGAGTTCTTGAGCACATTTTCAGTCATATCTTTCGATGCAATCGTTGAGAATTCGAATCGATGAGCTCGTTGAATTCGCATGAATTCAGACTTCAATATGATGCGACGCAAAGTTTGCAACAATCAAGATTCAAAGATCAAAATTGAACTTTGAATCATGCATTCTTCTTTCTTCAAGAGTTAGAATCATCTTTGTCTAGTTTTCAATGATTTTTGAAGCATGAAATTTCACTCATTCAGAGCGATGATTATGTCTCTCAAAGTATGTACAATAGTGAGTGCACATTAATTGAATTGAGTGAAAAAAGAATGACAGATGAGTAGTCGATCAATCAAAGCTTCAGATATTCTCAATCTCAATTACTAAATTTAACCTTGATATTTTTCAATGATTATTAAAGCATTAAATTCAGCTGATTCAAAATTACAATGATGTCTTTCAAAGTATGAAGAGTAGTCAGAATGCATGTGTTTTCATAAGACGAAATATTCAGCGTAGTTCATCTGTTAAAATAAGTTCGAATTTCTACATCAGATCATTTAACTCAATGATAGAGTGTGAAGTCAAAAATTTCAAGATGCAAGTTTAAGTTCTGTGATGATTATTAAAATTGTCTTCTCTTTTCAAATTTCTGTCAAGAGAAGACAATTTATTTCATTTTATTTTTTTAAACTTTTATGTCAGCTTAGAACTAATGAGAGCGTGCTGCAACTATGAAAATAGTCAGTGTGCATGAATTGATTTGAACGAGAAAAGATTATGACAGGTGAGAGCATATGACGAATCAATCACTTCATGCAGTAAATATCTTCAATCTCGATTACTGAGTCAAATCTTGATATTTTTCCATTATTTTTGAAGATTTGAACTCATCTGATTCAAAGCTACAATTATGTCTTTCAAAGTATATCAGATAGTCATAGCACATATGTTGATTCAAGTGAGAAAAGATGATGACAGGCGAGAAATCAGTCAATCAGCGCAGTGAATCTTCTCAATCTCATTTTCTAGATCAAATCTCAATATTTTTTACTTATTTTGAAAGCATTGAATTCAGCTAATTCAGAGCTACAATTATGTTTTTCAAAGTATGTGAAGTAGTCAATGTGCATAAGTCAATTCAAGCGAGGGAAATTGATGATTTTGATGTTCAAACTGATTCGTGCTAGCAAAACTCTTTAAAATCTCAATGTTCAACATTTTTCTAAAAATACAGTTTGATGTCTTTGAGTTTGATATTATGTTCATGAATACAGTTGACTGAAAGAAATAAGATCTGAAAGTTTGAAGAAAATCAATCAAGAAAGTTAAATGATACTCAGTTTCTGAAAACAATGATATTGAGTTCTCTGTTTTCAAGTTCTCGCTTAATTTTCTCTTCAAAAACAATGATACTCAGCTCTGAGTATTATTACTCATTTGAGATAGGTGAGCAATCAATCAGCGCAGTGAGTCTTCTCAATCTCAATTACTAGGTCAAACCTTGATATTTTTCAATTATTTTGAAAGCATTGAACTCAGCTGATTCAAAGCTACAATTACGTCTTTCAAAGTATGTAAGATAGTCAGCGCGCAGAAATCAATTCAAGCGGGGAAAGATGCTGACAGCAAGGCGATCGAGCAGTCTCAACTCTCAATATTCTCAATCTCATTTACTGAGTTAAACCTTCATATTTTTCCGAAATTTTTGAACTGTTGAATCGATTTCAATCGACTTTACAATCTTCGTCAGCGAAAGTTCTTCATCAGAGAGCATCTAGTAAACGTTCAAGACAGATGATCGATTGATCGAGAGACAGATGATCTCGCTAGTTGAATGAGATTTGATGATGAAAAGCTTTCTCTGAATCATCTGAGCAGATGACTCAGAGAAGTGAGTTGAAAATAAAAGATAGAGAAGAATTATGTCTTTCAAAGTATGTCAGATAATCATTGCACATATGTTGATTCAAATGAAGAAAGATGATGACAGGCAAAGAATCAGTCAATCAGCGCAGTGAATCTTCTCAATCTCATTTTCTAGGTCAAATCTCAATATTTTTTACTTATTTTGAAAGCATTGAATTCAGCTAATTCAAAGTTACAATTATGTCTCTCAAAGTATGTGAGATAGTCAATGCGCATAAATCAATTCAAGCGAGAAAAATTGATGATTTTGATGTTCAAACTGATTCGCGCTAGCAAAACTCTTTAAAATCTCAATGTTCAACATTTTTCTAAAAATGCAGTTTGATGTTTTTAAGTTCAATATTATGTTCATAAATACAGCTGACTGAAAGAAATAAGATCTGAAAGTTTGAAGAAAATCGATCAAGAAAGTTAAATGATACTCAGTCTTTGAAAACAATGATATTGAGCTTTCTGTTTCCAAGTTCTCGCTTAATTTTCTCTTCAAAAACAATGATACTCAACTTTGAGTATCATTACTCATTTGAAATAAAATAGAATCAAAAGATTCGTAGTTGACATCATATACAGATGAATCTCGTTGTCAATCAAGCATTGAGTTGTATCAAAAGAAGAAAGAACATCAAATATATTAAACAAAGATAATGAATAATATGCAGCAAAAACAACAGAGAAAAGAATGTCATTATACTTGCAATGATTGTTGTTTGCATCTCATGTTTAATAACATAACACAGTAGGTAAAAAACAAGTAAAACAGCAAGAATCTGTTATTAATAAATGTTCTCTTTAAAGTTTTTTCAGTGTAGAGAAATAGAAACTTACTTTCAATTGATGTTCAGAACAATTTTTTAAAGTATGATTGTTATATGTTTCTGAATCAAGTGATAGCACGAAACAAAATGTATAAACATCTGTAAAATGATCAAGTATTTGAAAGAACTTTAATCTTTCAATCTCAACTGTTTATTGATTTGTCAGCACATCTTCTCTTATTGAATTACGTTCAACTTCTCTTGTTTGACATAAGTCACATAAAGCTTGAGAATCTTTCTGACATTCAGTCATATGTTGATCATCGAGTTCTGCATTCAAAACTCTTCATTGACATACTTTTTCTGCAAGATAAGTCAGTTTAAAAGCTTTTTGTGCTTCAGAATCTCGTTCTGTAGAAAGAATTGAAGAAGAAGAAATGAAAACAATTGACTTAGCAAGCTGATTATCTCGATCGACTCGACCGCTTTCCTGAGCAAAGTCAATGATAGAATATGCACTTTGAAAGTGAATAACAGCTTGCACAGAACTATAGTCAAAACCTGCGCTTAATACAGATGTGCAAACAAGAACTGTACTGTTTTGTGAACGAAATTTCGTTATAACAGACTCTTTGTCTTCAACATCTCGATGTAAGACTAGACAGTTCAAGAATTTACTAAGTTCATCTGCAAGTTTAATACTTATAACATATATCAAAACTCTGTCTTCTTTTGTATATTGATTTTTCTCTTCAATCAGAAAATCAAGCACTTCAGAGAATTGATTCTCAAGTAAAAAAGACGTCATACGTTTGATTGAATATGCAATGTTATGTTGTGCAGTTAACGCTTGAAGAACAATGTTGTTTGATAGAAATAACATTTTGTTCATTTCTTGTAAGACAGAAACAGATAAAGTTGCAGAAAGAAAAATGAACTGTGTAGTAATAAGTTGTAGCTTTTTCAAACTATGCATTAAATGTTTATAGTTTGCAGCAGTCACAATTAAATGACATTCATCAAAAATGATTCTGTCAAGTTTGTTTTCTGCATGCAAAGATATCAAGAATAATTGAAAGCTTGATGATACTGCAGTTTCTATTGAAACAAGAACAAGTTTGTCTGCAAACTTTTTTTCTTCATATATTGAAGCAGAAATCTTCATTTCTTTTGCTTTTCGCAAAAGATCTGATTTCAAAGCAATCAAAGATACGATTATAATCGTAGTTTCAGCTGTACTCAATGAAGCAAGTAACAGATATAAGAAACTTTTATCGTTTGAAGTAGCAAGTATAACAGTCAAACATGAAGTTTTCTGCAAGATAAGCTTCAAAGCTTCTTTCTGTTCTTCTGATTTAAACATTGCAGAGTCATTTTAAAGAAATTCTCTCAACAATGCAAGTAAATAATCAGAAGAAACATTGTTATCTGAAGACAAAGCTTGCTGTAAATCTGATAGTTTAACAAACTTTCTTGACAAACTTTCTGCTTCATAATTCGATGAAGAAAGTGCATGTTTATGTGTTTGTCAAAGAGAAATTGTGCTTGTATGTTGATTGATTGAAAAAGAAGATAAAGAAATCTTATGCAAGTCAAAAAAAGTGTGATAACGCAAGCTGAATGAAAGAAATTGCTGTTACTTATCTGTTTGAACGTTCTGAATTGCATTCGTCTGATGAGCATACTGCGATTCAGCTGTTTTTTGAGAATGATGCATATTTGCTGCAGCGATGTCAGCATCAGACATTTGTAAAAATGACTTATTGAGATTATTTTCTTCGTCAAAGAAAAGCTCTTCACACATGCTGTATTTGATGAACGTAAGAATCAAATGTCAATACTTTGATACAGTTAATCGTTGCTGAATAAACTGTAAGCTGTAGCTTTGCATTAATAAAGAAAGTTGTTGTGTATTAAAAGTAATATTTTTATGTTCGAAAAACAATGCAAAATGAGCGACTGTTTAATTAAAGCACTCAACTTCAATGAAATGTTTAAACGGCAAAACAAGTACAATATATAAAGCAGTAATATGAGAAACAGCAGCACAAAGATATTTAACTGCAGATGCTTCTTGCTCAGTTAAATGAAAGTTCTTTGTATATTGTAATCTTAACATGAATAAACATGCAGATTTATCAAATAACAATGTTCTTTGTGCAGAAGTAATTGAGTTGCAGTACGTCAATGTACTTAATTCTGTTGCTCAAGCAGAAACACTTGCAGTAAAATGCATTAACAGTTGAAGATGTAACAGAAATCGCTTCAAACTTTCTATATAGTTTGAAATTGATTTAGTTTTAAACATCAACTTATTTCTTTTCATAAAGAACATTTATTCTCTCAAAGTTCTGTTTGCAAGTACTTTCTTCTGCAAATAAGAAGAGAAATGTGAAAGAGTTGTATTATGAGAAAAGAAATAAGTGTATGCTGTGTTGTCTGCAAGATTTTCTGTTGCTGCAAGTGCAAATAAAGTCAAAGCAGAAAAGTCTGTCACGTCTGCATCAAACAACAGCTCTGAAAACAATATTTCATGTGTTTTCAAAGTCAACTGTTTGAACAAATCTTTCATATCAGACAAAGAAACAGTAATATCTTTACAAGAAATCAATTGATTGTTATGAACAATAATTTGATTTAATGCAGAACTGCTGTTCTTGTTGACTTTGAAAGCATATGCTCGCAGATTGAGAATTTCTGCAAGTGCAGTAACAGCTGTGTTATGAAAGAAAGTATTCATAAAGAAAGATAACTCTGTCAAGAGACTGCAGTTTATCTCTTCATTTCTTTTCTGCAAGTATTGTTGTGTACAATGCTCAAGAGTAAGCAACTGTGCACAATATATAAATGCAGAATAAGATTGAGACATTTGAGCAGAATCTTTCAAAGATTTTGTGCAAACATTAACAGAATGACAAGCGAAAAAGCTGTTAATACAACTATCAAACTTGTTAAATTCAATGTTTTATTGCAGTAATGAAATGAAGAGTTTAAGAAGTAAAGACTGTGCTTTGTTCAACTTATAAGACAGAAGTTTCTTATCAAAGTTTGTATTTGAATCATCATTTGATGAATCAGATTCTGAACTTGAAGAATTTCTCTTTCTTCTTTCTGTAACAGCTGTTTCTTCATCATTTGACTCAGATTCATCTGTATCAGAAAGAGAAGAATCAAATACATCATTGAATGAAGAACTTGATTTCATTGAAGAAGAATCAGAAGCAGAAGATGATGAAGATGAATGCAAAACTTGCTTTTGTTTCTGTTGTCGTTTATTCTTCTTCTTCTTTGTTTCTTCTTCAATAAAAAGAATATCAACTTCATCAGATTCAACAAATTCATGCAAATCATTGATCAAAGCTTGAATTTTGTCAGACAAATGAAACAGTTTTTTCAAAGATCTTTTCTCATCTTTTGAAAATGCAAGTTCAATTGCAGATGTAAAAGTCAATTCTTTATTTGTAACTGAAGCAGTTCTGAATAAAAAACAAAAGAATTGAGTAAAAACTTTTGCATATTTATCAATAGTAGATAAATTCTGCGTAGCTTTGAAACTTTTAATTTGAATGTTATTTAATTCAAAACTGTTCAATACATTAAGATGTTGTCTTGACATGTATTGAACTTTTGAAAGACTTGTTTGAAAAAGTTGTTTGATTTGTAAAGAAAGTGCAAAAAGAATGTGTTCAGATGTTTTATCTGCTAACTGCACAAAAGTATTCACGAAAGAATAATTTCGTCTGTTCAAGAAATTCAAATATTGAGTTTGAATTTAAAAAGCAAAGAGTTCTTCTCAAGTATGTTTCAAATCAATGATCTCAGATTTTGCTTAAATTTTCTCAACTTTCTTCTCATAAGAAGACAGAAGAGTTGAAACAGCAAGATCAGATTGTAAATCATTATCATTGTTAAATTCAATACTTTGAATATCTGATGCAATGTTTGAAATAACTAAGTTTGAATGTGCTTGTACTTGAAAGAAAAATCGCTTCTTAAGTAAAGATTGTGCAGTAACAAATGAAGTAACAGTCTGTTTAAAATTACTTGCATGATTTTTTGTACAATGTCTTTTCATATTCTTCATATTTAATGTCACGATTCTAGCCTTGTCAGACCTATTCTCGCTTCGTCACCTTGACTAGTTTCTATTGAGCCTAGCGTCGGCTGAGAAACACACATATGTAGCCAGCTTCTTTTCTGTAGCTATCTTTCTTTCTTAGCATTTATCTTCTAGTTAAATGACATCTCTATCTGACTCGCTCTAGACAGGTTTCTAACATTAGATAAATGCTCACCATCTACCCTGCTATCGACGAATAAACGATACAAAACAACCTATTCAGTAAGGAAAATTTGCAAGAGATTTTTCAAATTTGCACCATCATTTTAGGCCGCAAGAAATTCTTCGGTTCTACACTCATTTTCATCATTCTATCCGCAAGAAATTCTTCGAATAAAGCACTCAATTATTACCTGAAATTCACAAGAGATTCTTTGAATTTTCACTCATCAAAAAACATCAATTCAAAACATCAACCCCTCACCTACTCTTACCTCAACAACTTCTACCTTCTCTCATCATGACACGCGACGTCGAGCCAGTTGAGCCTCGAACAACTCGCCTACTTAGAAGCACTGTCAGTAGAAGAGTTTCACTTCTACTCATCGATGCTTCAGCCGAAGCTGAGAAAGCTGTCACCTCATGAAACATAAACATCGAAGAACAACTGTTTCATTGAGCCAGCAATCAACCCAACGAAGTCATCAATATGCTGAACGAGCTTCGAAGCCAGCGAGACTTGGCTCTACAACTCAATGAACACTGACTTCTTGTACAAGACGATCACAAAAAGAGAGCGAAACAACTAGAAGTCGCTTTTGATAAAAACGATGAGCTAGAGGAAAAGATCAACCAGCTACAAGGCGAGCGGTTGAACTTCAGAGCGGAACAACGTCAAGCTGATCGGCCTATGCCTCGTCAAGATACTCAGCCAGCTGAGCAACGAGTCAATCAGAAAGAAGCTCGCTCCCAACGAGAATCTTCTACTCTATCTGGTAACGAGAACGATCATCACAAGTTCGTCAAGCTTCCGGATTCACCCATCTTCATCGAAACAGATGATCCTACCTGAGAGACATGAAACATCAAAATAGCTGACAAGCTCGATGTCAACGCGAACCATTACTCTACTGAAAAGATTCGTATTGCCTATGTGATTTCCAGGCTAGAAGGCGATGCTGATCAGCAAACCTATGCAAAGCGTCGTGTTGACGCTCCCTCACCCTATCAGTCACTATCAGAGCTACTGAAACATCTGGAAGGAATTTACGAAGACCAGGACCTGATTCGGAAGTGTCGCCGCGAATACGTCGCTCTGAAGCAGCTCAACAAGCCTTTCAGCTCTTTCTATTCAGAATTCACTAGAATATTCAGCTTTCTGAACTACGACGATACCACCCTGATGAACGACATCCAGGATAAAATCAACAATCGCCTTCAGAACGCGTTGTCAGTTTGCCTCATAGAGTTTAGCTCGCTTGATAAGCTCAAGACCTTCCTTCAAGATGTGAATAACAAACAACGAGTCAATTACCAGCTACGTGGCGAGCAACGAACAGTCAAGGCACATGGCAGGGAAGGGATACCCCCGCCCTCAGCCTCGTTGGCACAACCTCGATGAAGCGGAGCCTACGCGGATGAAGGTTGAGACGTACCCTATGGTTTCGTTATAAGAATGCCTTGAGCCGTAAAGGTCCTGGAAGCTGCTACTACCTTAGTGCTACCAATCTTCTCCGCGAAAAGAACCATAGCAATCTCTTGATACTCAACCCTTGCCGCCATGTCACCATTTGACCAAGCAGGTCGAATACACAAGCAAGTTTTCCTAGTGGGTCTTCCGTTGTACTCATGGATCGAGCCACCCAACTGACCGCTTCGCCAAGGTATCAAATTCGATCCTCTTTGCTGTCTGCTTAATTAGTGCTTGCACGCGTTATTACATCCGGATCCATGTGCAGAAGCAACTTTCCA
>JAABUW010007260.1_pt1 | contig 13440 bp, 13 predicted proteins | sample 5560081 | NCBI WGS metagenome assembly JAABUW01 (sample SAMN10711882, study PRJNA513363) | rock metagenome | isolation source: Antarctica rocks | place: Antarctica: Victoria Land, Knobhead sud
TAGCAGATCAAACCTCTTCGCGAACCTTTGATCATCAGGAAGGTCGTCTTCTGCTCGCCGCTTCTGACCAGTCATGGCCAATTGCCGGTTCCCAGAATATCGACCCTTCGAGGGACAAGTGTACAATCCATATCCTAGAGGGGAGTGTACAACGTTTCAAGCGTGCTGCTGCGAATTCATTGATGGTGCTGCGGTCAATGGCGATGTGAATGGAGTTTAGCTTTGAGAAGTCGGAATTCATTGCGATTGGATTACATAAGCGCACAATCCGCTAGCTTGAATGTGCTTCCTCAGCTGTTTATTCCCAACTTTGGTAGCATCAAAATCTCAAGGTTCTCTGTTCACCCAATATGCCTCCAAAATTCGACCCCAGTGAGGTGAAAGAAATGTACGTGAAGGGGTCAATGGAACCTCTCTTCTCTGTATGGAATCATCTGCTAATCAGAACTCACAATAGTACCCTCAGAGCGACTGGTGGTGAAGTAGGTGCATCCTCGGCTCTTGCGCCTAAGATTGGTCCTCTCGGTCTGTCACCGAAGAAGGTCGGGGAAGATATCGCGAAAGCTACTGGTGACTGGGTGCGCAGATACCGGGTGGATGTAAAAGGTCCATGCCACTTACAACGGCACAGAAAGGTCTCCGTGTCACCGTCAAGCTCACAATCCAGAATCGTCAAGCCGCCGTCTCAGTTGTCCCCTCAGCGTCGTCCCTCGTGATCAAAGCTCTCAAGGAACCACCGCGGGATCGGAAGAAGGAGAAAAACATCAAGCACACGAAGTCGATTCCCCTAGATGAGATTATCAGCATTGCCAGGACCATGCAGTTCAAGTCGTTAGCAAAAGACTTATCAGGTACGGTCAGGGAGGTGCTGGGAACTGCTTTCAGTGTGGGATGCCAAGTGGACGGGCGATCGCCCAAGGACATTAGCGACGACATTATTAGTGGGGCAATTGAGAGTAGGTGGCTTGAGAATCATGCTACTCGTCTCTGCTAATATTTTGATAGTTCCCGAGGAATGAGCGATGAGAATGTTCCTACGATACCTGCTCTTACCAAATGAGATAGTCCTGCACGTGCAAAACGAAAGTTCATGAAACGAGACTCATCTATGCTTTTGCGTTCTCTTTGGCGGGATTCTTTTGTCCGCTATCAACGTACTTTGCCAACACTCTGGCCCTTACCCCCTTTCCCTTGAGGATTGGTTCAATCTATGGTTCGGGCCTATTTTGGTGCAAAGGAGATGATATTCTTCGGAAAGACCTACTACTCACCACGACATCTTGACCTTCGGGCGTGGATGTGGGGGTCCATCTTTCATGGCCTACAATTCAATGCTATTATTTCCGCCCGACATATTTTTTTTTCTCCACGTCGAGCCCCGCTATGCCCCTTTCCTCTTGTTGTGATGGTGACCTACCCGTGTGCATTTTCTGACATTCGGCTGACGGAAAAGGGCTTATTGATCAATTGGGGGTATTGGCCGGATTTGGAGCGTCTTTGATTCAGATAGGTTGGCTCTAGAGAACGAAACGAGCTCTATGTCAAATGACTATTCTACTTTCAAAAATCCAACATGACGAGGTGAAACCCCTTGTTTGTGCCGGGCGCCGGCTGCAATGTAGATTGGTAGATTGCATGACGAACGATAGTCATTATAAAAGCGACAGATCGCACATTTCTAGGGTGATGAATGGGGATAGAACCCCAAGAAATGGCTGCCTTTATGCCTAGAAAAGTCGACATGAGTGACTCCATTAAGCTTGATCCGCTAGGAAGTGGTAGCTTTGACGGGTCTAGGTCCCTCAAATGATGCGAGTAGTCACGCTGCGGAACTACGGACTGCGTGTGACTCAGGCCTCTCTTCCTAAGCACTTCCACAGGGCATACAGCACTAGTCCATCCAGGATGGCAGAACAGTGGAACGCTGTGAAAGTACGAAAAACCTTCATAGATTTCTTCAAGGATAATGGGCACAAGTTTGGTAGATACATCAAATGAGGACCTCGAGCTTTCATACCATTGCTGATTGGCCCACAGTTCCCTCCTCCTCAGTCGTACCGCATGCAGACCCCACTCTCCTTTTCGCCAATGCTGGAATGAACCAGTACAAATCCATATTTCTTGGTACCATCGATCCTTCGTCAGATTTCGCTCAACTGAAGCGTGCGGTTAACTCACAAAAGGTCAGCATGCCAAATACATAGGGTGAATGAGACTAAAGGAAGCAGTGCATACGTGCGGGGGGAAAGCATAATGTAAGACCCAATACCCTATTGGAGAGGAGACGACTCATCTCTTAAGGATCTTGATGATGTGGGAAAAGATAGCTACCACCATGTCAGTTTCTACCAATCGTACTACTGGGAGCATCCAATTAATGGATTGATGTAGACCTTTTTTGAGATGCTGGGAAATTGGAGTTTTGGCGACTACTTCAAGAAAGGAGCAATCGAATTATCTTGGGAATTGCTTACGAAAGTCTATGGGCTGAATCCTGATCGCCTCTACGTGACATACTTCGAAGGGCTTGAAAGCGGAGGTCTGGAACCAGACTTAGAAGCTAAAGAATTATGGAAGTCCGTTGGAGTTGCTGAAGATCATATCTTGCCTGGAGATATGAAAGATAACTTCTGGGAGATGGGTGATCAGGGACCTTGTGGGCCTTGCAGCGAAGTGCACTATGATCGGATTGGAGGCAGAAATGCTGCACATCTAGTGAACCAGGACGATCCCAACGTCCTGGAAATCTGGAATAATGTTTTCATTCAATACAATCGTGGACCGGACAAGTCTTTGAAGCCATTGCCCAATCAACATGTCGATACAGGACTCGGTTACGAACGCTTGGTTTCTGTGCTTCAGAACAAGACGTCGAATTACGATACCGACGTCTTCACGCCTCTATTTGCTAAGATACAAGAAATTACTGGTGCAAGAGAATATAGGGGGAACTTTGGGACTGAGGATTTCGATGGCATTGACACCGCCTATCGGGTAGTCGCTGATCATGTACGGACACTTACGTTCGCCATCACAGACGGTGCTGTACCAAATAATGACGGGCGAGGGTACGTAGTGCGAAGAGTCTTGCGAAGAGGTGCCCGCTATGCGCGGAAATATTTCAACTCAGAGATTGGAACTTTCTTTTCGAAGATCGTGCCTACGCTAGTGCAGCAAATGGCCGATCAGTTCCCTGAGATCAAGAAGAAAGAATCAGATGTCCAAGAGATCTTGAATGAAGAGGAAGAGTCCTTCGCCAAAACCCTTGACAGAGGGGAGAAGCAATTTGAGACCTATGCACAGCAATCCAAGCTCAAGAACTCGACCAAACTTCATGGTGCAGATGTTTGGAGGTTATATGATACCTTTGGTTTTCCTGTAGATCTGACGCGGCTCATGGCCGAAGAGAGAGGCCTGACTATCGACGATAAGGAGTTCGAAGATGCACGGTCAAAGGCTAAGGAGGCTAGCAGAGGAGAGAAGAAAGCGGCATCTGACCTACTAAAGCTAGATGTTCATGATCTTGGCAAGCTGTCAAAGATGAACGATGTTCAGCCAACGGACGATGATGCCAAGTTCGAGAAAGGCAACATAACTGCTCAGATCACAGCGGTATATCACTCAAAGCAATTCCTGGACGGGACAAAAGAAATCCCCGAAGGCGAGCAGATAGGGTTGATCACTAACCGCACAAACTTCTACGCAGAGCAAGGCGGTCAAGAAAATGACACGGGAAAGATCATCGTTGATGGCGTTGCTGAGCTCGAAGTCGATAACGTGCAGGTTTACGCTGGATACGTGCTACACACTGGCTTCATGAAGTACGGTTCTCTCTCGGTCGGAGACCAAGTCATCTGCGAATACGACGAACTTCGACGAGGACCGATACGAAACAACCACACCGGCACACACATACTGAACTTCGCCCTCCGCGCAGTCCTCGGCGACGGTGTTGACCAGAAAGGCTCCCTCGTCGCACCGGAAAAGTTGCGTTTCGACTTTTCACACAAGGCAGGTATATCGATCGAAGATCTCGAGAAGATTGAAGACATATCCGAGAAATACATCCGTCAAATCTGTCCAGTCTACTCCAAAGACGTACCTCTCGCGATCGCGCGGGAAATCAACGGTCTTCGCGCAGTGTTCGGCGAGACCTACCCTGATCCAGTACGGATAGTCTCAGTCGGCGTGCCGGTCGAGGAACTCCTCTCAAACGTCAGAGACCCCAAGTGGCGCGATGTGAGCGTCGAATTCTGTGGCGGGACCCACGTCAAGGATACCGGCATGATCAAAGAACTCATCATCATCGAGGAGAGCGGTATTGCCAAGGGCATTCGACGCATAGTCGCTGTGACAGGTGACGATGCACACTCCGTGCAACGTGTCGCAACTGAGTTCGGCAAACGGTTATCACGCTTAGAACGCATGCCACACGGTCCTGAGAAAGAACATGAAATCAAAACCACAACGACAGACCTCAACCAACTGTCTATATCCTGGATAACGAAATCCAAGTTCCGAGATCACTTCGCCAAAATCGTCAAAGCACAGCTGGACGAGCAAAAAGCATTGCAGAAAGCCGATTCGAAGAAGGCACTAGATGCCATTTCGAATTACTTCGATGAGAACAAGGAAAAGACTCTTTTCGTCGCCAAAGTGCCCGTGACTGCGAACCAAAAGGCGATCAGCGAGGCAGTCAATCATGTCCAGAAAAAGAACAAGGACAAAACCGTCTATCTGTTTGCCGTTGTGGACGGGAAAGTAATCCATGGCTGTCACGTGTCCGAGGTAGGCGTCTCCACTTCTCCCCCTTCGTTCTTGATCAACACGCTAACAGCTTTCCAGGGAGCCTCGAAGCAAGGCTTGACAGCTGGCGCGTGGGCGAAAGCCGTATCGGGCGTTGTGGGAGGCGCCGCGGGAGGCAAAGGGGCGACGAGCGTCGGCAACGGTACTGATCCAGAGAAGCTGGATGAAGGCGTGGAGACTGCGACGAGGTATCTGGAACAATTTCATCTGTGACAATAGTGTATTATACCCAATAGAGGACAAACAAGCGATCGAATGAAGTTTCGGCTAGAAGCCTGAATACTCATTCCGGTCTCCCTTTCTCATAACCATACAAATAAGTCCTTCTCCGCGAGATCCAGGCCTATACCCAAAGCCAACGCCATGCTACCTATGTCCGCAAACATGATACAGCGGCAGCGCCCACTTTTCCTTCCTTATAATAGATCACATCCCTCTCCATAACCTCACGGTTCAATGATAAAACTGGCTCTTCTGAAAACTCTCCGCCGAGATATCTCCCACTTTTCCCTCTATCTTCGGGCCTGCTCTGGCCTCGACTTTCAGACTGTTGGCCCTACTGCCCTCACTCCCACTGCCACCAACAAGGCTAGTCAGTGTGTTGACCCTCCCACCATCTTCAATCTCCTTTGGTTGGACCGGCTTTCGTTGAATACCCTCTAAGTACACCCCCGGTAAGTATCCCACGCGGCCGTCCCGCGCTCGGCATCGCCACCATTCGCTGATGTTGCCCATAGGGTCGGACTTGGATAGTACGGCTACTAAATCGCCTTTCTTGACTTCAAGGTCGATGCCGGCTGTGGGTTGTTGACCCTGGAGAGTGCTTTCGGGGGTATAATCGTACAGAAGCTTGCAGAAGTCAAGTTTTGAAGGGTCGATTGGCTGGTGTGGTTGTTGTTGGTCCGGCAGTGGTTGACCGTCTGGGCCAAGGATTAATTGATTGTTGGAATCGTACTGTTGTTGCTGCTCGTTCTGTCGAGCAAGGGAGCGGATAAGTTTGGTCATAAGGTAGGGTAGTCCTACTACTGCCGCTATGAATATAAGGAATGGCTTCTTGGAGGGAGTAGGCTGGCCCTTCGGCAGGAGTGAAGGTGAAGACGAAAGACCTTGGAAGGAAGCGAAGGCAGATGGGGTGAGGGATGTGGCGTCGGCTGGCGGGGGGCGGCCAGTCATCTTGGCGATGAGAGTGCGTAGGTAGCGAAGGAGAGTAAAGATTCCGAGAATAGAACCGAGAGTGGTGCGGAGGGTTGAGAATTGTTCGGCGACTGAGATCATAGCTGTTTTCCTCGCTGTCAGCACAATTCCTAAGTCAATATGTCGAGGCAGAGTCTGGTACCGAAGAAGCTCGAATGGGTAGCCATATACGTGCTTTCCAGCATCTGCGCCACTCCTCCAAAAGCACCGACCAAACTTTCGATGATCTGAAACGTTGCCTGCGTGCTCTGGCTGAAACTGTTCGTCAAGCTATTTGGATCATTGGGATCCCCGCCCATCATGCCCGGCTGTCCCATGCCCCCACCGTAGATGCCTCCCATCCCGCCCATGCCGCCGTACATGGAGCCATAGCCGCCGCCGTAGCCTCCCATTCCACCATACATGGAGTTGCCCATACCGCCGAAACGAGAGTAGGGTGAGGAATAACCGCCAAGACCGCCGCCCATGCTGGAGTACGGAGATGAACCTGCGCCATAGCGATTCTGGTTGTAAGGAGAATAGTTCGAGGAGTTGCGGTTTACGGCGGTAGTGAGAGAGGAGGGTTTTGAGGGGAGTGTGGGGGGCTCCGAGGACGACGATGTTGTTGTTGTAGGTGCCATGTTCGTATGAGGGTTCGTAGCTGGCATTGAGGATACGCCAGGTGTTGAGGAGAGAGCTACTCATGAGTGACTTATTAGTCTGGTGTTTTCCAGTGGCATTGATGATGGATCCTGCTGGTGGCTCACCAGGGCACCTACCAGCTCCATTCGCCCTCTCCCAAGGCTTCGGCGGTGATACCGCCGCCGCCATCTTGTGCAATATCTGGGGCCCCTGAACAAAGAGGCTGCTCTTGCTTTCTAGTATGGTTGCAGCTGTCCACCGACGGCGGAACTTCTATTGATCGTCCTGATGCAGGAATGACGTGCGGGCAGCCAACGCTCTCTTATTGTTTTGCTTCACCCGTGAGAAGAGCGCCTGGACGGTGAAGCGCTTTTGCAGATCAGTCAGTTCCTTGAGTTGCTTGGTGGTGACTGTGGGATTTCGCTCCAATATTGATGCAGCCACGAGCGTATTGTTCATCTTGGCGTTTTTTTCGAGGTTTGCACGGTTCTGGTAGGTAAAGTGAGTAAGCGTCCCGCCCCGCGCGGAGGAACGACCTCGGCACGGGAGTGGATGGATTGGGCAAAGACAAAATAGATTGAGACCGAGCAAATTCTCTGAAAAAACTGCAGTGGACCGGCCAAAAGATTCGGTCATTGATGTTAGGAGGAAAGCAGGCTTTGTCTTCAGAATACGTAACAAGGTAATACTGTCTTCATGATTTCAGAACACATTTTCAAACCATACACGAGCGCTACCCTGTTTGGATCCTTTCATGCACAACGGCACCGACGCGAATTTCCGAGGCATTCATTGGCTACAGACACTTGGAAGCGCTCGCTTCAACAGACGACATTTAGCGTCGATCGCTCCCAAGGGTCCTCACCACAACGTGCCGAGCGTGTTTTTGAGCATATCTTGCTACTGACGCCGCTACTTCGATGTGTCTCGATCCCACTCCATGGAGGAGGCCCCAGAGGATCGAGGGTCCATCGCCTTGCCAAAAGGTAGAGTACGAGAGTACTTTCTCTGATCGTGTTGAAGGAAGTCTGAGCCCCCAAGCGCCGCCCCCCATCGTGTTTCGAATCAAAATCCTGGCGCTTAAACAATCGTCCATTACTCCATCGTCTTTCCCATTTGCCAGTAAAAATGAGTAAGGCACAAACTATCAATTGCAAGGGAGACTGATTGGAAGGACTAGAACAAGCTGCTCTAGACCTCTTGTTGACGCCGCTAATGATGGAGGTAGTGCTGCAGGCCAAGACACTTTTTCTGTAGCTAGAGGTGGCAGGGTTACCTAAATTGAGCCTTGAATCATGCAATAATAACAGGAGCATGGGAGCCGCACTGGGACTCTTTCTCTCTTTCTTCTTCATCATCTACTTCAAAAACTCCGTCTCACAGGCGCATTGAAGGTGTACCTTGTCTCTTTGCTGTGCTTGCTCAGTCCGACCATTCCTTTTCTTTTCTCTTGTCTCTTTAATATCTGCAGCTTCACAGCACGACAATCATTGGATGTCTTTTCCAGTCCTACCGTTTACTTTGTCCTTACTTATCTTCAGTCATACCGTGAGATCGCTCCCTAGTCAGTTCCAAATCTTCTCTATCCTCTGTCGTGAACATTGATACTCGCAATATCGTCTTGATGAAGCTTCGGATTGATGCTAAGACGCCATTGTGTCCATAGGAAATCAGTCCACCACTAGCCTTTCAATTTTGGGAACTTCGCCTGCAACCCTTCCTGCCTCGGAAGGATGTCTCTGGTATGGCACATTTCTATGTTACCTTCCTTGAACTTGCGGATATGCTTCAGCAGTATCGCCTTTCATGTTGGTTTTTGGAGCTTACCATCTTCATTGATAAGCTTCGCGTTACCAGAGCATGCCACTTTGCTGAGAACTTTGTTGCTTGCACATTATTGATTGCGAGCTCCTTTCTTCGGCGCAGTCCCTTATATTGGTTTATTCTTTGCTCCGTAGCGATGTTTCTTGGCCCTACTTTGTCCCTCAATCAAGCAATACTGAATCCACGATGTGCGCAGGTTTGTGCCTTCCGGACTGCTTCGTGGTGTATTTGGGTTTTTTTCCTGCGTGGCAAGAACGTCGAAAGCCTCGCCTTTACTCATGCTAGCCTGTCTTACCCAGTTGCTATCCAGATCATGTAACGCTGACTCCAAATCGCGATAGGTCTTTCACCGGACCGAGTTCCGACATCCCTATACCAGAGACTGGCTACACCGTGATTTAATCCAACACAATCCCATGCGATCTTTTTTTATCGGTCGCGCACAGTTATTCAGAGTCGGTGGTATCACTACGCCAGCACTCTACAAGCCAGCCTTCAGCTGTATCGTCATTGAGTAGTAGTCAATACACTGGTCCGCCTCGTCCCAAATTCACCGATTCGAATCTAGTAGGCTGCTACGCTGGTACAGGGGCATTGTCCACAACTTATACATTCACCAGCGGTGATTACTTTCCAAGCGGAAGTGCTTCGGACTGGACTGAAGCTAGCAGTGACGAGGTCCGGACGATAGCTTGCTCAGATTTCTTAACTCTGCCCTACGTTAACCCCACGGTCGCGCTTAGCTACCAGAAAAGTCCCATCTGCACATCCCAGATCCACTGGGAACGCGAGCATCCTCATGCTCCGACCGGCTACGGTGAAGGTCCTCCTGGTCTGTGGAACTACCGACATGTAGGAGACCCGTTCGAATGTTGTGGCGGATGTTACTTTCAGTTGCCTACCATCAGCATTCTCTACTTCACGACAACCCCAATAACGCATTGTTTGAAAAGCAATGCTACAGTCACATCTTTCACAAGCTCTAGCGCTGTGTCAGGTAAGCTCGAGAAACGAGCAGTACCACTCGTGAACGCGACCAACAACGTCATCGTTGATGGTTCAACTTTGTAAGCGTATTGCCCATCTATGGAATTTCATCTGACGAAGATGCTCAGGACCTACCCTTCAATGTATCTTGTTGTTGAAGGCGCTGTAACGGTGACAGACAAATGTGGGGTTCGAGGCATGATTCACACCAATCCCACCATCCCCATTCCACCCCACGGTCTGACGGAGCTTTCTTTCTGGGATGGCTACCAGCCGGCAGAGGGCTACCATACATTACCCTATGATCCAGCAGTACCGGCCGACTGTCGCACGTATGGCTTCAGCAATCCTCAGATAACCAGTGGCTGGTATCAGGTCAATGATAATACTTCATCTGTAACAACGTCAACACTTTATGCTCCTGGCTACCCGTTCAACCCTTTCCTAGTACCGCCTCAGCAGCTTATCGACCTCGATCCTGCCTGGAAAACCTGTCTATATTGGTCATCCTGGGGCAATCAATATGGGCAGCTGACCTGTAAGCTCAAATCGATTTACTTTTTATCTCTCGATCTCGATCACTTTCTGACACATTCAACTAGATGGAGCATTTGATCGTAAGCTACCATCTGTAGCATATATATGTCAAGCGAAGATTAACAAACACTAGCCCCACGGTTGCTGAACTCCGCGACAGCAATGGTACCACAATCCACTCCTGCAGGGCCTACGACAGAAAATCTGCCAAGCAAGACTCCGGATCCAGCAGCCCAGCCGGGTGCCAAAAGCTCGCCCGAGGCACCAAGAGTCACGTCTGGTACTTCAAAAAGTGCAGATCCTGCTGACCACACTATCTTAGCTAATCCGGACCCTGTTGCCAGCGTTGTCACGTCAGCTACCGATGCAACCTCCCAGGATAGTTCGGCTCAAGCTCCACAACAATCCGGACTGCTCATGCCTGCTCCTTCGCCGTCTGCACTGGGGATTCTTCCAGTTCATTCGAGTCCGACTTTGGGTCCAAAGCCTACGGAAACAGCTGCAGGCAATGCTCAGACTGAGGATCCTCCTGGTCCAAGTTCTCAACATTCGACTCCTCAAGATCTAGCGCCGGCTCCAACGACAGTACATTTGGGGCTCCAAGCAAATGCAGCCCTCACCACCATTCAGCTCCAAAGTCACGCAAATGAGCAAGACGCACTGCCCACCAATGAGCAGACTGAAAGTCACGTGAACGAGCAAGGTGCAGCACCCGCCACTAACCCGCTAGGAAGTCCCACAGGTGGTCCACCAATCAGTCCCGTTGCACCATCCCCTACTGTTCAGTTCGAAAGCCATGCCAGTGAGCAAGCTGCAGGTCCCGCCACTATCCAGATCGGAGGTTTTACAGGCGGACCACCAGATAATCCAGAATTGGGTGGACTAATTTATAGTGCCGTCGGACAACTCGGTCCTGCAGCAAGCCAAGGTCATGCAGCTGACCCACCTGCTTCGCATCGGAGCATTGTAGCCAATCCTTCCATCGTGACCGCCGCCGGACAACCTTTGACAGTCTTAGATCCATCTGCAGTCTTGATCGCCGGCACAACGCTTAGCCCAGGCGGAGGCAGACTTACGGTATCCGGGGTTCCAGTGAGTTTAGCATCTTTTGGGAACCTCCTCGTCGGTAATGGCCCAGTCTCTCAAACCCTGCCGGTCCTTACTATCGCTGGGCATACGGTTACCGCCAACCCAACCTCTTTCAATATCGCGGGTTTCCCTATCGAAGCCGGGGGACCTAGTGTGACCATTTCAGGGACAGCCGTCAATCTTGATAAATCCGGTAGTCTGGTCATCGGAGGATCAACCCCAACGAACCCCACTGCTGGAATTCAGCTCTCAGTCTCCAACGTGCTCGGCCACTCTGCACTGCCCCAATCAGTCTTCAGCATCGGTGGTCAATATGTCACAGCCAATCCATCCGCATTTCCCATCGCAGGTACCATCATATCAGCAGGAGGACCAGGCGTAACCATCAGCGGCACGCCAGTCTCGCTTGACCCCTCCGGATCTCTCAATCTTGGAACCAGTAGGATAGCATTGGCTGGCTCGTCGAATGTGCCTGTGGATAGCAGTACTGACGATGCATCGCTCAACGCAGCTGCAGGAACATCAGCAGGAGTAGTATCACAGCAGACAGGGGCATCAAGCGGCGACTTGGCACTGACTGCGGCTGGGATCCGGCCAAGTCCTTCGATCGGGGCTGGGGAGCTGACAGCTTCTGGGCTCAGGAGTGCAAAGGATGGCTCAATGAGCGGGTCCGGCAGATCGACCTCTACCAGTGAGGCAGCAGGTGGCACAAGCACGTCTATTCCTACTAGCAGCGCGGAGAATCGGACAAATGCACCGTCCTCTGACACAGGCATGTCGACCTCTACCGGGAGCGTGGTGAGTGGGGCAGATGCACCGATACAAAGTAGCAGTAGACCAAGTGGGACCCACTCCCCGACCCCTACTGGAGGAAGTCCGAAGGGGAATGGCGACGTGCGGTTATCGGGCCTAATTGCAATGTTCATTGCAGTGAGCATGGCCATTATATTCACCTAAAGCACTAATAATATAGAGGCATTCAACGTTCGTCGGGCTACCATCCATCATTGCTGCAGTTCCGCTAATCAACCTCGTCACTATTCGCCTATTAATATCGCAGTGCCAGGAATCCCGCAGGTGCCACGCAAAGGATTCGAAACAATGATGCCCTCCGCTATAGCAGCGTCTGCATTGTAGTACACTTAACGCGAATAGGTCCCGCTGCTCGTTCGCACTATTGAGGGCCCAGCCCTCATGAAGGCTCAATGGTAGCACCCGAGAGATCCGGAAAAGCCGTTGAGGAGATGGCAACCTGGATACCAATTGCACCTCGATACATGCACGTCCAAAAGGCAACCTAGCCATCAATGATCCCAGACACGCCTTAACCAACAAATTGCATTGCCGGACCATGACTGCCGCATCTCTCGCTACCTAATGATCATGCTCGTACCAACATCCATTATCGTTAACTCCATCATCGCCATACCCCTAAGTTCGCTTCTCGAGCCCGTTTGCAGCAGGTATATATCCCACGATTTTCTCGATCAAAATCAAACCACAGAGACGAATCGATAACCCACCAAACCGATAATATCAGCAAGATCAACAGTGCAAATGCAAAAGCCACAAACACAATAATGTAAAGAGCGTACCAAACCTTTTCATTGACATAACGGCTCTCTTTCGCCGCTTTCAATACGCTTTATATCAGCACCTTCGCCAGAAACAGCCAGCGTCCATACCCATGATCTTGTTGTACTGCTGGAGCCATAACCCTGAAAGTTTGGTATAAGTGATAGCGTTTACTTGTGAACAATCCCAATCCCATTGACTCTATGCGCGCCGTTCACCGCACAAGCTTGAGAGTTGGGTCCGGTACGAGGGATGTAATGATGACAGTAGAGGCGGACAGCACCTTGCACAGAGAGACGGTCATGTATTCATGGTGAATATGTTTGCCGATGGAATCCCAGTGTCGTAGTGGTCGCTCGTTGAGCCTGATGAGGTGAGTTTGGAGACGGTGAATGTTGGTATTCGTTTACCACTCAGGGCAGCATGTACAGCAAATACAACCACTGCTCCACAAGATTTTCTATATTATAGGATAGGTGACGAGGGCGAAAGTCAGTCTGGTCACCACGTGTAGGATTTGACATTGAACATTGGGAGCAGGCAAGGGGTGCAATTTCCGAATTTTGACGGTTGTGCATCGGGCTCGACACTTCAACAGGGACCATTGTCTTTGCTGATTGCAGTCAAGTGCATCATCAAGTCATCAGACATGCAAGCATGATCAATAAATAGTTATTAGACATATGCACCAAACCACAGCTATTGGACATCGCAAGAGTTACGCCAGCATAACCAATCTTAACTCTTGATCGTAAATGTTTGTTATCCTAGATATCCAAAAGCCTCCCCTGGAGAAATTGTAACGAG
>JAABUW010007261.1_pt1 | contig 13440 bp, 15 predicted proteins | sample 5560081 | NCBI WGS metagenome assembly JAABUW01 (sample SAMN10711882, study PRJNA513363) | rock metagenome | isolation source: Antarctica rocks | place: Antarctica: Victoria Land, Knobhead sud
TGGTTGGTTGGTTGGTTGGTTGGTTGGTTGGTTGGTTGGTTGGTTGGTTGGTTGATTGATTGATTGATTGATTGATTGATTGATTGATTGAATGAGCGTCGCAAACGCTTTTCTATGAAGAGCGTCTCACTCGGCGCGTCTCAGGCGTAGCTTCTCGAGAAGCCTTGTCTTGAAGACGCTCACGAGAAGCCCTGTCTTGGAGACGCTTGAAGGACGCTCCTTCTTGGGACCGTCTCGCAGAGACGGGGCTTCTGGATTTCTCATCTCGAGAAGGGGGCGTCTCGGGGACGCTCTCAAAGCGTCTAAGAAGGCCCCTTCAAAGTAAGGATGCAACTGATGGAAGCAAGAGAAGCAAGCTAGCAAACCAGTGCACAACCCCAGATTGATACATGCAAGCACTCAGGGAAGGTCTACGGGTGACAACTGAAAGATTTGCCTCCCCTCTAACCCTCAATCCAAACATGACATGCTGCTTTAGCATGTAAGCAGAGGATGCATTGTTTGGAGCCAACCGTCATGCATACAGCGTGAAGTGGACCGGTGCCTCACAAGTGGCCGTGGAAACGAGGCTGTAGTCCTTATCAAAGAACTGAGGTCAGGCGGCTCCGCAGGAATCTGACATCGGGGACACTAGATTCCCAGTGCGGTGTCCCAGGGGGCTTGATAACTAGCGTTGGTAAGTGAGACGACCCATTGAGACGCGATTGCAGCGCTGTGCGACCGTATAAGAGGCCGCAAGCACTCACGTAGCACCACCGGGACCCGGGCAACTTCCGGAGCCGGTGCTTCGGTGCCAGCACGCACATTTGCCCGCAGACAGGGCCTGTATTCCTTCAACAAGCATGACAAGTGGGAATCTCTAGTCGACGCCACTGAGCAGGCTGAGGCCAATCTTTCTTCAGACGACCAGGCAAGCCCTCCTGAAGCGCCCAAGCGCAAGACAAGGACCGGGAATACTCGGAACAAGGCCACCAGCCTCCCCTCTAGAGGTGATCACAACAGATCTGACACTCCTCATTTGAAAATCTGTCACCTCACAATGTCCCAATGGTATAGGATAGGCCAGGACATCAGAATCAGACCCTGAAGCTGTTGACAGCCCTGAACCTGTGCCGAAGAGGTGCAGGCTGCACAGGTGCACAGGTGCAGAGGTTCAGGCTGCCAGTTCTCATGAGCATAGCGAGGATGATTCTCATCACAACTCAGATTCAAAACATGAAGGGTAATCTGCTTGTTCTGCCTGTAGCTCCAACGCTGAGATAGCTCCAATTCTGTTAAAGCTCATATGGTAGCTGCAATAACCCACTTTCTTGGTTGCAGATTACAGCCTGAAGAGTTGCGCGATATTGCTGACAAGAGGAGAGGCGCCAGGCGGCTGAACACTAATCAGGCCTATAAGTATGCCGACAAGAAGTTCCAGGTATGCATGTGTGTGCATACTCATTTGCTGTCATGCCTTGTCTGAAGGCTTTGCTTTGCAGTGGTACTGTGAACATCATGGGGAAGAGGATCCATTGTTAGATGCTGGACTGCCACGTGAGCACCCCCTTGATGGCGTTTTGCTTGGAGTGAATGGTCATGCGCTGGCAGTCCGTTACATGCGATGGGTAGGGCAAAACTGCCCTGGCTATATAGGGACGAGACATGCTCCTACTCTGGTGAGCAGCTGATCATGACCAGCTTTCCAATTAGCGTTCAACAAACAGCACCTGGAAGATGAGTGCTTGACAAGCTGACAACAGCATGTTGCATGTTAATCACAGCCCATGCAGTCTTTTGATTATATGTATGTCCGTGGTTGTGCTTTGCTGACATGAGCACATTGTATGGCACAGATATCTGCAGTGTGCAGCAATCATCATGCAGCTCTGCAGCACATTTGCAGCTTGTGGTGTGACTATCGAGCATGCTGGTGTTGCATGCTGCAGATCAAGGCGTCGCACAAATTGCATGCATCTTGTCAGCATCACAGCTGGTGACCTGTGTCTGTGTCACCCAAACTCTGTGACAACTTGCTCTTGCATGCTGCAGACCAATGCAGTGTTCATGAAACAGCATGCAGCTCTCCAATCTCAGTATTGTTCCCAGCTTATGAAGAGTGGTGCCACACACACACCCAAGGCAAGCTAGCTTCAGTCAAGCTGCCACAACAAGTTGCTCCTGTGCCCCCTGGTTTTTTGGCTTGCTTGCTGTCAACAGCCCTGTGACCTGCCCTTAATGTTCACACTTGCTACTGTAAAAGCATGCATGTTGCTGACAAACATGTGGACCTGCAGAGCGCCAAGTTGTTGGACTACGCACCATATCAAGTTGTGTATGACACAGTCACCAAGAATCAAGCTGAGAAGGGTAAAAGGCCAGATGGGAATCATGACCCATTGGACAACACGGGCAAAGAGACATTCATGAATGTCCAGATCCAACAGCTGAGCAGACACTTGATGAGCTTGAATCAGACAGATGCTGACTTGCACCATGCTTTGGACGTGTGGCTGCTGAATGTCATTGGTAGATCAGATGATGGCAGACCAGCCTGACTTCCTGCCTCCAAGGCAGATCAAAGCCATAGGTGATGCCCCCACATGCCTTGTACAGGCACTTTATATCTTTTGCCTGGCACATGCTTTGCATCTGGAGACCCATAGCACAACAAAATATAATGTCATGATTTCCCATATGTCAGGATGTCAAGTCCTTGGTACTTTTGCAGGTCCCTGCCCTGCCATGGTGCTGGCAGCCACTATCAGAGGTGGCAAGGCACAGAAGAACGGCAAGCCGGGGTACGGGGGCTGCCTCAGAAACAAAGATGTCCTCAGATGTGCACATGGAGCCATAGCTCGTTGGAAGGCAAGGCAATGTATTGTAGACAAGGTATGTATGGACTGGCAATGCATCTGCAGCTCACAAGCTCCTGGCAGTTGACAAGCCTCAACTTTGCTATTGTTTTGCTGATCTGAATTCCACACTCAGATAAAATTATGAAGGTTCATACCTAAATCAAGTTGTATTGACCAGACATAGAACAGATGCATGATATGCTTGAACAGCTGATGCTTTGCAAGTGGTCTTCCATTTGCAGACAAAATTATGCACTACAGACTGCTATGTTGTTGGTTGTGCAACTTCACCTGCTTTTGCTGCATGTGGCACAGTGATGGAGCCAAGTTGGTCAGACTCAATAAGCAACAGCTAAGTCGTCCTGCGATGTTTGCAGGCACCCTTCCCAGACCCCCGGAAGAAGGAAGCCTGGAACAAGGAGGTGCCAGCCTTCGCAGCTAAGTTTGGTGCCAAGGAGAACCTTTCCTATGAGCAACAGGCCACTAGCATGAGGAAATACTTGAATCACCTCAAGATTAACATCAAGAAGCTGACACATGCATGGAGGGTAGCCGGATCTAGAGCCATGGATGCTGCTGGAGTGGATGACAAGGCATGTATTGCAGCCTCAGGCCCACTTGTTCTTGCAGTATAAAACTCTCACTTGCTATTGCATGTCAAGTTGCATGCAATGTATGGGGCACCTGAGATTCTGCAGCTAAACAATCCACAAGCAAGCTCTGCAATACAGGCTCATTGTACACTGAAGGTTTGAAACATGATGGTGTGCAGCATACAAACTGCACATGCTGCAAACACTGATCCAGGCTTATGATGATTGGAATGCTGTTGCAGGTGATCTGTCGCATGGGTGGTTGGCTCTATGATGCAATGTACAAGAGCTACCTGGAGTTCTTCAAGGCATCAGGGTTGATGGGTGCAGCTGGCTGGGAGGGTGCTGCCACAAACGAACTCAAGTTGTTCTTTGCTGAGAGGTTCTTCATTGTGGTGCCTCCGGAGCTGCAGAACCTGGTGTTCCCTTTCATGCCAGAGCTTGAGAGGATTGTGAAGTCCATGGGTCCTCGTGCAGGCACATCAATGACAGCCTCTGTAGCGGTATTCAAATACCTTGCAGTTGTGCTTGTCCAGGATGCTGCTGGTCGCCTGACTCTGGACTACCCCGAGCATGACGTGCACCGCCTGCTGCATGGCTCACCAGTCTTTAGGTGACTGCACCTGCTTCAGCAGCTACCTCCCTGTGCGCTGCATTTACATTGTACATGATGCTACCCCCCCCCGAGCCTCCCCCCTGGGCCTTTCCCCTCCACCCCCCCTTCTGAAATGATGCAATAGCAATAATGGTTTGATGCTATATTGTTTTTCAACACTGCATCTTCCCTTGCAATACAATGCATTTCAGGCTGCAGTTGGCTTTACATAACCAACTTGTTGACTTGGCAAGCGCATGACATCAATCTGAAACCTAGACTCAGATCAAATTATGACAATTGTGGAGTGTATGACATAAAATTTGTAAGAGTGAACCATAATTGACAAAAAAACAACCCCCAAAGATCATGCAGAAATATCCAAAACATGTATGCTTGTTTTCTGCAGGCAACTCATGGCTGAGCACCAGCAGAAATTGGCTGCAAAGGTGTTTGAGCCGTACAGACCTCAGCTGCCGGCCGATCAGGCGCGGGACCTCAAGGTCATGGTATTTGAGGCAAGTCTGCAACAGCAGACTGGTAAAGTGCCGGCTTTTCTGTCCAGAGCACAGGAGTTCCAGCATGCTGCCAACATGGACCTGCAAGAGGAAAAGCAGGCTTGCCACTGAGCATTTGAGCACATCCTGGAAATGGTTGATGCAGGCAAGCATCATGCCATTGCAGTATGGCATACCACTGCTTGGTGGTCATACTGTCAAACATGCACAGTGCAAACTACCTTTGCTGCATGTGTTGTCACTGGCAGCATGTCACCCGACTTTTTCCAAATGATGTACATCTGAGCATGCTGTTGTCAGGAATGTTGACAGCTTTTTTGTGCTGCAGTCTTATGGAGCAGAGGCAATTTGCATTGCATGTTCCTGCTTAAATGTTTGATCAGGTGCTGCTGTAGTGCCTAGCTCAATTCAGCATCCTTTGATGCACAGAATGAGTTACGGTTGTGATGCACATCAACTGTCTCACCAGCCTTTGCTGTTTTGCAGGAGTGCCACCTCCTGATCATGATGAGGAAGAGACAGCGCAAGAGCCTGCCACTGTAGCTGCAAGGGCCTGTGCACAGGCACCTGGAGATGTGACCTCGGCAGAGACAAGCATTGCACTGGCAGCTTCAGCTGAGAGTAGTGTCTCTGAGCCAGCTTTGCTGCCCACTGCAGCCACATCAGTCTGCATGCCACCGGCTGCTCTGCCTCTTGCTTCAGCATCAGAGGTGGCAGCAACAACTGCTGTGCCCAGTGCTTCCTTGCCACAGCCCAGCTTGCCATCTGCCTTGCCTGTTGTTGGTCAAGGCATCAGGATGCAAGCAGGTGTTGCATCAACTGCCAGCCAACTTGCAGCACATGCTTCGCGCAGCCCAGCACGCCAATTCAGGGATCCAGGCATGTCTGCACAGCCCTCTGTCAGCATGCCTGTGGCACCTGGGGTAGATCCAGCCATTGCGCCTTTTGCTGGGCTGCTCACCTCTCCAGCTGCAGCAGCACCACCACCAGCTGTGCATGGCATGATGGGTGGTCATGGGATGATATACGTTCCAGGATATGGTGTGATGCCTGCCGCCCCCTCAGTGGTGCCTACATGGAGCCCTCATGTGTCAGCAGGGATGCCAGTCTATGGCAGCCAGCCAGCAGGGATGCCAGTCTGTGGCAGCCAGTCAGCACACAACTATGGCCCCAGCATTGAATTTGGCACAGTGCCAGGCAGCATGCCTCAGCAGCACAGTGCAGCAGCACAGTGCAGCAGCCCCTGCTGCAGGAAGTGCTATGCCAAGTCAGCCTCGGATTGTCAGAGCATTCCCACAGCTGAGCAGCTTCAAATCCTTGGAGAACCTGTATGAGGTGGTCACCTATGGAAACTTCATGTCAGGCACACTGTCCTTTGCAGACAGAACAAAGGCTGACCCAGATTGGCGCAGGGGCCTGTCCAAGCAACTCTTTGACATTGATTCAGCTGTCAAAGAGATGACTGAAAGAGCAGAGGCTGAGTCTAGGCAGACAGGTCAGAAAGTGTCCCCTCGCAAGCATGCCAAGATCATGGATGTGGAGAGGGCTGAGCATGGCGAGAGCAAGGACACAGGAAAACCAACACCAGTGGCTTCCTGGGTGAAGACTGTTTTGGGACCAATTAGAGCTGACAAAAACAAGGAGCAAAAAGGTGTGCATGAAGCGTATTGTGTTTTGCATTGACTCTTTTGGTGCAAGTGCATGGGCTTGATACTGTGACAATCAAAAATGCTGTTGTTGGCATGCATGCTGCTCTCTTGTGTGTGACAATATATGTGTGTATCCGCCATTAACTTTGGCTTTTTGCTTGCTACAGAAGCAATGAGAAGATGGTGGTGCCAATGACCAAGCCTCTAACTTCGCTGATGTGTGGCAATCAATGTAAACACGCATGAACACCCTAAGTGCAAGTCAGTGTTGCAGTGCATGCAGACATCTAGCGGCATGAGTCTTCTGTGATCAGTACCTCAAAGCACATCAGCAGTCCTGCATTGATTTTGCTGTCATGCGCAATGCATTGCGTTCCTGGTATCATGCAGCATCGTTCTGTGACGGCACTGGAATGCTGCAAGCAGCGTGAGGTCGCGCTGCGCCAGTGTTGCAGTGCATGCAGACATATAGCGGCATGAGTCGTCTGTGCTCAGTAGCTCCAAGCACACCAGCAGTCATACGTTGATTATGCTGTCATGCGCAGTGCATTGCGTTCCTGCTGTCATGCAGCCTCGTTCGGTGAAGGCAATGGAATGCTCCAAGCAGCGTGAGGTCGCGCCGCGCCAGAGTTGCAGTGCATGCAGACCTATGGCAGCATGAGTCTTCTGTGCTCAGTAGCTCAATGTAGCAAAAGGGTACGGCCGCTGTTGTCATGGAAATTACAGAGCCCATATGTGCATCCCAGACGTTACACTCAAAGCACACCAGTGCATTGATTATATTGTCATGCGCAGTGCACATCACATCCTTGCTCTGATGCTAATCAGCACGAAGATCTTGCAGCATAGCGGCCCCTCCTTTCGATGCTCGTATGCTTATCGCTGGAGAGGTGATCATGCAGCCAAGATCAGGTCTTTGTGCAAAGGAGCAGCGACTGTATTGTCCGTTTTATTAGCTTTACAGGAATGCAAGGCGTTGCATCGCGTCTCAAGCAGTGTCAAATTCCCTTTTGACTGCAGTCATTCCACCAGATTGAGCATCAGCAACAGATCAGCCAACAACATGCATGCTGAGCTGCCCAAGCCCACCGGCGGAGCATCAGTAATTGCTGATGCTGGCGTCCACAAAGAAGCCTTGGTTCGACGCAGCAGCTCTTCGGCATGCTGGCACCGCTTGGTCGTTGCGCTGTGGGCATGCGCGCACTGTGCCGACAGCCTGGCCGGGGAACCTAACCCTAGCCGAGGAGCCCTAGGGCGTCCTCGCACATCCTCGGGGGCGTCCTCACAATGCAGATAAGCAAGCTTGCAAATGAAGCAGCAGATGAATGCTGCATGAGCAGACACTTTGACTATGACCTATCTAATGACTACACACAACCATTCAGGGACAAGTACTGGTTGCAACAAATCATCCAGGTCCAGTCAACAGAAGGCCAAGCAGAAACCAGAGCTTGCATTAGAGATTTGGATGACTCATTGAGAAAAGCTTTGCATGATAAGCACAAACTAGGCCAGTCAAACCAAAACTCATTGTACTTTCAGCTACGGGACTGGGTGCAGCCATACAGGGTCATGCCACACATTGATGCGCTGTGGACCATGCCACCAATCCCAGAATCACATAAATGGAACATCTTCAACGTGAACTTCAACTGAATTTGAAATACAGGACGGGCCAAATCTGGAATAAGAACATGGCCTTCCAGAGGCATGTGCCATACATGCCTGGGCAACCAATAGCCAGGGACAGACGCTGCCCGCTCTGTAGAGGTGAAGACTCTCAGGGCCACATATTTCAGAGCTGCACGCACCCAGACATGAGCAAGCAATGTATAGCTAGCCTAGAGACGTGATACAGCCATGAGAACAGTCATCCAAGCTTTTACTGAAAGGCAGTGTGGTAGTCACTACCTGATTGCAGATGTAACAAAGATTGAAGGACTCAAAGATATGGGCGCGCACAGCAAGAGAGTTCCAGCATTTGTACTCCCAGACAGATACAGTGGGGCCCATAAGTCCTGATCAGGACAGTTGCATTGCTGGAGATGGCATGGTACATTGCCATTCAACACCATGACAACCCAGTGACTCAGCATGGTCTTGCCTCTTACGTGACCAAGTTTGAAAGCCAAAGCTTTAGACTTTGTTCAAACTTTGGGGTAGCCTTTGCTCAGCAAGAAAGCTGCTGGCGCAGTCAGCAGTCAGCGTCAAGGGGCAAGGGGAGGGCCAAACTCTGGCAACTTTTTTGGAGCTGGTAAGTAAAGTGCTGTGTTGTGCATATGCAAGTTACTTCACTGAAAACAAAGGCTTGCTGACTGAACAGGCTCTCCTTCTGTCAAAGAAAAGCTTGTTCAGGCAGCAAGCTTCTGGACCTTCTTGTGCAAACACTCTTGTTCTATGTCTGCTGCTTCACTGAGAAAACTGGATACTACAAGTCAAAGCTGGCTTGTTTTACCGAACACCCAGGGTGTCACAGGCTATCGTTGTGTATTTCTTTCGCCTGCCGCACAGCTGCCAAGTTGGGGCCTTGCTGTCAGCCTTGTTTCACTGTCACAGACCTGTTGCTTTTACCGGCGCCACACATGCGCTACAAGCGCTTTCTGGGCCAGTGAAGCCGTAAACAGCAAGTTGTACTGGTTGACTTGCTGTGTTCGGAAGGACCGCCGCTAAAACACAGAGTTGCGCTTCGCATTAGTGTCGGAGCTCGCACATGTTGCTGGTCCGACCGATACTTATGGGCCCTACTGTATATACAAGCAAGGGGCTTGGACCCTCCCGTACGGTGGAGAGGGGTTTCTTGCAGAGAGGAGCGGCAGACACACGGAGCAAGATCAGGCCTGACATGATGATAGTGGAAATGACAACAGCAAAACAACAACAGTACTTGCGTCATGATGACGACTCTGGATCCAGACTGACATCCTTAACACCAGTGATCCCTATGGAAATCCAAGAAGCATGAAAATTATGAAAGGTGGATATTGCCCTGATACAAGATACGAGGAAAAGCTGTAAGAAAAGGAAGCACAGCATGAAGCATTGGAGGAAGCTCTCAAGGACTATGGATACAATGTCACCACACTGCCTGTAATCATAGGACAATCTGGTTCACATGATCACACTACATCTTACGCTCTAAAGATTGGTATACAGCATGGACCTGCAAGCAAAGTTTTGTACGAGTTGCATGAACACTCTGTTTTGACATTTTACAAGATTCTTACGTCTAGAAGAGTACTAGAGAAGACAGACAAAACCAGACGGAATAAGCGTGATCCACCTTAGGTTTAGGACTTTCATTTCCCTTTGGGCTACTAGCCATAATATGGCCTATGGTCATCGCTCCGGGCTGCCGCCTTAGGAGGCTCCCGTTATGATCGCTGACAAGCGTAAACTTTTCTTTCCTGTTCTTTCTACCTGCAACATGCCGGCAGTGACCAAAATGTGCTGGCATACACCTTCATCTAGCCCAGAACACGTGTGTGTGACATGCGGCTCCAAAACCAGTTGTGATATGATATTCCTTCAGTTGTCACAGAAATTGCAATGCCCATACTTGTCTTTCTGAAATGATAGCATGGCATCTTGACACTCTGAGGCTCTGTTTTTGCAGCATTTCTACTGCAACATTGAGCTATGTGAACTGCTTCCAGGATCCATTGATGTAAACTTGAATAAACGTCACATTCACATCATGAGGCTGTCTACCGCCGCAGCGTGACATCTGACCGGATAGTCTATCAACAACATTCTATGCAAGTCCTGCAACCTGGCCTATAATAGACTGGATCAAAGCATTGTAATGATGCATGGTGGCCCAAATGCCTGCTTTGTGCTTGGACATCGGTGCATGCTTGAGACCTGATCAGAAAGCTCATGACCGAAAGCTACCAGGCTGGATACCTAGACTTGTTGAAGACACAACACAGGTACATCAGCTGGGAGGATTTGGTCTGCAAGCTTCCTTGACCTGTTGATAGCCACAATCTAGGCCACACCTGTAAGCTGCATCAAGCAGTCCTGCCAGAAGGATTTGGCACTCCGGAAACTCTTTCAAATGATTCATCAGAACAGTGTGCATGCTTTGCTCCAATGTTGTGAATGGATAAAGGCATTCTGGTGGCTCCGCAACACTTGGCTCTGTGAAGACACACAAAGAAGATAACATTGGACACTTGCACATACTCTGATTTGAAGCTTCTGGTGTCTGCAGCGTATGCATGTGACCTATTAAATGGAGTTGCACAGGCTGCACTTGATTTTGGACATCCACACACAATTGGCCCTATTGGTCTGTATGCATTGCGCATTTGACATGTGCAACAGCAAGTCCACAGACAACCTTTACATCGGTTACACCTTGCTGAATACCAGACGATGCAATCGGTCAACACACAGGGTAGGTATTTGAATCAGCCCATGTTGCATAAAGCATAAAGACAAAAAGGTGAATGCTCTAAGCTCTTATATTGAACGGCAGTTCGATGCGTCACCATGGAATATAGTGTGGATGTGCGGCAATATCGAGGTTCACTGACAGTCGCTGTTGGCACGTACCTGATGTATCACCTGCAAGCAAAGAAAAAGGAAAATTTACGCTTTTCAGCGATCATGACGGGAGCCTCCTAGGGCGGCAGCCCGGAGCGTATCACTTGCAAAGAAGTCGCATGTGTGATTGGGTTATGAATTCGGGTTCCCGACGGTGGACTAGTTGCTCACGTCTTTGAAAAGTCCTGATGCAAACAATTTACTTTTCCTGTCTTGAGGACTCACCAGGGGGGAGTCAACAGACAGTAACTGGGAAATCAGCGTAAACTCAGCACTCAATGCTCAAGGCGTTCGTCAGTAAAGCACCAAAGAAATTGCAGTAGTGATGCTGTCATGCGCCTAAACCCTAAAAAGATAGTCATGCGCCACACACTCTGCATTCTAGTTCCATAAAGTTCAGAAGCCAAGCTAAAAGTGGACTGGCCAACAAAGATTGTCTTGTCAGATTGTCAAAACACCTCAGTCTAGCAGGTCACATGACTTGCTGCAAGCGTCACAACATACTAGATGGACATACCTGACGATGTGCTGGTCGTGGGACTATCCAAGCTTCCGTCCGTGTCTGCGCCCTGCCACTCACTGCTTTGTGTCTTGGCTGACCCTACAGCATTTAGCATTATGCTCACCCACGCGTTTTTGCGCTTCTCGCTGCAGAATGCATTCAGCGGTTTGCTTACTCTGTAGAATACCGTTCTGTGGTCGGCAATGCATAAATTAACACAGCTGTAGTATGATAGTCGCAAAGGAAAATTCAAGTCAAGGTGTATATGCACCATACAGACGAAATGGCTCTTCGTGATCTAGACTTTTCGTGGTTACGTGAATTTGGCGGTTCCTACATCGAGCCGGCTCATTTCTGCATCCTGCATTCGCCCTATGTGGGCTGTTGAGTGGGGGCCCAATCCCAGGGCATGCTCGTCTCCGGCCTCCGGTCGACCACAAGTCCGCGAGCGCGTGCGTGTACAACCACGTCAGCAACTTCCTGTGGATCTGCACTGTTTTGCCTTGTCTGCGACGGCACATCGCTCAGGGGGCCCATTTCTCCCCTGACTCTGCTTCCTGCTCTGACATTACCGGCAGCCTGCTGGCCAACTAACGTTGACAAGTACACTTCAGCACATGCTGCAGCAGATCTGTTACAGTTTGTGGCTTAATGCCGTCTGGACAGCAGCAGGTATATGTACATTATGTGCACACTTGATCCGCGTGGCTGTCCAGCAACTGCTTCATCTTGATGATTTGCCAAGAAGGCTTGTACCTTTTTCCAGTCAAAAATAACTCCGGAAATACGGTCTCGATAAGAACTCCTTTGTTTCATAGGACCCATGAGCAGCGTTTGCTGGCATTCGTCTGCTTCCTCGCTTCAGGGCATGGCTTGATGTTGCTGTGCTCATTCTCTTTGACACCTGTGATTGCTCTGCTATTGACATGGCTGGAATCCCTTTGAAGCTGCCTCTGCTAATGCTGAAATCTGTGCATTTAGACAATACCGAGTGTCTGTACCGTTGCCATCACACCTTGCAACACACTCACTGAGTGGGGTAGGATTTAGGGTTTCATTTGCTGTCTACTACCTCTGATGAGAGTTGCTGCAGCCACACTAAAATTCAATTGACACTCCACCTACTGCTATCCCTAGGTTGTTCTGGACACCATTCGGCAGTATCGTTTAGCCTGCTGAACCCTGTTGTGTGTTTTTGTCATACACCATCAGACATTGTATGACACATGTCTTGTACACACTGGACCTAGTTACAGCAGCAACTATGCTCAAAATGGATATGACCACATGGATCAATCAATGCATGCTGCTTGGTCAATGTGACATTGCAGGGCAGATATCTGTGACTGCACTTCCTTTTCAGATGGTACCTCAATGTGTTTGCCCAGTAACGATGCCCCATTACATCACTGCTCTGCTACATCCCTGCTGATCAGTCCACAACTGATTTCTTATTGATAAGGGATGCCATATGCTGTAGTCATTACATCCATGCCCAAGGCACTGGATGTGCTCATCATGCTGACTGACACAAGACAGTACTTGTTACAGTATATTCAGCAGGGTGGCTGTCATGGCATAGTGGGTCTTTCATTCTATTCAACACTGCACCCTATGCTCAATGTGGTGGGTATGTATTTAAGTATATATCTGAGTGTGTATGTGTATCTGTGTGTGTTCTTGACTTCCAGAGTGTCAGGCAGCTTAACAGCACAATTTGAAGAAGCATGTGACAAAACACTGCTGAGAAAGCAATTTGTTGAAGATGCTCACATAATCAGACACATTGCAGCAACTATCGCACCATTGCCCTGCAGAGCATAGCTGGGAAAGCCTATGCCAACGTGCTGAGTGCACGCCTTTCACAGACAACCTTCTTGACGAGCAATGTGGCTTCAGACCAAGCAGGAGCACTGTTGACGCCCTGTTCAGCTTGCGCCTTCTGTGCAATGAGGCTTGGGACAAAGGCCAGAATCTGCACATTTGTATGCTGGACCTGACCAAAGCCTTTGACTCAGTGGACAGGGAGATGGCTTGGCAGATCTTGCTCAGCAGGGGTGCACCCCCAAAGCTTGTTGCTCTCATCAGGGACCTCCACACGCATCAGCGAGGTTGACTCTGCCCCAGTTGGCACAAGTGTTGGATTCAAGCAAGGATGTGTGCTTGCTCCACCCTTGTTCAATGTCTGTCTTGACTCA
>JAABUW010007266.1_pt1 | contig 13435 bp, 12 predicted proteins | sample 5560081 | NCBI WGS metagenome assembly JAABUW01 (sample SAMN10711882, study PRJNA513363) | rock metagenome | isolation source: Antarctica rocks | place: Antarctica: Victoria Land, Knobhead sud
CCGCCACTCACGCCAAGTGGGATCTCAAAAACTCCGGCTCACCCGACTGGTCCCCCAGGTATCCAGAGGACTACCTGGGCCTCCGCACCGGTTACATCAAACCGGCCACGCTCGCCTGGTACGCCTCCCACCACCACACCCCCGGGGGTCTGAATCAGCCCTACGCCTATAGCTATCTCTTCGTCTACGCCCTCGACGCTCCCGCCGGAGCCAAGACCCTCACCCTGCCCTCCAACCCCAACATCCGCATCCTGGCCATTTCAACAGCCAAGGAGGAACCAGCCGTAAAACCGGCCCAGCCCCTCCACGATACCCTCACCCTGACCACTCCCAAGGAAGCCGTCGAAACCGCAGCCCAAACCGCCGCGATGAAATAGACGTTGGCTGGTCAGCCGAGGGGCCTCCCAAGCCCCTCGCCGCTTGTAAGCTTCCCTCGAAACTAGACACGAATCTCCCACCGATCCGGACGCGCGGCTGTACGGGAAGAGCTACGGCCAGGAGTCGAAGCTGGCCTATCTGGGTGACGTGCTGGTGGAGAACCGCAAGGCCTGATCGCCGCGGCTATGGCTACCACCGCCGACGGTCACGCCGAACGCGATGCCGCGCTGCTGATGCTGGAGTAGCGGCAGAAACGCCGCTCTCACAGGTTCACCGTGGGCGCGGACAAGGCCTATGACACCGAGGACTTCGTCGCCACGGCACGCGAGTTGAACGTCACCGTACATGTGCAGAAGAACGAGAAGGGGCGCCGCTCCCGCATCGACCGGAGAACGACGAGGCACTCGGGGTATACCCGCTCGCTCAGCCGTCGCTGGCTCGTGGAGAAGACCTTCGGCTGGCTCAAGGGGACCGGACCGCTGCGACAAGTGAAGCTGCGCGGCCTCGCCAAGGTCGACTGGATCGACGTCTTCAGCTGCGCCGCGCACAACCTGCTGCGCCTGCACGGCTGCTTGCAACCCAAATCCAGCAAGACCCTCAGCCGCAGTGCGCCTGAAACACGGGTGTGTGTTGCACAACCGCCCCAGGCACCCGCACAACGTCTCGGGTCCAGACCAATCCAGCCGGATCGAAGAAACACCCCAGCTACACGAGAGCTACTTCAACAAGCTCGTTGAGCGACCGGAAGCGGTTTGGCAAGCCCAGCAGCCGTTTCGCGAATTTAGGGAGGAGTCGCACCGATCGAAACGCCGGTTTAGTCTCAAATTGATTCAACTTTACTCGTTCTCTATCTGGGCTCAAGCCCTTGGCACGGTTTTGGTTGAAAACGGTTTGCCACATTACCTTTTGACATCGGTTCTTTCGCAGGTACACCGTGCGCACTGTTGTTCCATGTAAGAAATCGTTTCATGAGCCCTCGGCGTTTTTTGCGGAGGGCGAAGATTATCGGAGAGAGCCCATGCAGAACGTCTCATCAGTTCCATTGCTCTTGAGCGTACGGCGGGGCCCGAATTCGTGGTTTCCAGGTATTCTCGGCCTCGTATGCATGTGTAGCATGTTCGTTGGCTTTTCCGCGTATGCCGGTCAATACAGCAGTTTGCCGGCCATGTCGAAGATCCGTCGCATGCCGCCGTTGCTGGGGCGAGTGTCACGGTTCACAATAACAGTAGGCCTGCTTCGCAACCCTGTGGTGGTTCTGATGGGAGCCTCAGTCGGCCACGATCCGAACCTCAACCTTCATTGAAGCTGTTCAGGTAGGAGCCAACGTATGAAGTCAGTGTTATCTCGCGCGGCCTTGCTCTTGACCCTAGGCCTACACGCCCATGCTCAGAAGCCACTCACCTCCTACGTCAATCCGTTCCTGGGTACCGCCCCTCTGACCAATCCAGCGGATATAGGTTTCATCCCGCCGTGGAGAGTATGGGCAGGACTGGTATTCCCTGGAACATCCGTACCGAATGCCATGGTTCAGCTCAGCCCGATCACGAAGTTCGGTAGCGGGGCTGGATACGAGTACGAAAACTCACAAATAGTCGCGTTTGCGCATACCAACAAGGGGCATTGGAACCTATGCAATATCCCGATCCTTCCTGTCAGCGGAAAGGTTGACCCGAACGACTTTAGCTCGCCTTTTAACCACAAGAACGAGTCGGCGAACCCAGGCTACTATCAGGTTTACCTGCAGCGTTACAAGATCAACGCGGAGCTGACGAGCACCCTGCGAACTGGACACCACAAATACACATACGGAGACAGCATTCAACCGAAGAAGCTGGTTGTAAACCTGGCCGTGTCGAATGAGCGGATCAGAGATTGGAAGATTGACCAAGATGGAGAGAACGCCTTCAGCGGGTACCAAACCGCCAGTGAAAAGTTATATTTCTATGCCACAAGCAATTATCAGATAAGCGGCATCGAAAGGCTGCAAGGAGCCAAGTACATCGTTCCGGTTATTGACTTTGCCAGTGGCACAGGTCCGGTAGAGATTCGGATAGGTTTATCCTTCGTCAGCATCGAGAATGCAAAAGACAACCTTCAAAAAGAGGCCGGGAACAAGAGCTTCGAGCAAGTCAGGAGCGAGGCGTCCGGAACTTGGGAGAGGCTGTTGTCCAAACTGCAGGTGACTGGTGGGACAGAACGCGAGAAGGGACTCTTTTATTCTTGCCTCTACCGCTCGTTCTTGTGGCCCGCGCTGCGCAGCGACGCGAACGGCGACTACATCGACGCAAAGGGGAATGTGGTTAAGGCGAGCTGGAGTTACTATACGCTTCCATCATTGTGGGATGATTATCGCAACAAGCTCGTACTCCTCGGAATGCTGTCGCCCGATGTCACGGTTGACGTTATCCGTTCGTTGATTGATCGCGGTCAGAAGACCGGGTTTATCCCTACATTCTTCCATGGTGATCATGCCGCCGCATTCATTGCTGGATCGTATTTGCGCGGGCTGAGAGGCTATGATATCGGTACCGCCTACAAGCTTCTGCTGCACAACGCCACAGTTGAGGGTGGAACCCGACCCTTCATTGCAGAATATATGAGCAAGGGTTATATTTCCGATCCAGACGTCGCACACCCGGTCGTGGAGACGAAAGGAAAAGCTGGCGTGACGAAGACGCTCGAGTATTCTTACGATGATTACTCGGTTGCTCTGCTTGCAAAGGAACTTAACGACCAGCCAAACTACGACATGTTGATGAAACGCTCCAAAAATTATAGAAACATGTTCGACTCGTCCACCGGGTTCATGAGGGGAAGGCTGGACAATGGGGAATGGGTTAAAAACTTCAACCCGCAGTACCCGTATTACGAGTACATGTACCGTGAGGCCAATGCGTGGCAATCATCGTTTTTCGCGCCACACGACACCGAAGGACTGATTGCGCTCTACAAGAGTAAGGCTGAATTCGAGCAGAAGTTGGATATGCTTTTCTCTACACCGTGGAACCCTAATTACATCGCTGAGAACATCAACTCATTCATTGGCCAGTATTGTCAAGGCAACCAGCCCGACCACGGATTTCCCTACCTCTATTACTTTGTGGGGAAACAGGAAAAGTCCCAAGCAATACTGAACCAGATCATGAGCACTTTCTACGGAATGGGAAAAGATGGTTTAGCTCTGTCTGGCATGGATGATGCCGGCGAGATGTCATCTTGGTACGTCTTCAATGCAATTGGAATCTACCCCTACTCTCCTGCAGACCCGAAATACGTCATCACTGTGCCTCTGTTCGATAAAGTTGAGCTCAGAACTGGTAATAATACCTTTACAATCTCAAAGAGAAATCGCGGCACAAAGATAATTCAAACCACACTAGACGGCACGAGAGTTGACGGGTTCTTCCTACAGCACGATAGATTGGAGCATGGAAAGGAACTCGTCGTTACGACGGATTAGCGACCACAAGCTTAAGCGGCTGGGTCTCAGTCAGGTTCTCCGCAGAGGGCTGCAGCATTGTTCGGCGAAACAGCCGCAACTCACTTTTGGCTGCCTAGACAACGTTGTCGGATACGGTTTGGACCGTATACCATCGCGAGGTGGACGCGTTGGGCTAAGCTAGCACTCTCGGGAGCTGTACATCGAGAAAGGCGAACATGACACCCATTGGATCAACAAGCGAACTGGCAGAAGGTGAATCAGAATCAGCAGGCTCTGTTTTGGCGCCGCTGGCGGTCCGGCCCAGGGGGTGAAAATGCGCATGGTACGCAGATTGCTTACAACACTGTACCCGTGTGTTTTCGCCCACTTTGCGGGCCGACTTTCGACTGGGCTTGAATCACTACAGGAACATAGCCCGGCAGGTTGATTATGGTTAAAATGCGTCGAACGCGATCGGGATCGGGTAACGCCGTCAGGACTGGTGAACTGGACGCGTTTCCCAACGGATGGAAGCTCCTGACGAAAGACCGCGTTTACCACTGTCATGTAAAGAACGCAGTGAAAGGTCCTGATGGAAACGTTGTCTGGTCGCCGGTGGACAAGGGGTTTATTGACTGGCAAGCGGAGCTCACCGATTTGAAGGCAGCCGGTCACTGCGGCTCGGTCAGCCTTGAGACACACTGGCATGGTGCGGCAACCCACGAAGAATCGACCCGGATCAGCTGGGCCGGCATGAAGCAGGCTCTCGAGGCATCCGGGACCTTTTAGTTCGGTGCGGGTGTTAGCTTCCCTCCAATGTTGGTTCGTGAACAAGCAAGTCCTGATGGTAGCTCCCGAGGAGGAGATGTGATTTCTCGACGTGAATTTATTGATTCCATGACTGTTGGAGTGGCAGGCCTGGTCATCAGTTCAACCGCGAAGAGCTACGGCCAGATACTAGGCTCGAATGAGCGCCTGAACTTCGCCGTCATCGGCCTTCATGGCCGCGCGTACGCCCACCTCTCCTCTCTGAAGGCGAACGAAAAGGATACGAGAATCACTCACGTCTGCGACGTAGAAAGCAACTTTCTCCAGAAGTTTGCCGGCAGCGTCCAGCAGACCCTGGGGTACTCGCCTGCAAGCGAACGGGACTTCCGCAAGGTGCTCGCTTTAAAGGATGTTGACGCAATCACGATTGCAACGCCCGATCATTGGCATGCCCCCATGGCGATCGCGGGACTCCAGGCGGGCAAGCATGTCTATGTTGAGAAGCCCTGCAGTCACAATCCGGCGGAGGGTGTGCTCCTGGTGCAGGCTCAGCGGAAGTATGGCAAGTACGTCCAGATGGGGACGCAGCGACGATCCTCACCGATGTACATCGATCTCATGAATCAGATTCACCAGGGTCTGGTCGGGCGCGCATACTACGCCAAGGCCTGGTACAGCAACACCCGCAAGTCCATCGGTATTGGCAAACCTGCGCCTGTTCCCGCCACCCTCGATTGGGATCTCTGGCAGGGGCCGGCGCCGCGTCAGCCGTACAAGGACAACGTCCAGCCTTACAACTGGCATTGGTTTAGAACGTGGGGCACGGGTGAGGCGCTCAATAACGGTACTCATGAGATCGACGTGTGCCGCTGGGCCCTGGGGGTGGACCTTCCAAACCGCGTCACGGCTTCCGGCGGACGTTACCAGTTCAAGGACGACTGGCAGTTCTATGACACGCTTGATACCAGCTTTGAATACGATGACAAGTTGATTTCCTGGGACAACAAGAGCTGCAACGGGATGAAGATCTACAACCGTGATCGCGGGGTGGTTGTGGTTGGCACGACCGGCAGCGTTGTGGTCGATACAGGCGGTTATGAGGTCTACGACCTGAAGGGAGTCAAGACGAGCGAACATATGGTTGGGAAGGCAGCAGCGTCATCTGATACAAGAGGTGCGGACAGCATGACCGACATGCATTTCACCAACTTCATCGCGGCGATTCGGACCGGACAGAAGCTAACGCAGCCGGTGGAATCGGGCAACGTCACGGTGACGATGATGCAACTCTCCAACATCGCCTGGGAGGTTCAGCGCGAGTTGAAGCTGGACCCGGGAACTGGGCGTATTCTCGATGATCGGGATGCCATGAAGTCATGGGACCGTGAATACGAGAAGGGCTGGGCGCCGTCTCTCTGACTCAGAACAGGACAACCACCTGACGTGCGAGATCTGAAACGATCTAACAATGTGCCGTTGGGAATGGCTATGGTTTGGCACATGCAAGGTGGGACTGGAGATGTTATGAAGGCTGTTCTTATTATGCTGTGCTCGCTGCTGCCGATGACTCTTGCTGCGCAAGCGCCTAACACCCTAACCCAGGCCGAAATTCAACAGGGCTGGAAGCTGCTCTGGGATGGCAAGACCGGCGCCGGGTGGCACACGGCAAGCGGCGAAGCCATTCCCAATGAGAGCTGGACCATAGCGAATGGGATACTGCTCGACCATGCCGATGGAGGTCATGGGCATGGTCATAGCGGTGACCTGCTGACAGACGGCGACTACAGGAATTTTGAACTGTCCGTCGATTTCAAACTTGCATCCGGTGCCAATAGCGGCATCAAGTATTTCGTCAACACAGACAAGGCAAACGGTGGCGACCCAACCATTGGCCTCGAGTATCAACTGCTCGACGATGACCGTCATCCCGACGCAAAGCTGGGCCGTGATGGCAATCGAACGGAGGCGTCCCTTTACGACCTGATTCCTGCGGCGAGGAACAAGCCCTATCGTGCGGTCGGCGTATGGAACACGGCCAGGATTGTGGTGCGGGGACCACACACAGAGCATTGGTTGAATGGTGTGAAGGTGTTGGATTACGAGCGGTTCACGCCGGAGTTTCGACATCTGGTGCAGGAGAGCAAATACAAGTCATTGCCGAACTTCGGCGAGCTGCACCATGGGCATATTCAGCTACAGGATCACGGCGACACCGCATCCTTTCAGAACATTAAGATCCGTGTGCTAATCGATGATCCCCGGTAGCGAAGAAGAACCGGAATCGCGGAGATGAAGGGTGGGCTGAGAGGCCGGAGCAGCTGCCGCCCAGCGGCTACCTAGGCGATTCAGACGGTCCCCTGAACGGCAGGGTTCTGATCTATATTCTCGAACACCAAAGCCGTGAAGCTGCCACGCTATTGCTCTGGCTGCCTCTATTTCGTCCACGCCTTCACAAACGCAGGCCCTGGCGTAGTAGAGCGGACCACAATGTTCTCGTTCGATAGCTTCCTGACCAACGTCGGCTACATCAGCCGCGGTGGTGTTACTCCCGCAACGGTTGATCGCACCGCCAACGACAACGTCTTTGGCTTCCAGTTCAACACGGTGGGTGTCAACACCGGCCAGTTCTCTCACTTCCCCGTAATTCAGACGAACCGCAGCAACTACACCTCTGGCCTCTTCTCGATCCAGGACGGTTCTGCTGGCACCGGCGCGACGTTCCAGCCTTCGGCTGTGACCTCCAGCCCTCCTCGCGGGTCCTCCTCGGCACCGGACTCTTCGGCGCCGCTGCTGGCCTCCGTCGCAAGCTCTTCCAGGCATAAGTCGTTGTGGCTCAAAAGTTCTTGCCTACAGGCGAGGACTTTTCTTTTGCTGTAACACTTCCGCATCGCCAGCGCGAATCAAGTCCAGAGCTGCAGGCGGAAGCCTCAGCCCTGGCGAGCAGGACGCCCCAACGTTCGCTCTGCTCACACACAGGAAACGGGATCCCACAACAGAGAGCACCTGAATCATCCTCGACCGCAAAGACATCCGTGAGATGCTCGCCTAAACCAGGGCTGAGACTCGGACCTTAAAACCCCTTGCACTAACGGGGAAAGCCGGAATCCTGAATTTGGCGGAAGGGTCTGATCCGGAAAGCCTAGCTCTCTCTTGCTGACAAGATGACCCTTGGCCGGCGTGTCACCGGCTGAAGGCTGTTGCTCTCCTGGAGGCACTTAGAAGCTTAGTTTTACCGGATGCGTAGCGCCGTATGCGAACTGCGGCGTATTGCTCAGCTGAAAGGTTTCGAGCGTGTCTCCAGGTTAGATTCTTTGAAGACATGAAAAGCCTTGAAGATGGTCAAGTTGTGGCGTGCTGAGCCATCTCGGCATCGTGTTCCCTAATCATCCTGATCTTATCCCCTTCGAACTCCTTGAGAACTAAAGCGACTGTTCGGGTTCGAAACTCGTCAAAAGTAGTCCTCCCCGCTCTCCTGATATGAGTAGTGGTCCCTACGACTACGATTGGAAGCTCCGGCTTCCAGCCTCAGCACGTGCTAGGCTCGCCGAGATCCGCTGCCCCATGCTCGTTGTGGTAGGCGAACACGATCCCAGTATGCATCCCCAACTGGCCGTCGAGCTAACGGAAGCGATCGCGGACGCAAGCATGGTTGTCATTCCAAATGCCTCCCATGTCGTCAGCGTGGGGACTCCAACTGCGGTGAACGAAGCGATGCAATTATTAGAAGGTAGCGGGCCGGTGTTTGCGCAATAGGGCGTTTGGTCGTTCGGCTGGTTCGGGGAATCGCTAGTAAGCAAATTTTAGAGAAAACTGAATCTGACGGGAGCTCCCAGCCGTGCGATTGATGAGCCCGAAGCCTGATCCAAGAATCGTGTTTGCCGGGAGGCCCAGGTTGACAATGTTGAAGATGTTGAAGAACTCGGAGCGGAACTGAACGTCAACCAGCTCGCTTCCCGACCTTCGCTTGCCAACCGGCGTGTCCTTCACGAGCGAAATGTCGAAATCGTAGAAGGCCGGCCCACGGAATGTATTGCGGCCCAGGGTGCCGAAGCGACCCTGATTAGGACCGGTCCCCCCCCACACGGATCGGAATGGAGAAGAAGGAAGCGTTATTCGCTCCTCGCCCAAAGTAGTCCTCGCGTCTTGTGTGTCTAGTCGAGAGTGTGGGTGTGTCAATCTGGTCCGGCCGGTCGGAGTTGGCAGAACCTGCGCCCGTCTGCTGAATCCCGGAGTACACCGTAAAAGGAGTCCCGCTCGAAATGCTGGAAACGCTAATGAGCTGCCAGCCTTCTGTAACCTTTCTGTTGATGGCATCCAGGAGAGTGAGCTCCTGCGCCAAGCTGAGTGAGAACGAATGCGTCTGGTCGAAGGTAGAAGGCCCGCGTTCTGCATGCGTATCGAACGGGTTTTGTGGCGCAGCTTGCGCGATGGCACCGACAGTGCTCGTCGCGGATGTGCCGCCGACGCTGCTGGTATCGTCGATAGTTTTGGAATACGTATAGCTGGCCTGAATGCCGGGTCCGCCATGTCCAATCGTGCCTGCGGCTGAAAGCTGAAGCGCGTGATAGCTGGAATGCGAGGTCGGCGTGACGATGCTCTCGGTTCCAAAGCCGCCGACGGGGACCCCGGCGGCATTGAACTGCGTAAACCGCCCGAATCCAGCTACCGCGCCTGGATAGGCATTCGGGAACGAAATTCTCGCCAACTTCCAGGCTGTTGTTCCGACGTAGTTTGCTGACGCTGTGACTTTCCCTAGCGACCGCTCCACGCCCAGCGTCCATGTTCCTAGCCCTGCATTTCCAAACTCCCGGCTGATCCCTTGCACATTGAGCGGTGAAGGCTGTCCGGACAACGAGGCGATGTCTCGCTCCAGCCTCGCCACATCGAGAACGGTGTTCGCCGGCACATCGTTCGTACGCCCACCGGCAAAGATGTCTACTCCGGCAGGCGTATAGACGCGCGGCAGTTGCGAGGGGCTGATCTGGAAACCGTATGGGATCTGTGCGCCCTGAGCCGCTGTGACCCGTGGATAGATGACAAAGGGAAGGCCGCCAGTCAGGTTGTTATCCTGCCAGATGTTGGGTGGGATGGTGGTTACGCTCCCCCCAGCATGACCTCGAAATTGATCGCTGAAGCGATAGTCGAGCTCGACACGCGGCCCCCAATTGTTCATTGCGCTGCGATACCGGGGCTGGGGGTTAATCAGGAATTCCTGGCCGCCATCCGGCGTCGGGTACACGCCGGAGCCGCGTTTGGCGCGTTCCGAGATGGGAGTGTAGAGCTCGAAACGTAAGCCATAGTTGAGTACGATCCGCGGCGTCGCTTTCCAAGAGTCCTCGGCATAAAACTCGAAGGCGCTGCGGCTGTCGGCCGCAGGACCGATGTTCTGTCCATTGGAAAAGTACGACGGGGCCACGGCCCGCGTGTAGGCGAAAGGGCTTCCCGTGAGCAGTGCCGAAAGCGTGTCAGGCAAAGGGTCGCCGACACGAATGTTATGCGTGCCGCTCTGAGACGAGATTGCAACGGGCGAGTAGGCCGTTCCACCGCCGAAGTCGTATTCCCCGTTCGGGGATGTGCCAAAATAAGTGGAATCTCGGTTCAGGCGGACGTCTATACCAGCTTTGAAAGCATGGCTGGCCGTGGTGATCGATACGTTTTCTCGACCTTGAAACAGATTGCCAAAGGCCCGCGTAACCGTTCCCCCCGGAGCGTTGAAGGGCTCGAACAAGGCATCGTTGAACTTTATGGCTGGGTCCGTGGTGTTTGTCGTTGGGAAGGCTGGCGTCGTCCGCTCCACGCTCAGTGACGACTCAAAGACCAAGCGTGGCAAAACGGTACGCACCCAAGTGACGACGCCATTTCGTTGCCTGTCGATGTACTCCACACCGAAGCTTGGATCGATGGCGGTCTGGTCCGGGTTCGTGATCGGGCCGTTCAGATTGTCCAGCGTGAACCGCCCGACGATATGATCCTTCGACCCTAACTGGTAATCGATCCGGATAGAAAACTGATCGGCATTGGTCACGACTTTCGACGAAGTGGCGTAAGTATTTGCTCCGAACGTGCCTCCAGGGTAATTCGGGAGCGGATAGCGAGCGAGCACCCCCGCCATGGAGCTGTTGACAGGCACGTTGAGCGTATCGCCCGCAAAGGCGCTCGTGTCAGCCCCTGCTCGCTGCTGCGCTGTAGGCACTGAGAAGACTTGCGTCGTGCCAAGGACTTGACGGAAGCCTTCATACTCGCCAAAGTAGTACGCCTTTCCGCGACCGTCATAGACGCGCGGAAGGAGAATAGGCCCACCGTTCGTAAAGCCGAACTCATTCCGCTTGAACGATGGGATGCGCCCCGGACTTGCCGGGGAGGAGAAGTCGAAGTAGTTCCGCGCGTCCAGAGTGGAGTTTCGCAGGAACTCAAACACGGAGCCATGGAGCGCATCCGAGCCGGACCGGGTGAGGACGTTGGTGAAGCCCGATGCACCCCGGCCAATCTCTGCGGGCATTACGCCGGAGAAAGACTGAAGCTCAAGCACGGCATCGACGTTGAAATTAGTAAACGTACCTCCGCCCAGCTCGGGATCGCTCGAATCGGCACCGTCGAGCGCAAACACTGCTTCGACGCCGCGCTGCCCATTGATGGCAAATTGCTGGGTGAAATTGTAAGCCCCGCTTGAGTCAGCGGCAGTTCCTGCCGCAAGGAGAAGCAGCTGGCTGAAGTCTCGCTTATTTAGGGCAATTATATTGTTGACGAATCAAGATAGCTCACCTATTCTAGATACATGAGCCGCCCCGCTACCCTCCGAGAAGCAATCATCTACTTTGCCGATACTGACAAGTGCATTGCCTACATGGTTGCGAAGATGTGGCCGAATGGAGTCACCTGCCCGACTTGCGGGCGCAGCGATGTTAGCTGGCTTGCAAATCAAAAAAAGTGGCAGTGCAAGAGTGCTCACGCAAAGCGGCAGTTCTCTGCGAAGGTGGGAACCATCTTCGAGGATTCCCCTCTTGGACTTGAGAAGTGGCTTCCCGCCGTGTGGATTATCACCAACAGCAAGAACGGCGTTTCTTCCTGCGAACTTGCCCGAAGCCTTGGCGTCACCCAACCTACCGCATGGTTCATGCTGCATCGCATCCGTCTTGCCATGCAGAGCGGTTCTCTGATGAAGCTGGGCGGTAAGGGTGGCGCGGAGGTTGAGGCTGATGAAACCTTCATCGGTGGCAAAGCTCGCAACATGCACCTGAGCGTCAAGGCTCGCCGGATCACCGGCACCGGAACCAAAGACAAAGTTGCTGTGATGGGAATCCTTGAGCGTGGCGGCGAGGTCCGTACTACCGTTGTCCCCAGCCGCCGTAAGCATGTTCTGCAAGCCGAGGTTCGCAAGCATGTCGAGGCTGGTGCGGCTCTCTACACTGACTTCCTGCTCAGCTATGACGGGCTGGCTTCCGACTATGCCCATCAGGTTGTGGACCACGCCGTCGAGTATGTGAACGGTCGTGTCCACACAAACGGCCTTGAGAACTTCTGGTCGCTGCTGAAGCGGGGGATCGCCGGAACCTACGTTAGTGTCGAGCCATTCCATTTGTTTCGCTACCTCGATGAACAAACCTTCCGGTACAACAACCGGAAGAATATGAGTGACGCTGACCGCTTCGATACGGTTCTCTCTCAGGTTGCGGGCAAACGCCTCACCTACGCCGAGGTCACCGGCAAGGTGGGAGAAACGATCAACTAATCCGAACCGGATGAAGCGTGGCCGCAAATCGCAAGACGAAAGGCTTCTAATGCCCACAGAGCATGAAGAGTTGCTGAAAATGGTTGCCCAGTTTCGTGCAGAGGTAGTTGCTGCCCTAACTGAAATGGATGCTGAGATAGTAGCCCTCCACGAGGCAATCACCTCGGGACAACATGTTGATCGAGAGTCTTTTCAGATTCATCGAGAGAAGGCAAGGAAACGGCTGGAACAGCTTGCTCATTACAACGAGCAGCAATTCGCTCCGATTCAAACTCATCAAGAATCTCACTAAAAAGTTCAAACTTTGACCCACAAGTCTTGCCTTGCATTTTTGCCCCACGCCATGCGAAGATTCGCGTGGACGCGACGAATCAAGGGACTCCGCCTGCCAGGGCGGAGTTTTTATTTGGCGATGATACTTTGCCAACTCACAAGCAATCAAAACTGTCGCGGCGGTGTTTTCACGAGCGAACACTGCCCTGTAGTATGGCTCCTTTTCCCTGCAATATTGAGCTCTTGAATGAAGCTAAGGTCTGTTCGATTGATTGTTCGGGTTAGGGTTGTGCCCATCAGGCGGGATGTCCAAGTTACCGTCTGAGGGCCGAATAGCGCCTTCTCTTTGTTTACAATCCCCGCCTTCTCAACATAAAACGATACCGTGCTGTTTTGTTCGTCTAGCGTGAAGTCGAAGTGAGTTGCAGGACTATCGTAAGCGTCCTGTGTTGGCCGCGTGTAGATGGTGCTGTTGAACCGTGATGATGTTTGGATGGTTGACGTTGATGTGAGCGTTGGGGTGGGGCCGGGTCCTCGACGGCGGCGAAGTGCGATGGAGCGTCGCCGGATTGTGGAGGAGACGTTAGAGGCCGGAGCATCGGTGGCGCGTGTGGCCTTGAAGCATGGCCTGAACGCGAACCAGGTCTTTCAGTGGCGTCGCTTATATAGCGATGGCAAGCTGGGTGCGGCTTCGGTGAGCGCGATGAAGTTGCTGCCTGTCAGCGTTATTGAAGCGCAGGAGCCGTTGAAGGTTCAGCCTGAACAAGTGACTGTCGAGCGAAGCGGGGCGATCCACATCGAGCTACCTGGCAAGGTCCGGATCAGGCTTGAAGGCGACGTTGATCCGTCCGTCGTTCGCGCGGTGC